>OFRG01000142.1_pt1 | contig 31204 bp, 48 predicted proteins | sample 1543071 | NCBI WGS metagenome assembly OFRG01 (sample SAMN07774222, study PRJEB24372) | wastewater metagenome | isolation source: WWTP Verbania (Effluent) | place: Italy: Verbania | collected 2015-12
GGGCCCGGACCGTCTCCAAGCCCGTCGACCCTCTCGACGCGCACTGGCGGGGCGTGGCGCGGGGGCGGCGATGACCCCGGCTCTGCCGCGTCACCCGGAAGCGATCGCCTGCCTGCGCCTCGTTCGCGAGGGCGCGACCGAGGCCACGATCCTCGCCACGCTCGCCGACGGCGCCGGGGCGGTGCGTAGCCTCACGTACGGCACCGCTGGCCTGCAGCGGACGCCGGAGGGGCTGCGGCTCACGACGCGGGGCCGCGAGGCGCTGGCGCTCGATGGCGTCCGCGTGGTCCGGGTCCACCGCGTCCGTCGGACGGTGCCGCTGCGGTCGACCACACTCGCGGTGCTGGCCGCGCTGGCGGTCGGCCCGCTGAGCACGGAGGGCCTCGTGTCTCAGGGCGTTCGGCCGCGCACGGTGGCGCGACTCGCCCAGGTCCAGCTCGTCGAGCGCACGCCCGACGGCTGGCAACTCACTCCGACCGGACGCGGCGCTGCTGCGACCGGCTGCGTCTACCGGATCGACCGCGTGCGGGTCGAGCGAACGATCGGAGGCAACCCTTGAAGTCCGTCCAGAAAAAGGAATCGGCCCGGCCAGTCCTGCTGCGCGACGTGGCATCGCTGGTGCCGTACGCCCGGAACGCGCGCACGCACTCCGACGCGCAGGTGGCGCAGATCGCCGCGTCGATCCGCGAGTTCGGGTGGACGAACCCGGTCCTGATCGACGAGGACGGCGGGATCATCGCGCGCCACGGGCGCGTGCTCGCGGCGCGGCAACTCGGCCAAACAGAGGTCCCGTGCATCACGCTGAACGGCCTCACCAAGGTCCAGCGGCGCGCGTCCGTGCTCGCGGACAACAAGCTCGCGCTGAACGCCGGGTGGGACGACGAGATGCTCTCGCTCGAGCTGGCCGACCTGAAGGCGGAGGGGTTCGACCTCGCGCTTACCGGCTTCGACGGGGCAGACATCGCGGGGCTGCTCGACGCCACCGACGGCCTCACGGACGAGGACGACGTCCCGGAGGTGCCCACGAAGCCCGTCACCGTGCCGGGCGACGTGTGGCTCCTCGGGCGGCATCGGATCGTGTGCGGGGACTCGACCACGGTCGAGAGCGTCGACAAGGCCCTGAACGGGGAGAAGCCGCACCTCATGGTCACGGACCCGCCGTACGGGGTGGAGTACGATCCGGCGTGGCGGGATGGCACGGTCGACGAGGCGACAGGCAAGCGAACGGGCCGAGACCGACTCGGCCCGTTGAGCGGCCGGGCGAAGGGGCAGGTGCTGAACGACGACCGCGCCGACTGGCGCGAGGCGTGGGCGCTGTTCCCGGGCGAGGTCGCGTACGTGTGGCACGCAGACTCCTTCTCGCCCGTCGTTGCCGAGAGCCTTGTCTCCTGCGACTTCGAGCTTCGGAACCTGCTCGTGTGGGCGAAGAACCATCTTGCGATCGGGCGCGGCCACTACCATCACCAGCACGAGCCCTGCTGGTACGCGGTCAAGAAGGGCGGCACGGGCCACTGGAACGGCGACCGGAAGCAGACGACGCTCTGGTCGATCCCGAAGCCGCAGAAGAGCGAGACAGGCCACGGGACGCAGAAGCCGATCGAGTGCATGAAGCGGCCGATCGAGAACAACTCCAAGCCCGGCGACCACGTCTACGAGCCCTTCTCGGGATCGGGCACGACGATCATCGCGTGCGAGCAGACGGGCCGGGTGTGCCACGCGATCGAGCTCTCGCCCGCGTACGTCGACGTCGCGGTGAAGCGCTGGCAGTCGTTCACGGGCAAGCACGCGACGCTGGAAGGCGACGGTCGCACGTTCGAGGCCGTTGCCGCGTCGAAGGGCGGGGCCGATGCCGTCGGGTAAGCCGTTCAAGGCGACGCAGGAGCAGCGCCGGATGGTCGAGGGGCTGATCGGCGTCGGGATGAAGCAGGACGAGGTGGCCGTGATCCTGGGCATTGAGCAGAAGGCGCTGCGTCGTCACTTCCCTGCCGAGATCGCTCGTGGCGGGGCGAAGGCTGACGCGAAGGTGTTGCAAACGCTGTTCAGCATGGCGACCAGCGGGCAGCACCCAGCCGCAACGATCTTCTGGACGAAGGTGCGACGTCGCTGGTCGGAGCCGCGTCCGGCCGACGAGTCCGCGACCGTGACCGTCGACCTGACGATCCGGCGCGACGGTGGCGAGCCGAGCGTGACGGCCGCGCCCGCGTCGGGCGAGCCGGACGTGAGCGGGGGTGGGGCGTGACGATCTACGAGGTCCGGATCGGAGACGAGGCGCGGAACGTGGCGGCGCGGACGCCGGGCGAGGCCGCTATGGCTGCGGTGCGCGAGCATGGCGTGGAAGCGTTCGCGCGCGTGCCGCACGACGGGGAGGGCACCCGTTGGGACGCAGTCGCCGAGGTTGTCGGGCACGGTCCGTTCGGGATGGGCGTCGTGGTGCTGCCGGGCGTGAAACTCGACGACGGCGGGTCGTTGTCGGCACTGCTCGCGTCGTCGGGCAGCGACGCACCTCCGTGGGAGCGCCCCATCGTCGGCGAGTCGTGGCTGGTGGCGGTGCGCCGATGACCGCCGTGGCTGTCGTCCTCGCGTGCGCGGCGCTGGCGTTCGCGTACGCGGCGTGGGAGCGGGCGGGCGTCACGGCGCGGGCCATGTACGACCACGGCCAGGCGCTGCAGGACGTGCGGGCGGAGCTGTTCAACCGGAAGGACACGCGGGCGAGTCCCGCATCGGAGTGCACATGCAATCGGCCGGAGTGATCGACATCGTTGGCAGCAGCCCCACCCCGCACAAGTGCTGCGGCGAGGTCTACGGGCACGACGCGAAGTGTGAAGCGTTCAACGCCGGATTCGCGGCCGGGCTGCGGCGCGCGATCGCCGCCGTCGAGGTGGCAACGCCGTTCCCGTTCAAGGCGAACGCGGGCGACAAGGACGACATCGAGGGGCCGTTCTGCGCGCACGGCATCGAGGACGACACGACCATCGAGAAGGTCGAGCGGATCGTCGGGCACTACCTGCTGAACGTGCGCGGTGCATTCACGGACGCGGTCGGCCGCGAGATCGTGCGTCGTGGCGAGATCGTGCCGGGCTGGACATCATGACCGCGCTGATGCTGACGTGCCTGATTCTGGGCGATCCCGCGTGGGTGGTGTTCGGCGTGCTGGCGCTTGCGCAGGCGGTGTCGGATCGCGCGGTGCGTTCGTGACCGCCTGGGACACCGACCTCGGCCGCTGGCGCCAGCAGTGGTGGGACTACCTGCGCGGCGGCCCCGTGGTGCAGTCGGCGCCGACCTGCGTCATCCGCGATCCGGAAGGCAACCCCTGCACGCGGGAGGCTGGGCACGCCAACGCGCACGACTCAGGGTCCTACGTGTTCCGGATCGATCCCGGCGAGATGTGGGGGCCGCAGGGCGGGGCGATCCCGATTCCGTCGCCGGAGCCCGCCGACGAGGCGTTCGCGCGGGAGATCGCGCTCGCGCACTCAGCGGTCGACCCTGTACCCGCCGAACCGCCGACCGTGTGGGTGGACGACGTGCGCGACTACGGGTCCGACTGGGACCGGGTCGTGGGCGTGGTGATGCGCGACCGGGAGCCCAACCCCGCGATGGTGGTGATCCAGACGAAGCCGCGCGACCCGGTCGAGGGCGAAGTCTGCGACGACGAGATCGAGGCGGACGCGGCGGTGGGCGTGATGCCTCCGGCCGCGCTGGTGTACGCGGAGCCGGGCGGGACCGCTTGAACGCCCGCCGCCCCACCTGGACGATCGACGCGAGCGCGTTCAAGCCGACGCCGTCTCAGCGGCGGTTCCTCGCGTCCCGCGCGTCTCGCGTCATGTTCAGTGGTGGCTACGGTAGCGGCAAGACGAACACGGGCGCGGAGAAGGCGCTGGACCTGGTCGCGGCGAATCCGGGCGTGTCCGGGCTGGTCGTCTCGCCGACGTACCAGATGGGCCGACGCACCGTTCGCGAGGCGCTGCAGCGGGTGTTCCCGAAGCGCATCTACCGCGAGCGCGCGGCGGACAAGGAGTGGGAACTCGTCAACGGCGCCCGGATCTACTTCGGCAGCGCGGACAAGCCCGGATCGCTCGAAGGAACCAACGTCGGGTGGGCATGGGTGGACGAGGCGCGACTCGTGAACGCGGAGGCGTGGCGCACGATCGTCGGCCGCGTGCGCGACCAAGCCGCGAAGCTGTCTCAGGTGTTCGTCACGACGACGCCCGCGATGGGGTGGCTTCACGACGAGTTCGGGCACGAACAGCCCGGCATCCGCGAGCGCGTGAAGGCGTCCACCCGCGAGAACGCGCACAACCTGGCCCCCGGATTCGTCGAGGAGCTTGAGCGCACGTTCTCGGCGAGGCAGGCGAAGGCGCTGATCGACGGGGAGTTCACCCTCGGCACGGACGCGGTGTTCGACGAGTGGAACCCCGACCGCTGCCTGATCGACTGGCACGTCCAGCCGCACGCGCGCACGGTGCTCGGAATCGACTTCGGCGTGCGCAAGCCCGCGGTGATCCTCGCGCAGATCCTCAGCTTCGATTGGGCGACTCCGGGCGGCGTGATCCCGGCGGGCACGATCATTCTCGCGGACGAGCTCCACGTCGACGAGACGCCGACGGTGCGGCTGGTCGACCGCATCCGCGACCGGTGGCCGGGAGTGCAGTTCGACGCGATCTACGTCGACCCGGCGGGCAACGCGCGCGACCAGAACTCCGGGATGCCGAGCGTCTACACGCTGGAGTCGGCCTTCGGGAAGGTCGTGCGCTGGTCGACAGAGCCGGACGAGCGCTGGATTCCGAACGGGATCGCGCTGCTGCAGGGTGCCATCGCGCCCGCGACCGGGGCACCTCGCGTGCGCGTCGCGCGGGCGCTGGCGGACCCGAAGGCGCGATCGAAGCGCGGCGTCGTCGCGGTGATGGAAGGCGCGCGGTATCCCGAGAAGCAGACCGGATCGTCGCCCGATCACCCCGTCAAGGATGGCGAGCTCGACCACTGCCTCGACGCGCTGCGGTACATGGTCCAAGGCATCCTGCGCGACGAGGGCCGCGTCCCGGCGAACGTGCGGCTGCTGCGTGGGTACGCTGGAGGGAACCGATGAACACGATGGAGGCGACTGTGGCGGGACATGAGTGCAAGTCGTGCGGCCATGAATACACGCCTTGGGATCACGGCGCTGGCAACGTGGAGCGCTTCGCGTCCGGCATGGATCGGGCCGCCGGTCGCGTCGATATCTTTCGCGAGGCGATGGAGCGGTTCGGCCGCAATCATCCGCCGATCAGTGTTGACCAGGCGCTGGCGCACGCGGCGTCCCTGATCCGCGAGGCAGCGAAATACGAGAGGGAGGCTTTCCTCAACAAGCAGGCGGGGCGCGCCACTATTGGGGATGACGAATGATCCGCACCCTCCACCTCCCGCCCGACACGCGCACCGGCTGGCGACGCCACGCGGTCCGGCTGTCGCGCTGGCTGCATCGGGTCGCGACCTGGGTGCATCGGAAGGCGGTACAGTGACCTGCTCGGCCAGAGGCGACCCATGACCCACATCGACGTGAGCGACTGCCGGCAGTGCCCGTTCATGCAGTCGGACGGCAACGAATACGACGGCGATGCCGAGTTCATGGCGTGGTGCGATCACCCACCGGGATCGGTCGGGACGCTCGACGCGGCTGCTGCTTGGGCGGGGAGTCCGCTGCCTCCGCCGGAGTGGTGCCCGCTGCGGCGCGAGGACGTGATCGTCCGCCTGCGAGCCACCTCGACCACCTGACTACGGGCGACGTTCGCCCTCCTGCTCACCACGGCCGACCCTCTGACCGTGGCGAAGCTTTTTCTCCCCGGCGACCAGTCGGTCCCCGAGTTCCTGACTCAGGTTCGCGCCTCGCAGCCACACGGCTACGCGAGCGCGGTGGCCGTCTCGAACGCGTATCACGACGGCTGCGGCGTCGCGGACACGGTCAGGGAGCTTCAGCGCACCTTCCCGAACACGTCCGACGCGATCATGCCCGTCGACGTGGGCGTGCTGAAGGCGATCTCCGACGAGAAGGCCCGCGTCTACGAGGGCGACCCCGACCTCGACCTGATCGACGCCCGAACCCGCGACGAGATCGAGACGGCTGCAGACGGCGTGACGGCGTGGGATGACGTGCTCGACGAGGCGGACTTCTGGCCGACGCTGCGCCGGTCCGACTCGCGCACGGTCGTGTCCCTCCTCGCGTTCGTGCGCGTGCTCTGGGACGCGATCGACGAGCGGCTCCGGCTCGACGTGTTCGACGCCGACAAGGTGTTCCCGCTCTACAACCCCGACCGCCCGGACATCGCGACGGCTCCGGTCGTGATGCTGGAGCTCGCGCCGTCGTACACGAACGGCAAGCCGATGCGCCGGTTCGAGGTCTGGACCGCGGTGGTCGACGACTCCGGGGCCGTGGTCGACGCCTCGATCACGATCGTGGACGAGACGGGCGAGATCCTGCGCGAGTCGCAGCCGAATCCGTACCGCGGCCCGAATGGCCTGCAGGGCGCGGAGCCGAACGCGTACCCGGTGATCCCGATCGTCGCCATCGGTGACGTCACGGGCGTCCCGTGGCCGTGGCCGCTGCAGCAGATCGTCGATTTCCAGCGCAGCATCAACGTGCAGGCGTCGAACGCGCTGCACTGCAAGCTCACGCAGTCGCACGGCCAGTGGAGCGCGGCGCAGACCGAGGAACGCGCGGACTCCTGGACCGGGGCGCCGAAGCCCAAGGACACGAAGTCGCGACTGCTCTCGTCGCGCGAGCCGGACGCCACGAATCAGAACCTGGCGTTCGGTCCCGCCGAAGTCCTCCGCGTCCCGTACGGCTGGCAGCTCACGCACACCGCCCAAGGCGCGCAGCTCGCGGAGATCCGGCAGGGGCTCACGGAAGACCTGCGGAACGGGTGCACGCTGGCAGGCGTGCCGTCGCGCACGCTGGTTCCGTCCGACGTGCAGGCGTCCGGCGTGGCGCTCATCGTCGAGCGCGAGCCGGTCGAGCGTTATCGCCGCGAGCGCGTGGCAGCGCAGACGCGATCGGTGGAGCGGCTTGGTACGTACTGTCGGATCGTCTGGAACACGCACCACGATTCGGCGCAGCGGTTCCTGTCGGCGGGCGGCGTGAAGTCGCGATTCGTGCCCGACCACCTCCGGCCGATCGTTGACCCGGTGCAGGCGGCGGACCTCGCGCAGAAGCTGAAGGCCACCGGGCTCTACTCCGACGCCCAGGTGCTCGCGCGCGTCGACGGGCTCACGGTTGAGGACGCGCAGGCGCAGCTTGAAGCCACCCGTGAGGAGCGCGGCGCCGCGATGGCCGCGCGCACGGGCGCCGTGTCGCGCGTGTTCGCCACGCCGCTCGCGCAGGCGCGTGGCACTCCGGCTGTCGAGACGCCGGCTGGGAACGAACCGGCCGCGGCGTAGGGCGGTGACGCATGGCCACCCCCGCCGCCGACGAGATCGAGCGCCAACTCGCGCAGCTGAAGGCCGACCTCGAACGCCAGATCGCCCGGACGCAGAAGCTGCTCGAGGAGCGGCTCAAGAGCGGCCTGCTAGACGCCGACCTTGAAGCCGCGCGGCGCGTCGGCGACGAACTGGCGGACCTCCTGAAGCGGAACTTCAACGTCGTGCTCGACGGCTACGAACGCGCGAGCATGGCCGTCGGTGAAAAGACGCTGGAGACGCTGGCCGCGGCTGGCATCCCGGAAGCGTTCACCACTCAGTCGATCGCGTCGCTGAGGGCGCAGGTCGACGGCACGCTCGCGGATATCACGACGATTGCGGACGAGGCGGCGGCGGAACTCCGGACGCTGATCGTCGACACGGTGCGGTCGCAGGTGCCGCCGGGCGAGGCGCTGCAGGCGCTCACGGACAAGTTGAACGGCAGTGCCGCGAAGGCCGCCACGATGGCCGATACGGGCATCGCAGCGTTCGACCGCGAGGTCACGATCTCGACCAGCGAAGCCGCGGGCGTCGAGTGGTTCCTGTACGACGGGCCGCTCGACCAGCTGACACGCCCCTACTGCGATGCCCGGGTGGGCAAGCGGTTCACGCTCGCGAGCCTGGACGCGGTCGACAACGACACTGGCCCCAACCCGCCGAGTCGGTACTGTGGCGGGTGGAACTGTCGGCACAGGTTGACCCCTCTGCTCGACCCGGACGAGATCGCGAGCTACCCCGAGGGGTGAGCCTCGCGCGTGGTGGCGCATGGCTGACTTCCCGGACGACGATCCGAACGACCTGATGGGCATGGGCGAGGGGTCGATGCGGCGCGAGCTTGAGAAGGCGCGCGAGCGACAGGTGGCACGACGACGGGCAACGATGCACGTCGTGAAGGAGTCCGACGATGGCGCAGCCAGTGGGGATCGTGTCGATCCGGTTCACCCTGCCGACCCGGCAGGACGTGGAAGCGGCGGGCCGTCGCGCGATTGAGCGTGCCGCGCTGCAGGCTGTCTCCGGAATCGCGCGCGCGACCGCGAAGGGCGTCGACGCCGACGGCCGGCCGTTCGTCGCGTACACGCGGGCCTACGCCGCGAAGAAGCAGGCGAGCGGCCGGAACGTCGTCCCGCCCGACCTGACGCTGACGGGCACGATGCTGCGTGCGCTCCGGGTGCTGCGGATCGTGTCGTCGAAGCGCGCGGTGATCGGGTGGGAGGGGCAGCACGTCACGCGCCCGGTGCTGACCGGATTCGGCGCGGGCCGGTTCCGGCAGATCGCGCAGGGTCGCGTGTCGCGACTCGACCAGACGCCGCTCACTCCCGCCCAGGCTGCGTTCGTGAAGAAGGCCGGCCAGCAGGCGCGCGCGAAGAAGGGGGTGCGGACCGTCTCCTACCTGAAGCTCGTGACGAACCTGAACAAGCGCCGGAAGTTCTTCTTCATCGGTGCCGCGCTCGCGAAGAAGATCCGCGAGGTCTACATGGCCAGCCTGCGCGAGGGCGTGAAGCAAGCCGCCCAGAGCGTGCGCGGTCCCACGCGCCGCTGACGACCTGACTACGGGTGGCGTTAGCGCCCATCGACTCGACTCCCGACACTCGCGTGCACGGTGACTCGTGTGCGGCCGGATGGCTGCGCCCGAGACGCCCGCGACCCGAGGCCGGACGGCCAGAGGCGCCCATGCGAGGCGACGCGGATGCGTTGCCGGTGTCACGGGAGTCCGAAGTGCCTGAAGCCACCCCCACGACCGAAACGAAGCCGGGCGCTGAACAGACGCCGGCTGCGACGGTCGAAGAGCCGAAGTCGTACAGCGCCGAATACGTGAAGCAGCTCCGCGACGAGGCGAAGGCCAATCGCGAGCAGGCCAAGGCGTACGAGGCGAAGCTGGCGACCGAGGCCACCGCGAAGGCGAACGCCGAGAAGGCGAAGCTCGAAGCGGAAGGGAAGTGGCAGGAACTGGCCGCGAACGAGCGCAAGCGTGCCGACGACCTCGCCGCGAAGGCAGCGAAGGCCGACGAGCACGCGAGCGAACTCGACGCGATCAAGGCCCAGGAACTCGCAACGCTCCCGGAAGACATGCGCGCCCTCGTCGCGGACCTGCCGCCGTCGAAGGCCATCGCGCTCGCCCGCAAGCTGCAGGCCCAGAACGCCGGCCCTCGCGCCGCGCCCGCCGTCAACGGTGGATCGCCCGCGGGCAGCACGGTGCCGCAGAAGCCCTTCAAGGACCTCACCTCCGCCGAACAGCGCGCCGCGCTGGCCGGCAAGACCCCTGCCGAGATCCGCGCCCTGACCGGCGTCGGCCCCAGCAAGGGCATCTATTCCTGACCCGCTGACGCCTCGCGCGCGGGTCGACCTGGAGCACGCACATGGCCGCTTCCACCCCGACCTCGATCGCCCCCGCCCTCAACACCGAGATCGTCGATCCGCTGATCCTCGGCTACGCCCGCGAGTACGACTTCCTCTCGCGGATGTTCCGCCAGAAGGACCAGCGCGGCGCGACCAGCCTCAAGACCGACTTCAACTCGTTCGGCGCGCTCGCGTTCGCCGCGACCACCCCCGGCACCGACCTCACCCCGACCGAGCACACGGTCGGCGAGGACGGCACCGTCACCGCGTCCGAGAAGGCCGTCGCCGTCGAACTCGTCCGCCTCGCGCTCGAGCTGGGCGCGGTCAACGGCTACAACGAGGACATCGTCGGGCGCGAACTCGGCGCCGCCGCGGCCGAGAAGATCCAGACTGACATCGCCGCCGCGTTCGCCTCGTTCACGAACTCGACCGGCACGACCACGGTCGACATGAGCCTGGCCGACTTCGAGGACGCGCTGTACGCCCTGCGCGCCCGCAAGGTGCCGCTGAACGTCCCGCCCCCCGACTTCATCCTGCCCGCCATGTGGGCGAAGCCGTTCGCGGTGCTCGCCGAGATCCAGGTCCTCGACCTGTTCCGCGCGGCCCGCACCGCCGGCCTCGCGCTCGCGCAGTGCAGCATGTCGCTCGACGCCCTCGGCGCCGTCGGCATGGGCGCGATCCGCGGCGAGTACCTTGGCGTCCCGATCTTCGCGACCGCCGTGAACACGACCGCGAACGTGGGCGCCGACGTCGTGGGCTTCATGGGCGTGCCGGCCGCGATCGGCATCACGTCCTACGTGCAGCCGCAGCTGCTCACCGAGGACCACGTCCTCGGCCGCAGCAAGTACCTGGTCGGCCGCGCCGTCTACGGCGTCGGCATGATCAAGGACGCGTACGGCCAGAAGATCGTGACCGACGCCTAATCGCTGACCCGGGCGGGCCCCTCGCGTGATGCGGGTGGCCCGCCTCTTCGTACGACCGGAGATCCAACCGCATGAACGCAGCCGACTTCCTGAAGCAGCGCAGCAAGCAACGCGACCCACGAAGCGTTTTCGTGCAGGTCCGGACGGGTGACACGATTCCCTACCCGACGGGGGGGCCCTACGCGAAGCTGAACGACGAGCAGGCCGAGCTGATCCGTGCGCAGGGGTTCTCGGAGTGCGTGCAGCTCGCGGAGACGTCGACCGGGCACATCCTGCCGATCTGCATCGAGACGGGCGTGAACAACGGCACCGACCACATCCGCAAGCTCGGGATGAAGCGGGACGATGGCACGCCGCTCTACATGCACGCGGAGGACTACGCCGCGCTGCCCGCCGCCACGCGTGACGCGATGCTGAAGAAGAAGGTCGCGGCCGTGTCCGAGGCCGCGCGCCTGGAAGCCGAGAACGCCGCGCTCCGGGCGAAGCTCGCCGAGGCCGAAGCGGCTCGCGCCGGCAAGAGCGTCCGATGAGCGAGTCGCGCGACGAGTCCCGGATTCGGGCTGCGCGCGAGCTCGCGCAGCTGAAGAAGGAACACCACGAGAAGGTCGGCCAGCCGCTGCCGAGCCGCGAGATCGAGCGGTTCCAGTCGGAGATCGGCCGTCGCAACGAACGCAAGGATTCCGAGCGTCGCGGTCGCTGAGACCCGATCGGCTCGACGGAGCACATGATGTCCACCGCACTCTCGTTCGCCAGCCGGGCCTTGGGTCGCCTCGTCGAGGAAGTCCAGTCGTTCTCGAAGGGCGTCCTGATCGGTCGCCCGACGTCGCCCGCGTCCGGCAGCGCCGCCGGCATGGTGGCGCCCATCTCCTACATCGAACACCGCATCACGCACGACGACTTCGTGGCCGCCGCGACCAGCGAGACGGAGGCGATCACCGGGTTCCCGGCCAACGCCGCGCCGCTCTTCGCCGAGATCAAGGTCGAGACGGACTTCTCCGGTGGGTCCGTCAGCGCCGCGACCGTCACCGTCGGCGATGCGGGTTCCGCGAACGAACTGCTCACCGCGACGAACGTGTTCACGGGCGTGCAGAACACGGCCTGGATCCAGACCACCGCCGCAGCGATCAACGGCAAGTTCCAGCGTGAGGCGGCCTACTCGCCCATCCTCACGATCACCACCACGTCCGACGACGCGGTGAACCTCTCGGCCGGCAGCCTGCTCGTCCGCATCTACTACGTGCTCCTGCCCGAGTAATCGCCCACCCGACCGCAACCCAGAGGGGGCCGGCGTCCGTGAACCGGGCCCGGCCCCTTCGCCTAGGAGTCGCCCGCCGTGGCTGCCACCGCTCCCGTCCTGCTGATCGACACCGCGGCCACGCTGACCTTCGCCGTGGTCGAAGGGACGCCGACGAGCGCGAGCGTCGTCGTGTTCGACCACGCGGGCGTGCAGGCGGAGACACCGACCGTTACGGTCAGCGGCACCACGCTCTCCGCCCCGATCCTCCCCGCGACGCTGGACGAGGTATCCGAGACGTATCGGGCCCGGTGGACCTACACGGCCGGCGGCAACGTCTACAAGCGGGACCAGCGTTTCGCTGTGAAGCGGTCGATCGCGGCGCACGCGCTGTCGTCTGAGCGGCTCGTCTCCGACTACTACCCGATCCTGCGAAGCCGCTACCCGTCCGGCGTCTCGACGTGGCAGACGCTGATCAACGCGGCGTTCGCCGAGCTCGCGAACCTGTTCCGCGCGAAGGGCCTCGACATCGACTCCGCGCGCGACTGCTCGACGCTGGAGCCCGCGCTTGCCGCGCTCGCCGCGTACAAGATCGCGACGAGCTACAGCTTCGGCTCCGACGCGTCGTCTCCGATGCAGCAGTGGGCCGCGGACCGCGAGACGGAATACGTCCGCAAGCTCGAGCAGGCGATCGCCTCGTTCCCCTGGTACGACGCCGATGGCGACCTGGTCCCGAACGCGGGTGAGACGGACGTCGGCCTCGGCCGGCTCCGGCTGAGTCGCTGATGGCGTCCGCGCTCCACGAGCAGATCGAGCGGGTGGCCACCCTCGTCGCCGCGCTCTCGCCGCAGACCGATCCGACGGACGAGTTCACGCGCGTCCCGGGCGACCTGCCAATGGCGGAGGAGCCGCCGATCTCGCATCGCAGCTTCGACGTCCGCTTCGATCCCTCGCCCGCGCTGACGAATCGCTGGCACGGCACGTCGCATCGAGTCGCTGTCGGCCGGTTCGTGGTCGAGGTGGCCTACGACGCCCGGCGCGAGCAGCGGAAGCTCTCGCAGCTCCTGACCGAGGACTCGGACCAGATCGTGTCCCTGTGCGAGTCGCCGTCGACCCGCGTGTCGTCCGACGTCCTCGAGATCGTGCACGTCGACCGCCGCATCGAGCAGCGCGAGGGCGGCAACGACTTCGCCACGCTCACCCTCATTTTCACCTGCGAATACCGCGTCTCGCTCTGACGCTGGAGTTGACCGATGGCCAAACTGACGAAGATCGGCTCCCTCTGGGTGATGCCCGAGTCGACGTTCTCCACCGATCCGGACACCGACGGGTCGAGCTTCCTGATGGTCCCCGCGGAAGGGATCGCGGTGACGCTCACGAAGCCCCCCATCGAGCGCGAGGTGATGCGTCCCGGGCTCGGCCAGTCGATCTCCAGCACGCCCGGGCAGAAGGGCGGCACGGTCGCGTTCAAGATCCCCCTGACCGGGCTTGCCACCGCGGGCGCGTCGGGTGTCGCTGCCGTGATCGATCCCTGGCTCGACGCGCTGCTCGATGCGTGCGGCTACTCGGTGGTTGCCGGCACCGGCACGGCGGTCACGGGGTCCGGGTCGTCGACGACGTCGATCGACGTCACGAGCTCCGCCGGGTTCACCACCGGCACGCTCTGCATGATCAACGGGCAGGTCCGCCTGATCACGGCGAAGGCGGCGGGGAACATCACGATCACGCCCGCGCTCTCCGCGGCCCCGGCGGCGGCGGACGTCGTCTACGCGAGCGTCAGCGCGGCCGTGACGAGCACCACGAACTACGAGCCGGCGGCCACGTGCGCGTTCGTGTGGAAGCACGACGGCGACGAAGTCACGATCCTCGGCTGCGCGGGCACGCTGAAGGTGGAGCCCTACGATGCCGGCGCCCGGCCGACGCTCTCGCTCGAATTCCAGATCAACTCGTGGGCGAACACGACGAACAAGTCGGCGCTGCCGACGTCGCTTCCCACGCTCCGGAGCCCCCTCCTTGCCAAGCGCAACGCCGGCGACACGACCGGGTCCGCGCTCTGGTGGGGCTCGACGGCGACGCCGCTGGCCTCCAGCAAGACGGGCTTCGATCCGGCGCTGACGCTCTCGCCGAAGCCCTCCGTCGAGGGGATCGAGGGCCGCATCGGGTGGGCGATCACGGCAGAGAACGCGATGTTCGACGTGACCCCCTACAGCGCCCAGACGACCTACTCCGACGACTACGAGGCGGCGACGAACCGGACGGCGGTGCTGCAGCTCGGCAACGCGAGCGGCGCGGCGTTCGGCATCGCGGCGCAGCAGACGCAGATCATGGATCTCCCGTCCGAGGCGGACGTGGGCGGGATCCGCGGGTCGAGCCTGAAGCTGAAGGCCCGCGCCCCCTCAACGGCGGGCCTGACCGGGTTCGCGATCGGGTGGTTCTGATGCAACTGGACCTGAACTCGGGACGCCCCGTGAAGGTGCGCCAGCCGGACGGCAAGGAGGTCACGTTCACCGTGAAGCCGCTGCCGTTCGCGGTGGTGATCGAGTGCCAGGAGCGCGAGGCGCAGGCGCGGGCGGCGCTGGACCGGGTGAGCCGGATCGAGCCCAACGCGGACCCGAAGCTGCCCGGACGCCACGTCCCTCTCGACGACTCTCCGGAGGCCCGCGCGGCGTTTACGATCGCGCTCGACGGCGTGGTGACGGCGCGCATCCGGACGAGCGCGGAGGCGCTGCGGTGGGGCCTGCGCGCGTACGCGGCGGGCGAGCGCGGCGAGGTCACGCACGTCGACGGCCGCGAGTTCCGGGTGCTCTCGCCGGACGCGGTGGAGACGGTGGTCGGGTGGGGCGGGGCGGCTGCGGTGGAGCTCGCCGCAGCGATCCAGAACCAGAACGCGCTCTCGGCGAGCGACCTCCTGGGTTTTCTGCAGCCGTCTGGTTCCTGAGCGAGTCGGGGCCCGGCGGCAAATGGTGTGAGGCAGACGTGCGCGCGGCGGCATCCTTCCAGCCTGAGCTTCTCGACACGCTGGGGCTCGGCGCGTCCGCCGTTGCGATCAAGTCGCCGGACGGCCGCGTGTTCGATCGCTGGCCGCTCTCCTACCTGCAGCCCGCCCACCTGACCGTGCTCTCGCTCGCGGAGCGCCTCGGTGACGCGGTGCCGCTGTCCGGCGGCGTCGCTGGCTGGCCCGCGTGGTTCGCGGCGGCGTGGCTGGATGTGCGCGGGCTGCTGAAGCTGCGAGAGGTGGTGGCCCGTGGCTGACACGACGGAACTGGCCGTAGACGCGAGTGGGTTCGATCGGCTGCTGACGACGATCAGCGCGACGACGGAGGAATCGAAGAAGCTCGGCGAGACGATGAAGAAAGCCCTTCTGGGTGAGGTGCTGGTCTCGTCGCTGAACCGCATTTCGTCCGGGCTGAAAGACGGCGTCGCGAAGGAAGCCGTCGGCGCGGCGTCGGCGCTTGTTCAGGGGTTCGCGCAGGGTGGTCCCGTCGGCGCGGCGATGGCTGGCGCGGCGGTCGCCGTGGGCCTCGTCACGAAGGGCGTCGAGGCGCTGGCGAACGCGGAGCGCGAGGTTCAGGCCGTTCGCGCGGCCGGGTACAAGGCGCGCGCCGACTTCGAGCGCGGCGTCGCAGCGCAGCAGGAGGTGTTCGCGGAACTGAATCGCGAGCGCACCTCCGCACAGGCGGCGGCGCTGGTCGCAGAAGACGAGAAGCGCGCAGCCGCAGCGAAGGCCCGCCGCGAGCAGAACGAGCGCGACGCGATCGAGTCGACCACCCGGCAGATCGAGGCGGAGGCGGGCCAGCGCCGCGTGGCCGAAGAAGTCGAGGCGGAGCAATTCTCTCGGTTCCTCCGGGAGACCGACGCAACCATCATCCGCGACGCGGAGACAAAGGCCCGAACGGCCATCGCTGCGCAGGCGCGGGTGTTCCGTGAAGAGGAGCGCAAGCGGGAGTCGGTCCAGTTCGCCGCTGACGCGGACGCACTGACGGCCGGCCTGCTGGACGATCTCGTCGCGAAAGCGGACGAGGCGAACCGGCAGATCGGCGGCACGCTGGGCGTCGGGATCGGGGATGCCACGGCCGCGCTCGTCGCGATGGACGCGGCGCAGATCCAGGCGGCGGCATCGGCTGGCACCCTCGCCGGATCGCTCGCGGAGGCAGCGGCGCGGGGCGTGTCGGCGGAGCTGCAGGCGATCGCGCAGCGGGAGACGGTGCTCGCGCTCGCGGATGGCGCAGCGGCGATCGGGCGGCTTGCGTTCGGCGACGTTCAGGGCGCCGGGTTTCTCGGTACGTCGTCCGCCCAGCACGCAGCCGCAGCCGTGGCCGCTGGCGCCGGAGCGGTCGCGCTGAACACCGTGGCGACGGCAGCGGCCCCGGCCGTTCCGCAGCAGCCCACGGCAGTGCAGCAGCGCGGAGGCGGCGCCGGTGGCTCCAGCGGCGGCGTCACGATCAACGTCTCGACCGACCGCCTCTTCTCGACCGAAGCGGACATTGGTGCCTCGGTCGAATACTCGCGCAAGCAGTTCGCGCGCTACCGGGGCTACTAAATGGCCACGATTCCCTGCCTCTACGCGCCCGTCATCGTGTCGGCCGCGCTGCCCATGACCCTGCGCATGTCCTACTCGCGCACGGGTCCGGTCGTCGTCGCGGCGTTCGATACGGCGATCACGGCCGGGACGTTCACCGCGCCCAGCGGCACCGGATCGCTCGTCGCGCAGGTCGACGCGAACTTCGGCACGATCAACGGCGTCTCCGTGGCGTTCAGCGTCTCGACCAACGGCATCGTCACGATCACCGTCACGGGCCTCGCGAACACCGCCGACTGCTTCATCCACTGGAACAACTCCGCCGCCACCGGGCGGCTCGCCACCGCGCTCGGATTCAGCAGCGCCGCCGCAAGCCAGGTCGGGCCGGTCGGCGGCACGGCGACGTTCGTGGCCCCGTACGCGATGCCCGGATACTGGACGCCCGGCGTGCCCGTGCGCTCGTCGGAGCCGATCACCGAGCAGGACGCGATCGTCAACCGGACGCAGGGCGGGCAGAACACCTACGACGTGCTCGGTCGGTGGGCGGGGAAGCGCGTCGCCATCGAGTGGATGGCGGCGGGCAAGGCGAAGCTCGAATCCGAGACGGTCACGAACGAGTCGCTGGAGCGCATCCTGACGTCGGACACCTACCCGGGCCGGTTCCGCTGGTGGGTCGACCGCGACACGCTGGGCAGCGGCTACGACGACTTCTTCTTCGAGCCGGAGGTGCTGCAGATGATCGACCCGCAGCGGCTCAGTGAGGCGATGCCGCTCTACAGCGTCAACCTGCGCATGTCCGAGTTCGTCTCGTGAGCGTCGCCGGGTACACCACCGCGGTCGAGGCCCGCCCGCGCGGCGATCTGGCGCTCTGGCTGGAAATCGAGGGCCTGCCGTACGCTTACGGCACCGTGGCAAAGGACTCGTCGTGGTTCTCGGGTCGCGCGGCGGCGTCGCGGTTCCTCGGCATCCGGTCGTGGTTCGCGAAGGACTCGCTCCCGTCGCTGCCCCCGCAGACGCTCGACCACCTGGAGGGCGCGGTCGGCGGCGGGGCGCTCTCCGTCCAGATCGTCGACGTCGACGGGTCGCTGACGGAGCTCACGGCGAGCGCTCGGACGGATGGGCGCTGCGTGTTCGCGTCGACGCTCGACAACAACGACACGGGCGCGAAGACCGTCACGGGCGACACGACGACGTGGCCCGCATCCGGCGCGGCGTTCGTCGGCTACGAGACGATCACCTACACGAGCACCACCACGACCAGCGTCACGATCGCCAGCCGCGGCGCGTACCGCTCGCGCGCGACCAGCCACGCGGGCGGCGTCGTCTCCCCGGGCACCGCGTCGAACGGGTCGTCCCGCATCGACGTGGGCGAACTGCTGACGCCCTACCCGACGAAGCTGGAGGGGCGGCGGGTGTGGCTCATGGCGGGCCACTCGCCCGCGTCCGATGCCGACTGCACGGAGGTCTGGTCGGGCGTGATCGAGGAGGTCAGCTTCGGCGGGCCGGACCTGCGGACGCTGTCCCTGTCGTGCTCGCAGTCGTTCGGCGAGCTGAACCAGCCCGCGTTCGGCGACCTCGGGACGTTCGGGATCCCAGAGCGAGAGGGGATCGCGCCGTCGTGGATCATCGCGAGCCGGACGCAGACGAACGGCCCCGGCACGATGACGCCCGGCGAGGCGTACCAGTTCGGCGCGGTGCCGGTCCTTCGGGCGTTCATGCCGCGCGTGACGAGCGCGGACGACGAGGCGGCGGACAAGCGGCGGTACTTCCTCGCGGACGAAGGCAGCGGCATGGACGTGCTGCGGATGGACGACGACTTCGGGACCACCGGCGCGACCGTGAACGTGTACCAGGACTGGTACCTGCGTTTCACTGGCGCACCGACGCGCGTGCGGAACCCCGGTGGTTCGCTCGGATCGTTCATCTACGAGTGCGCGTACCTTGCCGCCGGATCGCTGCAGCTCCCGGCCGGCGCGCACCCGCTGCAAGTGCTCCTGCAGTGCCTCCTGTCCGACGATGGCGACCTGACGAACGACGCGACCTACGACACGCTCCCGTCGAAGTGGGGCCTCGGGTTGAAGTCGGACCGGGTGGACGTCGCCGGGATCGAGGACATGATCGCCGCGACGCCCGACCTGCGCGTCCAGATGATCGTGGCGAAGCCAATCGAGAAGTTCGGCGAGTGGGCGCGGACGCACCTGCTCAAGCCGTTCGGATTCTTCCTGCGCCCGTCGCTCGGGAACCTCCTGTCCGTCGGCCGGCTGCAGTCACCGACGCCTGATGCGCTCACGGGCGCGGTGGCGATCTCCCGAGACGACGTCGTGGCTCTCGGCGGCTGGTCGTCCGACGCGCTCTCCGTGATCGGGACCGTGGTGTGGCAGTCGGGCGCGCTGTTCGATCGGGAGGAAGGCGAAGCGGTCCCGGCCGAATCGATCACGAACCGCCTGCAGGACAACGGCCGGATCGTCGCGATCGACTACCCGAAGGCGGGGACGGTCGATGTCAACGGGATGGCGATCCCGACCACATGGGACGACAGCCCGCGCGCCATGCTCGACTACTGCGGCCGGGTCGCCGCTCGATTCGCGCAGCCCGTCGCGACGCTCGACCTGACCGTCACGTTCAAGCACATCGTCCGCGAGGTGGGCGACTTCGTCTCCCTCACCCACGACGTCGTGCCGTCGCGTCTCAGCGCCACGCGCGGGGTGTCGTCTCAGGTGTGGGAGGTGGTCGGGAAGACGGCCGACTTTAAGCGCATGACGGTGGGCCTCACGCTGCGCCAGACGTCGATCACGGACCTCGATACGCGCTACCTGGCCCCCGCGATGGCGGTCGTCAGCGTCGCGGGACTCGACGTCACGGTGTCGGCGGGCGGGTACGTCGCGAACACGATCAAGACGACGGCCGCGTTCGCGGTGGGCGACAAGGTGCGGGGCTACTCCGCGCTCCCGATGGATCTCTACAACCGAACCACCGTCCGCACGATCACTGCGCTCTCGTCGTCTCCGGCCGTCGTCACGCTGGACGACGTCACCGGGATCGCGCTCGGCACCGTGCTGATCCACGCCGATTACGCTGACTGGGACGTCTCGACCTCGACCGCAGCCGCGTCGCTCGCGTTCCGTGCGAACGTCTCGGCGACGCTGAACGGCGACGCCCCCGCGGAGATGGCCTGATGGCGCTGCCCTCCCTCACGAACGCCGAACTTGTCGGCCTGAATGCCAGCGGGCGGCGCGTGCTCTCCACCGCGTCGATCACGCAGCGGCTCTACGACCGCGCGCTCTGGCTCGCCACCGTGAAGCCCACGATTCACTGGAGCTACGCGGACGGGGCCGACTGCGGCTACGTCTCGACCACGCTCCAGAGCACCGGGTTCACCGTCACGGAGGCGGACGTCCGTACCGAGTGGACGATCGGGCGGGCGCTGGTGCCTGGCGTCGGGAACGAGACGGGCGTCGTTCGGCTCTACGTCCGCCAGCAGGCGTATGCGTCCGGGACGCTCCGGGCGGGCCTGCGCGTGCGTCGGGCGCCGCTGAATGACCAGTTCGTCGGCACGCCTGACGCGTGGGTCGACGTCGGGACGCCGTTCTCGCTCGGCAGTTCCAACGGCTGGCGGTCGAGCACCTTCACGATCCCGCAGTCGATCGCGGACGGCCCGTTTGAGGCGTGGGTCTACCTGACCACGACGGCGTCCAAGGGCGCCACCGGCTCCGCGACGACGAGCGTCACGGCGTGGAGCCTCTGCTCCGACGGCGACCGCTGGCTGCACACGGTGCCCGACGTGCTGGGCGCCCACTTCCGCCGCCAGAGTGGCCCACCGGACGACGTGTTCACCCTGCGGACGCTCCGGGACTACCAAGCGGACACGGCAGAGGTGCCGCAGGTTCTGGCGCATCACTCGTTCCTGCCCGCGCCCGCGGTCGGAGGCAACTGGATCGCCCGGTACATCCTGCCGAAGCCGATGACCGCGGGCGCCATCACGATCTACGCCTACTGCCGGACCACGGGCGGATCGGCGGCGAGCCTGAACGCGACCTGCTCGACGTCCGACACCACGACGAGCTCCGGCGCCGGCCTCCCCGCCGCCGACGACACGCAGGCGTTCTCGTCCTCGACGCTGGCGTGGCGCACGGCGACCGTCACGCCCACGGTCGACGTTGTGAACTACCTCACGGTCTGGGTCGATCCGGACGCGGCCGACACCGCCGAACTGCTCGCCGTGTACGCCACGCAGGCCGCGCCCGCCGACGGCGACCTGACCACGGGCGTCCCGGGCTACCGGCTGCTCCCGCTGGGCCGTCGCGACGCGGTGCCCGGGGCGGCGATCGTGAACAGCTACTCCGGCGAGCTGGGCGGCGAGGCTCCGAACGGGGCCGAGTCGATCCAGAACCTCTGGACCGACCGCTTCGCAACCATGAACAACTCGAAGTGGTGGCCCCAGACCCGTGGCTGCGTGACGGTCCCGGGCGACTGGTGCCGGTCGGGTGTGACCTACACCAACGCCTTCGATTCCACCTCGCCCGTGTTCGGCGTCCAGACGAAGATCCAGCCCCGCTGGGGGGCCTCCGGCGCGATCGTGGCCGCGCGCGTGACCACGGACGACATCCCACTGGAGGACGACGCGCAGCTCGCATGGCGGGCCCGGATCGACGGGGCGCTGCTGAACGGCCCCGACTTCGCGATCACGCCGGGAAGCGTTGTGCTCGACCAGTATCGGCAGTTCGGCAACGGCACGATCGACGCCGCGACGCTGGCCGTGGGCGAGGTGTTCGCCGGATTCACGGACCTGGCTGGCAACCCGACCGCGAGCGTCGTCCCCGCCCGCATCGAAGGCGTCGCCGTCTGGGAGGAGCCGCCGCTTTCACCAGCGAATTCGGTGCACTTCCGGGGCTACGCGCAGCCTGCTGCCGCGATCCCGGACAACGACGCCGTCACGGGCGTCTCGTCGACGATCGTGTGCGCCCGGGGATTCATCGTCGGCTACGTCCGGGCGCACGTCGTCGTCAGCCACACGGTCAACGCCTCGCAGATGCGGCTGACCCTGTCCGACGGAACGACCACCCGCCGCCTCGCCGCCGCTGGAGACCTCTCGGGGACCGGCAGCTACCTCGTCTTCAGCTTCTCCGACGCCTACGAGGACGACACGGTGCCGGATCAGGCGCTCTCCGCGTTCCGTGGGTCGACTTCTCTGGCGACTTGGACGCTGAAGGCTTTCGACGAGGTGGCCGGCGGGTCCGCGGCGCTCGAGTCGTGGGCGCTCGAGCTCTGGTGACCTGACTACGGGCGGCGTTAGCCCCACGGGCCCGGGTGGTCGACCGTCGGGCGATGCGTGTCGACCCGACAGGCTGGCTCGATGGCGCGGAGCGGGTGGAGACACGCCGCTCCATCCGGCTTGCCGTCCCGAAGCCGCTCGGCATCGTCTGGCACTGGACCGGCGGCGGCGATCCGGGAGCGCTCTGCCGTCGGATCCGCGCGCTGCCGCCTCCCGCGCACGCGTCCACGCGCGAGCGTCAGGCTGCCAGCGCCGCCGGCATCGAGCCCGCGCAGTCGTCGTGGCACCTGCTGATCGGACGCGACGGATCGGTGCGCCAGTGCGCGCCGCTGCTGCTCGGGACGTGGCACGTCGGCCGGAAGGGCCGCGTCGCGAACGAGCTGCGCGAGATCAACCGCTGCACGGTCGGGATCGAGCTCGACAACCTGGGCGAGCTGCAACCGGCCCCCGACGGCGGATGGACGAACGGCGTCTACACGGTCCCGGCTGACCGCGAGGTCGTGGGCGTCGCGGGGCACACGTACGACGCCTTCCCGGCGGCGCAGCAGGCCGCGGCGCTGAACGTCCTGCGTGCGGTGGCCAGCGCGTACTCGCTCAGTCGTGCGGCCTCGTCGTTCGGGCACTGCGACTTCGACTCGCCCCGCAAGCAGGACCCCGGCCCGGTGTGGCGCGGCGTCGTCCTGCCGCGGCTGCTGACGGAAGCGGGGCTGTCGTGATCCTCGCCGAAGCCGTCCAGATCGACATCGACCCGACCACGGTTCTCGCGTGGGTCGCGGCTGCGTTCTTCGCGGTCATTTCGTGGCTCGTTCAGCGCGAATGGAGCCGCCACGAAAAAGCCCACGAAACCCTCGACGTGCGCCTGACCGCCGTCGAGAAGCGGGCCGCGTCCCGCGAGGACGACCGATGAGCCAGATGCCTCTGCGCGATTGGGACGAGATCGTTGACCGGACCGCGTGGTCGATCCTCATCGGCGTGATGGGCGCGTTCCTGCTCCTGCCGCTGTTCGCGTCGCTCGCGCACGGAGAGACCGTCGAGGTGCCGCCCGTCGAGGTCGCGTTCGACATCGGCGGCATCGTGATGCTGGCGTTCGGGCTCGCGATCGCGACGGAGGCAATCCGGGCATTCGTGCCGAAGTGGCGGCGCGGCGTGCAGGCGAACCCGGCGGCGCTGGCGGCTGTCGATGCCGCGCGCGTCCTCGGCTTGCAGGGCGAGCACCTGGAGGTTCTGCGCCGCCTCGCCGTCGCGACAGGCGGCCCGGGCGAACTCGCGAAGGCGCTCCTGCGCATCGTCCCGGTCGTGCTCGGGCTGGGCGCGGCGTTCATCGGCTGGGCCCCTTCGGTTGGCGACGGCACGAATCCAGAGACGTTCGGCGGCGTGCTGGCGGGCCTCGTCGCGAGCCAGTTCGGCGGGCAGCTCATGAGCGCGTTCCGGTCGCGGCTGCCGGGCGCTGACGCGCATCGGGCGGGCCCGACGGACGATGACGAGGCGCAGCCGTGAGCGTCGTCGCGCGCGCGATCCGAGAGACGAGCGGGCCGACCGTACTGGACCTCGGCGCGGTGGCGGACGGGCAGTTCCTGAAGCGGGTCGGCAGCACGATCGTGGGCGCGGCTGCGTCCGGTGGCGGCTTCACGCGGCAGACGTTCTCCGCGGCGGGGACGGTCGGCGCTGGCAACCGCTACTGCGCGATCACGGGGTCGTTCAACGGCGCGATCACGCTGCCTGCGTCTCCGACGGCGGGCGACACGGTCGTTGTCGTGGACGAAGCGGGCGTCGGCAGCGGGTCGTCGAACGGGTCGTCCAGCGACCTGATCTACGTCGTGGTCGACAACACGGGCACGCAGACGATCACGGCGCCGGGCATGGCGGCGGCACGGACGCGCCTGTTGCTGTGGAAGCGCTACGGCACGATCACGCTGGTCTGGGACGGCACGAGCGCGTGGCGGGCAACCGAGCGTTTCGGGTGGCACGTCGATCCGCGATCCATCTCGGGGTTGAAGTTCTGGTTCGACGCCCGCCGAGGGATCACGCTCAACAGCGCGACCGTCAGCGCGTGGGCGGACCTGTCGGGCGGCGGCGTCAATCTCGCGCAGGCGACGGCGGGCAACCAACCGACATACATCTACACGGGCAGCGCGGACCCGATGATATCGACGGACGAGAACTCGCTCTTCTTCGCTGCTTCAACGTCGAAGAGCATGTCCTCGTCTGCGACCCCTTCGTTTTCGTCCGGTGCTCTTGTCCTCGGCGGGACGTACGCGCGCAACTGGACCGAGACGGGATTCTCGTCAGACGAGCAACTCATCAAGTCGAGCGAGACGGCGACGCTGGGCTTCTGCTGGTTCCCTCGCCTCAACGGTGCAGTGGGCACCGGATCCGCGAACGACTGGTACATCCGAGGCGGCGGCACGGGCGCAAACCCGACTCGCGGCGGTCCGAAGCGGTGGTCGTACGGGTGGCATCGGGTCAACGACACGGCTCTCTTGGGGTCGTCGTCCTATCGGTCGACTGTTCGCGGTGATGCGCAGTTCGGGCTCATGGCTACCGCTGGTACGCAGGCGGCGGTCCCGTCATTCACGCAAACCGTCACGGTCGGAAACGGAACACTCAACGGATACGTCTACTGCCTGTTCGGGTTCGACGCGGCCGTGTCGATCACGGACGTGCTCGAACTCGAAAACGCCCGCATGGAAGTCTGGCCGCAGTTCTGAGGTTCGCATGAGCACCGCCCACTTCCCCGCCGCCGAGAGCGCGACCGCGTACCGCGACGCCTGCAACGCCGCAAAAGGTCTGCCGCGCGCTGGCGAGCCGCCCGCCCCGTACCCGTACGGCTGGACGCTCACCTGGGCGGACGTGCGCGAGGTCGACGGCGTGTGGCCGGTGCCGGTGCACGACGCGGTCGCGGTGCCGGACGGCGTGCCGGTGGTCACGGACCCGCTGCCGTGACCCTCTCCGCCACGCTCGCGCTCGTCGCGGTCGTGGTGCTCGCGCTGGTCGGGCTGGATCGTCGGGACGCGGTCGTGTTCGGAACTGCCTTGCTGCTGGAGGACGTCATCATGGTCGGGAACCTTGTCGTGCTGGTCGTGCTGCTGGTCGCCGTCGGGATCGTCTGGTGGCGCGGGCGCGTGGAGCGCGAGCGGGTCGCGCGGGTCGCTCGCGAGGCCGAGGCGCGTCGTCGGGCGCAGGCGGACGCGGCGGCTCAGGACGCGATCGCTGCGGCGCAGGCTCGCGCGGACCGCGACAGGAAGAGGCCGGCGCTCGACGTGCTGAACGAGAAGATGCGGCGGGGTGGGCGATGAACGCGAGCCGAAGTGAGGAGTTCGTCACCGTCACGCTGGCGGAGCACTTCGACGTCGGCGCCGTCCGCGTCGAACTCGTGGCGCCCACGGGCGAGGTCGTGTTTGACGGGCCGATGGTGGCCCTCAAGGGCCCGGCGCTGGAAGCGATCCCGCCCGGCACGTTCGACATCTTCGCGACGCCCACGGGGCTGCCTGCGTGGCTCTGCGATCGATACCCGGCTGGGACGCTGCACGTCCCCGGAGCCGCGGCATGACCAGCCCGCGCATGTTTGGCGTCGAAAAACCGGAAACGAGGCGCATCGCTACGGGCGTCCTGCTCCTCTGCCTCGCCGCGCCTCCCGCCCGCGCCATCGACTGCCGCACCGTCCCGCCGCTCGTCGTCGGCGCCCCGCTCACCGAGGACCAGGCGCGATGCCTGTCGGCCACCGTGATCACGGACACCCTCGCCCGCGAGACGTGCGAGGCGCAGCTCGTCGCGAGCCGGATCGAGACGGACGCGTGCCAGGCGACGGCCGCAATCGCCTGCCCGCCGCCCCGGTTTCCGGTGGTCGAGGTGTCGTTCGCCGCGATCGTGGGCGTCGTCGTGGGCGTCGTCGCGACGGTGGCGCTGGTGCTGTCGGCGCGGTAGAGTCCGCCCGTGGGCCGGTGTGCCGCTTCACCGCGACCCGAGTCCACCGCAGCGCCCGGGCCTTACGGCTCGGGCGTTTCGCGTTTCTCCGGCTAGAACGCACACGCCCCCGGCCGCGACGAAGGCGGCAGGTCGACGCGCGTCCACCGATGCGACGCCTGACGCCGCTGCCGGGCCAGCCGGGCGAGGAAGCACGCGTACCAGATGACGAAGCCAGGCGCGTTCGGGCCGTCGCGGACGAGCACGCGGCGCGTGTCGTGGCAGGCCTCGCGGGCGGCGAGTCGGGCAGTGCGCTGGCGGCGGTGGCGGGTCATTCGCCGTCCCCCAGCGCCGTCAGCGTGTCGCGGCACAACTGGCGCAGCGCGTCCTCGGCGGCGCGCTTGTTGTCTTGCGAGTCGCTCCCGGACGAAATGACCGCCGTGTCGGCGAACCCATCGCCGGATGGCTCCAGCGTCTCAATCTCCCACCCCTCGCCGGGCCATGCGGTCATCGTGAACGCGCCGACAGTTCGCTCAGAAAAGTGCTTGCCTTGGAAGTTCGGCCCTCTCGTCGCCCACCCCGTATCCCTGACGCTCACGGCGCCTCCTTCGCCGCGCTCAGGGCGGCGGACAGGGTGGGGAACTTGGTGACGGTCGGAGATGGCGCGCGCGGGTTCGACCAGCGAATGACCTCATTCGTGCGGCAGTCGACGCGAACGTCGATTCTCTTCTCGCGGTAGCACTCGACATCGACGGCGTAGGTGTCGAGCAGTTCCTTCGGAATCGCCCGCGCCTCCAGGTCCGCGATCCGATCCGCGCACCGGCACTCGTCGTCGTGGGCGATCACGATGGACCCGCCGCCGGGCGCGATGCGCTTGCCGCAGACGTGGCACGCCCACTGCGCCGATTCCAGCGTCGCGACCTGCTGCGTGAGCGCGTCGACCTCCGCGAGCGCGGCGCGGATCGCGGCGGCGCCCCGCCGGAACTCCTCTGCAAGTGGAATCGCACCCTGGAAGTCCTCAGCCTCTTCTGCGGCGCCGTCTTCGCATTCGGCCATCGCCTCCAGCGTCTTCCTCGTCTCAGCGTCCATCGGTCGCCTCCTTCGCCAGCGCCAGCAGGTCGTCGCGGATCGCGGCGCCCACGGTGTCGATGATCTCGTGCGCGAACGCCTCTGCCGTCGCAGGCGAGAGCGCGGCGGGCACCTTCAGTTCAAGTTCGCGCTCGCGTTCGAGCACCCAGAGCGCCGACAGGAGCGCGTGCTGCCGCCCGCGCGCCTCGGCGTCCGCGAGCGCCCGGTCAAGCCGCTGCACGTCGTCCGCCAGCGACATCGTGCCGTCGAGCGGGACGAGCGCGATCAGTCGCGCCCGGATGCGATGCAGGCGATTCGTGTCGGCGGACGTGGGGCGGAACTCGGGGGCGTCGATCCCGGCCGCGTACGCGTCGAGGGCGACCGATGCGCGGCGGTGGTGCTCTGCGTTGATCGCGAGGAAGTCCCGCGCCGGTCCGTACGGCGACCTGCTGGCGCCCCGCGCGGCGGACTCAGATCCCTCCCGGTGCCACCGCGCCGCCTCGCGCGCCTCGGATGCGGTCATCGTCTCGGTCGGCATCACCCGCACCCCATCGAAATCGCGTGCATGATCGCCCGGTAGGCGGGCTCCCTGATTGCTTGCCAGTCGATCTTCCCGCCGCCCCACCACAGTCGGAACGTCGCAAGGTCTTCCTCGCAAAGCCCCTCTTCCGATAGGCGTTTCACGCCGTCCGCGTACGCGTTGAACGGAGCGAGTTGCTCGGGGCTATTCATGTACGCCGCCGCCTCGTCCAGCGTGGCGAACTCGCGCGTCTCAACTTCGATGCCGATCGCGGCAACGGTCGTGACGGGCTCGGATGCCTTCATCGCGCACCTCCCGTCGAGTTCACCTTCATCTCGCCCACCGGCTTGATCGTCGCCTTCGACATGTCGCGGAACCTGGGGAACTCGGCAGGCGGAATGCCGACCAGCATCCACACCGACACGCTGCGCTTGGGGCCGTCCGCGAGCATCTTCGGCGCGAGGCACAGTGGCTTGCCGCGCACCTCCGATCCGGTCACGACGACGGTCCGCAGGAACCGCCCCATCGCCGCGTCGGTCGCGTCGAATGCGACTTCGTACCAGTCGACGGCGGTCATCGCGCACCTCGACCGGCGGCGAGTCCCGCCTCCAGCGCGTAGAACAGAACGTGGTCCGCTTCCGGCGTCGGGAAGACCGCCGCGTTCTTCACGAACAGGTGGTCCCGCATGGCGACCAGCGCCGCCTCCGCGTCGAACGCGACGGGCTTCGGCGCGTCCTCTTCGCTGAAGTCGATCGGCGGGGCGACGATCACGCGGGGATTCGGCGCGGCGACGGGCGCCACGGCGGGCGCGGGCGAGAGCAGGGCGCGAATCTCGCGGCCGATGAAGTCATACGCGCGCTGTGCTTCACTGGCCCCGGGGTGATCGTTCCCGAACCGCAGCGCAATCCGGGCGCACTCCCGCACGCCGTCGTCGTAGGTGCGCGCGGCGGGCGCGGGCAGGGATCGGATCGCCTTCGAGATTCGGACGGCAATGGCGAACGCGCCCGCAGGAAGGGGTCCGTCGAGAACGCCGTCCGCGATCTTCGCCGCGTCCTCGCGCATCTGGACCACTGCCGCCTGGGCCTCCGCGATCCGCCGCTCGAACTCCGACACCGCCCACTTCACCTGCCCGACCTTGTCGTCTCGCATCGCCTTGCCGGGCAGCACGGCGGCGAACATCGCGTGGTTCGTCTCCGACAGCCGGACGCAGCGCGCCTGGGCCTCGCGGAGGGCGTCGGCCAGCACGCGCCCCATCACGGAGTCGGCGTCCTCTTCCTCGCGGTACAGGTCCGCGCGCTCGATCGCCTGCTCGACGGTCATCGTGGTCATCGTCGCTCCTTCGCGGACTCGGCCGCGCGCTTCTTCGGCTTGGCGGGGACGTACTTCACGACGCGGAACTTCTCTTCCGGCCACCGGGCGCGGTATCCCCGCTGCGAGAACCACGCGCCCCTCCGAGTGACGTCGGCCAGCATCGCGACCCAGCGTCCGTCCTGCACTCGCGACTCCACGACCCAGACAGCGCGCATCACTCCCCACCCTTCTTCGTCAGCCGCGCGGCGTTGTGCGCGGAAGCAGCGGCGATGGCTTCCGATTCCGTGTCGACGTAGGCAAGCCCGATCATCTTCGGGCCGGTCCAGAACCACTGCCCCGGCCGCTCCTCTGACGTGCAGACCTCGTAATGCCCGCCGTCGACAGCCTTCGCCTCTCGGTCGCCCTCCGCGTCCGGCTCCCCGAACACCAGCCCCGGCACCGCAGCGGGCGTCGGCGCGGGCGCGGCGTGCTTCGCGAGCAGGGCGTCGATGTTGTCAATGCAGGCGATCGTCAGCGGCTTCTGCTCGGGCGGCCGAACGCGACCGCCTGACGTAGCGAGAACCACCCGCGCCTCCCGCAGCCCGTCGACCAGCTCGCGCACGGACTCGCGGGCGGTGGCGAGGTCGGACTCGGCCTTCTCGGCGCGCGACCACATGGCAACGAACCGCTGATCGTTCTGCGTGAACTGCCACGCCTTCGCCTCGTCCCGCTCGGCAGTCACTCGCGCGAGGTCGGTGCGGAGGGCGTCGCGCTCGCGGTTGATTCCAGTCAGGACTGCGAGGCAGCGATCGACCTCGGCGGGCGGACACGGGCGCGGGAACCGCTTGTCCTCTAACACCGCCACCATCTCCACCACGCCCAAGCCGCCTCGACTGGCGAGCGCCTCAAGCGTCTGCCCGTGATTCGCCCGAGCCTGCGCCTGGTGCGGCGCGATGACCGACCACGGGATTGCCGGACCGTCGAGGCACGGGAACAGGCGGTTCTCATCGGCGCGGACTTCCGCTGTCGCCGCCCGCGCGTTCGCCGCCGCGAGCGCCGCCTGCGCGCTCTGGACGCACCACGCGGCGTGGTTCGCAAGTCCACCGGGCGGCGGCGATCCGTTGGGCTGGAGGCGGCAGATCTCGTGCATCACCTCGGTCATCTGCGCCTGCGTCTCCAGCAGCGCGCGGGCGAGGTCTTCCGATGCGGGCAGCGACGGGTGCCCAGAGAGCACGCGGCGGGCGGTTTCGGTCGGGTCACTCATCGGCGTCGTCGTGTTCGTCGCGCCCGCCGGGATGTCGGCGCTGTCGTTGGGCAGCATGTCAGGACTCCTTTGGGGCGAGGGCGGCGCCAGAGGCAAGCCGCTCTGCTTGGTAGAACCAGCAGACGGCGCGGTGCTCCGGCGTCGTGGTTCCGTTGACGATCTCGCCTTCGCCGCAGTAGAGGCACCCGTCGGAGTGCTCCGCTGCGTTCCACAGCGCCTTCTTGAGTGCCGTCTTCAGCGCCGCGATCGCCAGGTGCGCGGCGTCGAGTCGCGCGGCGGGGTTGGGGATCGTCTTCATCGGCTACCTCGGGCGGCGTCGCCGAACGTACCTACCGCCCACTGCGGGTCGCCACCCTCGTTCGGGACGCCGTCGATCGTCGCAACCCATTGGGCGGCCTCTGCGTTGATTGGCGTCCGCACGACATGGAGCGTTCCCGTCGCGAGCAGCCCGATTGTCGGTGGCCACCGCGCAGCAAGTCGACGCAGTGCGCGGATCGCCTGCTCTTCCGTGAGCGGCGTCACGGCCCCCTCCCGCACGCCGCCAGCATCTTCGCGACCGTCTCGCCCGCGTCCTCGCCGGGGCGGAGTTGGATGTCGATGGTCAGCGTCGTCGTCATGCCGCCCTCGTACGCTTGCCAGCCGGTCCCGGCCGCCTCGCCGTCCGCGTCGAACTTCACCGGCGCGACCGTCGGCGCGGCGGCGACCTCGACAATCTCAAACTCGTCCGGGGTAACGATGCGAGAGAAGTACAGGTCCGCACCACCCTCCCAGAGAAACGCCGCAAACACCTGCTTATCCGACTTCTGTCGCACGACCCACGGCAGCGCGGGCGGGACGACCGGCGCGGCCTCGGCGGGCTTCTCGGCGCGCAACTGCTCGATGCACGCCTTCACACCGCCCGGAATGATCGGCGCAGCCAGCCCGGAATCGAGTCCGACCGCCTCGGCAAACGCCCGCGTCCACTCGGCGTCTCGCTTGGCGACCGGGTTGGGGAACGGAGACTCGGCGGGCTTCTCGGCATCACGGCCAAGGTCAGACAGCCGACGCGGCCACCGCGCGATCTCGGCTCCGGTGTCGCCCCACTTCGCGACGTGATCCCCGGCGTGCCCGTCATCCAGCGAGCATCGCCCGTCCTTGTGGTGGTTCGGGCACCGCTCGACCTCGGCGGGCTTCTCGGCGCGTCCCGTCCCGGCGCAGAACGAGCACGCGTCCGTCTGGGTCGACCCGTCCCGCAGCGGTCCGCCGACCTCGCCGCGCCCGTTGCAGCCAGCGCACGCGGCGGGCTTCTCGGCGGCGGCGAGCAGGGCGTCGGCCCACGCGAGCGCCATCCGCGCGTGATTGGCGCCGTCGGCCGCGACGTCGCGTTCTTCGATCGGGTTCTCGGCGGCGAGCATTCGTGCAGCGATCTCAAGTCGGGTCATCGTCCGTCTCCTGCCGCGCGCGGCGGCG
>OFRG01000143.1_pt1 | contig 31177 bp, 30 predicted proteins | sample 1543071 | NCBI WGS metagenome assembly OFRG01 (sample SAMN07774222, study PRJEB24372) | wastewater metagenome | isolation source: WWTP Verbania (Effluent) | place: Italy: Verbania | collected 2015-12
CGAGGCGAGAATGCCGATGATCGCGATGACGATGAGGAGCTCGATGAGGGTAAAACCCTTTTGAGTTCTATTCATACGAGATGATTTGGGGACTTAATTATTTTTTTTATTCAATTCTTCGGTATCTACCGGACTAGTTCCAATAAAAAACCTGAGACTAGCAACCTGCTGGGAATGTAACACCGTTTTGGGTGATTGTCGTAGTGTTTGCTGTCTCGCAAGCCGCAGCTACCGTACCCGTACCGATATCGAGGCTGTTGGTAGTGATACTGAAAGTACCATTGCCCGTAGTTCCACAGCTAGATCCACCAGCGAGGGTCAGTGTACCGACATTGTTGTTGGCTGTTGGCACCGAGACGTTGGTACCGATAACGATAGCAGCACTGTCACACACGAGCACCGCGTTCGCCTGGATCGAATGCACCTGCGCTTTGAAAGCCGCGGCCTTCGCCTTTTCACGAGCACTCGAGAGACTCACCAAAACGATCGAGGCGAGAATGCCGATGATCGCGATGACGATGAGGAGCTCGATGAGGGTAAAACCCTTTTGAGTTCTATTCATACTTGTTTATATTTCTATATCAAAATACCAAAACACCTACTAGCAACCTGCTGGGAACGTAACACCCGTTTCGGTGAGCGTCGTACCGTTTGCTCCCTCGCAGGCGGTAGCTACCGTACCCGTACCGAGATCAATGCTATTGGTAGTGATAGTGAAAGTGCTATCACCAGTAGACCCGCAATTAGAACTGGCGAGGGTCAGCGTATCGACATTGTTGTTGGCTGCCGGCACGGAGACATTGGTACCGATAGTGATAGCGTCATCATCACACACGAGTACCGCGCTTGCCTGGATCGAATGTACTTGAGCCTTGTAAGCCGCAGCTTTCGCCTTTTCACGAGCGCTCGAGAGACTCACCAAAACGATCGAGGCGAGAATACCGATGATCGCAATGACGATGAGGAGCTCGATAAGGGTGAAACCCTTTTGATTATTATTCATATTCTCACCTCCTTTCTGTTTAGATTTTTATTATTATTTTCCTGTACCCATTATACAATGACTCGGAAAAGTTTCCAATCGAAAATACTAGAGCTGGCCCGCGATATTGTAGATTGGCAAGAGAATACCAACCACCATAATACCGACACCGATACCGAGAAAGACGATAAGCACCGGCTCGATCAGCGACGTCATATTCCGGGTAATATTATCCACTTCCGAGCGGTAGAAATTCGCCACGCCGTCCAATACCTTGGAAATCGATCCTGACTCCTCTCCGATCTTCACCATCTGCGATACAATCGGGGGTATGATTGGAGACCGAAGGAAAACGGTGCTCATGGCACCACCCGATTTCACTTCTTCCGCAGCGCGCAGTATCGTCCCCTGGAACACCTGATTTCCCGTCACATCACTCACGATGATGAGCGCTTTCACAATCGGGATACCTCCGCTCATAAGTGAGCTTAGATTCTCAGCAAAACGGGTGATATAGACATAGCGCATCAGCTCACCGATGACCGGAAGTTTGAGCACGATACGATTCCAATCGCTCTGGCCGGCATCAGTATTGATATAGTAGTAGAAAAACACCCCGACACCGATAATCGCAATCAAGACCGCCCACCAGTAGGCATGCATAAAATCGCCAATCCACATGAGCGCATGCGTATACCAAGGAATAGCCACTCCGAGGTCCTTGATCATCACCGTCAGTTTCGGCAGAATAAATGTCACTACCAGAAAACCGATGATGAACGCCGTCGTCAGCACGAATCCCGGGTAGAAGAGCGCTCCTTTGATCTTTGAGCTCAACTGGTAATTTTTCTCGATATTATCAGCCACCACTTCGATAGACTTGTGCAATGACCCGGAGATTTCCCCCGCTTTGATCATACTGATCATCAGTGCGGTAAAAACCGCCGGATGCTTCTCGAGGCTTTCTGAAAATGACGCACCGTCCTCGACATCATCCTCGATTTCCTTGAGAATCATGCGTAAATAGCTATTGTTCGTCTGCTCCGCCAGCGTATCCAGCGCGGAGACCATCGGGACGCGCGCGCCAACCAGAGTTGCGAGCTGCCGGAACATCACCATCAACTCCTTCTGATTCACTCCCTCCCACATCCGAGTGAAGTCCCGAAACACCTCAGACTCCCGCTTCTCTTCCTGAACAGAAAACGGCACGAGCCCATTGCTCTGCAGGATCTGGATCGCCGCATCGCGGCTCATCGCCTCGACGACACCAACCCGCTCCTGCCCCGTCTCAGTCTTCGCTCTGAATGAAAATTTCATAGATATATCTCCCTCTACACATTATTATTTTCCCTGCTGCTCAGCCATCTTTGAAATAATCATCTGGAGATAATCCTGATTCTTTGCGTATGAGAACGCATCCTCCACTGAAATCAATCCCCGACGAACTAATTCCGCCAGCGCCCGATCGAGCGACACCATGCCATCCTTGAGACTCGTCTCGATAACGCCGTCGATCTGATGGACTTTGTTCTCGCGGATCAGATTCTCCACCGCATGATTCTTGAACATAATCTCGACTGCCGGCACGCGACCGCCGCCGACCTGCGGCAAGAGGCGCTGCGAGATGACGCCGAGCAGCACGCTTGCCAACTGCGAACGGATCTGATTCTGCTGATACGCCGGAAAGACGTCAATGATACGGTCGATAGTCTGCGAGCTGTCATTCGTATGCAGGGTCGCGAAGATAAGATGGCCGGTCTCAGCCGCCGTCATCGCCGTCCCGATTGTCTCGAGATCGCGGAGCTCACCGAGGAGCACGACGTTCGCATCTTCGCGGAACACCGCCCGGAGCGCTTCGGGAAAACTCTTCGCATCGCGGCCGATTTCGCGCTGATTGATGATACAACGATCCTGATTGTAAACAAATTCTATCGGATCCTCAATGGTGAGGATATGCTTATCATAGCTATGATTGATGAAATCGATGATGGCCGCCAAGGTCGTCGATTTACCATGGCCGACCGGACCGGTTACTAGCACCAGGCCTTGGGAATACTTCGCGAAATTATACAGGGAACTCGGCACGTTGAGCTCCTCGAGATTCCGCAGGCGATCCATCACGAAACGCATGGTCACGCTCACGTATCCTTTCTGAAAGAAGACGTTCACACGAAAACGAGCTCGCTCTTCGAAACTATACGAAAAATCCGAATGACCCTTGGCTAGCAGTTCTTCTTTCTTCTCTTCAGTCAGGATTACCTCCGAAAGCGCTTTCGTATCGTCCGGGGTCAGTACTTTTTCCTGGAGAATTGGGACGAGCTTGCCGTCGATACGCAGTGTCGGGTGCCGGCCAACGACAAGATGCAGATCGGACGCTCCCTGCTGACCGACAAGAAACAGGAGATTCTTGAGCCGCTGCTCCGCATGAAGATTATTTTCCATATTTTTATATTTTTCTCTGATGGCGAGATGATTTCAATATTCATTGTACCGGAAAACAAAAGAAAACAGAACCTGCTATCTTATTCTTCATCAATCAAGAGCTTCCCTTCGGTTGCGCGTTCAACTTCCGCTAGTGTCGTGATACCAAGCAGTACCTTAAGCAATCCATCCTCCTTCATCGATACCATTCCCTGCTCGACCGATTCCTTGCGAAGTTCATGTTCATTCGCTTTATGATCCGTAATAATCGCCCGGACCGCATCATTCACTTCGAAAACTTCGTAAATCGCGATACGCCCCTTATATCCACTCTGGCCACACTCCTCGCAGCCCGCGCCTCGATAAACCTGCATTGCCTGGGTCGGACTCAAATTATAAGCCTTCTTCTCCTCGAGAGGTATCTCTTGATAGATCTGCATGAGACGATTTGACTGTATCTCCGTAAGCGGCATCGGTTCCTTGCAGTGCTCGCAGATTTTACGTACCAGACGCTGAGCCGCTACTGCCTGAAGTGATGAAGCCAACAAGAAAGGTTCGACTGACATATCCACCAGGCGAGGGACTGATCCGATCGCATCATTCGTATGCAACGTCGACAATACCAAGTGGCCCGTCAGCGCAGCGTGAATCGCCAACTCAGCCGTCTCACTATCGCGGATCTCACCAACCATGATTACGTTGGGATCCTGACGCAAGATAGAACGCAGCCCCGCTGCAAAGGTGTAGCCGATTTCCGGACGAATCTGACTCTGATTGATTCCATCCATGAAATACTCCACCGGGTCTTCCAGAGTCACGATATTGCGTTCTTCTTGATTGAGCATCTGGAGAAAACCATACAGAGTCGTCGACTTTCCGGAACCAGTCGGTCCAGTAATCAGAACGATGCCAAACGGCTCGCGAATCTTCGTCGTCAAGACGTTCCGGTTCCTCCCCCAAAGTCCGAGCTGGTCCAAATCGCTCACATTACCTGTCCGATCGAGCACGCGCATAACCACCTTCTCGCCTTCCATCACTGGTAACGAAGAAACACGGAGATCGACTGATCGATCATCCGCCTCAAACCGGATACGGCCATCCTGAGGCTTGCGCTTCTCATCGATTTTCAGGTTCGCGAGAATCTTGATACGGGAAATCACCGCTCGTCCGACTTCCGGCGGAAATACCAACTGAGAACGGAGAATGCCGTCGATACGAAAACGAACGCGGTAACTCCCATCAATTGGCTCGATATGGATATCACTCGCTCGACCATCGAGCGAATGCTTGACGATCACTTCCACTAGCTTAGCAATCGGCGCATCCTGAAAAACATCGCTATCAATAGTCTTCCGTTTCTCTTCTTTAACCTGCAGAATCTCATCCGCGCCTTTTTTCAACGACAAGATAGCCTCTTTTAGGGCCTTATCCGTACCGGTATAGCGCTTCATCGCCTCCTGAAATATCGCGTCTGTCGTTCCGTAAATCTCGATGCTCAACATCTCTTTCTCCGCCAGGAAACGCAGCACGTTCATAGCATCGAAATCTCCCGGATTGACCATGGCAATCAGAAGTGTCGAATCGCGTTTCTCGAAGCTGAAAAGACGATGCGTACGGGCCGTCTCCTCCGGAATGATCTCCAGGACATGCTTTTCTAGGTTCCTCGGAAACTCACCAAGAAAGGGAACACCCCCGACTTTTCCATCAGACGGTGTCATTACTCCTCCGATTCCCTGCGCAGCGATGTCCTCCATACGACAATATCGTAATCTCTGAAATAAACTCTTCTATTTGAACAGATTCGCCTTCCCGGTCTCTACGGCCGGCAGATCAGGAATCGCTCCATCCTGATTCAGGCGAATACCATCCAACGGGCTGAAATTCAACTTGGCAGAATCAAAAGTCGAATCTCCTAATGCTGTCGTAACCGTCACGTCCGGAAGGACCAGAAAATTGACGGCCAGTTCAGACTCCAGAACATCCCCATTCGGCTGCTGATCGGTTTCCTCGCCCGCCGCTGCAGTCGGTAAAGCTATGGATACTTCGGAGACCTTGATGAAACGATGTGATTTCATCACATTGGCCACAAAACTCTTCAGAGTGTCATAAGAACCGACTGTCTGAATCGTAATCGTGTATGAGAGCGGCGTATACGTCTTCTTGACAGACACCGGCAAGGCATTCGTCGCTGCCGCAGGAGCAAATAGGACATCAGCACTCGACGTCGCTCCCTCCGCAGCCTCTACCTGAGCTACTTGTACCTTTTCGATTTCCTCGACCTGCATATCTTTGACCGCAACTCCGCTCTTCGATGCCAGATAATTCAGCTGATCAATACCGATCTCGACATCAGACTTCCCCGGCAGATATCCTTTCAGGAAATTCACATCTTCCGCCTGAGCTGATATCTGGCTCTTGAGCGATGCTGCATTACTCACGATCGTGTCCAGTTGCTCCGCTTGAGAGACCACCTGATCGAATTGAGCTTTCTTTTCAAGAAGAGTGACGACGCCTGGCTTGATGTACCCGATAGCGATAATCAGAATACCAATGATCATCGACGGGACCAAGAGAACTTTGAGACTCATATATATGTGCTCTGTCAGTGTTTATTATTGTTTTTCCGCCCAATGCGATTCAATCAGAAACGACACTCCGGACGAGCCTTCTTCATGGCCCAACGACATGACTTCCGTGCTAGAAAAACGAGCTGACGTCTTGAGCGCCATAATCTGCTGTGCTACTTCCTTGTACCCCGGCGCGATGCCTCCAATCTGAACCATCCCGGTGGCATCGTCATATGCAAACTCTTCCAGACGAATCGACGGCAATACGGCAGACTCGAGCGCCGTCAGAATCGCCTGCGGATGGATTCGGGAAGCTACACCGGCATCAACCAGAGAAAGGCGGGCCGCTACATCCGCCACCCCACTCACGGCCGGTCCTGATAATTCGAGCTTCTTTGACTCCATGAGGACATTCCGAGCTTCAGCCTGTTTCGTATAATACGCTTCACCGGCCGCTACTCCGCCCCACACGAGGAGCGTCAATGCAAAAAGACCGAGCATCATTCCGATGCCTCGATTCTTGTTCACCGGCTCCTGCACCTGCTTCTCAACCACGGATTGTGATAAGTTTATTCCAGCCATGTGCGTATGTTACTTTTTTATATTTGTTTGAAAAATCTTTGTCCGAACCGCGCTGCTACATCTTTTTATGCAGCGCCGTATTGATGCTGCCGAGAAATGACGTCTCCTTAGATTTCTTCAGATGACCCTCGATACCACCAAGCGCCAGACCGATAGCGACCGCGAACGACGACCCTGTCTCATGAATGATCGCCTGCTGCTTCTCGGTCGACTGAATCTTGGACCACGGATGGCCGATAGTGACCGGCCGATCGATCAGCTTCGAGAGATATTCCGTCAATCCAGCCAGACGCGCTGACCCTCCCGACAGGATGATTTCACCCACTCGGGATTCCGGATGCTTCGTCTCATGCGATTCGATAACTCGCAAGGCCTCGCTCACAATAATCTGCAGCGATGGGAAGGTTACCGCCGATGTCGGCTGATTCAGAAAATCCTTGCCGCTCTTCTTCAGGTCTTCAGCTCGCTCCTTGGTCACATCCATCATCTCCGCCAGCGTCCGAGTCATGTCTTTGCCGCCGGTATCGATATTGCGGCCGAGCTTCACTTCCCCGCCATCAGCCAAGATAATATTGGTCGCGCGCGAACCGAGATCGATCAGAAGCTTCGCTCCCGGCTCCGTACTGATCAGCGAACGGACGATAGAGAAGGTCTCAATCTCAAGAAGGCTCATCTCAAGATTCTCCTCTGCGATATAGCCCTGATAGCGAGAAACTTCTTTCTTAAGCGCCGCGACAAGCAATACTTCCATCACGCCTTCGCCCTCGCCAGTCTCGCGCTGCCCGACAATCTCCCATGAGAGAGCGACATCATCCAGTGCCATCGGTACATATTTATGTGCTTCGAACCGGACCGCCTCACTCATCTGCGCTTCGCTCATCGACGGAAAATCCACCAGCGCGATCAATCCGGTATAAGCCGGCATGGCGATATGAGCCTGATTGGTCTTCGGATTCATCTTAGCGAGCAGTGCATGCAGATAGAGTGCCACCGCTTCATCATATGTATAGTTCGCTTCCTTGAGCTCTTCTTCGAGATGCGAAAAATCCGCCACTCCATAATTGACGAGTACCGGCTTATCGCCGACCAGTTCCAGCTCGACCGCCTTCAGTGAGGCGGTACCAAAATCAATTCCGAGAAAACGTGGGTTTCCAAAAAATGCCATGGGAGTTTTCGTTTGTATTTCACTCGCTATTCTACCATATTTTCAGAGAATGCAATACCACTCCAGATGACGCGATGCCACTCGCTCCGAGATTGACAGAGCGGCTACGAAAAAATAGAATACGCCTACTCTAAATACCCCCTCCACCGACTATGTCTGACGCTTCTTTTCTCGAAAAACTCTCTCTCCACGCGCGCCACTGCCTCAAAGAGGCCCGGGATATCGCTCGCTATACCAAAAGCCATACCATAGAACCTCGACACCTTTTCCTGTCCGTCTTCCTCGAAAACGGAAGCCTCGGCAGCTTTCTACTCGAAAATATGGGATTCGAGAGAGAAAAGCTCAGCAAACTCTGTCTGAAGCGCGAGAAATCTAAGAAACTCCCCGCTGATTTCGTACCAGTCCTCTCTCCGGTCGTTTCTGATATCCTGAGAAACGCTTTCCATCTCGCCAGCGCCCGTTCTTTCCCCTATGTCGGCACCGAACATTTTGTCTCTGCCCTCCTCTCAGCCGATATCGACGATATCCGGCTCATCACCGCTACCTTCGGGGTTGATACGGTCAAAGCCGCTGCGACCGTCGAGAACCATCTCAACTTCGATCGTTTTCCTGAGCTCCCCAATCTTTTCGAAACCCCAGAGACACCCCTCGCCAGACCAACTGCCAAAAAGAAATCCCGGACTCCGGCGCTCGATCAGTTTGCCTCGGATACCGGCCGATCTTCCGGAGACAGCCTCGTCGGCCGAGAAAATGAGATCGATCGGCTTCTGACCATACTCTCCCGCCGCACGAAGAATAATCCGCTGCTGATCGGAGAGCCAGGCGTCGGCAAAACCGCCCTCGTCGCCGAGCTCGCGCGAAGAATTGCCGCCGACCGCGTCCCGTCCGTACTCTCCGGCAAGCGTATCCTCACCCTCGACCTCGCCCTGATCGTAGCTGGGACCAATTTCCGCGGAGAATTCGAGGCTCGTCTCAAAGACATCATCAACGAAGCCAAAGAAAATCCGGATATCATCCTCTTCATCGATGAGATCCACACGCTCGTCGGAGCCGGCAACGCGACCGGCAGCCTCGATGCCGCCAATATACTGAAGCCAGCGCTCTCGCGCGGCGATATCCGCTGTATCGGCGCGACAACTTTCTCTGAATACAAGCGCCATATCGAGAAAGATCCTGCTCTCGAGCGACGTTTCCAGCCGCTCGTCGTCCGCGAACCGGATGCTGAAGAAACCCGGCATATACTCGAGACCGTCAAAACGCTCTACGAAGAACACCATCGGGTCACCATATCGTCCGATATTATCGCGCTCACCATCCTGCTCGCGGATCGGTCGATGCCAGATCGTTTCTTCCCTGACAAGGCCTTCGATATTCTCGATGAAGCCGCGGCCAAAGCTGCGTCTGAATCCGAAAAAAAGAAATCCAAAAAGCCATCGCTGCCGCTCCTCTACCGAGAGATCGCTGCTGCCCGCTCTGCCAAAGAAGAGCTCGTCGCTCTGGAGAAATTTGATGAAGCTTTCGTCTGGCACAAAGAAGAACAGAGCCTGCAAGCCCGTATCGAGGAGCTCCTGGCAGCCGCCACTCGGAATGGAGCCGCCACTACACCGGTCACCGAGACCCATGTCCTCTCCGCACTCTCCCATATGACTGGCATTCCGATCGAGAAACTCGCGCAAGCCACTCCTGCCCGCAAACTCGCCTCACTCAAAAAATCCCTCAAGAACGAGGTTATCGGCCAGCCCAGCGCTACCAAGATCATCAGCGATTCACTCATCCGCTCGCTCTCCGGCATCCATCATCCCGGACGTCCGCTCGGCTCTTTCCTCCTGCTCGGACCGACTGGCGTCGGCAAGACTCATCTGGCCAAAGTGCTCGCCCGCGAATTCTTCGGCGACGAGAAGCACCTTATCCGCATCGACATGAGCGAATTCATGGAAAAGCACAGCGTCGCGCAGATGATCGGTGCTCCGGCCGGCTATGTCGGCTACGGCGATGGTGGCAAGCTCACCGAACGCGTCCGGCGCAATCCCTTCTCGATTGTCCTGTTCGATGAGATTGAAAAAGCGCATCCTGATGTCCTGAATATCCTTCTCCAGATCCTCGATGAAGGCACATTGACCGATGCCGAAGGCCGTCGCGTCAGCTTCAAAAACACGCTCATCCTCATCACCTCGAATATCGGTACCGCCGCATTCACCGAAACCGGTGCTATCGGATTCAAGAAGCATCTCGCCGCCGAGAACCTCGCCGAGCGTTTCGAATCCGTCGAACGAACCGTCCTCGCCGAACTCAAAAAGACACTCCGCCCAGAACTCCTCGCGCGCATCAGTGAAACCATCGTCTTCCGACCGCTCGATACGGCCGCCATCGAATCCATCACCCGCCTCGAACTCGAGGAGCTCCGCACTCGGATCAGCAAGAAAGGGGTCGCTCTCTCCTGGGACGCCAAGACGCTTCATCTGATAGCTCAAAAAAGCTTCTCTCCCCTGCACGGTGCTCGGCTCATCCGCAAGCAGATCGAGACGCTCGTCGAATACCCTATCGCCGAAACCCTGATCAAGCACCAAGACGCCAAACGCATCGCCCTCTCGGTCCGGAATGAAGCCATCCTATGCACCCCGCGCTAGGCCCAGCTCCGCTCTCGCGATACTATTCTCGGCTAAAACAGCACCTGCTGGATCTCTTTTTTCCGCTCACCTGTCTCGGCTGCGGGAAAGAAGACACCCTGCTCTGCGATCGCTGCCTCGCCGGTATCACACCGATACTCGAGCAATCCTGCCCCTTCTGCTGCCGACGTATCACGCCCCACGGAGAGACCTGCTTCGCCTGCCTCGATAAGAAAACCGCGCTCGACGGTGTACTCGTCGGCTCTGATTATGATCAGGCCCTGCTTGATACGGCGATCCATACCTTCAAATACCGTTCCATCGAATCGCTCGCTCTCCCGCTCGGAGATCTCCTGGTCCGTACTGTCCGCTCAGCCGATCTCCCGCTTCCCGACCTCATCGTACCGGTACCGCTGCATCCGTGGCGGCTCCGGTATCGCGGATTCAATCAGTCCGAGCTCCTCGGCCGACACCTCGCCACACACCTCCTCCCCGGTACCGATATCCCGCTCGATACAACAGGCCTCATCCGCCAGCGTTTCACCCTTCCTCAGCAAAAAATGCGAAATGCCGAAGACCGCAAGCGCAATATCCGAGACGCCTTCGCTCTTCGAAAATCAAACCGAAACATATTCAAAAACAAGCACATCTGGCTCATCGACGATGTCGCCACGACCGCCAGCACCCTCGATGCCTGTGCCAAAATACTCAAAAAAGCCGGAGCGAAGTCAGTCTTCGGCATTGTGCTCGCCCGAGGATCCCATCTGCATCGTCCGCCCAAGCGCTGATCACTCGGTCTACCCCTGCTCCGTATAGTTGAACATCCACTGCACACCGTATTTGTCCGTGCAGGATCCATAGTACGCTCCCCAAAACATATCCGAGAGCGGCATCTCGATCTGGCCGTCCTGAGACAGCATCTCGAAGAGACGCTCCGTCTCCTCCCTCGTATCCGGCTCAAGATTGATATAGACATTGGTACCATTCGTCACCGAGAAACCCATCGATTCAGGTGCGTCGGTCCCCATGAGCATATGTCCGCCGAGTATCGGCAGCACGACGTGCATGACGAGATTCTTATCTTCTTCCGCGATCTGCGGAGCCCCTTCCTGCGGCGGGATATCGCCGAACCGGTTGATACCACCGATGAATTCCCCGCCGAATACCGACTGATAGAACGTAAACGCCTCCTCGGTCGTCCGAGGAAAATTGAGATAGGTGCTGACTCGTGCCATAGGATTGTCTTTTAAAAAATAGGTGCCGATTGATCCGATCATTGTTAATTGATTATCTCGAGTCTCGATCAGATGCTTTTATTATAGAACAAAAAAATCGACTCAGACCGAAGTGTCAATGAGCCGATTGGACCACCTCTCTCCGAGAGCAAGGTCTACTGCAGTGGCAGTTTGTACGGTGGCAGCAATGCCCGAGCGATACCCCGCACCAGAGAAGATTGCTCCCATCGGACCCGACAAGTCTTCTCGTAGAGATCCGGGAACACCCGAGCCGAATGACAGTGCTCGCGCAGCGCTTCGTAGAGCTCCTGATTGTAGATCTTCCAGAATTCCTCTTTCGTATAGTAGGCATGCGCATAGAGCACCTTGCAGCCGCGAAACTCCATCGTTTTCTGCTCCAAAAGACGGTTCGCCGCGACAAACGCATCATGATCAGCGTACGGCTTCCCTCCCCAGATGCCGACATTGAGGATATGCGGCGCATCGAGGTACCCCGGTATCGCTTCTGGAGCGAAACGCGGCGTCTTGAGCGGACACAGCCAGAGCGGATAGATTTCAAACTGCTCCTCGAGAAAGCGCGTGTATTCCGCCGACTTCTCGATGGGCACTCCGCAGTCCTGGAAGATATAGCGGTGCGACATCCGGGTGGCATGCAGGAAGCGAAACAGCATGCGCGTCTTGAAAAACGGATGCAACAGGATACGGAAGATACGCCAGAAAGGCAGATGTACGAGACGGAACCCGAGTTTCCCCGTCCAAAAGGCTCCCCGATTGTATCGGAACAGATAATCCCTGATCGGAATCAACGTCTCAAAAGATGCCTGGCGTCGCGACTCTTTGTCAACGAAAACCGCGAACCACTCATCCCAAAAAGAGAGGAATTTCCGCACCGGAATCCCCGGGACTTCCTCGGACCATGTCCCGCTCATCACGACTGAGCGATCCTCCGAAAAGACGATGCCATCCACGAAATCCGCTGTCTGCATGCGCTCCCGGATACCCTGTACCGCTTCAAGCGAGCTTCCTACCCGCTCCGTCAAGAGACGGACGAACGGCTTGGCTGGTATCAGGCGGATCTTGGCGAGCAAGAGCACGGCGACCGTCCCTGAGCTTCCCGGCATACCGGCGAAGATATCGAGATTCTCGTCTTCCGTCGCCGTCGCGAGCTCCCCATTGCCAAGCATAACTTCGTATTCCAGGCAGGTATCAGCAAAAATACCGTATCGAAACGAGCTGCTCTCCCCAGCCGCCCCCTGTATACCACCACCCACCGTGATGCTCCGGAATTCCATGACCACCGGCGGTATCAGTCCGTGCGCAAGCGTCGCCTCGATCAGCGCCTTCATCGGCACATTGGGCTCGACCCAACAGTAACCCTCTTCGGCATTCACTTCTATGACACGATTCAAGCCGCTGATATCCAGCACAGCATCCCGACGATGATCCCGGGGACGCGTCGAATTGGTACTGCCATGGTACATGCGTATCTTCGTACCGGCACGATAAAACGCCCGCATCTTCCGCTGCAAGCGCGCCACATCAGTCTTGTGCTGCGCGAGCCGCTCTTTCACCGCTTCTGGCATCCCTGTCGTATCGATCATAGAAAATCATCAATTTCTCTGCAGACAGTATAGCCCATGCCGCCTATCTTGGCTCTGTATGGTCCGAAAAACCAAAAGGAGTCCCATTAGGGACTCCTTTTGGTTTATGGCGGGCGTCATCGGTCTAGAACTTTGTAATATAGGGCTGTTGAGGGCTTTCTTAGGAATAGTAACAGTATAGCAAATTGAGGTACTCGGGTCGGCTCACTTGGATATACCATCCCTTGTTTCATTACAAGTTCTTGTTTATATATCTCATTATTACCCCTGACTGATAAATTAGAAATTCATTCTCAGAATCATCTATATCGCCATCATTATGCTTACTATTCTCATTGAAGTACTGATCAAGACAGCTAAAAGTGGAAGTAACTATATTTCTTACTTGAGCATCACGGCCATCTGACTTTAATCTTATTTTCACCTCTTTAATATTTGCATCAAGTCCTTTTGTATTTTCCAGCTTACTGCGCAAAAATTCTTCTAAGGATCTTCGTAAGCTTTCAGCTGACTTCACATATTGTTTCAGTTGATAGAATTGAAGTGCTTGAACAAAGTGCTCACTACTCTTCTGATCAAGAAATGATAGCGGGGATTCAACGAGTTCTTCGTCAAGCATTCTTTCCCCTCTAGGATAAAGAATGATTTCTTCATCGGAAACAGTGACTGATACGTTTACCTCAGATAATTCAACAGCTTCTATAACCTTGTGTAAGAGAATGTTTTTACTATATGTAACACGATGATCATATCCTCCTGAACTTGTAACTATATCTAAGGCAAAAATAAGCTCTATTAGTCTGTAGAACTCTTTCTCATCAGCCTCTCCGTTCAAACGATCTTTGATGTTAGTGCTCCATGATCTATCACCATAAGTTGCTGACTGCCATTTTTCCGATATGCCGTAGTACTGACAAAAGCTAGTTATACTCTCCTTCTTTACATGATCATCAATTCCCTTAAAAATATTCAGAATTCTTATTTTGAACTTCTTAAAAGACTCTTCGTAAGAATCTGCAGAGGTTACACTCCATCGCTTGTTGAATTTTTCCATTCTTTCCTTTAAATTCATAGACTTCCTATAAAAAATAAAACCGCAACAAAGCGGTTTTATTCAGAACACTTTAGGAGTGTTCGGGTTGCTCGATAAAACGAGCTTTGTGCGGGCGTCATCGGTCTAGAACTTTGAGAAATCAAGCCGTTGAGGGATTTCTTGAGGGTCTTGGCCGACGAGCAGATTGAGGAGGTCGGGTCGCGGTTTTAGGGATAAAACGAGACAAATGAGACACAGGACAGACCTTGTCTCATTTTACCATAATGAGACAGCCTCGTGTCTCCTTTATCCTCTCCTTTCCTAATATACAGGTTAATAATCAAAGATGAAATACTCACGAAAAAACTGTATAATAAAGTAATGAAACTACTTTTCTGGCTTGTCATACCAACTTTCTTTCTTGCTCTCTACTTTGCTCTGCCGAAGCTAAAGAATCAGCCTCAAACAGAACCTGTGCCGTCGGCAACACAGGGGGAAGAGCCTAGTCCCGTCTCCGATGTAGAGCCGGTGACAATTTCTATTACTCCTCCTTCTCCTCTTCCAGGAGAGCCAGTCAAAGTCAATTTCAATGGCATTGATTCCATTTCAAAAGTGAAATCCCTTACTTTTAATGACAGACCGCTTTCCATATTTGAAGAAGAAGGCAAGCTTGCGGCGTTTATCGGCCTCGATTTTCACGAAAAGCCGGCCTCCTATCCTCTTGTTCTCACTCTCGCTAATGATCAGAAAATCGAATCGAGTATTGAAGTAAGAAAGCGAGAACTTATTTCAACCGACTTCGACATTCCCAAACAACTGGGTGGTAATACTCCTCAAGCCGAACATGAACTTACAACTACTTTATCCAAAGATTCAGCCATTCTGAACTCTGTCACCACTCGGGTGAGTCCTCTGAAACTTTGGAGTGGCCAGTTTCAATTTCCTCTCGAGGGTAGCCCTGTAATCACCGACGTCTATGGTTATAGCAGAAAAACGGGATCTGTTAGTCTCAGTCATCTCGGTACGGATTTTCGGGCGGCCAAAGGAACACCGGTCTATGCCATAAACTCAGGTACAGTAGCCTATACCGGGACGCTCCGAAACTTTGGTGAGACTGTCATCATTGACCATGGCTTAGGCTTGATGACTCTATACATGCATCTCTCCGAAATCAATGTAAAACTGGGCGACCGTGCAGAAAAAGGAGATCCCATAGCGAAGAGCGGCAGTACCGGGTATTCTCTCGGACCGCACCTCCATCTTTCGGTCCGCATCAATGGTCTTTCGATAGATCCCCAAAGGTTTTATGAACTTATGGGATCGAAATAAGATTTTTGGTCACAGAGTTTTGTGATATCTGTTACTGAATAACAATCTTCCCTCTCATCTCCATATGTCCCTCACCGCACCAGACGGAACAGAAGAACTCAAAAGTACCTGTTTTGCTCGCGCTAAACTCCACGACCGCCCCATCGGGAGAAACATCTTGATTCACACCTAGATCGGGAATAACGAGGCCGTGCTTCACATCGGCATTATGGATAATAAGCCTTACCAGTTCACCTTTCTTAGCAGTAATAGTTGCTGGCTCCCACACATATTGCCGTACACCCATATGAATGGTGCGTTCAGTTATGCCATTGACGACTGCCGTGCTCGGAGGAGGAAAACTTTCAGAATTGGAACTCATCTCCTTCGGGGGAAGTTCTGACAAGGACACCAAAGAGGGTGTCCTTGTCTCTTCAGTCACTTCAGGTACATTCTCCTGGCCTGTTTCCTCTTGTTGGTCTGATGTGCTAGTAGAAACAAATGTCGAGGGAGGTACGGAGACTTGCCCCTGTTCAAATGGTTTCTCTGGTGCCTGTCCATCTTTTGAAACAAAGGACTTATAAACCCACAATGAAACACCCTCCATAAGAGCGAGAATGACAATAAAAATAATAATGCCTTTCTTCATAACGTTTATCTCAACCAGACCTACAGTTCTGACTCAACTCTCTTAAGCAATACTGCGTTGGTCGCGACAATGATCGACGAAACGCTCATGAGCAGCGCTGCAAATTCTGGACGGAGCATAATACCAAAACTCGGGTACAAAATGCCCCCAGCGACTGGTATAGCGAGGATATTGTAGATGGAAGCCCAGAATAGATTTTGCTTCATCTTCCGAACGGTCGCTTTGCTCAAGGTGATGGCCCGGAGTATATCGAGGGGGTCAGATTTCATAAGAACTACTTTCGCTGTCTCAATCGCAACATCCGTACCGGCACCAATCGCGATGCCGACATCTGATTGAGCCAGTGCTGGGGCATCGTTGATGCCATCTCCGACCATAGCCACGAATTTCCCTTCCTTTTGGAGCGACTCAACATAGCGCGCTTTATCTTCCGGAAACACTTCTGCAAACAGACGATCGATGCCCAACTTTTTCCCAATGACCTCAACCGTCTTCTGATTGTCGCCGCTGATAAGAGCCACTTCGATCCCTAATCGTTTCATCCCATCAATAGCCTGTTTGGCTGTTGCCTTGATCGGATCAGTGACCGCAATAGCGCCAACTGCTTTTTTATCGACGGATATGAACATGAGTGTTTTACCATCGGCTTCAAGTGGTTTTGCTTGCTCGTCGATATCTCCCAAAGGAATATTACGAAGAGCAAGGAGCTTCCGTGTTCCGATGGATACCGACTTCCCATCTACCCGCGCCTCAATCCCGTGTCCAGCGAGAGACATAAAGTTCTCCACCGTCTGCGTCAAGGTAATTCCCCTCGATTCAGTTTCTCCGATAATCGCCCGCGCGAGCGGATGATTGGAACGCATTTCTGTGACCGCAGCAACAGCAAGTAACTGTTCCTCCGAAAATCCATTGGATACGATGATATCTGTTACCTTCGGCTTTCCTTCAGTGAGCGTACCGGTTTTATCGAGTACGATCGCTTGAATCTTTGAGACTTGTTCAAGGGTTGGAGCATCTTTGATAAGAATGTTGTGTTTGGCACCCAGGCCCGTTCCGACCGCTACAGCAGTCGGCGTAGCCAATCCCAGCGCATCCGGACAGGCAATCACGACCGTGGCGATCGCGAAGGAAAGTGCGAGAAGAAGCGGCGAGCCGACGATAAAATACCAGATGATGAAGACGAGTAGTCCTGATCCGATAGCCCCAATGACCAGATATTTCGCAAATCTATCGGCAATTCTTTGTCCTGGAGCTTTTGAGTTCTGGGCCGTTTCCACCAATTTCATGATCTGTGCAAGAGCTGTTTCATCGCCTACTTTCGTTGCTCGAAAACGCAGTGACCCGCTCTGGTTGATAGAACCTCCCACGACTGTGTCACCCGGTTTTTTCGTAACCGGGAGAGATTCGCCCGTTACCAGAGACTCGTCAATGGCCGACTCTCCTTCATAAACCTCGCCGTCCACTGGTATCTTGTCACCAGGTTTCAAAAGGAGCGTATCCCCTACTTTGACTTCACTGGTCGGCACCAACTCCTCCTTGCCATTACGAATGATCCGGGCCTGAGGAGGAACGAGGTTAAGGAGCGCTCTGAGTGCGTCGGTCGTTCCTCGACGGGATTTCATCTCCATCCAGTGGCCAAAAAGGACAAAGGTGATAAGCATGGCTGCTGCCTCATAGTAAGAATCAGCACTCCCAATCAAAGTAAGTAAAATGCTGAATCCGTAGGCCGCCGTGATACCAACCGCGATAAGTACGGCCATGTTAAGCATCCTATTTTTCAATGCAAAGTATGTCGAGTAGAGAAAAATCCAACCCGAATAGAAGAAGACCGGCGTGGTGAGCAGAAAAAGAAGCCACGGCAGCGGAAATGGAGATGGAAGGTTAAGACCAAGAAACTCTGTACCAAGGGGCGAGTAAAGAATGATCGGGATGGTTAATGCAAATGCAAAGAAGAATTTATTGCGAATATCTATTTCCATGAGGCGAGCCATTTCCCGCCCAGCCAGTCCGGTATGATCCATGCCCATCGTCATCGACATGCTCATTTTTAGCTTTTCCCAAAAACCCATCCTGGTCATGTCATGTGTGACGTGACCAGCGTGCTGACTATGATCCATAATTATTTGTGTTCATTATTATGCCCATGACCCTTATGCATAAATAAATGCATCAGTGGGCACAACAGGAGAACGAGATACGGTAATACTGAAAAAACATGTGAGGTATGATTTCTCAAGAGAAATACTAACCCGACCAAACCTATAGCCAAAATAATCCACCATGTCTTTCGAGAAAACATCTCAGACTGTTCCATATATTCGAACAAATGAATTAAACAAGCTCTCCACGCTTCTCAAGCATCATGTGATGAATCGTTCCTACTTGGAGCCAGATGGCAATGAGAATGAGGATCCCGGCACATAACAGAGCGTCTATTTTTGTAATCCCCAATACCCTATTATCAGCACCACCAAGTACCGCCGCTAAAAATGAAATAACTCCGATAAAGCCCACAATAACACTGACAACATGCATTAACTTTGAGAGTTTCATACTTTTTAAAATTGATTGGTTCATTAAAGAGAATCAACTACCTTTTTGAGCTTTGCCTCCACCTCAGCTGCAATAACAGCCAGGGCAGGGTTTTCGACCATGCTCATTGCTACCGTCGGGAGAACTGCTGACACGAATGTTTCTCCATCCTCTACGTACACAATAACATTACAGGGTAAAAAGAGTCCTATCTCTTTTTCACTTTTAAGAGCCTGGAAAGCAAATGGCGGATTACAAGCTCCAAGAATAACGTAGTTCTCATATTCGACATCGAGCTTTTTCTTGAGCGTCGCCTTTACGTCGATTTCCGTGAGTACGCCAAACCCTTCTTTTGAAAGTTCTTCCTTTGTTTTTGATACTGCGTCAGCAAAGGAGAGCGACACTTTTCGTTGATATCCATATTTCATAGTTTGCTCTTACGAAGTAATGCCATTTTTCTTTTCTTCAAATTCTTCTTTTGTAATTTCCCCTTTCGCATAGCGCTCCTCCAGAATAGTCATCGCCGGACTTCTTTTTTCCTCAGCTCCTTGTCTTGAAATCCATTGTACAAAACTGACGACACCCCAAATGATCAGCCCCCAGAAAAGGATCATGAAGAAGAATCCGAAAAATCCCCCCATCAGACCATACCCACCGAATGTGTTCCATCCCATCATATATGTCACCTCCTTTCTATGTAATGAGAGCTATTTATCATACGATTTCACCATCTTTACAACTTTATCCAGCATTTTTCTTGCTGACGCTTTCGTTGTTGTATGTCTGATAGCAGAGAGATCCTTCTCAAGATATTGCTGAATAAGCTGCCGCTGGACGCTCTTCAAAAGACCGAGGGTCGCGGCATTGAGCTGCAGCAAAGAAAGGGTAGATTTCTCCTCTTCAGCATTCAACAGAACCCTCTCGATGTTCCCCGAAGCTTTCTTAAGATTGATCGCGATAGCCTTTTTCATACTGCTTTACTTTAGCAACCCATCGATGGCTGTCTTGAAAGAGCTAAATGGTTGGGCGCCTACAATAAGCTGTCCCTCAATTTGGCCATCCTTGCTTGAGGTACCAATAATCCATGAGGGTGTGCCAGACACTCCGGCCGCAGTGCCATCAGCCATGTCCTTCGCTACTTCGTCTTTGAACTTTCCTGAATCCAAACATTGCTGGAACTGATTTACGTTGAGACCAAGGTTCTTCGCAATCACCGGCAATTGTGTTAAAGCGAGGCCTGTTCCATTGGAGGTCGTCTGAGTGAAGATTTGGTCATGAAACTTATAGTAGGTCGCATCATTTCCAAGACTTCTCGCGCATTCAGCCGCTTCCGCTTCCTTCTCCGCGTTCGCATGAAAGGAGAGTGGGAAATCCCGATAGACGAGTTTCACTTTTCCTGTGTCAATATAGGCTTTTTTCAATTCCGGGAGTAGATCTGTGAATGTGCGCTTACAGAATGGACACTCGTAATCAGAAAACTCAATCAGGGTCAGCGGAGCGTTTTTATCACCAAGTACAGGGTCATTGTCTACTGAAACTTTTACCGGACCGCTTGGCTGACCAGCTGGTTGCTGGGCAGTTGGTGCTGGATTCCCTGATGGCTGCTGGGCAGATCCAACATTAGCTCCTTTCTGAAAAGCACCGCCAGAAGAGAGAATGCTTGCACTGATGATAAGTCCTCCAAGGAGAATTGACCCAGCAACAATCCAGGCTCCTTTGCTTGGTGCCCCTTCTTCTTGCTTAATCTTTATTGGCTCCCCAGCCTCGCCTTCTTCTTGTTTATACCAGTCGTTCATAGTGATAGGTGTTAATGATTGATTATTAATTTAATTATTCTTCCCAACCGTGTAGGAGAACATCATACCGCTTTCAGCATGCTCAAGAATATGGCAGTGCGCAACCCAGGTGCCGGGATTGGAAGCATCGAGAAGGATATCGACCGTATCGCCCTTGGCTACGAGTGTCGTATCGACCCATACTGGATTGTCATTTCTCACACCGTTCGTCGAGAGCACCATGAGACGTTGTCCGTGAAAATGAATCGGGTGCTGCATCGGATGCATGGACTGCAGGTCATTAAAGATTCGGATCTTTACCTTATCGCCCACCTGGAAGTTCCAGTCTTTGATATCCATGTTCACTTTTCCACTTGTTTTATCGACCAGTTTCCACTTCATCATGTTCGAATTTGACTGAGTATTCATACCAGCCATGGTGTCTTCCCATTCCAATGCATCACCATCATCACCCATACCCATATCTTTATCTGACATAGCCATTCCACCACCACCCATCGAATGCATCCCCATCGGCATGCCCTTGCGCATTTCCGCCGTCATATCAAGCGAAAGATTCAGGCTTTTATCAGGGGTTTTTGAGAGATAGGTGTTCATGAGATCTTCCAGCTCCGAAACAACAACTCCATTCGTCCGCGCAACTGAAAACTCATTGCCGTAGGAAGGACTGGCAGGCTCAGAGGAAACTGACACCTTTCCCATAGCGTACTCCTTGTCGGGAGTCTGATGTTTCATCACATACTCGCCCGACTTTTCGAAGAAGACATCCACAACACGACGTTCTCCAGGAGCTACCATGACCTGATCCACAAACGATTCTCTCTCATACTTTCCGACATCCGCGCCGACGAGCTTCATCTTGGCTCCAGGAAGAGCAAAATTGAAGAGTCTCGTATTAGCAGCATTCGTAAGATAGAGGCGCACTACTTCTCCTTGTTTTGCCTCAAGTTTGTAATCCGTCTCGCCATTCACAAGCATCACATTGCCAAAACGTCCCATGAGCGTATGATCAGCCACCTTGGCATCAAACGGGAGCATGCCTTTGTCATCGAGGGCGATGTCATCGAGCATGAGTGGTACTTCGTGATTCACCGGTGACCAGTAGGCGCTATCTTTCGGCGTCACGATGATGTTGGCATAAAGTCCTGATTCAAGCGAGTAGTCCGTTCTTACATGAGGGTGGTACCAGAACACCCCTGGATCGGAAAATTTGAGCTTGTAGGAAAATGATGCTCCGACCCCAATCTCTTTTTGAGTCACGCCCGGTACGCCATCGAAGGGATTGTCCATTCGTACTCCATGAGCGTGAAGCGTAGTAGCAATATCTCCCTCATTCTTCAGATTGATTGTGATTTCCGATCCTTCAGGGACACGAAACGTCGGCCCAGGAATAGAGCCGTTATAGCCAAGCATTTTCACGGTGCGACCCGCAATGCTTTTCTGAATCGGTGTAATAGTTAGGTCTGTCGATTGTCCGTCCTTCAAATCAATGATCGAGGAAGTGGCCGCTTGTTTCATATCACGAGCAGGCGGAGCACCTAAGTTCGCAGCTCCTTTCCCAGTGGAACTGACTTCTCCCTGACGTTTAGCCATCCCGTACCAAGCGAGTGAGCCCACCAGAGCTACCGCTACCACCACCCACACTACTTGCTTGTTACTCATAGAATTATATTTAAGACTTACTGAACATTTTATGGATTACAGGTTTCCAATTAGAGAGTCATGAATGGTGAGAAATCACTCCCGTTCTTCTGATATACCTCGTAGGGAGCCTGCTTTACACCGGGCATACCCGGTGTCCCTATTGGCATACCGGGGAGACCGATGCCGTCGATCGCTGGCTTTTCTGAAAGCAATTTCTCAACAGCAGCCAATGGTACATGTCCTTCCACGAAGTAATCCCCAATCACCGTGGTATGACAACTCTGTTTATCTTCTTCAATACCATACTGCTCCTTAATAGAACCCATGTCCTCCGTGGGCTTCACGTCGACCTCATATCCCTGCTTCTTCAACTCTGCTATGTAGCCATTACAACACCCGCAATTCGGTGCCTTGTATACGGTAGCAGTCCGCACTATTGGCACCGACACAGTTTCTACACTGTCAACCAAAAAAGTATCGGGTACTGCACTGGCCATTTTTTGCTGAGGTCTTTCCTGAGCGTACCATACAGCTACTCCAAGGGTGGCAATAACTCCTATGACCAACAATGATTTTCTATACTTCATAGTCATCATTTAATTTGATTATTTAATGCTGTTACTGGAGGTTCATTCTCCATGCCTTGACTGCTGAATTTAGCAAACTGGAAAAAGAGCACCGAGAAAGCAATCACCATAACGAGTGGTGCTACCAGAGAAGCAAAGTTTCTTCTCCCTGGACGAAAGAAGCGAAGCAAAAGCGAATTACTCACAACTGAAATAGATGACAAGGCCATGGCAAGTCCTGCTAATTCAGGCTTCAAGACCAGACCAAAACCGACAAACACCCGAGCCGCCACTGGAATACCCATCACGTTATAAAAGAGAGCAAAGAACATATTCTGTTTAATCTTTGCCATACTTTCTTTGGAAAGCTCGATGGCCGTCACGACATCGTGGACGTCGCTTCGCATTAGAACAATATCTCCCGCTTCCATCGCTACGTCTGTCCCAGAGCCCATAGCAATACCGAGATTGGCCTGAGCTAAAGCTGGAGCGTCGTTGATACCATCTCCAACCATCGCTACACGTTTCCCTTGCTCCTGAAGCTTCTTCACATGCATGGCCTTATCTTCAGGGAGCACTTCAGCAAACACATTCGTCACTCCGACTTGTGCCGCTATAGCGTTAGCTGTGCGCGCATTGTCTCCGGTAATCATGTAGACCTCGATTCCCATGCTTTCTAGCTTCTTCACGGCGTCGCGTGAGGATTCCTTCACAGTATCAGCAACAGCGACCGCTCCGAGAACTTTTTCTCGAGTGGCTAATATCATAGCGGTTTTTCCTTGTTCTTCAAGGCGCATGAGTTTCCGGTTGATACGATCGAGAGGGAGCTTAATAATATCAGTGATGAGCCTCCGATTTCCGAAGAAATACTCTGTATTGGCAAGCATACCTTGCACACCATGTCCCGGAATAGCTTTGAAGTTACTCACTTCTTCCAGCACACAACCCTCTTCCTTGGAATATTCGTAGATGGCTTCAGCCAAAGGATGTTCGGAAAGTTTTTCAAGACTTGCGGCTATTTCAAGGACTTCATCTTCATCGGCGTCATGAAAGGTAAGGATATCAGTCACTTCCGGTTTTCCCTTGGTAAGTGTACCGGTTTTATCGAAGATAACGGCATTAATCTTACAGGCAGCCTCGAGAGCCTCACCACCTTTAATGAGAATCCCGTTTTCAGCACCTTTTCCGGTACCAACCATAAGTGCTGTCGGGGTGGCTAGTCCAAGTGCGCAAGGACAGGCAATCACAATCACAGCCGTAAAGGCCATAAGAGCAAATGCAAGAGTGGCTCCCAGAAAGAAATACCAAATGACAAACGTAAGAATAGCGATACCAATAACTCCCGGAACGAACCAGGCAGAAATCCGATCAGCAAAGCTCTGGATGGGAGCTTTTGAGCCTTGAGCCTCTTCGATGAGCCGAATAATCTGAGCCAAGGCCGTTTCACTTCCTATTCGGGTTGCCTCAAACTCAAACCCTCCTGTTTTATTGACCGTTCCACCAATCACCATATCTCCTTCATTCTTTTCGGCCGGGATGCTTTCTCCGGTAATCATTGATTCATCCACAGCCGAAGAGCCTTTGATAATTTTCCCATCGACAGGAATCTTCTCGCCTGGGCGAACAATAATAATATCTCCGTGAACGACCGCGTCTACCGGTACATCGAGCGTTTCACCATTTCGCATCACCCGAGCTGTTTTAGCCTGTAAGCCCATGAGCTTCTTGATCGCATCAGACGTTCTTCCTTTCGTTCGAACCTCAAGCCATTTACCAAGGATAACGAAGGTAATAAGAAACGCTGCCGTTTCGAAGTAGAGTTCCGGAATTTTTGTTCCATTCTGGCCGATTACGCTTCCGTTCTTTACTGCATACAGAATGAAGTTAATGAGGCTATAGAAGAAAGCAGTCGATGTCCCGATTGCGATGAGACTATCCATATTAAATGTCTTCATCTTGAGAGCTGCCCAAGCACCTTTATAGAATCCGGCACCAATAATGAATTGAATTGGGATTGTAAAGAGTAATGAGAAGACCCCGACATACGGCAACAGCGTCGTTTTTCCAGGAATGGCAAAGAAATCGAACAGCATGAAGTAGAGCATCGGGATGCTCATGGTGAAACCGAAAATGAATTTATTGAAGTAGTTACTGATTTCCTTATCCCGCTTGCGCCGTTCATACTCAGTATCCTTCGGATCGACTTCTTCCGCTTTATAACCAGCCTGTGCAACTGCCTGCTTCAGAGAAGCAACTTGTGCTTTATTTGCATCGAACGTGACTAGCGCCTTTTCAGCAGCGAAATTCACGCTAGCCTGTTTCACCCCTGGCACCTTTTTGAGAGAGCGTTCGATTAGATTCGCACACGATGAACAGTGCATTCCAAATAATGAAAGGCTGATACGTTTATTTGAATCGTATTGAGCCTCTCCCTGCGTATCTTTTTGAGAAGCCAGAGCTGTCCCTCGCGCCTGCACCACATCTCTTCCTTGTGAAAGGTTTCCTCCGATACCTTGAATACTGCCAACGGTCTTCAGAATATGGTTCACCATGTCTTTCAAGGATGCTTTCTCTTCAGGACTCTCTATCTCAGCCGATTGGCTGTTCGAAATGGTTCCTTCGAAATAGGGTTTCCCGGTGGAATCTTCCAATATTTTTCCCGTAGCCTCTATGCGTGATTCAATTTTTACTTTGAACGGAACATCGGTCCCTGTTTTCTTTTCCTGTTTCTCTGGCTCCTCTAAAGATAGGGTCTCTTCACTTACGAGGAGAGCCTGATAGCCAGCTTTTTCAACGGCCTTCAGGGTTTCATCAAGAGCTGTTTTAGAGTCATCTAGAAGAAATGTGCCTTGGCCTGTTTTATGATCAATCGTAACCTCACTTATTCCGGGTAGCACGGAAAGCTCCTCCCCGATGAGTATCTCGCAGGAATGACAGGTCATACCGCGGATAGATAATGTTATTCGTTTCGTCATATTCGTAGAATAGTCTTAAGAGAATTAGGCAGCTGAAATTGCATACTCGGTTCCCTCGAGTGAGGCCCGTACTTCATCAAGAGTGATCACTCTTTCTGAGGTAAGAACAGCGTCGCCGTTCTCTTTGAGGGCAAAGTCGGTCACGCTACTTATTTTCTTGACTTTGAGTGTTATGACCTTGAAACAGGCTCCGCAGTGCATCCCACTAACTTTGAAATGGAGAGTATTCATAAGAGATATATTTAGTACGTTCGGATTATTATAGCTAGGAGTTCTTGGCAACGACCGTGAAATTACCACGATACATTCCCATGGAACAGGTGAATGGGATTTGTCCAACCTCTTTCGGCGTAAATTCAATCACATTTTCGCCAGCAACCAGATTCTTACGAACGCCAAGTTTGGAGGCGATAATAGTACTCGCGCAAGTAAACTGGTTGGTAGAGTTCACTATCCATTTAACCGGAACTCCTACTTGAACTGTGAACTGGCTCGGGGAGTAGCCGTTAGCTGCCTGAGTCATACGTACCACTTGCACTCCGTTCTCAATTTTTACACTTGGATCAGCAGACTTTACCACTGCTGCCTCTGTTTCAGCAGCTCTCGTCGAACCAAAATCCCAGCCGGTCAAATTCAGACCATTATTGACATTGAAGAGAGCTAATAAGATAACCACGATGCCTGCAAACTTGAAGAATCGCTGAGCAAAGATACCTTTGATCACCGAGGTCAACCCACCAATTCCGAGAAGTCCAGGTGCCGTTCCGAGAGCAAAGAGTCCCATGATGAGACTTCCTTGCGCAAAGCTCCCTGTGCTGACAGCATAGATTTGCATGGCTTGAGTAAAGCCACAGGGCAAGAAAAAGGTCATAGCACCAAGAACGAACGAATTTTTGTGACTGTATTCTCTTTGTTTGTCACTGATGCCTAGTAATCGACTGATTCCTTTAGGGAGAGCAAAGCTTACTGTTTCCAGTCGTGGACACACGCCCGTTAGTTTCAAGCCGAGGAGAAACATAACGACTCCAACAGCAATGGTGACGATACCTAGAGTGGTTCCGGAAAGCTGGAGAAATGACCCGAGAGAACCAAGGAGACCTCCCAAAACCGCATAGGAGAGAACTCTTCCGGCATTAAAGAAGAGATGTGGCCGAAACTTCTGCATCGGGGTAGCTTCCGGATGTTTTTCGGAGTGCCTTGCCGATATTCCAAGAATGAGTCCTCCCACAAGTGCAAGACATGTGGAAAAACCAGCAGTCAGCCCAATAAGGAGAGCGACTGAAAGACTCGTAGGTTTTGCCGTGTTTCCAATATTCACCAGGTCAGATAGGCCCGTTTCTTTCAGAAGGAAGTAAAGTCCAAGCACGAAAAGAAATGCTATACCGAGATCTTTGTAATCACTCACGTTACGACTGAACCATGGTTTCTTCCCTACCACCCCAATCGTATAGCCAGCGGAGCGTATAGCATCTTCAATGGAGAGCTTACTTGGCTTTGTCTCGTAAGAAATCTCTGCAACACCTCTTTTATAGTTAACATAGCTCTTCTTGATCTCCGGGACCTCCGAAAGTTTATCTTCGATCAGAATTTCACAAGAGCGACAGTGCATTCCCGCAATGGGCACAACAAGTTTTTTCATAGAATAGATTTGTTTGAAGGATAAAAACCATTTCTTGTATATTGAAATGGTTACAAAAACGCCAGTGAAGGAAAGTGAGTATCTCAAATGAAAAATACCCAGCCCTCTGGCGTTTTCAACAAATCTATTCTTTTTTGGCTACGGAGAGAAGGGCCTCTATTAAGAGAGACGGGTCAGGCGGGGATGAATCAAAAAAACTCAATTCACCAGTTGACAAGTATTCTACCGAATCCCAATGACTGATTGCTAAAACAGGGAGTTCGCTAGAACTGTTTACTTTTTTTATTGCCCCTGTTTTTGATATTGAGTTTCCACAGGAGATCGTGCAACCATTGATACTCTTCGGGGTGGACTCACAAGTAGGACAGCCCTGGTCTACCTGATTACCATCTTGTGTATTCTCGTAGCCTGATGTTCCTCCCATGTCTGACATCTGCATATGAGAGGCTGCAGCCGTTTCCATAGGAAAAGCACAAAAGCCACTCGTAAAAAAAGCGAAGGCCGCAAGAAGGCTCAAAGAAGCAATTTTATTTGAAATTTTCATAGACAACAATATCATACTACGTTTTTTCGATAATATCAAGGCGGATGGGAGAAAAATGACTAAAAAACCAGATCGCTATTATGCAATAAATCGCTAGTTTTGCATAGACTTAGCAAAACGAGTGATCTGCGTCATCAATAGATATATGGAAACATATACCACAGCCCGAATTGGTGACGAAGTAGTCCAGCCCGTCCAAAAGGTCAGGTATGTACTCTATGCTCGAAAATCAACTGAGTCAGAGGAGAAACAGGTACTTTCTATTGATTCCCAGATCAAGGAGATGCTCCAACAGGCCGAGCAAGATAATCTTGAAGTGGTTGAAATCAGACGAGAATCTCATAGTGCAAAGGAATCAGGGCAACGACCAGTCTATCGAGAAATCTTGGAGGATATTCGAAGTGGTAGGTTCAATGGAATTCTCACGTGGGCACCGGACCGACTTTCTCGTAATGCGGGCGACTTGGGAAGTGTTGTAGATCTTATGGATCAACAACATCTCATGGAAATTCGCACCTATGGTCAAATATTCAAAAATTCTCCCAATGAGAAGTTTTTGCTGATGATTCTCTGCAGTCAGGCGAAACTGGAAAACGACAACAAAAGCATCAATGTGAAACGAGGACTGCGGACGAGGGTTGAAATGGGGTTGTGGCCAGGTCCAGCACCAACGGGATATATGAAAGAGAAAAGAATGGATCGAAAGTGCGAGACTCTCATTGATTCGGAACGGGCTCCCGTGATCAAAAAAATGTTTGAAAAAGTAGCTTATGAACATTGGAGCGGACGAAAGATCTATAATTGGCTTAAATTTGATCTGAACTTTAAAAGTGCCGCTGGGAAGAAAAACTTAAGCCTTGGCAATATCTACAGACTCTTAGATAACACCTTCTATTACGGAGTATTTGAGTATCCAAGAAAATCAGGCAATTGGTATACGGGAAAGCACGAACCAATCATCACCAAGGAGCTTTTTGATCTGGTTCAGGGACAGATAAAAAGCCAGATCTTAAGAGTTGAGGGAAAAGAGTTTGCCTTCACGAAAATGATGACTTGTAGATTATGCGGATCAGGGATAAGCGCTGACGAGAAGTTCAAAAAGAAAAGAGGTGGCGGGGTTCATCGGTATGTCTACTACGGCTGTACCAAAGCCCGAGGAGCCGATTGTAAATGTGGCTACACTGAAGAAAAAGAAATCCTAAAACAATTTGAAGAATTGATAGACAGAATAAGCCTCAATGAGATTGAGGTAAAATCAAAAATCAAGTCAGAGGTTGAGCGATTTTCCAAAATGCAAAAGTTCTTTCTCGGAACAAAAGAAAAGATCAATATTCCAAGTGTGGATATTCGAGGATACGCAAAATATGTCCTCCGAGAAGGAACCAATGAAGAAAAACGAGAAATACTGGGTTGTCTCAAAAGCCGGATCTATCTTGCAGAGAAGAAAATAACTATAACAACATGAAACCGCCATAGAAAGCCAAGGTTGATTTCGGTCCTTTAAAAAGCTATACTGGGCGTACAATGTTGCCTAAACTTCTGCTTTAAAAAGTAGCGGCATGGCTCAATAATAGAACCTACGTCAATAAAAACGGTCTTCCGACCGGCACTTATTGACGTAGGTCGATATCTCGAAAGGGGTATCGGGCGGTTTCGAAAGGAATCGTCTGCTTGGTCGGAGGACCATTTTTGTATCTTAAAAATCAAGCAGCTAACTTCTAGATCAATTAAATCCTACGTCAATGAAAAAAATAATATTCACAGCACTTGCCATTATGGCAATGGCGATCGGTGGAGGATACTACTATTTTACCGGAACACCAACCTATTCCCTTTACCAGATCAAAAAATCTATTCAAGCCCACGACAGCATAACGTTCAACAAATATATCGATGCGGATAGGATAATCGATAGATTGGTTACGGATGCTATGGCAGGAGCTGAGTCAGAGTTGAGCGACAACCCATTCGCTGGATTAGCAAAGACACTCCTTCTCTCAATGAAAGAGGAATTTAAATCCAGCCTTAACAAAAATATCGAGGAAATATCCGATGGAAAGGATAACAAACTCACAGCACTGATAATTAAAGATGTCGTAAAAGAGGGAAAATCAGCCAACGTTACCTTGAAAAACCCTGACAATGAAGAGCTTCGCCTTCAAATGATAAAAGTCCCGGAAGGCTACTGGAAAATAGTCTCCGTAAACCTCGATGATTTTAAGAAGATAAGTCCGGATGCATTGAAAGCTCCGGAAAAAGAAAGTGCGTCTGAAGGAGATAAGAAAATAAGCGCTAACGCAAAATTTGGAGAGCGAGTATCCATGGGCGACGGGTGGTTTATACAAGTTGAAAAACCAGAAATCTACACTCCATCAAAAAATGATTATTCGAAACCAGACGACGGAAATATATACGTCACCATCAGTCTTCAATACTTCAATGAGAACAATGAGGAAGACAGTGTAAATCCGGAAAACCTCACCCTAAAAGATAAGGGTAATCAGAGTTACAAGATTTCCTGGTCTGGCAGAAAACCGAAGATATCAGAAGGTGATATAGTTCCAGCTCATGATAGCCTCAAAGGGTATCTGACATTCGAAACTCCCGCTAGCGCAGAGATTGTAAAAGCCGTTTATTCGAATTCCCTTGCAACAATCGTCATCGAATAAAGGTCTGGTGCCACATTAAAAAAGCACGGTTAATTAATACCCTTAATAAGCAATATGAACTACGAAAAAATTTGGCAGAAAACATTGGCGAGTGACGAGAAAACAGAATATGAATTCTCCATCGGAGATAAATACATCAAGTTTCAATTAATCGTTTGGGGGATAATCAGCCTTCCGCTCTTGCTTATCATGGGACTTGGATTCTTTACCTTCCTTATCGCCCTCTTCTACTTCGCTTTTTATCTGAAAGCAGCAAACGCATTTGCTTTTACAAACAAGCGGGTCCTCGTTCATCGGGGCTGGCTTTCCACTCACATGATAAGTGTCGACTATTCGAAAATCACCGATATCCATGTTGTAGAACCATTCTTTGATAGAGTTCTGACTCACACTGGAAATATCGCCATTGTCACAGCAGGAACAACAACCGATCAGATTGTACTGCAACATATCAGCGATCCTTATGAGGTGAAGAAAAAGTTGGATGCCCTGAAAGGATAAGTAGGGTCTGAACAACAAAAAACGGCAGTCGAAAAACTGCTGTTTTTTGTTGTTCATTGCAGATAGCGTGTCGTGCTACCTGCTGTTGGCGGTGTTTGTTGGACAAAGTTCGAAACTATTTCGAGCAAAATCCAAATGATTAAAACTACTAAAAAGGACTCG
>OFRG01000144.1_pt1 | contig 31000 bp, 44 predicted proteins | sample 1543071 | NCBI WGS metagenome assembly OFRG01 (sample SAMN07774222, study PRJEB24372) | wastewater metagenome | isolation source: WWTP Verbania (Effluent) | place: Italy: Verbania | collected 2015-12
TCCGGCGTTCCTAGATCCATCGTGCTTTGCGGTGTCTGCGGAGATGGCTTGTCCTGCTTCTCTGAAGCCTCGCCAGCGGGCTTTTCCTCCTTGTCCGCTGTATCGCCATTCTCAGCGGGTTTCTTGTCGTCCTTGGGCGGTTCCTTGGTTTCGACTTTGAGCGGAACGAATTCCGGTTGCACGGCTTTCAAATGTTGCATGGTCGCGCATTCCTTCCCGTCTCGCTTTGCTTCCGCGACGGCGGCTTTCAAGAATGCTAACCTCTTTCCATCGGCCTTCACAAGCTGCCGCGCTTTGACCACGATACCAGAACTGACTTTGCCCTCTTGAATCAGTTCCCCGATTTCCGGCGTCTCGGAAAAGATAGCGATGCAATCCGCAATATGCTGCGCGGTGTATCCCGTCTCAGCGGCAATGGATTTAATTTCCATCGGCGCGAGAATCACCGCGCCTTTCTCGGCGGTTTCGGGATTGGTTCCATCGCGCATTGCGGTGTAAATCCTTCCCTGTTCAAATGCGCTAATCGGCTTCCCGAGATTGGTCCGCAGACACGCGGTTCGAATGCTGGACGGGTCATCTTTGACTTCCGCAAACCATCCCGTTTTTATGCCAGAAATTTCACAGGCTGCTGCCCGCGTGAATCCCGCGAGCAAGTGCGGTTTGCCGTCACGAATGAATATCTGCCCCGGCTGAGCCTCATCCCATCCGCCTGCGGCTTCCAGCATCGGCGCGAGTGCTTTCGCGTTGGCGGCGATTTCTTTTTTGTTCCTGCCAGAAAGCTCCGGCAAAATGACAAGTGACTTGATTGGTAGGTTTGTTATTTTCATTTGGTTTGTGTGATATTGATTCCCGCTTTGATTCCCGCTTTGATTCCTCGCTCGAATGCGTAGTCCGATACCGCTTGCATCAGGCAATAAATCTCATGCGGGATTTTGTTCTCCGTGGCGAAATGCACAACGGTTGCGCCGTTTTGGATTGGCATCGCCTTTAATTTAGCCTCCCAATCGGGAGACGTGCGGAATGGGATGGTGGGATTATCGGGCATAAGGGACTCCTTCAAATTGTGGAAACAAAACGCGAGCGATGGTTTCTCCAACGTCGTCTCCGTCGTGCAATGGACGGCAATCCACATTCTTCGCTTCCAGTTCGTGGCTACATCCCAGCACTGGTCCGCAGTAGGCTTTCCAAGTTCCTTCGATTCGAGTTCTGGCCACAACGAGCACGTTGCGATGCAATGCGCGAAATTGAATCGTGGGTTTCCAGTCGCACGCTTCTCCCATGTCGGATGGGAACATAAAGTTTCCTAGTTTTCTCATGGTAGTATTCCAATCGGATGCGGCGTCCCTTCTTCACGCCGTCTCCGACTAGAGAGAGGGGTTAGTTAAACAACGCGAAAAATTCGGGCGAAACGAATACCGATTTTGGGTATCCGATCTTACCAAACCCGTTGATTGCTTTTCGCTCGCTGACAACAGCGACGTGAGGATTGTTTAGATTGATTGCGAAGCCCACGATCTCGGGATCGGACGTGAGGCATTCGCGTTCGAATCCGCGTCCCTTGACGGGAGCCTGCGGAGGATTCGGAAGCATCGCGAGACGCTGCTTGAATGTGATGAGTGAGATTTCAGTCTGAGTTTTCATTTTAGTCGGAGTATTTGGTTTTTCGCATCGGGTGAATCCCTTTGCTGAGAACCATTCAATCACAACCCGCTTTCGCTGTCCACAATTATTTTCGCACTTTTTTCTGTTTCTTTTGTAAGTCGTTGAAACCACCTACGCACTGCGAATCAATCTTTTTTCCATTTGTGCGCTTTTTTCCAATGTCAGAACGGGTCTTTGCCCGTAGTTTTGTCGGGTCTAGTGACGACAAAATCTGCGCGCATCGGTCATCGGGGAAATGCTGTCCACGATACCAGCCGAGCGCCGTTCCGTATGTCACGCCGGTTTGTTCTGCGATGCGTGAAATTGCACCTCTTCGCGCTCGTTTGGTTTTCGGATTCGTGATTGCTTTTTTCCAGTTCATAATTTGTAATTGACTTATCGCTATTTTGCAATGAAGTCAACCGCAGAATGAAACGCTATTGGAGTTCGCAAAAGCCTTCCGGCATGAGTGCGTCCGCAGCTAAGGAGTGGGATGCGTTTGATGCCAAACTAACGCCGGAAGACGTAATCGAAATGCAGTGCATTGACGCCGACTGTAACGACTGCAAACATTTTCAGCGCGGAAAAATGGTTGACCGAGTGGATGGTCTTTACCAGTCGAACATGCTTTTAGGATTCAAGCTATTCAACGGAACATGCGGAAAAGACGGCAGCGCAACGCGGGCGTATCCAGGCCAATACACGGGCAAACAATGTTTCGAGCATCGCAGGAAATGAAACGCAAGAAACGAGTATCACCGACACAACTAACGCTTGCATGGTTTCGCAAACGCGGCATCGCAGCGCGGGTCACTGAGCGATGGGTCAAGACGGCAACGGGAGGATTCCGACTCGACGTTTTCGGCGGGGATTTAATGGCATTGCTCGGAATGGAGATTGTGAATGTTCAAGCTGGAACTGGCGCGCACCATCAGGAGAAAATCCGCAAGGCAACCAATCATCCCGACGTGAGGCTATGGCTCGAATGTCCCTCTAGGATATTCTGGATTATCACTTGGACTCAGCGCGTTGTTTTCAAAAAGGACGGTGACAAACAGAAGCGCCCAAGATGGACGCCGCGTGTTTCTGTGCTGTCACTTCACGAAGGTAAAATCATCGCAAGCAACTTTGCGCTGAAATGAATCAAAACAAAAACACAATGCTAATCAACGAAACAAAACCCAAGCGAGCCGATTCAGTTCACCTAGAACTTCCCGGTTCAAAACCCAAAGACGGAATCCCGCAAATAGTCTGCAATCCCGCCTTCCTAAAGAACGAAATCAGTCACTCCCAAATCCTATCCAGAGTCACCTGCCAGAAATGCCTCAAGAAATACAGATATATCCAAATGGATAGGCAAAGTTCAGTGCTGAAAAACTAGACCGGGAGACAATCCGCCGTGAAAATCCCGCTCTGTTTTGTGGACAGGTGGGATTTCTTCCATGCAAAGACCAGTGAAAAACTGAGCCGGTGTGACTTCTTGCGTGTAGGCTTTGCCGTCTGTCAGTTGGTGTGAACACTTAATCGCGTAGCAGGGAGCCTCGGTGTGATGGTTGCGGACAACGCGCATGACTGCGTTGCACAAGTGACGGGAACTCTAGCGGGTTGCGTCCCGCGTCCTAACCGGCATCTTTCGTTAATCACTTCGCTTGCGCTGGCCTTGTTCAGTCGCACGTTTTCTCACTTGTCGCCCCAAGAACTAATCTGCGGGCTTTCCTGAGCATCCTAACTATGGAGCACTAGGGTTTGCATTCGCCGCTAAATCCAGAATGCGAGAGGATGGTCAACCGTTGACGATGAACCTCGCGGCGTTCCATTGCGGCAAAACAAAGCCGCGCAGTTGCAAAACCAATCGAGAAGCCAACATGAAAAAGCTTCCGGCTCGACTGGCACCCTTTCGGGAGGCTGCGCGGCTTTGATATGAAGGTAGCGATTTCATGCTTGGCGTCAACTCAGATTTGCGTCTGCTTTGAACACGCGAAAGATGCCATATTTACGAGCGCAGTCAAATACTTTATGCGAGCGTATTTATTTTGTAAATAAATTACCGTCTCACCGGAAAATCCACGCGATGAACTGCCACGAAGCGAACAGGAACACCGCGAGCGACCATGCGAAGGAAAGCAGGAGCACGGCTAGGACCGACTTGGGAACGGGCGGCGTATCGTTTGGGGATTGGGGATTCATGGCTTTTTGATTGCGTGTAAAACGGCGAGAATGATTTTCAAATTCGCTTCCCATTTCCGCGTTCGGTCAGTCTCGAATTTCATGTTAGCAATTCCCAAAGGTCTTGGTTCCTTTTCAGCCATCCGGCGAGAAACTTTGCCCGTTCTGGATTCTGTGCTAATCGCTTGAACCGCTCGTTTCGTTGACGGCAAAACTCCGAGAGCATCGCGCCTTCGTCCGCGTTCGCAAAAGCAGCCAGCGACTTCTCGCCCAGCCATCCGTCCTCGTCTAGTTGTTCCTTGTCTGGATTGGTGACATTGAAGGCACGTTGTAGCCACAAATTAACAGGTCCACCGTTGACCCATACATCGAACGCCGCGATTGCCAGTTTGTCGGGGAGCGCGTCGAGATTGTGTTTCCGCCATTCGTCGTGATAGATTTCAACCGCAGCGTCCTTCGTGAGTCCGGCAATGTTGACGTGAGGGTGCGAGGATTGGTCTATCCCGAATTTAGTTAGCCCTCCTGAGTCTCCCGCGACATTCTCCGTCACCGCGAAGTCGTAATCCCCGTAGTGTCCCTTCCGAAACTCCGTTTCATGGGGAAGGATAAACTCAATCGCTTTCTGGAATGCTTCGTCGCTCATGGTTCGTTCTTGGCTGGGTTGTAAATCAAATCGCCACTGCGGATCAGCCAGTTGGAATCAATATACCATTGTAGATCCCGCTTCGGTTCGGTCCAGTTTTCTGGATATGATTGGGTTGCCACTTCCCATTCTGCTTCGCCTTGTATCAAATGTATAATTTCCGCGAGTTGAACGATGCTTGATACGGTCATGGTTCGTTCTTGGTTGATGCTCCAACTTGATGCTTGGGAAGGTCTAAGTTGCTTGGGCTTCCGCCAACGTAGCTCGCGAGGTTAGGCGATGCTTTCGAGAAGCCTAGATAGCCAAGGGCAATCGAGCCGAGCACACCAATGCTCGTTTGATAGATTGTAACGTAGGCGTGAATCTGGTCCGGCGAAGTGAACGCGAAAAGCTCCGTTGTCGCCTGCCAGTATATGCCGTGCATGATGCCAAAAAAGGTCAACGTGACGATGAACTTTCGCGATAGGTAAATCGCGCAAAGCGTTTGGATGAAGTGGAGAAACTTTTTCATTTTTTCAACCACCATGAGTAAAACAAGCGCCCTCTTAATCCGGCCGCTTTCAGTTCATGGACCCCCCACACGTCCGGATCACGCCACCGCTCGAATAGAATCACGGCCATAGCTTCATGGTATAGCCACGCTAGGATTTGCAGTTTTCTTTTCATGCGACAAGCTCCCTTACTTTCATAAACGGCGCACCGTAGCCAAGTCTCGTTTTATAGAACACGGCGAGCCTTTCACCGGGCCTGACAACAGCACTGAGCATTTGGCCATCACGGACAAAGACTAGCTTCCGTTTTCGCTTTGACGTGTTCTTAAATTCAATGACTCTCATACAAACAACGCCAGCAATGGCTTCCGAAATATCCATGCCAGCAAGCCGAGGTCAATGACGCCGAGAGCAAGCGATATCTTAATCCAGAACCATTTCGCGGCAGTCTCGCGCTTGGTTTCTGCCTCTGCTTTCTGAACGGCTGCGGCTAGATTATCAATAGTGGTTTGCAGCTTGGGCAGTTCCGACTTGGCTTCCTGTGTCGCGTCGTTCGCGATCTTTAGGTCTATACGCAATTCCGCGTCTGCCATCTTGATTGCCGCGTTCTCCTTTTCCACCGTGGCGAGCTTGTCTTGCAATTCATGGTTGAGCCGTTGCATGTGCTCCACCGTTTTGATGATGTCGTCTTGCGTGACTTTGGACAGGTCCGGCAGTGTGAGGCAGAGAATTGCGAGAAGGGTTTTCATTTCCTTGGATGCTCATTCATCCATTGCAGAATCAAAGCAGCTTTCCCGTCCTGCCGATTCACGATAATCCCGGCGTCATGCGTGGCGTGCGCGATGTTATCCGAGGCACGGTCTATCTTCACGGTCTGCTTGCCTGCCGCCGCGTTGGCGACGGCAATGCGTTCGATGGCGCGGGATACGGCAACTGTCTCGCTGCCATGACGTGTGGCGCATCCTGCGAGGAAAAGGCAGAGAACAAGGGGTTTCATTTCCGGCTGATAATCGCCTGTGCCTTCGCGTGCAACTCCCGAATGATTGTTTCCAGTTCGTTGATGCGCGCCAGTGCGTTGTTCAAATCGCGCAGGAGATCCAGATTCACTTCACGCAACCGCTCGATTGTTTCAATCGCGGTCATGTGTGCGGGGGGAGTGGGATGACCTTACCAAACACTCGAAGCGGCTTGTTGTTCGCGTCACAGATGAGTGTTGCCGTTGCCTCAACGGTTGCCGGCTGTCCATTCACCAAAATCCGATACCGCTTTTGATAGTCCGTATAGTGGTTGATAGTCCGCTGCCAATGGTTCTCGACGGCTTCGCGGTCGTCATAGTGGACGGCTTTCAGCCATCCGTTTCCAAGCATCGCGTGTTTCTCCATGCCGAAAAGATGAGCGAGAGCATCATTAACCCATACGCATTCCCCTCCAGGCATCGTGCTTTCCCACATGGCAGTCTGCGAGTTCTCGAAGGTCATCATGCTTCGGGAATTTGTAACGACCTGCTTGCGGTGCAATTCATCAATCCCGCTCTGCAATCGCGATAGCTCTCCCGTGGTGGACTCACGAAACTTTTCCAGCGTCTTCGTTAGCTCTTCGACCGCTGCCACTAACCGGCTCGGCCATGTGAACAGATGGAAAGCCGCTTTGCAAAAGCCCTTGATGATAGACCATATCTTTTTGCTCTGGCTGATGATTACAAGCGTTAACCCAACAACTCCTGCCCACCATTCACCGAATGTTTTCCAGATGGAATGTTCGTCTGCCATTGTAAGTGTGTGATTCATAGGCATTGGGCGATGCCTTGGGTTGAATTTACAGTTAAGGTTCAATCGCCATCCAATGCACGGTTGATGTTTCTGTGGCTTGTAGGCTGGTGATTACAAATGAAGTGGATGCGGTGCGCGTGCTCGCATAATAAGGACCACCACAAACGGCAACCGTGCCAAGGGCAAACGTGGTGAAGAAGTATCGTGTGTTCGCCGTGCATCCCGTGTCCGTGACGGTGACAGCGCCCGCCACCATTGCGCCGCTGACGCCGTGCCGGACGTTTTTGATCGCCGTGCCGGTTCCGAGCGTCGTGTTGCCGGTGACGGCAAGCGTTCCGGTCATTGTCACGCTGCCTCCGGTCGCAACTCCCAGGGCGGTAGTCGGGTCGGATGTGCCAAATGATATTGCCGTGCCGCTGGCTCCCATCGCTGCATACGACGAGGTAACGCCGAAGAACGACATTGAGCCATTTAGCTGCGCGTTCATGCGATACGTCGAATAGTTTCCTGTCCCATTGGGGTTCAGGATCATCATTGCCGTGGTCGCATTGTAACACAGGCTAACCGTCTGGAATCCAGACGACCCAAGGCTGACGGCTGTGTGCCCTGAAGACGCTGCTGCGAATGTGCCGCAGTAGGTATTACCGCCCACGGTTAAGTGTCCGCTGCTGCTTAAGGCAAGTCTGTCCGTGTATCCACCCCCGTTGATGTCAGACTGCCATACGAGCGTTCCGGTCGGAGCTGTGGCCCCCTGCACCGGCAACACATATTGCTTGAAGCTTACACTCTGGCTTGCCGCTGTCGCCGTGGTCTTCCATCCCTGCCCGGTCTGGATGAGTGCCCCGGACGCGCTTTGCGTTCCGGCGATAGCCGCCGTGGGGTTGATGATGGTGACAAGGGTTGTCGGAGTCGCGCTGTTCGACCCTCCACTAACCGTCACGCTGCCGAGAGTTGCCGATGCCGAGTTGATGCTGGTCGCCGTCGCCGATCCAAGATCAGGAGTCACCAAAGTTGGCGATGTCGCCCGAACCGGCGCACCTGTTCCTGTGGCTGTTGTCCATGCTGGCAATGCACTCGCGCCTCCGCCAACGAGAATATCAGTCGTTGCGCCTGCTGGCAGCGTTTGCTGAACGCCGGTTGCCGTGGTCCCTGCCGCCAACAGCCCGTAAGCCGTGGTCGAGGTTGCGCGCCCGGTGCCGCCGCTGGTCACGGCAAGCGTGGCGCTGAGTCCTGCCGCCGTGGTTGCCGTCACGGCATTGCCCGTGAATGTCGCCGCGTCCACGATGCCATTGACCGTGCTGCCATCGGTGGAGACTCGCAAGGTGCCGCTCGCGGGTGGAGTCAGATAGGTGGTGTGCCCGCTGCCGCCGTTGCTGGAATGCCCGTCGCCAATAATGATGCCAAGACCTTTCCGTGTGCAAAGGCGCGTGTAGCCGCTCGACCATCCCGACGAAATATCGAAGTCCTCCGAGCTTCCACCGATGAGACTTATCCACGGGAAATAATTGCCACTCGGTGAAAGATTGGCGTTGGCGGTAGTGAGATCAAAACCCTTGGTTGCATCGCCCAAAACACGAAACTTAGTGGATGCAATAATCGTCGGGGCTTGATTCAAAACAACCGTTGATCCGTCGCCCGTGGTTGCTGCCGATCCGAGCACGCCTGCGTTGTTAAACAGAATGTAGCCGTTTGTTGCTCCCGAGATGGTCGTTGTCCCGACTGTCAGCGCCGATGAAGACGATGAACCGCCGCCGCTGTCCCGCGTGAGCGTCGCAATCGAAGCCATGCGGAAAATCGTTCCCTGGTGGTGCGTGCCATCGCTGGAAATGGAAACCCAACTGCCCCAAGTCGCCATGTCATCGGATGACTCGATATAGGCCATGCCGTTGTCATCACAGGCGTAGATGCGCCACATGGTTCCGCCGAGATAGCTCAGCGTGTAGCCTTCCCGTGTGGAAGCGCCAAGCCATGAGCCGGACTTGTAAGCCGCCGTCCATCCGCTCAGAAGCGAAGTGGAGCGGTCTAGCCGGGCACGGTTGTCATACTCCGAGTAGCCGATGCACCAGTAATAGCCAGCGGCTTTCAGAAAGAATTGGTCGTGAACGTAGGAGATTCCACCACTGCCGGGATTGCAAAGCTGCGTCCAGCTTGGCGTGTAATTCGCGATGTCAAGCAACTGTGCATCGGTGATGGTCGCAAGGAAAACGTAGGTCTGACCATTGGCAAACAGGGCTGACACCGTGAGATACAATGTTGAGTCATCATCCTCGAACCATTCCGGTGCCCAGACGTGAGCAATGCCCATGTCAATCGTCCAACTGGTAAACGTCCCGCTGCCCACCGTCACGTCCACCGAAACGACAAGCGTGGTGCCGCTGTATGACGTGACAGTGCCATACATGTAATTCGTCGTGCTCAACGTCGCGACCAACTTAATGCGCTGCGTGGCCACCCAAGTCAGACTTGATTGCGTCGTAAACGTCTTCGTTCCGGTGCTGACGGCGTTGGAAGTAACCGAAGTGCATGGATACCCGCTCACAGTCGGGATTGGTGCGCCCGTCAAATAGATGTAGCTCTCGAATGTCCAAAGCGATTGCGGATTCGTGGACGATGCGAGCCCGAATCTTGGCAACACGCCGCTGGCTAGGTCTGTGGTGTGAAGCATCCACCATTTGCCTGCCCGCGCTCTCCAGCTTGGGTCTGAAAACAATGGCGAAGGGAAAGCGTATGTTGGGTCTGCCAGTGCCGTAAAAGTGCGACCGTCGTAAGAGCGCCAGAGATGCAAAAGGAACGCGCCAAAGCTGCCGGTGCCGTTGCGGGCGTGCGGGTAATACCATGCCTCTTGCGCCGATGCCAAAGGCAATCCGATGTTATCGCGAGCCGACAACTGTTGCGTTCCGGTAAGCGATTGAGCGCGGTCATACAATACCGCCCGCGCCGCAATGTAAGCATCCAATCCAATGCTAGGCGTTGGCACCGCTGTTGTCGGGTCAACCACGCTGCGATGAATGATGCACGTATCCTGATACAGAACCAGCGTTGAAGCGCCGCGTGTGCGCGTGACGCCGAGTTCCAAATTAAGTTGATTCGCCGTCGTCGCGGCAAACAGCGCAACCATTCCAGCTGTGTTAATGTCAATCGTGCCAACAACGCCAACTGGCGCGAGCAACGAAAGATTCGCTACGGCCAAAGTTGGCGATGTTCCCGAAAGCGTTCCGTTAAATTCGATGTAAATATCCGCGCCAACTAACCAGACACTTACGTTGTTGCTGTTGAGCGATGGATGATTTGAAAGCGCCGTGACAATTTGATTGACGCTCGCCAGTGGGGAAATGCTTCCGCATGGATAGGTTGTCGAATTGACCGTTGCGGACAGCGAATACAAACCGCCGTAGGTTCCATCCGTGAACGCAATCTTGTATATCTCATTCGCTGTAGAACTGGCCGCCTGATAAACGGATGCCGTTACTTCCGCTGCTGGAAGTGTGGACGTGTCAATGGTCGCGAGACAAACCGGAACAGCCGTCCCGTTACCAATACCCAAGTAGATTGTATCCTCAACCGTCCAAGTATCATCATATAGCCGTGTTCCGCTGTTCGATTTTGTGACGGTGCGAATGGTTACGTCAACCGATTCATCCCCCTTGGCAAACTCGCGAAGAGCCGCAATTCCGCCTTTCAAGAAGTCCGCAACCAATCCCGTGCGCGTCGGGGAATCTTCGTCAATGAGGAGAGTCAGCATCGGTGTATTTGCAGTTACGTTATTTTTAAGAAGTCGTCAATGTCGCGGTTCGCGTCGCCGTCCACGCGGTGATATTGTAAGTTGCGCCACTGCCGGGGTTGACGGGCGCCCACGTATCTGTGCCCCCTGTGTCCACGTTGCCCGCTGTTTTCCAGTTGAGCAAATCAATCGTAACGCCCGATCCGTTGAGAAATCCTCCCGCAATTCCCGTTCCGAAATCAGTCCCGACAAACGGATAGCTGCCAAAGTCGGGCAAATCGAATCCGTATGTCCAAAGTAGATTTGTTCCGGCCAGCGTGGCGTCGAGTTGCAAATTGAAATCAACGGTTGATCCGCCGCTAGTGTTTGGCGGTGCGCCGCCTCCGGTATAGGTCAACGTCCACGAACCTGTGATCGTTGGACTGGTGATTTCCGCGAGACTGTTCCCGATGAGCGTTGCCACTAATGAACGAAAGAACGGCGGCACGGTTGCGCCGTCGCCAACGGGAGTGATGCCCGTGTAAAGCGCGAAGGTATCGGACGACACTCCCGTATCAATCATCGCCGGAAGAAATGCGGAACGGGTAAACGTGAACGTGTGACTGAAACTGCAAACATTCGTCCAATGCGTGACATAAGAACCTGCGGACGGCGCATCGTTCGCGGCAAGGTTGATACTGAGCGAAATAACAAGCTGCGCGGTTGTCCAAGGAACAGCGTCGGCATCCCAGCAGTATATTCCTTGTCCGTTCATATCACTCCATTGGCATCAACGTAGGTTGTCGCGTTGCCGGTTCGTGCAACCCATTGGTCCCCGCTGACAATCTGCCCCGCTGCCGATGTTGTCACCGTGAATCCAGTCGCGATGGCAACGACTTGAACAATAGCCAACGGAATATAAATAATGTATGGCGCAGAAGTCGTTGGCGCAGGCACTGTGCTACCAGAACCAATCGAACAAGCCGACGCGGACCATATTCCAGTCGTGGAATTGTAGCCAACCGTGACGGTGCAAATGATATACTTTGTTGCTGCCGCACTGGTCAACGTGAGCGTATAGGCCGGACTGTCACTCGGGTCAGTCATTCCAGCATCCGCTTTAATTCCAGCAACGAATCCAAGATAAACGCGCACCTTGGGCGTCGTCACTCCTCCCGATGTAGTGCTCGCATTGACAACAGATAACCGATGCGTGGCATCTGCCGCGCTACCAAACTTTACCTTGGACAAATCATTGATGATTCCGTCTTCGCTAATGAACGTCTTCGCGCTTCCGTTCGCGGAAGATGGCAAAACCCATTTGACGTGATGCAACAGATTCAAGTGGTCAGTGACATTTATCCACCATTTCCGATTCAACACGTCGGTAAACGCATTGATGATTTGTGGCGAGTCAACTTCGTCCATGTCAGTGAGTCACGGGCAACGCGCCGTTCACATAAACCGTCATGCGTTCCACGAATGCGCCCTTGTAAATCTTGATGACACTATCTTTTGCCACCCAAGGCACAGTGTAAGTGGGCGGGAATCCTCCGTCATCGGGAGTCACGGAGTAAAACGGATAATAGACGTAGGTGTAAAACAACGCGGACACACGCGGAGCCGCAATGACAGCGGGATAACTCGAAATGAAGTATTCATACTTCCGGTAGCCTGGAAGCGTCATCGGAAACTCTGCGACTTCCGGTTGCGGCGGCGGTGAGGTCCACGAATAACTCGCCGCGTTCGCTGGAATCATAAACGCATAGTTCACCTCGCATCCCTCGTATCGTGTATAAGGCTTCCCGGCATAGATGCGCTTGAACCTTAGTAACGCTGTTCCGCCAATCTCAGTTGGCTCATCTTCATGGACAAGATAGCCAATGCCTTTGACCGTGTTAATGCTCTGCATCAATTCCACATTTGGAACAAATCCCGGCCAAGCTATCTTGTTGTTTTGAAATGGCAAAAAGCTACTTGCAAGCTGCGTGTAATTCGCGTGCCACTCCCAAGACTGCGTGTCGCCAACGTCTTGAAACGGATGCACGAACCATCCCGGTCCGTCTTGTGTCGCAACGGTCAGGTCTCCGTCAAATATTCGATTTGGAACACTCATGCGCCTTTGATTTGATTCACGATAATCGTGTTAGCCGTGATATCGTTAAGCTGCTTTTTCGCATCGTTCACATTCGGCAAAGCGTGACGTGCCGCATATTCTGCGCGAGCTTTCGCCGCTGCTTTGGAAACATGGTTTCGACCATCCGCCGCAACGCTGTTCGGATTATTCTTTTCCATCGCGTTGATATGTCGAATCGCAAGGTCTTGCGCTTCTTGTTCCTTGCGTTCATCGCGTCTTTGCTGCGGTGTCATCCGATAAGCCGCCGCCTTTATTTCCAATTCATTCAATCGCTGTTGTTGCCTTAGCTGTTCCGCTACATCGTCACGTCCCTCTCGTTTCGCCTGTCGAATCTGTGCATCAATGGTGAGTTGATTCTTTTTCAGAGCAGCCAGTTGCGCGTTTCCAGCAAGCTCAGCGTCTTTTATTTCTGTGTTCGCTTCCGCTGTTTTCTGTTTTTCGTGCAATTCAAATTCCAGAGCTTCCTTGTTCAAATCGTGTTGATGCTTCTGCTCTTGAAGTTGTTTGGAAATCAGCGAGTTGATTCCATAAGCCTTGTTTGCCGCTTGAATCTGCTGGTCTAGCAAATCCGTTTCGGCGCGCTCTTTTTCAACCCTGTCCTCGATTGATATTCCTTGTTTTAACAGCAAATCGAGTCGTTCGCTTTCTGCTTTGGCGAGGTCAACCACTTGCTCTTGTTCTTTTTTCTTCGCTGCAATCGGAGCTTCCGCCGCTTTCTTTTCAGCAAGCGCACGCTGTGTTCCAAGTAAGTCACCGGACAACGCCTGCTTGCCCGCTCCAATCAATCCGCCTGTCACATTAACCGCGCCTTCCATAAGTCGCGTTCCAATGTTTCCAATACCCCTGCCGAAACCTTTGATGTTTGCAGCGGCTTCACTGTTTCCGCCGCCTGCCGCGCCCGCTCGCCCGCGCAAATTAGGTTGCGCTATGGCATCTTGAATTGCCCGCGCATTGCTGCCGAAAACCTTTGCCAGTTGCGAAGTGGTGACGCCTGCTTTTTGCGCATGTTCGGCAATCGTAATAAATGCTTCGTCCGCTTTTCCGCCGACAACGCCAAGCTCCTTCAACGCCTCCGATGCTTCCACGCTGCCCGCTTTTGCCGCGTCGAGTTTTTCCGTCAACGCACTGATTCCCGCTGTAAATTCATCCTTGGAAAGTTGCCCGCTCGTTGCCAGTTGCAACGAAGTCAGACTTTCAACCGTGGTATCTGCTGCTCTTGCCGCATCGTTCAACGTGACGGCGGTATTATTAACCGCCTTTGCAAAGTCGATTGCTTTCTTTGCGCCGAATCCAATGCCCAAAACGCCCAATGCCTTAGCCAAAAAGCCCGTGCTTTTAGCCGCTGATTCAGTCGTCTTCTCAATGCCTTGTAATGAAGCGTCGGCTTGTTTGACCGATGCGGAAATCTTCGCCATCTCCGCAGACATAGAAGCAATATCCTTTTTCCATTGCTCCATGCTAATGCCCGCGCTGGCCGTGAAATCGTTCTTTGGCATGTCAAAAGTCCTTTCGCATCAAACAGAACCAAGGTTGCGCGGATTTTTCTTCGGGAGACATTTCCGGCTGAACCTTTCGCATCGGATCTTCGTAAAGCCGATAACCCTGTGTCCGCATAGCGTCAATCACGTCACCAAGTTCCTCGTAAGTCGGTGCTTCAATCCGTTCCAAAGTGGACGCCCATTCCGCTTGTGCTGCGAAGGAACGCCGATTGACCAATGAACATCCGCGCTCCCTGTCAGCGGCTTTGATGAGTTGATAGGTAACCCGCAGGGGAGTGTCTAGGACGCGCTCTAGGTGCCATCCTGCGCCGGGATAGCTGACATTCAGCGAGTGATACAATCCCGCCGACGTCGAGTAATAGGCGACGGATTCTTTTCCAGTTGGAGCATCGAGAAACGCACGGTCGAGATATTCATCAATGCCTTCCCGCGCCTCTTCAACGTCGAGGCTTAGAATCGAAACGAGAAACTCCCTTCGCTTTTCATCGTTCCCAAATTCAAAGCAACTTGAGACATACCAGAGGAAATCAGGGATAGCTTCGGTTGGGCAATGACCTCCGCAAATGAACGGATTTCCCATTGCGCGCAACCATTCAAGTCTGCGCGGTGTCAGCGGTTCGACTTGCACGCCTGCGATAAGCTCGGGTAGCCCAAGCATCGCAACGGCTCTATCCTTGCGCTCGCTGGCTAGGGCCGCTTCATGCGCTGAGAGTGGGGATTGGTCTGCCACATGCTTAGCCCGTGGTAATCGTGCCAATCGCCTGCCAGCCTTCGACTTTCGCCACGCGGATTTGCACTTCGTTCGTGTATTCAAACGGTGTTCCGGCAACGACAAAAGTAACCGCGCTTGCTTCGTTCGGAACAGTGCGAAGGAACGTGTCGCCGGGAGTGGGATAAGCCGTTGAGCCGCTGGCAAGCTGCCATTCGCCGGAATACTTGTAACGACCTTTGACCAGCAAAAGCTGATTCGGTCCACCCGTCGCCGTGCGATTGCTCGCTTCATCCCACGTAGGAGTAATGGACTCGTTATTCACAATGTAACTGACCGCACCTGTAATCGTCGTGACAGTTGTGGTGCCGCTCGGCGGGGAGCCGTCTTTGATGTAGCTGCTAGGAGTGCTCATAAGTTAGTGGGTAGTGCTGCGGGATTGATGGAAAAGAGAATCGTGTGCGTCAACGTGGTGTTATCAATGTCATCCGTATCTTCTTCGTCGTCCTCGTTCTCAGCCGGACGAATATCGAAGATGAGCAACGGTAACGTCGCAGGGTCAACGGCTGACTGCGCTTCCTGCCATTGGTTCACGTAAAACTGATGATGCCGCAATCGCGCCACGCCCAATGTTTCATTGTGCGCATCGGACTTCTGTTCCGTCGTGCGATTGGTTGAAACCGTGGACTTAATTACTCCCGCGTAACTGGAATAAATCCAGCCTGGGTCTTGTGAAATGATGAGCTTTTGATTCTGAAACTCGGGACCAATCACCGCTTTGAAACTAATGCGCGGTGTCGCGTTGATGTCCACCTGGCGCGAGTGATAGACATTTTCACACGCTGCCGAAAGAACACCCATCATGGTATTCTCGACGTTCTTTTCAAGCTGAAGGATTTCAGAAAGGTCCATGTCAGCTATTGGCTATTGCGTGGACAACGCGCTTCATTTTTCGCTCACAAGCGCGATTGAAAACAGGGAACTGCGCCCGCATGATTGGCGTGAGAATTTCCTCTCCGGTGAACGGCTTGTATTTTCGGCGCGGTTCATCAAGCCAAGGAACAGAAATGCTCGCGGTAAACTTTGTGTCGCCGCCGTGCCATTGTCCATATCCCCGCTGAATCTCAGGCTCGTTATGGTTGCGCGTGGTTGCGGAAAGAACATTCGCAGAAGCCTGCACATTGATTCCAAGCGACTCCCCGACTTGCACCCATTGAAGTTGAAAGAGGAAACGAGCGGGCGCTCTATCCGCAAGGAATTGCGCCTTGGTGACTCCGTGACCGCCGCCCTTCGCCTGCCATTGGTTGTATTGGCTGTTCGGTTTTCCGATTTGATTGTCGCGGATAACTGACAACTCACGAACAGGAGTTTCCTTTTTCGCCTTGTTCAATGCCGGACGCAAAAAGTAATTTTGTAACTCAGGCTTAAACAGACGCGCAGGAATCTGCGAAAGCTCTTTCTGCTTCCGTCTAATCCCCGACATATCCATTTTGAATCCTGAGTTTCTCATTGCTTCAAATTGCACCGCAGTAAAACGAGTGAGTCGTTCTTATCTGGTCCGAATGCGTAAACCTCGAATTGCAGCATTGAACCTTTACCCAAAACAGCAGCGTAAGGTGTCTCGAAAAAGATGACTGAACGAAGACCGATGCCAGCGGTTGCGCGGACGGTTTCTTTCATTTGGAAAGTGAACGTAACCTTGGCGTCGTAAGTGTTCGGATTGAGTTGCTTGAACAATTCCAGCGGCGGCGCGATGCAATTATACTCCGCACCGTTGAACCATAGCGTCTCGGGAAAAGTCGCCAGCAATCCCTTGTTCAAAAGCGACGGACCGCCCGCATTCAATACTGCCATTTGAGCGGCCCAAGTCATTCGATTAGTAGTGCGGTCCTCCCCGATTTGGTTTCAATCCCACGGTGCCATCCGAGTAAACCTGTCCAATCGCCACAACGGGCAATCCGGCGCTAATGTCCGCAAGCGTAGTAGTAAACTTTCCGCTTGTGGCAGACATATAAACCGTCAATCCGCTCGAAAGCGTTGGCGATGCTCCAAGATTGATTCCGCTCGCCATTCCAGCATTCCAATCGCTCGAATCATAAGTGATAGGTTGACCGGGACTACCTCCCGAAAGCGCAACGCCGGTAAAGCCGCTGCCGTTGTTGGCTGTCGCCTGATAGGCAAGGTTTGTGGACGTGTTGACGAAGATGCCATTGCCTTGCACAATCGTTACGCCGGGAGCGACGTTCGCCTGTTGAATGGATGCCGAGGTTCCCGGCAATACGTTAGCTGCGGTCTGTGAGATGTCGGCCATGTTATGCGGCTTGTTTGGTTTCTGATTTCAATTTGTAAGTGCCTGGAATCGGATAGAGCGCCGAACCTTCGTGCTGAACGCAAAGCCTTTGGTCCACCAATACCTTTCCGCCGAGCTTGCGCCAATGATGGCAAAACTCCTTGTCTTCGCTGTGTCCACCGGGAAGCGTGCGCCAGTATTCGCGCAGAATCATCCCCTCCATTTCCACGATTGGCGATTCGTGTTCCATCGCCTCAAACACAGAGCGGTGAATCGTCATGAATCCGCGTGCAACCCATTCGACTTCAACCAATGGATTCTCCATTTGGTCATCAACCGTTTCCGCGAAATCGTTCTTATTCAAGACTTGCAGATTCAGTGTTAGCCCAAGCTGCTTTTTCGGATAGACGCCCGCGACAATCGGAACATCGTGACTGATGAGAAGTTCAAGCTGCTTTGGACTGAACATGATGTCTAGGTCCACGATAACCATGCGGTCACAGTCGCTCTCAAGGAACTGATGAGTCGCATAGTTACCCGTCGCAGCGGGACACGGATGCGAGAAGCTGCCAATCAAACAATCCCTGTCCTTGAGCGTTGTCAGCGCGGCGTGAACCATAGAGAAATGATTCAGCGCCGTCACCGACTTGCTGCCATTGTCCATGAAAGGAATAAACAGCTTTTCTCTGCTCATGGACTTAGACCTTCTCGAATGTTTCGCGGAATGATTTTACGGTTCCTTCCCATGCTTCCTTGCTGTTCTTGAGGAAGTGCGTTCGTCCGTATATATTCGGCTCCGTGACCGCAAGCGCAAACATTCGACCTGTATCAACGTGCCGGTAAAGCCCGATGAACTGGTCATCGGTCGGAAACTTTGTCAGGTTTTCCGATGCGACTTCGGGAATATCAACCGTTGGAATGGTTGAAACGGTAGCGTCTAAGATAGCTGGCATGGCTTAGCTGTAACTGGTCGCGATGAGCACGAATGCGCGGTTATTAGTGACGGTCGGGTTGCTGCTAATTCCAACGCGGACCACAAGCGAGTTGATTTCCAGCGATGGATAAGTCTCAACGTAGTTGCCGCCTTCCATGTAGAGCGGACCATCGACAACGGGTTTGCCGCCGTTCTCGAATCCCGTCCAGAACGGAGTAACGCCAAGTCCGGAGATAGTTGGAACACCGACACCATCGGTTTCGCTGGCGACTTTGGAAAGTCCAGCGCGCCCAACGCCAATGTAAGCCGTGCTCCAAACCGGAGTCAGGCTTGGAACCTGACCGCTGGCGGCGGTGTTGATGTAGCAATCGCCGATGTAGAGGCTCTTGACTCCGCACTGTGCTGCGAGAGCCGCCGTGAAGTTCGTCTCGTTCACTTCTGCCATCGGGCCGTAAATGCCTTTGATGAACTGAAGCGTGCTCTGACAGGTTCGGACACGCTCCCAAACTTGACCGCTCATCCAAGCGGAGTCAGGAAGCTCGCCAAGACCTTTGATGTATCGCACCGCTGCGATGATGTCTTGGATTGGATTCATGCCCGCGCCGGGGAACGCAAGGTCACGATTCGCAGCCGTGTAAGACGCAATCGGAGTCATCGCGGTTCCGCGATAGGTGTATGCCGGATTGAACAAGACGTTTGCGCGAAGCAATTCCTTTGTGAGTCCGCTGATTTGCTGGCCGAACTGCGCGGAGAAAAACGCGACGAGATCCAAATACTCATCCCATTCCATCTTGGTTTCATTCGGGATGACGATTTCCTGACCAATCAAATTGGTCGAGAACGTGAAGTCATTCACTTGAGCGGTGATACGCTCGTAACGAGTGCCGGGAGCGCGAAGAAACTTCTGATCCGTCAGCGTCCGCATGGCCTCGACGCCTTGCAGCGTGAGCTTGGGCAAATGCGCCGTCCGCTTGGTGAGCGGAAGGTCCGGCATCAGCTTGTCACCGATGAGATTGTTTACTGCGCCTTCCCCTTCGACGATGGCTTGCGCCAACTCCTCGCGAGGTCCGGTTGCGACTGTAGGTGTAAAAACTGGCATGGTAGTGTGTAGTTAGGTTAGAGCGACAGATTGAGTTCGACAGAACCGAGTTGACCAGCACCGGGACAGGCTTGCGTCCAGATACCCATGATAAGAGCATTTGCGCCGGACGTATTTGCAAACTGACCGCTGGCGGCGGTGTAAGCGGTATCTCCGATGCTCGTTGCGCCGGTTCCAATTGCGGGAACTTCGCCGCCTTGGAAATATGCGGCTGCGGCTCCAGGCTTGGATGCTTCGATGTATTCGAGTGAAACAAACGAACCACGCGAACCGATTGGAGCGAGTGTGGTTAGTCCGGTTGAGCCAACGACGAGACGCAAGCCAGAGCTTGCAATCGCGGTCACGTCATTGTTAACGCTGCGAAGCGCGCTGCCAATGTTGTAGGTAGTTTGAACGGCCATTGTATTAGGTGGTTAGAGTTAGGCGGTGATTGGCATCGGGCGACCTGCGGCCTCCCATTCGTTGTATTCTGCGGGTTTGGCGTCGTTCTTGGCGCGCATGATTGCGATGGGACGTTTCGCGCCGGTATCGAGATGCTTTTTGAGAACCGCGACGAACGGCAGTTCCGGCTTTTCAGCGGGCGCGGACAGCTTGAACTTGCCAGTCCCGATTGACTTCGTGAATTTTGCTTCCGCAAGGACAGCGGCCTTCTCGGAAACGGCATCTTGATTGCCATCGAGTTGACGCTTGAGAGCGCGAATCGAACTAAGGACAGCGCGCAGAACAGCGGGTGATTCCTTGTCTTCGTCTTTCTTGTCCGCGTCCGTAACGCCCGCGTCTTTTTCCATGGCAGCGGCGGTATCGGTGTCTTCCATTGCGGCTTCGTCGCCGTCCGGTTCAGCGGGTTTCTGTGATTTAACCATTGCCTCAATTGCCGAATGAACTTTCGGGTCTTGAAGCAGTGCAATGAGTTCTTCGACTGTCATAGGTGTATTTTGGTTTGTGTTTGAATCGGTTGCTGAAAGTGCCGCGAGAAGTGCGGTGGTCATTGCGCCTTTGCCCACGAAGTCAGCCGCGAGAACATTCGTCGCCTCTGCGTCATTGGTTCCTCCGCTGTAATTGAACACCATGCTGACCATCATGCCCTGCGGGTCATGCTCCGCTGCGTGCAAGATTGCCGCCTTGTGATTGGACGGCCAAAGGAAAGCATCCGCGACAAGATTTCCATCTCCATCCTTGCGGAAATTGCGCCACGTCGCCACGCGGTCACCTACGCCTTCATTTTTCTCAAGCCAGTTATGCGTGAAATGCGCCGACAGCCTTTGGTCCGCGCTACAAAGAGCTAGCAACGAATCAACTAACTTTGTCGTGCAAAGAAGTTCCTCCGTCTTTCCCGTCTCGGGATTGGCGAACTTGGCGAGCTTTCCAAGCCGCGCAAGCTGGCAACCGAAAATCGTATCGCCCTCTACTCGGTCAGTAGATTTGAGAGAGGCTTGTAACGCTGCGACTTTTAGCACGAGCGCGAATTACGCGCCGATTCTTTTTCCGTCCACTTCCGTCGATTAACCCGTTAAGACTTTTTCGGAATAGCCGAAAGAATAGCAATCGCTTTCCTGACAAGTCTCGCGCTGTGACGATGTCCGTTTTCGACATAGGAAAGATGCACGTCAGTCACTTTCAATTCGCCAGCAAGTTGCTTTGCCAGCACTCCGCGCTCAAGACGCATTTTGGCAATTTCAGTATGCGAAACCTGCTTCATAAATCTTGTCGCCCTTGGTCATGTTTTCTTTTGCCCAAAGCGGCTGGAAGTTTGAAAAGTGGAAACACAAACGAAGATGCTCCTCAGAACGCAAATCGAATGATGAGCATGGGAGAATGTGGTCAAGAACCCATTTTCCGAAATTATGCCATCCCATTCCTTCGCGAAACTGGCGCTCTATGTGCAAAAAGAAATGAGGCATAGAACATCCAAGTAAATGTCTCGCAGTATCGATCGGTCTTTCAATCTTTGGAAGTCCTTGTTTCTTTAACTCAGCGGATATCCTGCTGCCTAATGCGCTTCTGATTTGGCTGCGGTTATTCTTTCCAGTCCAATCGCGTTTAGCTTCTTCGGATGGAAACCTATTTCCAATTCTGGCGCTCTCCTCATCTTGCAAGAATCTTAATCGTGCGCCATGCGGATTGGAATGTATTTCCTTTTTGCAAAGTGCGTGACGCAATCCAGCAACCATTCGAGCAACCGCAAGTTTCGTCGTGTTTTCCCTCATTCAATCGGAACGCTGAAATCGTGAATGGCCTGCCGCATGGTTTGCGCCCGATAAACTCGACGCCCTAACGTGAGCTTTTCGGATTGTCCTAGTGCGCGGTCAATTTCCAATGCGGTCGAATACCAATCGTTCCAATCCCAATTCTGGGAATGTTGGCGATGCCACAACAAAGTTGCTTTTGCGTCGTAAACCGGACGCCCCGCACGATTGAAAGCAATCGGCAAAAGATAATCCCAAAAGCATTGCCCAAATGACAGGAACGAACACGGCACAACGTGAGCATCGCGTCCGTGAAACATGAAGCCGTCAATCCCGTCCCAATACGCGGTTCCGTTCACGTAGTCTCCGACGTGGTCATGCCGGGAAATCGTGACAAGACCATCCCGGTTTTCGCGTTCCAACTTGTAAAGTTTGTCTGTTTCTCCGCGCAGTTCGATGTCCGAGTTCAACAGCATCACGGTTGAATCAATCTCCTTCGCGTAGCGCAATGCTTCATCAATCGCGACGTAGGGCTTGCGGAAAATGCGCTCCGTCGTGTTCTGCGCCTCGTGGAAAATCACGTTTGGAAATTGCTCGTCCAAAACTGCAATCTCACTTGTGCAATTCAGAGAAGTCACGCGAAGCCCAGCGCGCAGCCATGACTCGACACACTTCTTTTGATCTTCAATTCGCGTCGGCGCGATGCTTGTGATGGCGTGAATCATTTTTTGTCCGAAGCTCCCTCGCGAGACTCGGCTTTTTTGATTACCGCATCTTCCCATCCCCTCGGAGCTAACCCGCTATCAAGCCGATTTAGCTGGCGATTTACAAACTCAGTATCTTTCAAAAACTCTTCTTTCTTAGCCTTTCGTTTTTCCGCGTTTTCTTTTCCTGGCAGTTCTTTGTTAGCAAAATAATCGGCTTGCGCCTCCACGAAGGCGTTGCGCCTCGATGTTTTAATTGCTGCCTGTTTTTTTGCCTCTAATTCCCGTGATGCAATTTGTTCCGGCGTAAGTTCTTTTTCTTTCTTGGCGGCTTTCTGTGCTCGCGCCTTCTGGTTCCTTTCGTTTCGCTCTGCGGCCTCTTTCATCCACTGAATTGATTCGGCTTCTCGTTGCGCCAGTTCCTCCGCTGTTGGCGGCTTTGGTGGATTTCCAGTTTGGATTTGCTCGCCGTGTAACTCGGGATTGAATCCGGAATCAAACTCCTTGTGCTTTGCATCCAGCACCCATTGCGCGACGTGAACCGTTCCATCGTTTGACACGCTTGCGTGCGACTTAGGAATCCAAATCGGCATAGATCCTTCACGAAGACTCACTTTCACTTTTAGTGCCTTGTCTGTTTCGGCAAGCACGCGAGAGTTTGTCAGCTTTACATGCGAGGAGTCTGCGCCTTCGCTGCTGCCGCCATCCGGCTTATCACGGTGCGGTTCCTCCGCCCTGTGTTCGCCGGGTTTGTCGCCAGTCTTGTCGGCTGGCTCTTTTGCGTTTTCGGATTTCTTTGCGCCGCCACCACCCGATGTCCACTTGCCTGAGTCATCGCGCTTCTCTCCGCTCACGTCATGCGGCGCTGCCATCGCAGCAACAGGCTTCTCAGTAGCCTCGCCTTTCGGGTTTTCCTGGCCGTCTGCGGGTTTGCCCTGCGAGATGTTTTCCGCCTGCTGGTATTGCACCGGGTTATCCGTAGTCTGCGCCACATCGGCGGGCGTCACTGTCGGCTTATAGCCAAGCCGCACAAGCTCGCGGTTGGCGTCCTCTACGGTCTTAGCGCACATGATAGCCCATTCCTTAGTCTCGCTCAAAATCACGTCCGCTGTCGTTCCAAGATTATTTGCAATCACGCGCTGCGGTGAAGTGATTCCAGCGCGAATCGAAGCGATGTCTGACTTGTCATCGCGGAAGGCATCGGCACTCGGCAACGTAGTGAATTGCCAAGAACCTTTCGTGATTCCGTTTCTCGCAGGCAATAGTCTGCGCTCAACACCATCCATGATGGTCACGTAAGAAATGATGTCCAATCGCGGGCGGTGAACATCGTTGCGGAGACGTTCAATCTCCCGCCCTGCGGCCTCAAACGCGCCACGAAATGGTGCGCCACCAGATTCAGCGCCGCTGAACAGAAACTCATACGGGAAATTACACGCGAGGCTTCCACGGCTGTCCAAATAGCGCAACGCTCCGATGAAATCTTGCGAGGGATGTTCCGCTCTCAAAACTTGGTAGCTGTCTCCGTTGAACTGATATTTCATCACCGCACCATCCGCGAAAGTTTCCTGGTATTCCACGGTTCCATCCGTGTTGACCTGCGTATCGTAAGTGTATTCCGGTGCAGCACCGGAGTTGTTCGATGCAATCGCTGCAATCTTGGACTGCTGCTGCATTGTGTCTTTCGTCGCTTTTAGAATTTCGTGATTGCTTCGGATATCGTCAATGCACGCCGAGAAAATCGAAACACCGCGCACGCCAGTATCAATCGGGTCAATGAAAAATATGATGTCTGATGCGTCCACCGGCTCAGGCCGTATGTAGGTCGTGTCATACCATCGCTCGTAAATACGATATTGAATGATGTTCGGACCATCAAAGAACAGCCCGCAGTAATACGTGATATTGTTTTTTACCACGGGCGCAACGTATCGGTAAACCTCCCCAATTCTGTCTCCGGTAATCGCCAGCAATCGCAATTCCGAATTTGGGTTTCCTTCTTCGCTGCGAATCCATCGCAACGCGCAGTCTCCATATTGCGGCAACAACGCATCCGCACAAATCCCGAACGTCTGTTGCATGGAACTGTTGACGCCCATGCGTTTCCATTGGTCCGTGCAATAATCGGAAACTAGTTTGTTCGTCGCGGCATCTCCCGTATCGGGATGATACGAGATTCCCGATGAACAGTATGCCCTTCTTTTTGCTATATAGTTGCGCCCGAAACTGGTGTTCTTGATGATTTCCTCTCCCTGCAAACTGAGCCGCGTTCGCTGAAGTTGCGCAATCGTGCTGTTTGGGTTCGAGCCGACGCGAGTTGGCGAATTGAAAGAACGACTTGGACGCGCTCCTTCGTAACCCGCAAGCGCCGCAATTTTCAAAGCTGCTTTTTGAATACCGGATTGCAGCCGCGCTGAGAAAGTGGGAGGTTTAGAAACCATCGATTAGATTCGTTCGGAAGTCGGAATAAACTTTGTTTGCTGGAACAACGCCGCCGAGCCGGTTCAATTCAGCCCGCAATTCGATGCCAAGTTGCATCGGGTCAAGCCGCGAGAATTGTCCGCTTTTTGCGCCGCCTGACAACGAAGTAATCATGCCGGTTGTCGCAAGCTCAATGAGCATTGCGCGCAGTTCTGCCGCTGTGAATAAATCTTTGAAAAGATATGCGGGGCTTCCCATATCGGCGCGTGTAGTTTATATTTGCGAGATTGTCAATCGTGAATTGCGAACGCTCGCTGATGCGGACTGCGCCGAATAGCTATTTGTTCAAAATCCCTTCAATCTCTGCACGAATATCCGTAGTAATTCCAACATGACTCCAGAAACATTTTTTCGGATCACGCGGATGCGGTTCACCAGATGCCACGTCAAACCAAGTGAAATACTCGCGCATGAATTTGTGGGCGTATGCGCCCATTGCGGTGAAGTCCATGCGGTTTTGCGGAAACTCGTTTTGTCCGCTCAGGAAATACTCGTGGATATTTCCGTGTTGCCCAAATAACCATTCGCGATACAAACGGTAAAACTCAATAGGCATCATCTGCGTATTAACGCACATCGTGTAAACCTCGGATGGAAATCCAAGTTGCTTGTTGGTCGGTTCGCGCCATTGCGCGCAATCGCTGACAACTTTGGAAGCAGGGTCAGTTAGAGACTCCCAAGTGCGATACAAATACACCGGCTTGTCATTGCGAAAGAAATCCTCCGGCGTTGTCGGCGCGTTGAAAATCCCATCGCTATCGTGATGCAAAACGTAATCGGTTCCAGCGGGAACAAATTCATCGGCGCGTGCCATTACTTCCATGTGTTGTAACATTCCTTTGCCTTCGACTTCGGGATAGGTTTTCCATTTCACCCAAGGAAAAGAGTTTGGCAAAAGCTGCACGTCGCGTTCTGGAATCGCAACCGTAACGCCAGCAAATCCACGGCAGTATTTTTCAATCGAACGAAGGCAATATTCCAGCCAAGGAAAGTCTTTCCAATAGCTCACAATGAATATCTCGCATCGGCCTTTGATTGGATTCGGATTAGGCGCGAGGTCTGTCGGGTTGCTCATGTGATTCGGGACGTTGTTTTCGGTGATGGTCATAGGATGCGTTTACCCGCAATGGAAAGCGCAGTGTATTTATTACGCGCTGCCGATGGGGGAATTTCCACGGGTTCAACGCTGTCAATTCTCCACTTTCTCAGAACACCAGGAAAACTTCTAAACCATACTACATCTCCAGCTTTTAGTTCCATTTGTTCGGAGTAAAAGATGCAAAACCCATCGCTGAAGGTTTGAATCCCAACCGGCCATTCTTGAAGCTCTATTTCGTGGCTCATTTGTTTCTTACAAAGATTCCCAAACCGGGATTGCATTGGACGGGATAACCCGCGCCGTATTCCTCACGGCAATCGAGTTGTTCGCAGGATGGCAGACACAAGCCGCGCAGCGTGCCATCCGTCACAAGCGATTCAAGCCAAGTCCGAACGGGCGGCGGTTCATGCTTTGCCGGTGTTTGCCATTCGGGAACATCATGGAAAAAGAAAATCGTTCCCTTTCGAGTGATAGGTTGCAACGCCTCCCATTCAAGTTGCGTGTGCTCTAACGAATGGTCTGAATCCACAAAGACCGCATCGAAGCATTGCCCGCGCATCGTCTCGAAAATCTGCGGACTCCAGCCGTTCACCATTTCACACCAAGGACGGCACGAAGCAAAGAAATCCGAATCAAACGCGGGTCGCGGGTCAACGCTGACAACTTTCGCGCCTTGTTTTCCAATGATTGCGCGGAGAATGTGTAACGTCGTGTATCCCGTGCATGTTCCGACTTCCAGAATCTTACGCGCATCGGTCATCGTGATAATTGCCGCAATGACTTCCGAGATTTCCGGCACCGTGATAAAACGCGGCTCAAATAACGATTCAATCTTGCGAGTAATGGCTTCGATTTCCTTCGCGTAAAGTTTTTGACGTGTCCAATTTGGATTCTCCGAGATGAACGGATTAGGCCAGATTCCTTTCCCGTAGTTCTCAGCACCGCCGAGTTGAGCGGTTATCTTAGCGTGCCAATCGGAGTTAGTTGCCATATCGTTTCTTATATCTTGGTTTGCATCCGGCACGCTGACACGCCGTTGAAATCGCAGTTGTATTGATTCCAAATTCATCAGCCATGACTTTTAATAGTTCGCCGCGATTGTAAGCCGCTACCATTTCGGGAATGCGTTCCACCGGCACCTTGCTGGCGTTTCTGTTTCCGATTAGTCCTGCGTATTTCATGCGGTTTTCGTGATAACAGTTGAACTTTCGCTGATGCGAATGCGTTGCATCGCATAGCTATTGGGTAGCCGAACGCGCGCCGCTCTGCGATTCACCCTGCTCGTCGCCTGCCTGCTCCGCACCCCCGCCGCCCGCTTCGGAGTCGGACGCTTCCAGTGGAGCGGAACGCAACAGTTGCTTCGCGAGCCTCACGCAATGCGCGTCTTCGGGCACCTGGCCACACTTCACGTAGGCCATGAACTCGCGGAGCAGTTGCCGCGCGTTCAGCGCGTCTGCCGCGAGTCCGCACTTGTCCTGCTCGGCCTTTTCCAGTCGTCCCCGTTCCTCCGCCAGCCACTCGTTGCGCCTGCGGATACAGGCGTCCTTTCCATCAAGCGCGAGGATGTAGTTGTCGATCTCGTCTTCCAGCGCCACGCAAAGCCCGTGGTAGTGCATCGCGTTGCCGCGCCAGTATTCGAGTTCGTCCACGCCAGAGCCGGGAGGCCGTATTGCCTCCCGGCTCACGCGTCGCTCATCGAGGGCAGTGGTGGGCACTTTACCTTCAGCGTCGCCGCTTACTGCTTGGCACCGTTGCTCCCTCTCATCGTGTGGTATTCCGTGGGCGATGTCGGCTGCCGTGAGTTCCGGCGATCCGATCTTCGCCATGATTTCCCGCTGGCCGGGCGTGAGTGGCTGGATGTCGTCTTTCATAGAGTTTGGCCTTTGGCATGGGGTTTGAAACTCCGCCCACTCCCCACCGGCCTTTCGTGCGAGCGGCGTGATTATGTCGTCGCAGCATCGGGCCGTTCCGGCGGGCGGTTGCACATAGCTCATTTCAGAGCCTCCTTCGCTGACTCCACGGCAATCGCGAGGTCGTAGCGGTCGCTGCCGTGCGGCATCGTTTCGACATCTTCCACCTCGCCGCCGATTATCGGCATCCCGTGGCCGTGCATTCGCGCCGTGAAGATTTTGACCGTCTTGCCAGCGGCCAGCCATTTCTTCACGCGCTCCACCATTGGCGCGAGTGGTGCGCCGATGTGGTTCACGCCGTTCCATCCTTCGTAGTGTGCGAGCGTGCCGTCGAGGTCCACGCCTATCCATCCGCTGTTTGAGTTGCTCATAGTGTAATCGTCGGGTGCTAACCAGTCAGTGCTGCGAATGGCGGTTCGCGTCTTGTTTCAATTCGGAAATCTTGCGTCCGTCATCGCAGACTTCCACGTTATGTTCGCTGAGACAATATCCGGTTCGGTTTTACTCATCGGATAATAGCCCGCGATGAGAGCGAGGATTAAGTTCTGTGCGGATGTTATAAAAGCATGGTCGTTATGCTTGACCTTTTTCCAAAGTGTCCCGCGTGGCGTATTGGTCTTCTCATTCAAATCAATCGCTGGAATGTAGGAATGAAGTTGCTCGACGTATTCGGGATTGATGTCACGCGCAATTCCATATTCGCGTCCCGCAGTTCCTGACTTAAGCGCAAACAGAATCGGGTAAATTGCTGGCTTAGACCAAAGGCGACTAATCGCAAAACCATTCGGCAACTTTCGCCCGCGTGGAATAACAACTTTTCCCGTCTCCTTTCCAGTCATCGGGTTTTCTGCGCGGGTTTCAGAGTAAGGCATTGCCACCCAAGTCACTTCATTGTTTTTACCGTGAATAGCATGGCGGAAATTTTCTTCGTCACCAGACTTAAGCGCAAGCCAATGGTATTTCGCGCACGCCGCGAATACTTCACGGTCCCTGTGTCCAAAGTCAACCGCCGTGTTTCTATCCGCGACGTGATGCTCTAATTGAAATGCCCTTGCATCGGACCACGTTGCCAGTCTCCTATAAGCTACGCGCTTGCTGTCGCCATTGCGCTGCCATTGGTCAACCTGTCCCCATAGATGAAATCCTTCGCCCGCTGTTCCCTCTTGCACGTCAAAGGAACACGTTCTCAAGTGACTTTGTTCCAGACTTACATCCGCGCAATTGTAATTCCGTCCATGCGTGGAATCGCCAAGCATCGGAAACTCATGGAAATCAGTGCGGACTTCCTGCTTGGTCAACCAATCGGAGTAAGGTGATAAGTCTCCAAGTTTGGCGGAATGGCACGCTTTGAGAAAGATTGCCAGCAAGTCGCGCCATGCTTTCCAACGGGGAGCGAAGGCATTCCAGCGAAAACTATTGAAGGATTTGTCAGCTTGTGGATTTGATGCAATATATCGTGCGCCACTATCCATGTCCGCTCGCACTCTAGGAGCATCTTGTATCTCCACTTGGCAATGCGGACAGTGCATCCTGAGCGAGTCGAGCGTTTCCGTTTCGCTTTGGCTTTCTTTGTAGGTGAAGACTTCATGGCCATTGTATTGTTTTCGTGATGCGTCGGTCCATAGTGGTTGAAATAGCCCGTTGCAATGCGGGCATCTAAGGTGCCATTCGTTTTGCCGTCCTTTGTGAAATAGAATGTCTATCTCGGTTCCTGCTTCCGCTGCTGTTGTCGCGTGAAATGCCGCCCTGTCCCATCTTAGTCCCATTCGATTGTCTAGCGAAGCAATCGCGCCGGGATTAGACAGACAAAAAACGTGAGCCTCATCCGAGTGGAGATAGCAGATTGAGTCGCTCTGTTGAGCCATTAGGCCAGGACCAGTAATAATCAATTCATGCGTTGCCCATTTCCAAAGCGTTGTCTTTTTCGCGTAAGCTCCTTTGCGCATCGTATTCGCCAGCGATGGAATGCGACTAAGGAAAGGCTCCAGCTTAACATCGTGGAACTTACCCGCGTCGTCATCGGTTTGAGCAACGGCCATGACGCTCTTTCGCTTTACGTCCAAGCGATAAGCCGTGGCAATCTGCAAACATACCGTTTTGAAGCTCTGCGTAGGTCCGTAGAGAACCATCGTCTTGCAATCAATGTCATCCAATGCCAACAGAACATCGCGGCAGAATGGATAACGCGAATCGTCGAATCCTCCCGCAATAGGACTGGATTGCCAGAAATAAACAAACCGCTTGGCGTATTCGAGCGCGTTCATCTCCCGAATATCTCGTTACAATCCTGTTCAACCTGCTTCGCGGCGTCACTCATAAAACTTCCTCGACAGCTTTCTTGAACCATCCCGGCAAATGCGTTTCGCGGATACCGCCGTCAATCGCGTTGACCATGCACTCTTTGAATTTCTCCGCACAAAGTTTATATCCGTCCTCGTTTGATTTGCTCTCCCGAATCGGCTGAATGATGGACACGGTGAAAGACTCAATCGCAGCGCGAAGATAAATCGCAAAACATTTCGCGAATTGCTCGCCTTCCGCCTGGGTAATCTTTTCGCTGGCGTCTCTCTTTTCTGGCGCGACCGATTTATCAAATTCACGGAGTGACTTCTGCCATGCTTGAACTCGGTCCCTCGCATATTCCAAGTTGCTTTCGGCCACACGAATCAACGCTGCCCAATCGGTTCCATCCTCCGCCGCTGTGGCCGATTGCTGGCGTTTGATGAGCGCATTAAGCTCCACAGTGCGCAACTCGTAATCATTGCGGGAAATGGCTTCCTGCTTGGCAATCCACGCCAGCGCGGACGGTGCGCCCGTATCCAATTTCAGCGGCTCAGTTTCGGAAACGATGGCTTTCTTTTTCATGTCTGCACGCATGGCGCATAATCCATTTCTTTTTTCCCGAACGTCCACGCGACCGCTTCTCGTGCTCGCTTAATCTGCGGAGGAACACGGATGAAATAATCCTTGAAGCTGCCATCTGGCTCCGGAGTTGAGTTTACAACCTTCACCATAACCAACGGCTCGTCGTTTGGAATTTCCTTCCTGTATAGTGTTCCGAAATCGTCGGAGTGAATCTGAGTTGCTTTCGAGTCCAACAAGTAACGGTATTGTCCGTATCTCTCCACCATCACGCGGCGAACCTCGGCATTGGTTTCCGACTCAATCTTTTCAACCGTGATTTCATTCGGTCGCATAACCACATACTCAGGGACGCGAACACCATGCACGGCGTAAATAGCGTATCCATCTGGATATGCGCAAGCTGGTGCATCAATGCTATGTAAACGCCCGCGATTATCGCGATTCAAAATATTGTGACGTTCGGAGACAAAACAAATATGCTCATGCGGAATAAACCATCCTGCTGATTGCGTCAGTAAAGTCAGCGCGGATAGTTTTTCAGTTTCAATTACAAGTTTTGTTTCGTTTCGGAAAAAGTCATAAAATCCTATCCAATTTGCGTCATGTTGTCCGTATCCGGAATCCCACACGGAATCCCCCACGGAATCCCTCACGGAAGCCCCCACGGAATCCCTCAC
>OFRG01000145.1_pt1 | contig 30872 bp, 17 predicted proteins | sample 1543071 | NCBI WGS metagenome assembly OFRG01 (sample SAMN07774222, study PRJEB24372) | wastewater metagenome | isolation source: WWTP Verbania (Effluent) | place: Italy: Verbania | collected 2015-12
TGGGAAGTCACAATGATGCCATCCGACTTGCGCGGAGATACGATTGGGAGTGATGAACTTGCTGAGCGCAGTTCATTGATTGATGCTGAGGCCGGAACGTATTTAGCAAAGGTATATGAGTTGTTGGGCAGCCCGTCATTGATGGACGAGTTGGCATGGGGACAAATTGTCAAGGTTTCTTCAGGGACTGGAATTGTTGGTGTATTCGCGGCCGAAACAGTACAAGACGCCTATTTTAGATTCCAAACACCAGATACAGTGTTTTACGTATGGGCAGAATCAGGTTTGTGCCTAGCGTCAGAAGGACGATGTCATATTACCGTGCCAGAAGACGGACTGTACGAACATGATGAACGAGCCACTGCTACATATTTGGCCACTGTAGAGGTCACAGAGCACGAGTCGTATCCTGGCGAGGGTTTTGTCCTGAGTGTGACATATGATGAGCGCAGAAAGGCATTGCGCAATCTAGAAGGAGCACTTCAAGAAGCGCTTGACTTGGCGTTTTATCGTCACGTTCATCTTGGTGGCTTTGACCACCCAAGCAAGATTCAACTTAGCACATATGTCGTGCTCGAGACAGTTGGTCCAGCAGGTTCAACTATTCTCAGTATTGTGGTGCCTAATGAGTATCTTGACAAGTGGAACAACGGTGGCTTTGGTATACCTATTGTGCGACTTGATGACGAGGTTTTGTCTGAAAACGACTACACAATTAGCGTGGCGTCTAGACGGATATTCCTGAAAAACAGTCTGCCTGCAGGCTCGGCCATCACGATTGTGATGCCATTGTTTGACCAAATCCCACTGAGAATGCACGAAGATTCCTTGATAACCGACAGTTATCAAGGCTTAAACCCAGATAGATTGCGACCCATCTACATAACAGACGGCAGTACAGAAGTAGATGAAAACGGACAAGAGCACGAGGTTATTTTTACTTGGGATGGTGGATTATATCGCGATGCACAAGTGTTCTTGGATGAGGCGCTTGTTGACAGTGATTTGTACGAAATCACTCCAGAAGACGGTAGCATCAATTTCAACCCAGCACTTGACGGAAGTATTTACACATCAGAGAGCCTTACGCTTGTATTAACAGAACTTGGTCAAGAGATTGAAAACACCATTTCTGGAGAGCGGCTTGAGAGCCTTGATGCAAGTACAGTAACCAGAGGCACACTTGACCCTACGCGGATAAGACAACTAGACCATGTTGGATTAGTTCGATACCAAGAAGTGGCAGAGTTGCGACCAACGAAGAGATTATTCCAGCTTGGTGATGACTACAGATACTATCCAGAAATTCTTTCATCTGAATTACAACATGCAACCGAGGTTTATCACGCATACCCAACAGTGAACATTGACGAAAGTCCATATTTGCTCAGCACAAGACGTGGTCTCATGCAGACATCAGACATATCGTCTGGTATTTTATTGTCAACATGGAATCCAGACAGAGGAAGGCCCAATAAGACAATTGACAACCTATTGCAAGATGGGTCTCAGACAAATCATTTCAACGAAATTTATCTCATAACACAACCGGGGCGAGACACACTTGGAAAGCTATATGTCAGCGAGAATCAGGGCGCAAGCTGGGCAGCTATCAGGATGCCGATTGATGCAGATGTTATATCTGGTGCCACTGACTTCTGGGTATCGACACAAAAGACACAAAGTGAAACCAATAGCGGAGTTAAGGTTTTTGAGTATTCAACACTATACTACCTGGCCACAGACCACGGTGTTTGGACAGCCAATATACCAGAGGGAACAGCTAGTAATGATTGGGTTTGGAGCAAAGAAGCATATGCCGAAGACTTAGTGTACGCAATTCAAGAAATTTGCACCAAGAATATCACTTATAGTGCGGATGGTAGCTCAATCGAGAGTCAAGACCGAACCGTATATGTCGGTGCCGATGATGGATTCTATATCAACGGAGACCGATTGAACACCGAAGAAGTCAAGGGTTTCTATTGGATACGAAGCGGCAACGCACAGAACCAGTTGATTTGGTGGACGGATGATGCGGCCTATATTTCGCATTCTGGAGAACACATTGTTGAAACCAATCCAGACGGCAGCGGCCGAGATATGTGGACTCACCCTCTGGCAGACGTTGGCACTGTGTTGTTTGAGGTGCAGGTTGCAACCATCGACGCCATAACTTTGCCGGCTGTGGCATCGGTAGACGGATATACACTCGGTATTGGCGACCGAGTTCTGGTGAAAAACCAATCAGACGCCTCTGAAAACGGTGTTTATGAATTTGATGGTGCCAGCCTGAACCTTGTTGCTGGTTCGCAACTTAGTACAGTTCGAGTGCAAGTTGACGGTGGTGGTAGTCTGAATGGCTCTGGGTGGCTATGCAGTGTAGATGGCTCCAATATCACATACAACAATTTGTGGTACAGAATAGCTTATGGTGCTGGAGAACTGTTTACTTCAGCAGTTTTACAAGCAGACACAAGCAATCAGTTTTTTGTTTTGGCCAAGTTGGGCAGCAACAGATGCCGAAGCATGGTTTTGATATATGATGACGATAATGTCCTAGAAACACCAACTGTAACCTCAAAAACATGGTCTAACAGCGAACAAGACTCTCCAATATATGCGTGGTCAACATCGGATGGAAGCATTTATGTTGGTTCTACTCGAGGTATTTGGAGGTCAACAGATAGTTGCGAGACCTGGAAAAGAAATTCTCAACAATTCACACAGTACGATACGGTTACAATATATGACACTGCAACACTTGAGCGATTGTCAGACTTGGACTACACCGTTGATGCAGACACGCAAGCTGTCACATTTGTAGATGCACAAACACCATGGACTTCATATGTATATGAGCGCGTGTACACAGAGTACTACGTTAACCCATGGAATCCACTGAATGCAGATGTGGTTGTGTACATCAATGATAGCGTAGCAGAAATTCCATACACGCTGTATCCAGATGAGGGTCGAATTAGCTTCTCGTCAACATTGAGCTCTGAGGATGTTGTGAAGGTGACCATCATTCGTGCCGGCGCATATATTTCGAATGTAGGAAGCACACCGCACGAAGAATTATTCAATGCTACAGTGGCTGGATTGACCGCACTGACAAAACTGGCTTACGAATTGGTTGGAAACGCAGTGGCTGGCACTGAAATCATCCTCAAAGACCGCACCACAGTTCCAACATCTGCTGTCCTATTAGAACTTAGATATCGTTCGTTCCAAGAACGCGTTAGTGTTGTTGTAGACCCTGACAACAATCGGGTTTATCTCGCACATGACAGACAGGGCACCAATACATTCCCGGCAGATTTCACAGAAGTGTATTTGGTTGAAATCACAAATGTGCTCGGCATTGAAGATGTCATAAGTCAAGCTACTTCCAATCAGACATATCACATGAACTCGCTGATTGGCGTCAACACTATTCAGATGTCAATGACAGCCGAGGAAAAGGACGCTAACTTCTACACCAATTTTTCGCGGTCACCTGGACCTGGGTTTAGTGCTGACCGTGGACCCAAGGGAGCATTTTTCTTTAATTCATTGGTTGATTCGTTTGACCCACTTGGTTCATCGTCCAATGTGTGCTCCAAACTTGAACCTTCAGAACTTGACGTTCCATACAACCCTAGAAGCATTTACGCATTATATGACGTCGACCAAACCGGCGAAGGCATGCGAATTGGTACCGACAAGGGTGTTTGGATTTATGAAGACTCCCGATGGAAGAAGGAATCGGCACTTGACGAATCTAATAGAGTGTACTTCATCAAAAGTCGAGAAAGTACGCTTACAATTGGGGCCAATAATGGACTGTGGCAAAGAATAGGCGGAGAGTGGACTGCCAATCCATTGTATCCACAAAACATATTTGCACACGACAGTGGAGATTGGTTTGATGGTACATTTGAGGCGTTTGGCAAAAGCGATGGATTAGCGTTTGTGTGGACTGTTGGCGATAGCGAGTTTACGTCTGACCCGTTTATGCCAGTCGCAGAAACCAAGGTTTATGGTTTGTGGAAAAACAAGTTCATACGCATTAAGGATAATGGCGAACAACAAGAAATCGACGCACTATATTTGTGTACAGAAAACGGTTTGTTTGGTGTAACCAACGGTGCTACTTCGGGAACTTATTCTGCGTTTTTGACCGGTCGTGAAATGTTTGGTGACAACCCACTCGAGGTTTCGTACACCAATGCAGATGGCAATACGATTCAAGTCCCTGTGAAAATCTATCGTATTTTCAGAGGATTGCCTAGACCAACATGTGATGGAAGCACTGCAAAACAACCAATACCCATTCACATCTTGACCAGCAATGGTGTTTACAAGGTTAGGAACTGGCGATGGTGCGACCCATCTGATGCCGGCGGTCTTGACTTTCATGCCGAAAGCCATAATCTAGCCGGAATTACGTGCAACTGCTATGCACTAACAACACGTGCTTGTGCTGATGGTGTCGAACCACTCAGTAAGATTTTTGTGGGCACAGATTATGGTGTATATCGCTCGTACAACGATGGTACCACATATGATAGATGCGAAAGGATAAACAACGACAATATAGCGGTTTATGATTTGGTGTTCGATGGACAATGCCTGATTGCTGCCACAGAAAGCGGTATTTTCTACTCAGACGACGACGGAGACACCTGGCATCGACCAGACCCCGACAATGTAAATGCGTGTTTACAAACAAGGCCAACAGTTTCAATATCAGAGGAGTTTGACGGACAGTACATAGCGCAAACATTTAAGCCTGTGACTGGTCAAACAGATGTAATCAGAGTGGCCGCTTATCTGTCTGTAGAGTACCCAGAGACGCACGACAATCCTACAGCATTGCTTGACAACTATCTGAGATTCACAATATGGTCAACCGATGTGAATGGCGCACCAGTCACACTTCTAGATACTGCTAACGTTGATATTGTTGCGTCTGATGTACTGTATCCAAATTTCTGGTCTGCTGAATTCACATTTACGTTGCCGGATTCCACTAGCACTTATGCTTTGGTTGCCGAAGAGGTACCAGACCCAGGCGCCGGTGGCACAAAGGTCTTCAGGTGGCACAAAACAACATTGGACAATCCATACACTGACGGTAAGGCGTTTAAGTATGATGGTTCGTGGTCGACTATTGATGGTTACAATGGTGGTATTGCTGATTTGTTCTTTAGGGTGCATTTTGACCCTGAGCCAGAGGCCATCGAAACTGTTGTTAGTGTGGATTTGTCAGAAGGCGAGGGCCGTGGTTTTATCGCCACAGACAGCAACGCGCTAACAACCGACTTCAAAATCGCGGCCGCATGGGTCATTGATGACTCACAAAGTATGGACTGGGGTGACCCGGATGATGATTTGGGCGATGGTTCAAGAGGCGATTCATTGACCTCTTTGATGAATGAAATATGGAGAAGAACCAAGTACATCACAGTTGATTCTGATACCTACTATCCATCTTGGGGTTCAGTGTACACATTTGGGACAAGTATCATTGACAGAACAGGCGGGTATACCAATGACCCAGACCAGTTAGCTATTTATCTTGGCGGCTTGTTTGAAAGAGGCACCAAATCAACACTGAATGAAGCCGCGCAACTTGCAACAACTACAATGTTCCCTCAAGCTATCATAGAGTCTATTTTGGAATCTGATGATTGGAGTGTTTTGGTTGGAGAAGTCGTAGAGTATCTTAATGACCCAAGCAAGCAATTACTACGTCTCGATGACATCGTAACATGGTTCGAATCAGAACCGGTTGGAACTCGTTCTGATTGGCCATATGACGACCCTTCTGACGAAGTCAAAATCAACGCAATCAAAGACTATGAAGACGTTTCAGAATATGTCATCACTCGATGGGCGAATACCTTTATGCCAATCATTGTTGTTGTTGGCGACGGTGATGATACTGGCAGCCAAACTGCCGAGAATGTAGCATTAAGTGCTGTGGCCGGCTGGCCAGTGCATGGCACCAAGATTATAGCATTGGGCACCGAAACATCACAAAGGCAAACAGACCTGAAAACCATGGGTGATGAGTCTGGTGGCATCTATGCCACTATCAAACGAGGTGCATCTGGTGGCGATTGGGAATCAGTGGAGGGCACATTGATGCACACTGGCGACAATTCAATTTTTGCAAGTAGTTGGACAAAGTCGATTGATTTTGATGAATCTACTTGGATTAGAAATGTGGAAGCTGGATTTAGTGCAGACCCAGGTTCAAGCTGCTCAATTCAATACCGTTTTACGCAAAACAGAGTTGATTGGTCATCTTGGATTACACTCGAAAGTGGTATTTCTTCAACTGTAGATTGCTTGGTTTGTGGCCTGGAATTCACCGTGTCAATGTCTGATGGCTGGGACGAATTCAACGAAGTGCCAATCAGACCGCAAGTCAATAGTATCACGTACACAGAAGTCACACCTGGTAGAAAATACCTTGTGACCGAGGCCCGCGATATTGATGGAATGCTGTTTGAATATCTATTGTCACCTGTCATAGATATCCCTAGAACATCTTCAATCACATGGGGTATTGTGCGTGGCAATTCTACTGATTTTGCAGATTTTGAGACAGTTCGCACTAACCGTAAAGGATGTTTGCCAAACAGACAACAAAGCATTCAATTTAGCGACGAGATTGTGCAAGAATTGCTAAACACATCAACAGTCGACAATATCGCATATCAGGTTTTGGACGGCAATGGAGAACCAACCAATTGGTTACCAGATGATACCATTAAAGTGTATATTGGTGGTGTCGAGGTGCGATATGACCCAGAAAATCCATATTACACATACGATTATGCGCTAGGTATTGTGTATTTCAGAGACGAGCAGCCAGCAGGAACACAGGTTAGAGTAACAATCATAACCCCGCAAAAGCTATATGTATACGATGGTGAACCAACAACCACAACTGACAATCGTGTATACCATGCCGTAAACGGTCGTTGGCCGTATGACGCTACAGTGGTTGTATTAGTGAACGGAAATATTCAGCGCGGTGGTTATTGGACGTCTCCAGAAGAAGGTCTTATTGTCTTCTTGAAAGAACGTGAAGTGTCTGATATTGTCACTGTGTATATCCAGCATGCCGGCGTATTTAGGGTTGGTTGTGAAGTATTGGATTACAGCAACACCAGTGTAAATGTTGAGCGATTTGGGGTTTATTACACCCAAAGAACAAATCGCAGTATCATATTTAGTTATCAAAATCCAGACCCACCGCAGGTTGTCGACGGCACTCTAATGATTTCACCAGGTGATGATGCTACCGCATACACAAGGCTAACAATAGAGTACGAATATTTGTCTCCAAATGATGCGAAGGAGAGACAAACCACTACAAGTTGGTGGAGGTATCGCCCAGGAGAAGACACTGGTATTTACAGCGAGGTTGATGATAATGATTTCGTCCGAATTGCTGCAATCAATGGATTTGTTGGCGGCGAGGATTATGACAACCGAACCGTACAACGATTGATTGACATAGGAACACTTGACTTGTTCAAGGATGGGGATAGATGGTACGTCAAGGTTGCACCACATGACGGATTCAGTTATGGGGATGAAGTGGACTCATTGCCTTCAATTATGCTTGGAGACAACTCGCCACCATGGGTCACTGACGCTAACGTATCTTCGCCACAGAAAACCACTATTGATGGCAAATACTATGTGCCGGCAGGCGCAACTGTCACTGCTCAATATGTATTTGAGGACATTGATGGCACCAATGACGAAAGTGTTGTTACATGGTACAACAAAGATTCGGAAGAATCGTTGTATGTGGGTGTTAGCTTGCCAATCGAACTGGTCACATCAGGTCGAGTGCTGTCATTCATAGTGTCGCCATATGACGGACAAAACTATGGAACAAGTGTTAGAAGCGACGAGGTAACTGTGCTCTAGTCATCGAATATATGACATGAGGCACATATGTTAATTGATTTTCTAACACCAGAAGACATGTATCCAGAAATTATGGCCATGTCTATTGAGAAAGCCCAAAATTGGGGCATTTTCATGTCGCATATTTCTGAAGCACAGAAGCACACAAAGGGTGAAGGCGTACTTGTCGCTGTATTAGACACCGGTGTAGCCTCGCATCCGTGTTTAGACGGCGCGATTTTTGGCGACAAAGTTAACTTCACAGATTCACAAACTATTCTAGACCAACAGGGACATGGAACACACGTGGCCGGAATTATTGCGGCTAGAGAAATTAACGACAATGGTGTTATTGGGGTTGCGCCAGAAGCCAGAATCATGTCAGTCAAAGTTCTAAATGATTCTGCGCGTGGAAACTATGGTTGGATTGAGCAGGGAATTCATCACGCTATTTCAAATGGTGCTGATATCATCAACCTTAGCCTTGGTTCTCCTCAGCCACCACCACCCAGCTTATATGCAGCAATTCAAGAAGCCGCCGCCAAGGGAATCATTGTGATTTCTGCGGCAGGGAACGACGCCGCTGCTGTAAATTATCCCGCAAGATACGACGAAGTTATTGCGGTTGCCGCCATTGACCAACAGGGCAATATGGCACATTTCTCTTCACATGACTCCGCAGTCGATGTTAGCGCACCTGGTGTGGGTATTTACTCCACTAGTTTGAACAATGGATATGCTGTCTTGAATGGAACTAGTCAAGCGGCGCCATTTGTGGCTGGTGTGTGTGCTTTATTGATATCACACAGCCGTAATACTGCCGGGGTTGAGCCAATTAAGGGGTATCTGAAGATGCTCGAGGCTCTTGACTCAGTATGCGACCCTAAGGGTCGTGCAGGGCACATCGGCAAGGATGGAGATGTAGGCTTTGGTATCCCTGATTTTGCCAACGTCAATTGGAAACAATAATGTACTTTGGCACCTGTAACAGAAATGATGGTAACCAAATAAATGAAGGTGTCTCAACACGAAAAGTGGACTAAACTAACCGTATACACTATATCAATATCTTTAATCTTGTCACTTGTGTGGCTCAACTTTTTTTCACCATTCGTGCTTGTGACCATAAGCGGTCACTCTATGGAACCAACTTACAAAAACGGTTCATGGCATTTGGCAAACAAAAAGGGGAGGCAATTACAACGCGGAGATGTTATCATCTTCAAAATCAAAAATGAAACATACATCAAACGAATCGTAGCATTATCTGGTGATGAAATACCAGTGTGTTACGGCATCAACGATGGACAGTTCTATGCATCTATTGTGTCGATGGAATACGTATGGCTTAATCTGTCACATGAATGGATAAGCATACCACTGGATTACATATGGGTTGAGGGCGATGCACCCAACAATATTAGTTCAGGTTCTGGGTATATGGGACTTGTTGATGTAAAAGATATCATAGGAGTAATGAACTATACAGAAACACCGGAGACATTTTGGTATCCATCAGTTGTGAACCAAAGAAACACGCCGCCGCCTGTAAACTTCAATCATAAACATGCATAGAATCAACAGATACGCCCAGTACAAAAACGAAGACCCAATGCGAGAAGTAATTCGCATTGGGCAACAGGCTTCGTGTACTGTGTCTGTTGTTACGCCAAAAGAATACGCCACAGGAAGCGGGTTTCACGTCGGGCATGGATTGATTGTGACGGCTGCTCATGTGATTGGTGAGTACTCTCCTTCAGTGTCTATCAATGTTACATTCGATGGCATATCAATGTATCCGGCTAAAATGATTTCATCCAATCCCGAACTGGACATAGCTATTGTCTATTTGCCAAAAATCAAAGAACACATTGGAAAGATAGAGTTCGGAAACAGTAATGAGGTCGAGCGAGGGGATATGATAGCAGTAATTGCTTCCCCGGAAGGGTTTCACGATACAAGTACGGTTGGCAGAGTCACAAACATTCACCAATCACCAGAGATAGATGAGAATTCGCCAGCATGGAACGACTTGATTCTCATTGATATTGACCTTCTGCCTGGTTCAAGTGGCGGGATGGTCTTAAACCAAGACGGAAAGCTCATTGGAATGGTTCTGGGAATTCTTGACAGAACCGGGCAAACACCATTGCTTGTCGGCCTCAACAGTGTACAGCCAAGTAACAAGCTGGTGTCTATTGTTGCCGATGCTATACACTCAATGTCTCGATAATGGTATCATATCATTATGAGTGGCCAAACAAAATCTCCATATGAGATACTTGGAGTAAGCAAGACAGCTTCGGCCAAGGAAATCCAATCTGCCTATCGCAAGCTCGCGAGGCAATATCATCCAGACGTCAACCCAAACAACACTGAGGCAGAAGAGAAATTCAAAGAAATTGGAGCTGCTTATGCGCTCTTAACCGACCCTGAAAAGCGCAGGGATTTTGACAACGGGGTAATTGACTCCAGCGGAGAACCGATTTATTCTCGTACTGGCAGGCACGAATGGGACGGGGCTGGAAATCCATTCGACTTTATGAATGGATTTGGGTTTAACTTCCATCAACCACAAGTCAGAAATCCGAATGTTGTAGTGCATTATGAGGTCAATGCATCAAAACTGTTCTCAGAACATGACGCACACATCAAGTATCAAAAAGTGTCTGCGTGTCGAGATTGCTCTGGAAGCGGTGGTGCTGGCAACATAACAATCTGCAACGAATGTCAGGGTGTTGGATATAGAACGCAAGTAAGAAGGGCGGGCAACATGGTAATACAAGAGCGAGGTGTATGTGATAAATGCAGAGGCAAAGGGCAAACCTACGATTCAAATTGCAAATCATGTGATGGAATTGGACTCAAGACATTAAACGAAGAAATCTCTCTCAAAATGCCGGCTAATTGTGCATTCGGTAGTATGGTTGTATCCGAACAAGGCCATCAAGAAACACTATCAGCACCACCAGGTGATTTAGTCATCGTAGTCGTGCCTGTCAGCAGGCATTGTAAATTTGACGGGTATACAGCCAACTATGAACTGCTTGTAGACCCTATAAGAGCCATGCTTGGATGTAAGGTAAAAGCCAATGGCTTGAAGCCAAAAGAGGAATTGATAATAGATATTCCTAAGATGACAGAACCAAACACTCGTATCGTGTTAAAACACAAAGGTTTGTGCGATATGAGCGGTAAACGACATGACGCAAATATCGTAGTCGTGTATAAGATGCCTGACAAGTTGTCAGATGCGCAAGAAGCAGCGCTGAATGCATATTTGACAACCAACGAGAATGCGCCGGAGAAATAAACAAAATGAGCATGAAGAGAACAGTACCAGGTGGCCGAGTGGAATCTATTTACACTCAATCTAAGAATGGTAAAGAAGTGATTGCAACTACTATCACCCCAGCAGATGTCGAGGAAGCAGTAGAAGTCATTGAAGAAGAAGTTGCAACACCAGCGACATCCATCGAAGAAGAGCCTGAATCGAAAGAACAATGAGCGAATGGTCTGAAGTAGCCAAGCAGTATCTCTCATTGGCGGCACCATACGTTGTGCCACCAATTGCGTTGCTGTTTGCCACATTCTTATTCAAGTTCATACTGGCCAACAAAAAGACTCGGCAGTATGCCAAAATGCTGATGAATGTATTACAAGGCCAACTCGAGTCCTCACTTGGCGCTGAAAAAAGCAAGCAGGTACTTGAGTTATGGAATGAAATTGTCAAAGAAACAGAACAAACCGCCAACAGCAAGTCCAAAACATATAGTGAAAACTATTTCATCACCAGGATGAGAAATGAAATAGTTTTGAGTGATGATGAAGAGCGCGAGCTGGCCAAAATTCTTGTAACAATGAACCAACAAAGGAGCAAGGATGGCGAGGTTGTAGCAACGAGTGACGACGAGGATAACTATAAACTGCCGGTTTTGCCGTGCCCGTGTGAACTCTAGGGTGCGATAATACAATAAGGCATTGCCTGTATTATGGTTCGTATAGTCCTAGACAACGCAGTATCAAACATACTTGGGAATTTCCACACTGATTACGAAGTCTCTAATGAGATTAGAGAAGAGCTTCGCAATGCCTTGGCATATCAAGTCAGCGGTGCTGAGTGGTCTGAAAAGTACAAAGAGGGTACTTGGGATGGAAAGATTTCCCTATACAACAAGAGGGATAAATCTTTCCCAACTGGATTGTTGTTTCGAGTTAAGCAAGTATTACAAGACCGACATGTTGAGTTTGTAATAGAAAACAAACGCGAAAAACCAGAAACGGACAAACTTGTAACAACTGCGTTTGAAGAGCACAAAAGAACCCTAAGACCATATCAAGAATTGGTCATTGAGGCTGCGAAGGCACGCGGCCGAGGTGTGTTATCAGTCGCCACCGGGGGCGGAAAAGCCCTGTGTATCAATACTCCAATTTTGACCGCAAATCGAGGATGGGTCACCATGGGTGAAATCGAAACGGGAGATATTGTATTTGATGATAATGGAAATACGACTCGTGTTTTGTGCGCTCATTCGGTATTGTTTAACCAGACATGTTATGATATTGAGTTTTCTGATGGTAGTACAATCACTGCCGACGCTGAGCATCTATGGAATGTAAAAGTTACCCCTGGATACAGTGGCAAGTCTCAAATGATTACAGTAACCACTCAGCAAATGCTCAATGACATGCGCAATGAAGGCGATAGCACTTGGAGAACCAAAAAGCGAAAAAGAAGAACTGAAAAACGTTCAATGTTTTATATCGACAGACCAAGTGTGATTTCATATCCTTCAATTGATGCGAAAGTAGAGCTAGACCCATATTTGCTCGGTTGCTGGCTTGGCGATGGTGGCACCAAATCTGGCATATTCACTACTTCCGAGTCTCATTTTATAGATGCATTTGCCAAACATGGATTCATTCTTAGGCATGTGAGCAAATATGACTATTACGTCAAGGGTATGCGACAAAAATTGCGCGAAATCGGTGTTTGGAATAACAAGCATGTGCCTGAACAATATCTACGAGGGAATATCACAACAAGACAGCATGTTTTAGCAGGAATCATAGACACAGACGGTCATGTTGACTCTTGTGGTCGTATAGAAATCACATTATGCAACGAAAGGCTTGCCAAAGATGTAGTTGAATTGTGCAGAAGTCTTGGTGCCCAGGTCAATGCTAAGAAATCAGATGCAAAACTAAACAAAGTAGTTGTTGGAAGTAGATGGAGGATAAAGATTTCACCAAGTAACTACATCATGTGTTTACTCCCTAGAAAATCTGAAAAAATAAACTACAAACGAAGAAAGACTATTGGTCGCGTGTATGTTAAATCAATCAATGAACGCAGTTCAACTCCGGTGAGATGCATTACTGTTGACTCACCAAGTAAGCTGTATCTTGCGGGCGAAACATTGATTCCAACACACAATACTATGATTTCCGCCGAATTGATAGCGCAACTCAAAGCACTACCAGTTGTGTTCATTGTGCCATCAAAAACACTGATGCACCAAACCAGAAAAGAGTTTCACAAGTACCTTAGAATTGACGGAGAAAAGACTAAAATCGGTATCGCCGGCGACAGTATTTGCGACTTGAATCCAGATGGCATCAATATCCTAACATGGCAAACCGCGCTACAAGCATTTGATGAGAAATACACAGCAAAGGGCGACAAGGTTGTATATGATGAATTCACTGGATTGCAAGTTCGCAAAACCAAGGCACAACTGATTGATGACGTGAATGATGCCACAAGGAAGCTCAAACAAGCCGAAGAAAGCAAGGGTGATGTCAAATCAGCTAAGGCAGCGTTGAGAAAGGCACAAACACGGCTCAAAAACCGCGAACAACAACTTATCAACAAGGGCCAAATCAAGCAACTCATCAGAAACACGCCTGTCTTCATTGTAGACGAGGCGCACACGGCTGCAATTGTCATTCAGCGACTTGGAGAGCACGCAGCCAAATCGTATTACCGCTTTGGTGTCACAGCCACGGCCTGGAGAGAGGACAACCAAGAGATACGTATTGAGGGCACATTCGGTCGCATTCTTATCAATATTCGCCCCAGTGACTTGATTAGAGATGGATGGCTAGTAAAACCGTATATCTTCATGGTCAAAATCAAGCATATTGAAACGCATTCAGACTACAATGATGCGTACTTCAAGCATGTTGTGAATTGTTGGGAGAGAAACTATCGAATCAAACAGTTTGCCGAAGGTCTTTTTGCAGCAGGCAGAAAAGTCCTCATACTTGTCGAAAGACTTGAACACGGTGAAATCCTCGAGCAAATGGTTTACGATTCGGTCTTTGTACCAGGCAAAGATGATGGTAGTGGTAATGAAACCATTACAGAAGAAGTAGAGAACTACAGATTAGAAATGCTTGCCAGATGCGGTCGTGGTGAACATATTTTGATTGCAACACAATGGGCAAACGTTGGTGTTGACGAACCAGCTATTGACTCATTGATACTTGCGGGTTCTAATCGGTCTTCTGTAACGACATTCCAGCAGGTTGGAAGAATCCTAAGACCAGCAGAGGGTAAAGAGAACGCGATTGTTATTGATTTTTCAGACGAGCAAGATGATTTGCACGACCACTCTCTCAAAAGGAAGAGAGCATATGCACTTGAACCAGAATTTAAGGTATACAGAGTTCAATAAGGTGCAGGTTGAGTTTTTGTAGAAGTTGATTATAGGTTTGGTCATTATGCGAAGTCACAAAATCTCTGGTATGCCACGAAGATGTCTCAATCGCAACTGCGATGGATTGTTCACAAGGGGGTCTCATCTTGGTTATATGTTGCAGTCCGAAATCGAGGTCTATGCTGTGCTTCGATGCCCAGTGTGTCTTGACACATTTGTCATAAGTCAACCTATGTCTATGGCGCATGAATACTACAACAAGTTGCCAAAGACACTGAAAGAGGCCGTGAAAGAAGGCGAACCTATCACAGTAGAAGAGATGCGCAACTTCCGTAAAAAACTATCCAAACCAGAGAGCCTCAAGAACATACTTGATAACGACAACAATTCAGAATAGATTGGCATAATTAACATAGCCGGTTGAATTCAACCAGTATAAGTTCACCATGAGTAAAAAAATCAAAGCTCTGGGAATCGACCTTGGTACTACCAACAGTGTTGCAGCGTGCCTCAGGGAAGATGGTTCCATAGAAATCATACCAAATGCCGAAGGCGAAAGACTTACGCCATCTGTCTTTGCGGTGTGGGACGACGACGAAGTTATCGTTGGTAAGCTGGCGCACGATGGCGAGTCCATGAATGCTAACAGCACCGTAAGGTCTATCAAGCGACACATGGGTACGAATTATCGCGTTGAAGTGCGCGGCAAGAAGTATAGCCCAGAACAAATTAGTGCGGCTATCTTATCCAAAATCAAGAACGATGCCGAAGCATACCTTGGATACAAGGTTGACAAGGCTGTTATTACTGTGCCGGCGTATTTCAACAGTGATGAACGCCAAAGCACAAAAACCGCTGGCGAAATTGCTGGATTTGAAGTACTTCGGGTTATCAACGAACCAACATCTGCTGCACTGGCCTATGGTCTCGACAAAAAAGAAAGGCAGACGGTTGTGGTTTACGACCTTGGCGGAGGAACATTTGATATCACAGTACTACAGTTGAGTGGCGACGGCATGTTCAATGTAAAGTCCACAAGCGGCGACACGCACTTGGGCGGTGATGATTTTGACCATGTCATTATGGATTACTGTCGAAATCAATGGCAGGATTATGTGGCAAATGATGACTCCGAGGCTGCATTACGTACTGCTGCTGAATCTGCTAAAAAAGTTCTGACCTCTACACAACAGACCAAAATCGCAATTCATGGAATGCCAGTGGTAACCCTGACAAGAGACACTTTCAATCAGCTAATTGAGCCAATTGTCATGAAAACCAAGTCTTGTCTAGAACTAGCACTCAGAGATGCAGGCATAAATGCCTCTCAGATTGACGAGGTTGTCTTTGTAGGCGGTTCTACACGCATACCCCTCATTGCATCCATGGTCGAGCAATGGACCGGCAAAAAGCCAAATAAGAGCGTAAATCCAGATGAGGCGGTCGCTGTTGGCGCAGCCAGACAAGCCGCTATCCTGTCTGGTCAAACTGCGCCCGATATTCTCCTGGTTGATGTCATCCCTTTGACCCTGGGTATTGAAACAGCAAGTGGTGTTATGGACCGAATGATAAATCGCAATACAACCATTCCAGCAGAGGCCACCAAGATGTTCACAACCACTGAAGACAACCAGAATTCAGTAGCAATCAAGGTTTATCAAGGCGAGCGCCTCAAGGCTGATGGTAATAAACTCCTTGGTCAGTTTAAGCTGGAGGGAATTCCAGAGAAACCGAGAGGTGTTCCTGAAATTGAAGTTGGTTTCCATGTTGATGCCAACGGAATCTTGAGCGTCAAAGCCAAAGAGCTTGTGAGCCAAATCGCGCAAAATGTTGTACTTACTGGAAGTTCAAGTTTAACATCAGAAGAAGTTGAGCAAATGATGAATGAGGCAGAGCAGTCTCGAGCAGATGATGAACAGTATTTCATCCTCGCCGCTGCACAAGACAAAATTCGTGGTAGAATACACCAAATAGAAGCCCTGAAGAGAGATGCATGGGGCGTGCTTAGTGAAGGCATCAAAGAAGAAATTGATGATGCATTCCAATCTTTAGTCGATGCACAAGAAGACAAGAACATCAAGTTGCTGGAATCTCTTGATGAATCATGTCAAGAAATCATGGTGAAGGCCAATAAAGAACTGTCTGAATTTGCATCGAAGTTGATTAGATGAGAATTACTCCAGAAGAGGCTTATGCCAATGACACAAAACTCCGCGAGCAATATGGAGATATTTTGTGTGGTATAGATGAAGTAGGACGAGGTTCCTGGGCGGGACCACTTGTGGTCGGAGCAGTGGTGTTACCCAAAGATGTCGTAATTCCAAAACTGACAGACAGCAAACAAATATCGGCGCAACTTCGTGAATCACTTGCTGAGAAAATTAAAGAGGTCGCTCTGGCTTGGACCGTGTTCCAAATTGAAGCACCTTCAATTGACCGCAATGGGCTTACCTGGGCAAATGCAACGGCATCATACGAAGCAGGAAAGATAATCCAACAGAGTATGGATGTTGATTTGTTCGTCTTAGACCAGATGCCCGAGTGTGACCTTGAGCCGCATATTATGATGGCAAAAGCAGACTCTCTGTCACATGTGGTTGCGGCCGCTTCAATTATAGCCAAGACATATAGAGACAATCTAATGAGCGAACTCGGAGAGCAATATCCAGAGTATCATCTCGATGCGCACAAGGGTTACGTATCGCCAGTGCATAAAACTGCTGTTAGGCAACACGGAAAAGTACGAGGATTACATCGGTTCTCATACAAGGTAGATGGAATCAATCCAGATGCTGGAAGAAGCGATTTGCTGAGGCGAAAACAATGAAAGATATCAACCTGACTTCAGAAGAAATGATGTCAAAATTAAGGTCGGTGGATGAGCTTAAGGTCATAAGCATTACAGGATTCAAAATCATCGTGTCACCACAGACTGATGAAGTAGGACTCGTTTTTGTAGCCAACAACAACGAGTATGTCACACCACTTAATCATCTCGAGTCGATAACGGCGTCGTACTACATCAATGGATTTGCCAAACACGCACATATCCCAGATATTTATGCTACATACATGCACCTGGCCAAGAGTTTAGGGTTTGTGTTAACACACGCTATCCTCGAGGCGAAACACGGCGATGTTGTGTATGGAAGACTAGTATGGAAGGACTCTGAAGGCAAATTGTTCACACAAATTGTTACACCGGGTGATGTGTTTATTTTTGCTAACACACACGGAATCACACCAGGCGTGGTTACAGCCTTGCTAGAAGATATGTGTACCATTGATGAATGGCCATATCACTATGATGTGGATGAGTGGTAGGTTACTTAACCCAGCAGAAGAATTCAAACTCAGCAGTAAGCAATCCTGTGCTGACGTTGAACGATGACGACTTGACTACACTTTTGCTCAGGTCGACAACTTCTTGAGCTCCATCCCAGAACAAGCTCTCCCATTGGGTTGTATCTGGATTGTAGATGTTCAAGCAGAATGTGCTAGGAACACAAACCGATTGTCCTGGCAACTGAAGCGTGATATCTGAACCTGCGTTTTCTCCATAAGAAAGGTTTAGAGACTCATCTCCCTCTTGCCATGCATAGGTCTGGTCATAATCATCAAAATCGTAGTCGCCTGTCAGGTCATCTAACAAAACAGCAGCGGTACCTGAACCAGAAATAGTAACACCAGACACACCGATGAATGGGAACTGGGTGCCCCAGTTGCGGGCCAAATCTTGAACATCATTGCCGGCATCACAGTCTGTGGTACCACCAAGGAAGTAGTGCTCTGCGGTTTGTACCTGAACCTGTAGCTGTGCATTCATGACATACATGTAGTATCCAGCAAGGTTGACTCTGAAATCATAAAAACGAGCGACGCGTGTTGGGCATCCGGCGAGTGAAGGGTCTAGCAGATAAGACGGTACGTTGTTTCCGGCACCATCAAATCCTGCAGGAACGTCTGAAAACACCTCGAAGACCGGAGGTTGATTTGGGTCACCATCGCTGATGAGTCCAAGATTTACACTTGTTTGGTTCTCGTTGATAGAAATGCTTGCATTTTGAATAAGTGGCAACGTGGCGTTCACTGGGTCAAGTGCATTTGTGATTTGCTCCAAGAGCAAGGTTCTGCCGTCTAGCGCAGAGCCCGGACCTACTAGAATAGGCATTGTTAGGTCAATCTTTTCATGTGCGCCGCCGATGTCTAAAATTCGTGCTTTTGGCGTACCTTGAATGTATGTTTTTGCCTGAACATCCATCGACCGGTTGCGCTTTGCTGTTTCGGCCAAAACAAAACGGTCACCACCGATTCGTAATGTTTTGAATACTCCCAAGAGTTCGTTTCTAATAGGCATGTTATCTTCCCAACTTACAAGGCATACATTTCAATTCTCATACTGAACGTCATGCACCTACTACAGATTTAAGCCACTGGCTGAAACAGTCCTGCTTTTTACGAGAAAAAGAACAATTCGGTTGGATTATTCTTGCGACTGGGCTTAACTATGCCCATGAAGTCTGTTTTGCGTCTCATTACCCCTGCTATTAATGGTACTGTTGACACTTTGTACAGTGGAATTCTAAATAGTGCGCTTGCTGGACCAAACTGGAATGTAAGGTCTTCATCCTGAATCCAACCAGCGTGCATGTGCGTTTCGGTATCTCCGCCAAGTCTAAGGACTTCCTCAAATGTGCCACCCCAGCGAGTTTCTTCCACTCCGAGAATCAATGGCTGCTCTGGCATAAAAGCCCAATCACTTGGTTGATTTGGTCCTGTCCCCGGTGCGCTTGCATCTCGATTGTTGATATGACACGGTGGAATAAACACAGGTGCCACAATCTTGTTTCGCACATATACTTCAAAAGAAACCACGTTCCTCATTGCACTTGAGACGCGAGAGCAATCACAGTCCTGTAATGACAATTGTCGACCGAGAAGATAGTCACTTGGTGGTGCCACCAAGTCTGCTGGTTCGCGATTGTCAATCATTCCAGTAAAGGCAGCCGTTAAGTTGACGCCAGAGTCTGGTGACATTTTGATTGTGAGTGATTCGATGACCATGCAATTCAGCGACAGAAGTTCATTGTCTGCGTCACCGCCGTTGTCCCTGTCGGCTGCAATACCACCATAGGACAACACATGATTTGTGTCGATAACAGATGACGCACTAGGGTTGTGTGCAATTTGAAGCAGTCTTTGTGCCGCTGACTCTAGTGCGCCGTCTCTATCTACGCGCAACGGAAGTGTGATGCTGCCCTTTATTACCTTCTTGCCCATATCAACGATAGAGGAATTTGGGCCACCCTGAATGTAATTTTTCAGGTCTACTTCGTGCTCGTAGTTGATGTCGCACGAATTGACAATCGTGTAATATCCATCCACACGGATTCCACGCACCAAAATACCTGTGGCAATTTGGCCGGCATCATATTGTCCTGGGGTGTCACGGTAAATCATCGTCTATGGTGTTTATTTCCACCATAGGGCACTGTTCACCTTATCATGTTGTACTAACGGCTATGAGTTCATCGCCTTTCTCTGGTGGCACCTTAAGCAATGGCTTGATTGATTCTCGAATCTCTGAAGGATTCAGAATTACGCTCGAGCCCTCTTTAGTGCTACAAACAAGCGCAGTATTGTCGGCAATGGGTATCGCTGCGATAACCAATCCCGTTCTGTCAAACTTAACGTTATCAATCGTGTTTTTACCTAAGGCTTGACGACCTGAATAGCACCTGAACTTAGATATTGGCAACTTCTGAACATATCCTAGCGATGCAACGAACATGACATGCCCGTTGAAGTCCTTGTGGATAACCACTGACTGTGCTATTTTGTCGTTGGTCGCGAGCTTGATGGCCCTAACACCGTTTGAGTTCCTGCCCTGAACAGGCACAGAAGACAGCGGATAGCAAACACCCTTGCCCATTTCTGTTGCGACAAGCAAGTCGCCATTGTCAACACAGGGATGTGCGCTGATTAGCCGTGAACCATCATTGATTTTCATAATATTGATTCCGGTTCGTTTCTTGGATTCAAATTCTGTGCCTTTGATGCGCTTGACATGACCGTCTTTTGTTGTCAGTACGAACACCTTCTTGACAGCAGACTCGAGTTCATATACACCAACAACACTTTCATCTGGGCGACAACCTATGAGTTGTGCAATATGAGTACCCTTGCCTTTACCACTGTATGGTATGTCATGTCCCTGCTTGCAATAAGCCGTTCCTGTGTCTGTAACAAACACAATGGTGTTCAGTGTATTTGTTTCTATGTATTGAGAACCTGGGTCAAACGAGCCGTTTCTGCGAACATATCCGTCAATATTGACACTGACTACAATGTCTTCTTTCTTAATGAAGTCTTGTGCAGAAACTGTTTCAGCATCTTCTCCAATTTGTGTTCTGCGGTCGTCACCATACTTCTCAACAAAATCATCTAGTTGCTTCAAAACCGCATCACGCATTGCAGACTTGGAAGATAGTAGCTTCTCAAGTTTTGATGCGCGTTTTTCGGCCTGGTCTTTTTGTTCCAGTAGCTGATTGACTTCGAGTTTGGTCAACTTCTTCAGGCTGATTTCAAGCACCGCTGTTGCCTGTTCGTCGGTTTTGACATATTTGCGTGCAATCAACCGCTCTTTTGCATCTGCCGGTGATTCAGAATCAAGAATCAAATCGACAACCTCTCGAATCTTTGAACATATGTTCACAAGACCCTCGAGAATATGAATGCGCTTGGTGAGTTTCTCGAGCTCTGCCTCGCTGCGTCTTTTGAGAATGGAAACTCGGTGATTGTAATAAGACAGCGCAAGGTCAATTATTGAAACGTTTTCACTAGCTCGACCATTGACGATGGCGGTTTGGTTCACCGAGAACGTGTTGCGCAAACAAGTGTTGCGAAGCAGGGTTCTTATTACCAGTTGTTCATCGGCTGTCTTGGACAACGTGAACACAATTTTGATGACCTTGGCTCCGTCTTTACGATGGCTCAATTCTTTAAGGTCTACAACACCATCGAGTTTCTTGTTTTGCACTAACTCTGCAACTTGTTGCGCCAACTTATCTGGAGAAGAACCATACGGAAGTTCATTAACAGTGATTGTTTTGTTACCTTTGGAATCCGAACCTGTTTCCCAAATGCCATCTATTGTAATAGTTCCACGGCCAGTGCTGTAATACTGACGTGTGGAACCCTGTCCGCGAATAATGCCACCAGTTGGAAAGTCCGGACCAGGCATAAGTTCTAAAAGCCGGTCAACGGTCACATCCTTGTTCGTAACGCATTCGCGAATTACAGCCGCAACTTCGCGCAGGTTGTGTGGCGCAAAATTGCACGCGATACTCACTGCAATACCAGAACCACCATTACACAGAAGATTGGGGAACAACCCAGGAAGAATCACTGGTTCGAAATCAGTTTCAGTGTAGTTTGGCTGGAAATCTACCGCATCTGCACTGACATCATCAACCACGGCAATGCCATATGGGCTCAACCTGGCCTCTGTGTATCGCATTGCTGCTGCATCAAGACCATCGACGGTGCCGAAGTTACCTTGACCGTGAATTAGCGGGTACCTTAGCACCCAATCTTGCACAAGGCGAGTGAGGGTTGGGTAAATGACTGACTCGCCGTGTGGGTGCAAGTCGCCGCTGGTTTGTCCGCAGACCTTGGCACATTTGCAGTATTTTGTACCGTCATCCAATCCAAGCCGATACATTGAATATAAAAGGCGACGCTGCGCCGGCTTGAGTCCATCTTTAGAGTTTGGAATAGCGCGTTGAAGAATGGCATGTGTAGAGTATCGGACATATGAGTTGTCCAAAACCCTTGGCAGTGACTGTTCTTCAATGTCACCGAAATACTCGATATTAACTGCGTCTTTTCTCTTCCTAGCCAACTTCTACACCCTCACTACTTCTTTCAAGCAGGTACTCCTTTCTCGCAGACACTGATTTGCCCATAAACGTCGACAACACACGTTCGGCATCGGCGGCATCTGGCACGCTAATGCGAATCAGCTTTCTCGTGGCATAGTCCATTGTGGTTTCTGCCAATTCATGTGAATTCATTTCTCCAAGCCCCTTAAACCTTGTAATCCTCGGGCTCTTTAGTTTATCGACAATCTTTCTGAGCTCTTCGTCGTTCCAGCAATAGTGCTTCCCACCCTTTGAGTCCTCAACTTTGTAAAGCGGTGGAACAGCCAAATATAGATGACCATATGATACCAGTGGTTTCATGTATCGGTAAAAGAAGGCCAGCAAAAGAGTTTCAATATGACCGCCATCCACATCGGCGTCAGTCATAATGATGATTCGCTCATATCTTCGGTCTTCAAGCCTGAATGCCTCTTTGCCAGGTATCTCAACACCGGAGCCAATCGCAAGTACGAGACTCTTTACCTCTTCATTCTTGAGAATGCTTGCAAGGTCGTTCTTTTCTGCGTTCATGATTTTACCACGAAGCGGTAGGATTGCTTGCGTTTGTGGGTCTCTGCCATCAATAGCAGAACCAGCAGCAGAGTCACCTTCTACAACGAACAGTTCACTGTTGTGTCGACTGTCAACGTTACAATCTTTGAGTTTTCCGGGCAACCTTGTGCTTTTAGCAAACGCGCCTTTGCGCTTGATAAGGTCAGATTCTCGCTTGGCTGCTTCTCGAGCCTTTTGTGCCAATTGTGCGCGTTCGACAATGCGCTTGAGGAATTGAGGGTCTCTCTGGAAATAATCGCCAAGTTGCTCAGATACGACAGAAAGAACTGACGACTCAGCCTCTGAAGAGCCCAGTCTTCCCTTTGTCTGTCCTTCAAATTGTGGTTGGCGCAATCGCACAGTGAGAACAAGAACCAATCCGTCTCGAATGTCGTCACTTTGCAGACCGTCTTTGATAAGGCCACTTTTCTTGGCCGCAGTGTTGACTGCTGAGGTTAGTGCGCGTTTGAATCCCGAAACGTGCGTTCCACCTTCTGGAGTGTGAATGTTGTTAGCATATGAATGCAGGCTTTCGTCATCGTCAGAACGATACTGCATACCAAGTTTGACAGTGACCGTACCACTTTTGCCTTCAATAACCAGTGGTTGCTCTGGATAAAGCCCGGTGGAATCACCTACAAAATCTGACAACATGTCAATAATGCCACCATCAGACAAAAATGCATACTGTTTGTCATTTGGTTCATCGTTGAATGTTACTTTCAAACCCGGATTAAGGTGTGCAATTTCTCGAAGCCTACGAACAATGATGTTTGAATCATAGTGCTTAACAGACTTGAAGATACCCTTGTCTGGCGTGAATGTGATTTTGGTTCCAGATTTTCCTGCGCTGCCAATCTTTTCAACCTTGGTTAGTGGTTTGCCTTTTGAATAAGTCTGTTTGTAACTACCCACTGCGCCGGCTGATTTGTCAACTCGATTGACAATAACCTCAAAATGCTCCGATAGTGCGTTGACGCACGATACACCAACACCGTGAAGCCCACCGGATTCCTGATATGCTTCATCATGACCAAACTTACCACCAGCATGCAAAACGGTCATAACAACTTCAAGCGTTGACCTTCCGTCAGATGGGTGATTATCTACTGGTATTCCTCGACCGTCGTCTTCAACCGACACGGTACATCCATCTTTGTATAGAACAACGTTGATGTTTGAGCAAAATCCTTGCATTGCTTCGTCTACAGAGTTGTCCAGAACCTCACCTATTAGGTGGTGCATTCCTCGTTCTCCGTCGTCACCAACGTACATGCCAGGACGCAAACGAACGGCGTCCATCGGTTCTAAAACCGTGATTGATTGTGTGCTGTACTTAGACATAGGCTGATTAACCTATTATGACACATTCGTTTCGAACCAGTCAAGTGGTTATCAAGGTCGAATGATTGACGCAATGATTGAATCAATTTCATCAGCAACATCATATGCGCCACTAGCATCGGCCAGTGCTGAATATCGTCGCATTAGTTCAATCGTATTTGCCATTGGCGGTGGCATACCACCTGGTGGTGCTGCGGCTGGTGCCTTGGCTTTTACTGCACCAAATATCAGTCCTGATAAGATTTCAGAAAGCTCATCAAGTGTCGTGATATCTTCAATAGTTTTTCCAAAAGGTAGTCGCTGCCATCGACTGTCTTCAGTAGCCTTGTGCTCAGCCTCTTGTTTTTCGGGTGCGGCTTTGGTTGATTCTGGCGTTCGATTTCCTGTTTTCGACTCAACATCATCGCCCATTTCAGTGCCGCCGTATGCTTTCCATACCTCGAGTGCAAGTTCTTCGGCGTCTCGAGCGGCGTTACCGTCTACAACCGTGCCAATGTCGTAATCATACAAGATTTTGGACACAGAATCAAGTGGTCCAATTAACTCTTGTCTAGGACCAGATGGTGGTGCGCCTGGAGGTGGTGGCATTCCTGGCATTCCGCCCATTGGAGGTGGTGGCATTCCGCCCATTGGTGGCGGTGCCATTGGTGGAGCACCGACTGGAGGTGCGGCGTCGGGAGGAGGTGCTTGTGCAAAACGCCTCATGTTTACCTCGATTGTGAATCTGTTCGATGTCGTCCAAATCCCGGCTTAAAGAAATATCTATCTGGGTGTGCTTCTTCACCATCAGCAAAAGTAGCAACATCATCCATAGTGTAACCATTAGGGTCTTGGTAGTCTGAGTTTCCAAAGAATACATCCAAATCGTCTTCGTTGATAATGTCAAATCCTGTTTCTGGCAAGGTGCGGCCGGCTGAGCGCACGATTTGTTCCGCTGTTAATCCGCGACCATCTATGAAATCTGGTGTATCAATATCACTCCAGTCACGCAAGTGGCCAATTGCCTGTAGCATTGCATCCATCATCTGGCTTTCGGCAGCGTGTGTAGATGCTTGTCTTTCCATGCCGTCAAACAAAGATGAAGCATAGGCAACAATCTGCGCTTGTTCGCCCTCATTGTAATAAGGTGCAACCTCAAGCAGCATTTCATGTAATTTTGCTTCTGTGTTTAGCATTTAATCTTTCCTGCAGTGTGATTCGACGTCACCCTAATCCATTCATTAAACATTGGTCGACAATGTTCCTTTATGTAAGCGAATTATCTGTACCTTCTTACACTCGAAACGTTGCTTTTAATTGTAAGTTAGCAAGTTGATACGGTCCTTCGCCTATTGGCGGTTTGACTGCGATGGCCAATTTCTTTGACGAACCAATCAGTCTTGGATTTACGTAGGCAATTCCAAGGTCGATGGCATCATCTTGGGTTGTAGGAAGATTTGCCCAGGTATCTGGGTCTTGCAACAATGTGCTTCCAAATGCGTCAGAATACGTAGACGAGGCATCATCTATATTTAGACCGTCTGGATTGTTCCACTCTTCATCTTCGAGAGTATCTGTCTTGATTCTCCAAATGCTTGGTTCTCCTTCTGGAGAATATCGAGTGTACACCACATAATCGCCATCCGGCGTGTATGTAGGCCTAGTACACTCAGAAGTGTTTTGCGTAAGTCGTGTTTCGGTGCCTGTGGCTAATTCGTATGAATACAACTGATATTCACCAGTTCTGTTGTTTGCGTAAACAACTACTGTTCCAGATGGATTCAAACATGGATACCTACAATCTCCTGATACACTGACAACCACCTCATGACCAGTGGCTTCTGGTGTCACTTTCCATATCTCATAATTGCCTACACCTTCTTGTCTTGCGTAATACACATGCGTTCCACTTGGGTTCCACACTGGTTCTATAGAATTAGATGTATTAGGGTCTGTCAAGAACATCTTTCCTGAACCATCGTTATTCATTATTGCCACTCCATAATTCAAGAACGACATGGCACCAAATGAAAATCCATAGACAATGTCAAGATAAATGATTGAATCATCATTGGTCTGATAAACAATTCTGGCGTTGCTATCTACTGGTTCCCAAGATGGTTGAGAACTCTGGATGAGCAAACCATAGTGATTTGTCAACAGACTTAGCACTGAATTCGAGTCAAGTTTGTAGATATTGATTCCACCATTACCTTGGCTGACATAAGCCAGTTCGGTTCCATTTTTGCTCCATGCTGGCTGGTATGCATCAGCATATGAACTTTCTGCAATAGTGTTGTTGTCAGCGCCAGTGGATGCGATTTTGTAAATCTCATATTGACCATCAATATTGGAATCAAAAGTGATTTTTGCATCTGACTCACCATAATACGCACTGCCACATTCACCGCTGTTCCACAGTAGAACCGGTGTCAAATTGGTTTGATTTAGCGGGGTGTCTCGAGTGTAAATGTGGTGATAATTGCCATCGCCGCCAACGAGAACAATTTTTACACCGTCACTGCGCCAATCCGCTTGGTATACACTGATACCTCCAACTTCAACCTTAGTTTCGGTACCACCAGCGATGGGCACATAATACAACTCCCATTGGCCAGAACGATTGCTAGTGAACATCACTAAGGTATTGTCTGGCGAAATGGCTGGATAATCATTGTCACCGACAGTCGACAACTGTGTCTGACTGGTTCCATCGGCATTCATTATCCAAATTTGTGGAGTGCCTGTTCTGGTGCTCACAAATGCGATTTTAGTATCGTCTTGACTCCAGCATGGTCGATAATCTTCGCCAGTGCTGGTGGTCAATCGTGTAACAGCACCACCAGATGTGGCGCGTTTGTAAATATCAAGATTGGAATTGGTTCCACGGTCACTGGAAAATGCCATATATGAGCCTGTTGTGTTCATGTATGGGTCTTTGTCGTTGTATGCGTTCGACATCACTTGTGTCTCGGTACCAGACAAATTCACTGAGTAAATCTGATGATTACCATTTCGGTCTGAGACAAAAATGATGTCATCTGTAGCCCTGTTGTATCTTGGTGATGTATCCTGAGAATATGTTTCTGTGAGTTCAATCTCATCAGTGCCGTCAATATTTCGCCACACAAGTACATTACTTGCGGTAAGCTCTTTAGTGTACATAACCCTTCCAGCGACAGGGTCTACCCTTGGCCATTTCCCTGGAAAACTAACAGCAGAAACGTCTCCGGCTTCTTTGGCCTCAACTCTGTAAATTTCACCATTGCCGTTTTGAGACATGGCCTCAAATACTATTTCCTCGTCGTCGGGAGTGAACGAAGGACTGCGGTTGCCAAGTGGTGTAATCGCATCGACAACCTTTACCATGTTGTCCCCGTCTGCGTCACACATCCACACTTCACCAGAGCGAATGAATGTGATTTTAGTGGCGTCATTAGACCACCTTGCTTGACCATCGCCGGCTGTTGTTGAGATACTGGTATTACCTGTGCCATTCGGATTGATGAACCCAAAGCCTGCCTGGACATCACTGGTCAGGGTTGTGTACAGAATCTTGTCGTTGGTTCCCCAGTCTGGAAAAGCAGATGATGCGCGTAATAATGTTCTATCCCATGGTGTTGACACACTAGCTGTGTAAATACCATACGATGAACCAGACACATCTAAATAGCGCGATTGAATGGCTATTTCTGACGAATCGGTGTTGAAAGAGGCGAATCTGTCGTTGTACCCAAAACTTGTAGTTCTAACTGCGTTGTCGTGGTCTGTAATTGAATACAATCCACTAACGTAATAATCAGCATCTTGACCTGAAAAATACGTGATATCGTCGTCTACATTGTAACCTGCTATCTCTGATGTGAGATAGGTATTCAGTGTGATGTTGCCGCCAGGACCCGTACCATCGGTTACGAAAATTCCACCGTTATCTCCAAGAACCTTGCGACAATACACCACCTTGATTCCATCAGAGCACCATCGTGCGCCAATTTCTTCGGTTGTTGGTTCATTATCAGTGTTTGTTGATATGAAGCGAGTTTTTGATGAACCGTTAACTTTGACAGTATGTAATCTATGAACACCAGGCGACACTTCATCCGTGTACAGCAACTCTGGTGAAGTACTACGCCAACTAATGTATTTCTTCACAGTGTCTGTATCTGTGATTTTTGTTAACTTTTGTGTGCTGATAGTGTAAAGGAATATCTGCGGTTTCAACGGGTAATTACCCGTTCCCCCTGGCATGATAATTGCAATGCGTTTTCTGTCTGGGTTATAGCACGCGTACTCTGCTGGGATAGACAGTGATGTGTCAGTGGTCAACTCAGTAGTAGTGGTTGAATTCAGTTCATAAAGCCGACCACCATATGTAAGTAATTGCCGCAATCCGTCAGCAGATACATCCTGTAGCACTGTTGTGTCAAAGTTTGTGGTGTATTGAGTAGTGATTGTAGATGATGCAGGACTGTAATAGCATATGGCCGTGTTGAACCCTGGTACATTACGCTCAAAATACACCCTGTCAAGACTGGCACAATAGATAGCTTTTTTGTCAGAAACAATTGACTCGAGTGTTATCGCTGTTTTATTGGTTCCATCAAACGAGCATGACAACAGTTTTTCTCTACCAATAGTCGAAGTCCTGTTGAATACAATCTGAGAACCATCAAAAGACCATGAGCCGCCGTACAAACAATCGACAGTGTCTACTGATTGTGTGTCGCCGCCAAGCGGGTCTACATACTTGAGACTCCTTCTACCAAGTTCTGAAGCCGAATCATATACAATGGTCGTGCCATCAGGGTCCCATGCCAGATAGAATTCAGAATTGCTGTTATAAGTGACTCTATCAAGACTTGTGCCAGTAGCTATATCGACACTGTATATCTCGAAATCATCTCTATTAAATGCAACTCGTGTTCCGTCTGGAGACCATGTGATTGGAGAAGATACTATATTGCTGCCAACTGCGGTCTCAGACGAGCCATCGGAGTTCATAACATACAATTTGAATTCATTACCAACCCTATTGGATGCAAAAGCAATCTTCGTGCCATCTGGAGAAACCGATGGCCAAATGTTCACTCCAGAAGCAGTGAGTACAGTTTGATTGGTGCCATCAGTGTGCATTGAGTAAATCTGATGTGTACCACTCTCGTCGCTCATGTAAATGATACGTTCGTCTACTGGATTGGCCGCATATTGCCAACTTGGAAAAGTGCAGTCGAATGCATTGTTAATCAATCGAGTTTGACTTGTGCCATTGGCGTTGATTTTGTAAATCTGATAGTTGCCATCTTTGTTTGTAGAAAACGCAAGTTTTGAACTATCTACACTCCATGTTGGTTGCCAGCTAACTCCTGTGTTGGATGTGATAGCTGTTGCTGTTCCGATGTTTAGGTCTGAACCAGTTTGATAGATGTTGATGTTGCCATCGCCTCGGTCACTACAAAATGCAAAAAGCTCTCCGGTTCGATTGAATGCCGGGCAAAAACTTTCAGGACTGTTTTCTGTTAACCTGGTAATTGGTATGCCGGTAGACAAACAACTCATGACAACTCGATATTTGCTTCTTATCGAATCATAGATAATTCTTGTTCCATCATGATTTGCTTGCGGAGAGCCGTCGTCATCAGCAGAATATGTGACGCGATTTAGTGACGTTCCGTCGCTATTGACAGTATAGATGTGTTTTGTTGCATTCGCACGCCCGGCAAACACAATTGCTGTACTTGATAGCCAAGAAGACTCTGTAGCATCACGGCCGGTCTGAGTTACCCTTGCAAGACTTGAACCATCGTCGTTAATCGTGTATATGTCATAGCTTCCTGTTCTATTTGAGGAAAATGCGATTACGTTAGAGGCAGGATTGTAAGCGGGGTCAATATTGGAAAATCCAGTAGCATCAATATTAGTGGTACCTGTGCCATTGGATTGAATGTAGTAAATTTGCTCCACACCATCTCGCGTGCTGACAAAACAAATTCTGGTACCGTCATAGTTCCAGCATGGTGAATAGTCATCACCATCGTACACAGAAGCTGTGCGATTAGTTAGTCGTGTAAGACCGGTGCCATCGGAATTCATCGTATAGAGCTGCCAACCAGTGTGTGCGTCTGAGGCAAACACGATTTTGTTGAAGCTAGGGTCTATTGGGTTGGTTACCTTGCACCAATGCGGGTCGATGGCGTTGTAAGAAGGTTCGGTTAGTGGGATTGCACCAGTGCCATCTGCGTTAGCACGATAGATTTGCTTTTTGCCAGCACGGTCAGACACAAACACAATTTGGGTGCTGTCGTAATTATAACTACCACTATAGCTGTCTAATGAATGTGCTGTAAGTTGTAGTATTTCATTGTTTTCTTCTCCTGCTGAAAAAACATTTGACTCATTAGCATTAGGTGTGCCTAGTGAATATGCAATTCTGTATGTGTCTACAATAGTAGATTTGATTTCATACCCGAGCTCTGTCAAATCTACTCGAGGTGTG
>OFRG01000146.1_pt1 | contig 30707 bp, 45 predicted proteins | sample 1543071 | NCBI WGS metagenome assembly OFRG01 (sample SAMN07774222, study PRJEB24372) | wastewater metagenome | isolation source: WWTP Verbania (Effluent) | place: Italy: Verbania | collected 2015-12
CCCCCATGATTGCTAGGGGGCTGATTTTACCCTCTAGCCATGAGGTTCCCAAGAGCACGTTGCGTTATCCACAGGTGGGGTTTAGCTCAGTGCGTAGCGGCCGCCTCTGCGTGGCCGTTCGCCTTGGGCGTGATCACTTCGACGGGTTCGTCGGCCGCCTTAGCCGCAGCCTCCATCTCCGCCACCTTCCGCTGCAACGCCTTGTTCTGTGCCGCAAGCTGGACCACCTGGTTGCTGGCGGAATCCCGCTGCTGAACTAGCGTTTCGATCATATCGTTGGCGGACTGGATCTGCTCTTTCATCTGCGACTCGTTCATGTTTTCTCCTTACGTGTTTGCCGGCCAGGATGCTGTGTCTATCTGCGCCGGGGTGGTGATGGAACTAGCTGATGGTCTTGAGATAGGCAACCCAGTCAGGTTTGTGGCCGTGCCGCTAGATGGCGTCCCCCGCGCGGCCTCACCCAAGTGTTTCTTCCGACGTTGCTCAACAGACCGCCGCGTCACCCCAATGTAGAGGTTACCGTTCTTTGTGTTCCTAGCCATGTAGACGATGGATGGACGGTTATCCTCGGCGTAGGCAAAGAGGTCTACGGTCTTCACGCCACGCTTACGCGCCATGCTCACAGCCCCCATGATTGCTAGGGGGCTGATTTTACCCTCTAGCCATGAGGTTCCCAAGAGCACGTTGCGTTATCCACAGGTGTGGGGTTTAGCTCACCACGATGCTGTCACCCAGCGCCCAGTAGTACATGTGGTGCTCCCACGTTCCCGTGGTTGAGCCTGTACCGATGACCATCGTAATCGTACCTGCCGGGCAGAACAGCGGGGCTGTCATACTGAGGTTGGGGCCGTTGGCGTTGTAGCTTGCGGCGGTCGAAAGCGCCGTTCCGACAAGGGATACTGATGCGCCCGCCGTTGCGTTGGCGAGGGATGACGATGCCGCCGAGATGGTTTGCGCGCCAGCCCCAACGGTTGGGGTGACGCTGTATTGCAGCGTGGAGGCGGTGGCGCCGTTGCTAGTCACGCACAGGGAGATGAGGGCCTGAATAAGGATTGGGCCGCCCGTAACCGTGAAAATGGTATTGCCGTTGACCATGACGGCCGCCGCCTTGACGACATAGGCAGCGGTCGGTGGCGCGGCGGTAAGAAGACCCAAGCCCGGCATTCATGCCCCCTTATTAGCTGAGATAGGCTTGACGGAAGATGCCCGTGACCGTTCCCGTGCCGCTGTTCAAGACAACCTTGGCCCAAACCGGAGCATACCCGTAGTTGCCCTGCTTGGTGGCCGTCGCCGCGACAAGGGCCGTGTCGGGATGGTCAACCCAAGACACGGATGCAGGCGTCCACTGATAGGTCGGGGTGGGCAATTGGTTGGTGATGTAGTTGGGATCTTCCATAGTTTGCTGGACGGTGTAGTTGACCGTTCCTGAAACCGTGCACTGGATGGAGACCTGACTGTTCGCGGCAAAGTCGTCGAAGCGAACCCACTGGGAATCCGCAACCGTGTTGGTGCCCACGGTCAGCGTCGATGCGGCAGCAGCCGATGTCTTGATGCTGGTTACTGTGAGATAGGACAGCCGTGACGATGCCACGCCGTTGGCGCCCGTGATGACCTCGCTGATGGGGTTGTTGTTGCGGTCGGTTCCAGCCATCGTGAACGTGATGCCGCTATCATCACCGCCCGACGTGATGATCACACGCCGTGCGACATCCAGCGTCGCCGTGCCCGAATGCCCGACAGTCACGGCCCCTGTGGAAGCCCCGCTGATGCTGACGGAAATGATCGTGCTGTAGAGATTAGTTGAGGCAACGACGTTAGTGTTGGCACCCGTGACGGTCTCGGCTACGACGGCACCGGGGCCGAAGCTGGTCGGGCTCTGCACAGTGCCGACGATTGTGAACGTGCGCCCGGAATTGTCCCCCGCACAGGTGATGTAGACGCGTTGGGGTGTCGAAAACCGAACTGTCGCAGACCCCGCAGCAGCCGTACCGCCCGCGCCCGCAACCGCATTCGTCGTTGCCAAAGTCCCGTTGATGGTCAGCGCATCGGAGCCTGATGGGGTCTGCGAAGCACAGATGCTGGATGCCGAGAACGTGCCCGTGGCGCCGCCGCCATTGATCACCAAATACTGCGCGCCCGCTGCTGTCTGCGACAGCGAAACGAGGGTGGCATTGGCTGCGGCCATCGGACCGACGGAAACTGTGTATAGCGTTCCCAAAGTGTCACCCGTGCATCTTCTTCAACGTCTTGGCGAGGTTTGCCCTGCGCGCAAGCGTTGGGTTGTCGGAATGGGCGGCTTTTTCCAGTTTCTTGGCCGGAATTTTCTCACCCTCGGGTACGTGCAAAGACCTGTGCAACGCACCCTTGTTCTTGGTGGCGCCCGCGATCCAGTTGTTTCCAGACGTGCGCCCCTTCATCACTTGCCCCCTTTGATGGGAACGCCGTTCTTGCCGATGCCCTTCATGCCAATGATGCCCGTGGTGGGCTTGCTGGCTTCCTTGATGATGCGGGTGCTGCAATCCTGGGCAGGGGCCTTGACGCCGCCGAGGTCGCGGACCTTGCAGCCCTGGCTTCCGTATTTCGCCATTGGGGAACCCCATGATTTGAGAAAAGCAGGCGGGGCGGCCAACACTGGCCGCCCCGGTTAGGCTTAGTCGGTACCGGCTGCCGGGAGCAGGTAGCCCGAGGTCGTGTTGCCACGATGCGCGTAGTAGTTGTTGAAGTAGCCATACTGGACCGCCGTGGCGGTAAACAGAATGGCCGCTGCCGTGTCCAACGCTGCCGCGTAGTTATTGGATACAATGCCAGACCCGGTTGTCGCGGTCGTCTTGATCAGCAGGGCGCCGGTTGCGGTGTCCGTGTTGACCGAGTAGACGCGATTGCCGGAGCAGAACAAGTGCGTCACCACCAAGGCGCCATGTTCCAACAGCGCCGAAACGTTGTTGGAAATGGTGCTGTGGGTGATGTTGTTGTCGTAGATGTAGAGGCGGTCCAACGTGTTCGCCACTACGATGGTCGGGCCGGGCGTGGTCGTCGCGTCCGACTGCACGACGTTGTTGGTGAAGGTCAACCCGTCGGAGTTTACAGATACCGTGGTGGTGATGATCGACAAGAACCCGTGCGTTGCGTCGGTATCCCTGAAGGCGCAGCTATCCACCCAGAAGTTGGGGGCCGTGGTCAGCGTGAAGCAGCTTGCAATCGACAGGAAGTTACCGACGAAGATGCAGTTGCTGATCTTGATGCTGGTGGCGCTGACCGCAATCGTCGCGGTGTTTGCCGTCGTGAACGTGAACGTCGGACGGTTGGCACCAGTGCCAAGCCCGACGATCTGGATGCCGGCCACATTGAAGGCCAGGGTTGTTGCGCTGGTAATGGTCTCCACATGACCAGCTTTGATAACGATGATGCAGCCGGTATTCGCGGTGCACGCGGCAATCGCCGTGCTGAGCAGGGCGAAAGGCTGGTCAAAGGTTCCGGGATTACCGGCAAGTCCGTTGACCGAGTCGACGTAGAAGTAGGTATTGCCCAAAGGCAATGCGCCTACCCCAAATGTCGGCACGCCTGCTACCTGCAGGCCGCTAAGGTGAGTCGTTCCCATGGTGCGCTTTGCGCTCCTCTTCTCTAGTTACAGGAGACGCAGCACCATTCGAAGAATTCATAGCATGACGCTCTAAATAGTCAGCAGCTTTTCGCAACAAATCTGGATCGTCGCGGAAGCGGCCGATGCCGTTGTTGCAGTTGCCGCACAACAGCCCGCGAATGGCCCCTGTAGAATGGCAGTGGTCAACCGCTAGCCAGCGGATTTTGCCATTTCGGCGATCCGTTTCAGGGCGCCCGCACGACGCGCATACCCCCTGCTGAGCATCGTGCATCTTGAAATAGTCATCCAACGTCAACCCGAAACGGTTGAGGTATTCATAGGCTCTGTGGCGAAGCGGGTTGCGGTCGCGGTTCGCCCGCTCATAGGCCATACGCCCTTCGTGGGTTGATTTGTCGAACTGGTAGAATAGGGACAGTTCCCACTTCCAATTCCCCGGGCCGACCAATCGCTCTGGATCAACGGGGACGATCTCTTGTCGGTCGTGCAGTGCCGTACCAACGTCAGCAATGAATGCGCTGAAGTCATCCCACCCCGTTTGGCCACCAGCACCTCTTTGCACCCGCTTCCACAACGACAACAGTCGCGCGTAGAGCCGCCCTTCCTCTCGCTTGGTTGCTAGTTCTTCTTGTGAATGGCCCGAATATGTTTCACGCGCGCTGAAGGCCGCCTGGTAGGCAATGGCCGCCTCTTCCTTAGTCTTGAAGTAACCAAGGTGGCGCCTTTTGTAGTTGATGGTTATGTACGCCACCCAACGGTTCCGCGATGACACCCAGCTAACGCCGGTCAACCCGGATGTCTCATTTTCACGCGGGCGGCGCGTTGTGCTGATCTCCTGGGCGGAGACTTCTTTCAGATTGTCAAACCGAAGGTCAAGATAGTTGCCATTGATGGGGATGACGCTCCCCTTTGGCCATTTCTTGGTGACGAACAACCACGCCAACCTATGCGCAGCATAACTTCTGCGGCGAATGTTGATGTATCTGCGCCCGTAGGTATCAATATACCCAACCTCGTCCTTGTAGCGTGCGTAATTAGGCACGTCAGGACGCCAGCTAAATTTGCCAGTCTCTGGTTGGTAGTCGAGCACTTTGATCAGTTTCTCGTAGGAAAGGTCTTTGCCCATTTCTCTCTCCAATCTGGGATAAGGCCATTAGCCCTACCACAGATTGGATACTAGAGAAAGTGTTCACTGCATACGATCAGCTAGGAAAGCTGGCGAACGCTGAACGCCAGTCAGTATACTGGGGTTGCCCACGTTGATAGGCCTTCACCAGGAGGTTGTCCGTGGTGTTGTCGACCCACATGTCCGTCTCATACGGATCACGCTCGAAGAACTTCAGCCCTTCCTCGTTCTGCGTCAGCACGAACCAAGCCGTGTTGGAGGTGAGGTAGTCGCAGACCATGTAATCCACGATACCGCCCTCTACGGTGCGATCCGCGTTGATGTCGTTGTCGGCCGTACCAGGGCGGAGTTCCGTCTTGGTGATACGCTCGGCAACGTCCATCAAGGCCACCGGAACCATGAGGCCGTTGCGCTTGGCGCGGCCCATGATCTTCAAGTTGCGCTCATCCACCCAGTTGGTGCGGATGTTCTTGATGGCCTGCATCAGCGATGCTTCGCTCAGGGTCGCGTCGGTCGTGTACCGATTGGCGGCCGTGGCGCCGTCCACGGGATGGTCCGTAGCGAAGAACGCCTTGCCGTCACCCACGATGCTCGAATCGTAGGTGGTGCCCGAGTTGAAGACGTTGAAGGAGTTGATTTCCCAGAACTCCTTGAACGCCTTGCCCAAGCCCAGAGCGGTGGGCTTGAACTCGGTCTTATAGAGATCATCGCGAATGGCCTTTCGCGTGATCGCGTAGGCGAGACCGACCTCATACGTCTCCGCATTGTAAACCCAGCGCTGGCCGGCCGCGTTGTCGAAGCCGGTTGCGCCGCCTTCCTGCTTCATCTGCGCCAGACCCATGTAGGCAACGTGGGCGGTGCGCTCGATCTGCATCGTGCTCTGGGTCGTCTTGAACACCTTCTTGTACTGGGTCGGGATGTTCGGATACTCGCCCGTGACCTCGCGAAGGCCGGGGCGCAGCAGGTCTCGGATCTGTGAGGTATTGATAGCCATGTGTTAGTTATCGGCCTTCTTGGCCGTCCTCTATTGAGAGTTCAGCCTTAGACGCCCTGAGAACCGAACGTGTTGATCGCAACCACGGCCCAGTTGTAAGCGCCGGCCTGCGTGCCCGGAGCGAGCGTGGACGACGTGCCCGCGCCTTCCGGGCTGTTGCCCATGGACCAGTTGACCCAGAGATCAACGAGCTGGAGAGGAGCCGTAGTGGCCGTGGTGATCGACGACGTGTCGAGATAGGAACCCGAGCGGCCCGTGAGGGTCGAACCCGTGCCAACCACAACGTCGAAGTTCATGCCGATGTCGGTCAGCGCGACGCCGGTAGCGTCGGTCTGGATCACGTACAGAGCAGCCGGCGCCAGCGCACTATCTTCGTACTGGGCCAGGATCGACCCCGAGGCCGCGTCCGTGCCCGGGTAATACTTCTGCGGCACCGTGGTCTGCTGTGAATTGGAGGCGTAGCGGCAGCCCGCAAACACGCCCTGCACCAGATAGGCGCTGGAGCCCGAGGTCCACTGATACAGGTAGCCGTCAGACGACTTCTTGATCAGATCGCCGGTATAGATGGCGGTGGTGTTGGTGGAGAGAATGCCATTGCGGCGCTCGCGAATGGCAGCATTGGTCGGGGGCGAACCCTTGTAACCAATGAAGCGGAGACCGAACGGGGCCAAGGTGTTTGCCATGAAAGACGAACCTTTTTTTCAAAGGGCGCGTCTCGTAATGTCAGCACGTATGGGGGGTGCATGCATCGGAGATCAGCGCCGTTGATTAGACGGTGCGCCCAAACGCAAGATAATTGCGTCAGGTGCGGCTGCTGATCTCCACTCTGGCTTTCACCATTACTCACCCGGCGCGGCCGGGGGGAGATTTACATTCCTGTGGCGTGGCGCCATCCCGCCCCAGTTGTTGGGGGCAGTTCTTGTTCAGGTACGCCAAGAAACTTGATGACGATTTAATGCCGATTATTCGGTTAAGTTGTCAACAGGAAATCGCTCCATTTTTCCAGGTTCGATAATCATGTCGAGTTCCCTCAAATGTTCGGCAAAACACCCCGAGTAAGTCTTGCCGCCATGGTGGTGCAATTTCAGGTGCGGGTCCACCCAAACGTCGCCGCCGAGGTCGCGCCACTTGCGGCAGAAATTCATGTCCTCGCTGATGCGCTCGTGGTCGATGATGGAGAACTGAAACAAATCCCACGCCTTCTTGATCGGCTCTACTTGCGGCTGGCCGTACCATTCGTCAGCGTGTGCGGCGATCATTTTCTCTATGCAGGCCCGAGAGATGCGCATGAGGCCGCCGGGCCCACCCGCAATCTTGGCGATACCGTTTGGGTGGTACTTGCCCGTGCGCGGGTCCACGAACTCAATGGGGCCGGGGAGTTTCTTGATCGGGTAGCCCTCGCCTTCGCTGCGCTTGGGGTAGGCGCCGAGCACGAAGTCCACGGGATGGGACACGAGGCGTAGGATCGCGCCGGGTTCCCACGACACGTCGGCGTCTACAAACAAGGCATGCGTGTAGTCGGGGTTTGCGTAAAAATGCGCGGCGATTGTGTTTCGATTGTCACAGAGATCAGCCGACCCCGGCTTGGTGGCGGGGGTTACGAGCCAGCCGTTGCGGGACAGTTCAAAGCAGGCGGCCTCCACGGCATCCTTCACGCGGTAGTCAATCTCGGGTCGGTAGGTGACGACGGCGATGAACAGGTGGCCTTTGAATTTCGGGGTATTGCTGTTGGCGGGCGCGTTCATTTCTGCTCCAGGATTTGCCTGTAGGTTTCCGGGTCGCTCGGGGTATCCCGCAACTTGGCAACTGCGGAGACCGCCAGCATGGCAAGATCAAACGACCCCGAGACGTGATGCGCCACCATGGCTAGGTGCTTCCATTGCTCCAAGTCCATGGGCTTGGTGAAGTCCCGGACATACAGCATATCCGCCTCTAGCAGTTGGTGCGGGTCACAATGCGGAACGGGCGTTTCCGTGGCAATCGGCATGAGTGAGGCGCCGGCAAAACAGTGGGGGACAAACCCCATGGAGCGCAGTTCCAAGTCCACGTGGGCAAAAGTCGGCTGGTCCTTGTAAACAGGCATGAAGGACATTTCGACCTGTACGGCCACTGCCTTGGTGAGCTTGTAGCGCCCGGAGCGCAGTACCTCTATTTCAAAGCCCTGCACGTCCGCCTTGAGTAGGTCGATGGCTTGAACCTCGGCCACGTCATCTAACCGAATTGTGGGCAGCGGCTTGATCTGATTGACCTTGCCCCACTTGGAAGCGCCCGCGAAGGCGTCCAGCGCCTTCTGATCCGGCTCTAGAAAGCTGGTCATGCCCTGAAACTCGCACAGATGCAGCATGCGCATCTGCCCGTTGCCGATGGCGTGGGGCAGGTAGGTTTCGCTGGGGCCTTTGCCTTTGATCAGCCGTTCCAACGCCTCAGGCTGTGGTTCGAACCCGACAACCGTACACAAACCCTCATCCAGCATGCGCTGGTAAGGTGGTTTGGCGTCTAACTGATTGGCGCCGACATCGACAATTGCCGTGGGGCGGTCGGGCTGCAACAGGTCGCGCAAGGCATGCATTCAGCAATCCTTTTCGGGTGAAAGAAAGGGCGCCGAAGCGCCCTGTTCAATCTGTCTTTCGCACACGCGTCACGCATGTCATTCGTCAAGCGTGTATTGGTAGTTCTTGTTCGGATCACCCATGGGGGTTCGTCCAATCTTCACGCCCGTCTGGCTCTGTGCGTCGCGGTTGCTGAAGTCCATCATGTCGCCCGCAACGTTCGGAACTGCACGCTGCATCAGGCCCGTCATGGACCGGGAAATCTGGAGCTGCTCGGCGGCCGATTTCCCCTGCACCTTGCGGGAGATTTCAACAGCCATCGTCGGCCGTTCCATCAGCATCTGGCCGTCGTGCTCAATCGGCCCTTCAAACCCAACCGGCATGATCTTGCCCGGATGCCGCGATGCCGGAACCGGCGTCCAGCCCGCCTGATGGTCGGCAACGATGCCCTTGGTGTATTCGGCGTTCTTGATCTTGCGCGTACGCCATTCGTAGGTCCAGCCTGGCTCCGGGAAGATGCCCATCTTGGCAAGGTTGGTATAGTCGTCGTCTTGGCCCGCGACCTGAGCAAGATCAATCTTGCGGCCGTCGCGGGTATAGATGGCATGCGGATCGCGGTCGGGCGTGCGCGCTTCCATGCGGGGCGGCTCGGGGTCGCGCGTTGCGGTGCGGGGGGGCTTAGCAGCAGACTTAGCAACAGCCATGATGGCGGTTCCTTTCGGGGGGATGTGAACGCGGACTAAAACTGGTGATCATAGTCGGGGTCGAGGAAGTTCTTTGGGAGCTTCCCGGCCTTGATGTCTTCCACGGCGCCCAGTGCATACTTGACGGGGTCAAGACCAGAGGCACGGACGAACGCCGCCAGCTTGGGGGGCAATTTAACTTGCGCCGCATTCATGTTGCTGGACGAGAAGTAACTGCCGTTGCGGGAGACTGGCGCAGCCGATGGGGCCCGAGTTGCGGTCTTGGCAGACGCAGGCTTTGTTTCCTGCGGCTTGGCTTCATGCGTGGCATCATCTTCCGTGGCCATTGCAGTCTCGTCCTCTAGGAACTCTTTGTTGAGCGACCTAATGAAGGCGTCCGAATTGATCGGTTTGCCGCGCATGGTTTGATAGTTGATGAATGTCATTGCGGCCTGATGCAAGTTCGGGTTCGTAACAAACTCTCGGTTTTTCTCAAACCAATCACCGATCTTGTCCCCCGCCTTCGCGCGCGCATCTTTTACCCAATCGTCCGGCGTGATTTGCTTCGGCGCTGGGTCTTCGCGTTTCGGCTTCTCCGGTGCCGGCGCCGTAAGTGCCCGCTCTGCTTCCGCAATCGCTTGCTGGGCGCCGTGCCGGCTTTCCTCCAGTTTCGAAATGCTGTTCTCGGCACGCTGCATCTTGCGGATCGCTTCGCTTTCCGCAGCCGTATCCCCAGCCTCCCGCGCAAGGATCATTTCCCGTTTTGCTACTTCGGCCGCCGCTTCCCAGTTGGCAATCGTCGCTTCAATGGTCCCTTGATCCGCGCTTACTCGCGCATAGTGCGCACGCAAAAGCGCGTTGTCTTTCAGAGCCAATTCTTCTTCGGCTTTCAGGCGTGCCGCACGGGCTTCCTCAACTTCCTTGCGCGCGGCATCGGCCGCAGCCCGCAATTCTTCCGCTTGCTTTTGGGCGCGCGCGTAGTCCGCATCGGAAAACGTTGGTTCTGGTTTGGCTTCCTCAACAGCCTTTTCAGGCGGAGCCGGCTGTTCCTCGGCCAGCACCGTCTTGGGCAGGCCATCGGCGTCGTATCCGAGCGCGATAAGGTCGTTCGGGATTTCAACGATCATCTCTTCATCGGCCATGGGGTCGCCTTTACCAAATTGCGTCGGGGTGCGGAATGGTGCCGATGATGTCGCGCTCGCTCAGAACCCGGCAGAACACCTCGTTGACCTCGCAGGCCATGCCGTTGGAGGGCTGGAACCAAACCCAATCGCCGACCTTGTTCTTGGTGCCGTGGAACTTGACGTTTTCGTCGTCCACGTAGGCTTGCGCGCCCATGGCGACGATCAGGCCAACCTTGCCCTGCCAGTGGTATTCCTCGATGTCGTCGTCCGTCATGGCGTCGGTCATGATGATGCCGCCAGCCGTCTTGGTGACCATGGGCGGCTTGTAGATCGCCACCAAAATGCGGGAGAACTGCACGATATCATCGGGGATGGTGCCGATCTGCTTTTGGATGAGCGCCTTTGGGTCTTCCGTGTGCTCAACCGTCACCCAATGCTTATTGATCTTGCCGACTGGGGTGCGAAGATTGATTTTCCGGCGATGCTTGCCACTGAATGCTGCTGGTTTGATGATGCTTGCTGTCTTGGCCATTAGTCCCTCTTGGCTCTACCGCTCATCTCGCTCTCGATTTGCTCAATCAGCTTGAGAACGTCGTTGAATGCCTGAATTCGCCCCATGTAGCGCACGCAGTTCATGCCCGTGGCCGCCGCATCGCCGGAAACTATTTGTGTCCCTTTTCCCAGTTCCTCGTGCGCCCTTTGCAGTTCGGCAATGATGTCGCCGCGCAGTTTCTTTATAAAACGGGATTCATACGGGTCGTGCAAAGGATTACCTTGGCGCCCAAGCAGAACAGGATTGTCGATCCGTAGTTGACCTCGGCGTTGGTGCGCCGGCCCTGCTTGGCAGGCAATCCCCCCACATGGGGGCCATGTGGTAGCGCGCCCAGCCCTTACAGGTGGCGCAAACTTCGGGGATGGCAGGAGCGGGGGGAGGCGCGAGTTCTTCGGCTTCAGCCGGTTTCACGTTGGCGCGGGCCATGTGGGAGCATTCTGTGTTCACGCGCACTTGCAAAGTACTAGAAAGTGTTCGCTGAAATGGGCAACCGTTGCCGCCACCGAACCCCGATTTAGATGGGGCACTGTGGCGTGGCGGCAACGTGGGATTACTTGCCGTACTTCTTCATTTTCTCAAGGCGTCCAAGCCCGCCACCCGCGCCGGCATCGAAGCCACGGGGAGGAGAGGCAGGACCGCCTACGGACCGGCAGGCCATGCCGCCCTTGCGGAACCGGGTCATCTTGGTTCCCTTGTGGTCTTCCTTCTCGTGCTTGTGGATCATCTCGGCGACCATTTTCTTGTCTTCGGCCGCGTCGCTGTGGACGCGGCCGCCGCTTGCGCGCATCGGAGGCGGCATCATCGGAGGTACACCAGCGCCGGTGGGTGGCATGGGTGGTCCACCCATCGGAGGCCCATCGGGGCCTTTGCCGCCGCCGCCGGCAATCACGACGTTGACGGTGGTTCCCTTCTTCCCGCCCTCATCCTTGTCGTCTTTCTTGCCGCCTTTCTTGGACATTTTGCGACCAGCACGGGCGAGGTTGGGCTTGGCGGGCGATCCGGAGGCGGACATGCCTTCCTCAAGGGCCGGGCCATCGGAGTTCATGCCCTTCACGGCACCGCCAGAGGCGTAGGCTTGGCGCGGACCTTTGGAGCCGCCGCCGTAGGATTTCAGAAGGCGCGTATTGCCCGAGGCGCCGGTCGGGACCGATTTGATGTAGCTCATAGGATGATCCTTGGGCACGATGTTTCCAACGCGCACACTCCTTAATTCGGGTAGCCGTTTTGTGTGGGAAAGTCACGCAGATATTCAACCGAGCGCCGTCTTTCGAGTTCGTCGGCAATCAAGCCTGCCAAGTGCTGCAGCTTGTCATCGTAGTCGGCCCCACGGACTGGTCCGCCCCCTGACATTGGCGGCGCGTTATTACTGCTGGCAGGCGCGATGATTTCCGACATTTTCCCTATTTCCGCATTGGCAACCGGCGTCGCCTCGGGATGAACCAGAGCCCCCTGTGCGAACTTCAGCGCCTCAATGGCCTCCTTGCTGTTGCGGTCGGCGTGCTTGGTTTGCGCGTCAATCATCATCTTCGTGCGCGCGTCTTGGATCTGCTGCTCCTTGAGATCCAGCGCCCTGTGCTGCAAGGGGTCTGGGCCCTGCTCGGGCTGTTCGGCGTTGTTGGCGCTGTGCTGCATGGCCATCTTGGTGGCCTCAATCTCCTGGCTGGACTTCAGCTTCTCCTGGTTGGTCTGATGCGTCAGCATCACCTGCATGCGCTTGGTTTCCGCATTCTTGTCGTCAATCTGCAGTTTGGCTGCGGCCAGCGGATTGATCGGCGGCGGCTGTGCAGCTTGGGGCGGGGCGATGAACTTGTTGAACTGGTTGTCGCTCATCTTATAGACCGCGTGCGCGATGTAGCGGTCAATCTCTACCTGATTGTACGGGCTGGGCATGCCGGGGGCGGGCTGGGTCAACTGCTTGAGGCCCAGAGCCAATAGCTTGCGATGGGTTTCAGAGGGCACATTCGGATCGGAGCGCGGCTGGATTTCGCAGGCGTCCAGCGCCCGCATCAGACGCTCAACCCGAATCTGCTTGTCCGTACCCATGGCAGGACGGCGGTTGCCGCGCCAGAGCGATTCCGGGTCGGTACGGAGCAGATCCACGATCAGACGGAACTCCTCAGACTGCGCTGCGTGCAGCATCTTGTGTGTAGCGCTCAATGGCTTGGTTGCCTGTTCCAGCAAAGCCAACGTGGTGCCGACCGGAGCGTCTTGCCGTCCTTCCCCGAGCGGCATTTCGCCCGTGCCGCCGATGCTCCGGGCCACGTTGCGGGTTTGCTCGATGAACTGCATGACGGCCGCCGAGATGTCCTTGAAGGGCATCCCCATGACCACCTGCTGAATCGGCAGGCCGGCCGTATCGATCTCGGCGCAGCCGCCAGGCGGAACCATGATCTCGTTGGTCAACTGGCGTCCCGAGCCCTTGGCCTTCAAGAGGCCGGGGTAGTTGCTCATAACACCGTTATCGATGGACAGACGCATCAAAGCGGTAAGGGCAGAAGCCATGTTGCCCATCATCTGGCCCAAGCCCACGCCGTAGATGCGGGACATGCCGGTGGAGTAGGGGAACAGAACAAACGGAATCTGGGGCGGCCGGTAGGTTTCCTCGTTGTCTTCCTCGGCCCAATTACGTCTGACCTCAAGTACTTCGCGTGATGTTTCGTCTACAGTCACCCTGTAAGGCAAAGGCAGACCAGTTGCCTTGCCATTTTTGGTATGCTCATACCCCTTGATGTCAAGCTTACAGTAGCACTCATAGAGAGTGTACTCTTGATCCTCTACGCGCTGGGGCTGCGGATTGTTGCCGGTGATGTTCGCTTTCTTGGCGTCTACTGGGTTGAGCATAGGTGCCAAAGGCTCGCCCAAGAGGATGTCTCGGTACACCCCTTCGAGCTGCATAACCCGCATCACGTCCTTGGCCATCGTGACCTCGTGCGTCACGCGCGGCGCATTCTTGAGGTCAGTTGCGGTGGACGAGACGATTAGATCCGTTCCATCCACGAACTCGGACACGGGCCGCTGCTTGAGCGGGCACATATAGACCTTCTTGAAGGTGCCAGAGGCAAGCCCCGTCCACCACAGCATGAAGTACATATCGGGGTAGTATTCGGAGGCGGTGGTGGTGAAGTAATAGTTGAGATCGTCTTCCAGTTCTTGAGCGAGGACGGTCATTTCCTCGGTCTGGTTGTTGCCAACGACTTCGACCTTCACGGGACCGGATGGCGGGCACATTTCGGCGTAGGCATTGGCGCGGAAGAAATCGACCGCTTGGGCCAATGTCGGATCTCGCACGACGGATGTACTGATGCCCAAGGCCGAGCGGGACACGTCGCCCTTCGGGTCTTCCAGCTTCATGCCCAGCAATTCCAGGCATTTGGCGCGCATCTGCTCCCATTGGGAGCGGTCTTGTTTATCGGAGGAGATCGCGTCCAGAAGCTCGTTGGAGATGCGTCCAAGCTCGATGGGGTCGATCTTGAGGGCCAAGTTCTCGTTGTGGGTTTCGTCGCCTGTGTCGGGCTTTTTCCAAGAGGGAGTGCCGATGGTGATTGAGCCGTCCTCGTTATCAATGGAGGTGAGCCCGGTGTCGGGGTCCACGTGGACTGTTATGTTGTCTTCTGGTTCTTCCTCTTGCGGGATGTCCACGACATCCCCGCCCTTGGCATAGAACGAGCGGTAAGTGTCGTCATCCTGCTCTTCCTGTTTTTTGCTGCGGCGCTTGGTGGGTCGGCGTGCCATGGGCGGTGTTCTTTCGGGGCGGATAAAAGAAGGGCGCCCCGATCAAAGCGGCAGCGCCCTATGCATGACGAGGTGGGGTGGCCTCAGTTGGGGCGCGCCTCTGCGCCATCGGCGCCGTGCTGTACCTGGGGAAGGGGCACGCGTTCCAAGAACTGTGCGATCCGAGCCATCTCGGCCATGACAACCCTGGGGTCCAGCGGCCAAGTATTGCGCATATAGACCGCCAAATCATGCAGGCTGCCGGCGGCGATATTCGTGATATCGCGCGGGGAAAGGTTCAACGGGCTGTCGGGGGTGTCATCCGCCATAGTAGGTTGCGCCTGTGTTTGGGTTTAGGTGTCCCGAACGCAACGCTGGACGTGCCCAATCGCTGGCAGAAAAAACGTGGAGTGTCAACGAAAGTCAGGCGCCGTATATGCTCGGGCGCGCGGAGTGTGACAGCGATGCTCTGGCCATCTCATCGGCGCGCGTTTCCTCGTTGCGCATGAGTATCCCATTGTCGCGCATCCAGCGGACAGCCTGCGAAACGGAATCCACGAGGTTATCCTCGTCACCCGGCAAGCCCCGGAACTTGGCGCATTCGTCAATGACCATCTGCGCCCAGTCGCGGAATAGCAGCAGATCGCCGCTTACGCTGGCTGGCGCCTCAATAATGCCGTCTGCGAACAAGTGCTGGATGGCGTATGCGCGGGCTCGTTTATCCTGCATGCCCGGGTTGATGAATTGCACGCTCCATTCCCGGTCACCGTAAAGCCTGCGGATTTCTTGCACAACGGAATGGCCAGAGGCTTTGTCTTCCACCAAAAGCTTGTGCACGCGCAGCCGCGAACAGTCATGGGCCACCCATTCCACAAGTCCCCATCCAGGGGATGCACGCCGAACATAGGCCGCGTTGGTTTCGGTTGGCGTGCGCTCCATGGTCTGGCCGTGCAACTCCAGCCATTTTTTCCATGCGTGGAGCAGGATGCACTTTGGCTTGCCGCGCTCGTAATAGACGCCCCATACGGTAAACCCTGATGGGTCATTCTCCTGCTTCGCAGTGAATGCAGGATCAAGAGATGCGAGGATGAAATCGAAGTTGTGCCGGAACGGCGCCCCTACCGCTAGTTCGTAGATGCCCCACCAGTCCCGTTTAAGGATGCCGCCGCCGCGCGGTTCTGGAGCCTGCTGATATTGGGCCGAGTTTGATGATGCAAAGCCCCACACGACATAGTTGCCCGTGGTGGTCTCCAGCCCATAGACGGCTTCTTCGCCGTCTGGCTCAATGGATACGATCTTTTCTTCGCCGATAATGAACTTCGTTCCGAGTGCACCTTGCATCATACGCTCACGCCATTTGACCGGTTTCACAACGTGCAAAAACCTCTGGAAAAGAGGCAACGCTTTATGGTCGTTGCGTAGATAGTACCAACGCACAACGTGCCCGCCTGGGCATGGCCTATCCTTGTATCCGTAGTCAAAGCCAAGTCGTCCCAGTATGGCTTCTAGCTTTTCGCAGATGGGCGCATTGCGATCCATGCCCTGTGAGAACGATATCAAGCAGGATGGCTCGTAGTGAGCCTGTTTCTTCGACATAACGGCGCTTCCTTCGCCGTCGAAGAAACCAGCCAGCCAACCTGCGGCTCGGATATCATCTTCAGTCGTAAGCCTTGGGATCTCTGGCTCACACACCCGCATGAGGCGCCTGCCCACTGCCGCTGGCATGTATGTTGGACGCTCTTTGTTCTTGTCTGAGTGCCTTCCAGTGTACCACTTATGATCCTCGGTGCAGCGAATGACTTTACCGGTATCTAGGGTGATCTTCACAACGGGCCGGAAGGACTTGCTGATGTTTAGGACAGTTGCAGGGATAAGGCGACGACGTTTGTATTTGAAGGTTTCATCGTGCGGCGTGTTGTCAGTAGTAAATCCGATCACCGTATCGCCAACCGCAACCTCCCCGATGGGCTTCATTGAAAGATCTCCCATCAGCACAGGAGATTCAGCAGGTGTGCAGAAAGCATAAGGCCCTAGCGTTCGCTTCAAATTCTCAACGATGTGCTTAGGATACCTGACGGGCGAGGCCAGTTCGCCCATTTCGCTACGCGGGTCTTGCCACCACTCGGTCGCGCAATGGCGCGATGGGTCGTATTCCATTGGGATCGAAAGGTGGACGTACCCAACGTCGTCTTTGAGCAGGGCAGCACTTACGTCTTCATCGTGAACCCTTTGGCCGATCAGGATGATAACATCTTCCTGCATGTCGTTGAGGCGGTTGGACATGCCCTCCCGCGCCCAGCGCACTGTCTCCGAGCGCACGGCATCGGACTCGCCCTCCTTAACACTGTGCAAATCATCATTGAGTACACGCGTGCCTCTTTCGCCCGTTCCGACTCCTCGAATTGACGATGAGAACTTCCATCCGGTGTGATTGTTGGTCGGTTTGATCTTTCCATCTTCGGTGAGGTGGAAAACATGGCCCCACATCTCCTGGAAGTCTCGCGTCATAACAATATCGCGGAAGCGTCCGTTGTCGCGCTCCGTCAAATGCGAGGCGTAGGCGAACGTCACATAGCGTTGCCAGGGTTGCCCCGCTGGGCCCCATTCCCAGGCGGGCCAGAAGACGTTGACGAGTAGGGACTTGGCCGCGCCTGGGCTGACGTTGATGCAGAGGCGCTTGATCTCACCGCGCGTGACGGCTTCTAGGTGAAGGCAGATTGCCTCCATCTGCATGTCGATTACGAGCGCGGTGTTGGGTTCTAGGATGTGCCAGAAGTAGTGCACGAAGTGGAGCAAGCCGCCGGGGCGCCCCTTTTCCCCTAGATCGGACTGACGTGCCCGCTCATCCCGCTTGTTCTTTTCCAGGATCGCTGCGGCGAGCCGTTCCTTCCGCGCTCTGTCCGAGAGACCTTCGAGGAGCATGGGCATGGTGGTAGGTGGCTGGCCTTTGTGTGCGCGCCCCTTGCTATCTTGATTTGCTGTGGATACGCAACGGGCCCGTCGCCAAGGCGCCAGAGTTGTGCTAACTGCGACGTGATTAAAACGCTCTGGGGGAAGCACACAGGATGGACTATCGACGCTCTGAAATGGTCTGCCCGATTCCCGTAGGCCGGTATCCTAGGAGGCAACCTGTGGCGACGAAAACCGCTGACCCACAAGTCAGGCCATCTGATTTCGACGGCGTGTTGAACCGGCTCAACCATATGTTCGCGTACATTGAGAAGCGATTAGACGACGGGCCAAGCAAGGAACATCTGCTGGACGAGGTCGTCAACATTTCGCGGCAGATAGATCGCGCCGCACAACGAGTTGGTCATCCCAATGGCAAACAGGACCAAGGTCTATAAGAGCCAGCGCAACCGCGTTTTCAAGCGGGACGGCATGCGCTGCCATTACTGCAAGCTCACGGTGAGCCGGGACGTAACGCAAGAGCATCCCCGACACGCTACGCTTGATCACATGACGCCAGTGGCGCGCGGCGGGTCCAACGCAGACGACAACCTCGTATGCGCCTGCCGCAGGTGCAACAACGTCAAAGGCAACATGCCGTATGATGCGTTTCTTTGGTACCGGCACATGGTTGTGCGCGGGGAGAACCCAGAGGACTTGCTGGCAGCGGTCGCGATTGTGTTTGGGGAAGTGTCGTCACGGCCTGGGGATTGCGTCGTGACAGAAGACATTGCGGTAGGGAGGCTTAAGTAGTGGCCGACGTTGTGAGAATCAGAACTACCCCACACGAAACACAAGCGGAGAAGATCACTCGTCTTGCGGCGCGATTAAATGTGCGCCCACACCCTTACAATTTCATCATCGCTTACGACGGCACGCACGGAGAAAAGTATTGCCTCGTGGACATCATGTTGGCGTTCTTGGACAAGGTTAACGCGCATGAGCAGGACAAGGAAAACCCGCCGCCGCAGGCGGCAACGAATGCGACACTCGATTTCGAAGCCCGGGGCGATCCAACGCCCAGCACACTGCGCGCTATCGGGAAGGACGGGGACGGCACATAGCAAGAAGATGAAAGCTAAGCAGCCTCTTTAACTAATCTCGCCCACAAATTGCGGTTTGTGCCAAGGCGTCACCGCGCCAGTTTCGCGCCCATCTCCAGCCACTTCGCGGCGCACTTGATCTCCGAAGGGCCGCCCACGAATACTGAGTACGGCATCTTGGCATAGACCGACGTTTTCAGCTTCATGTGGTACGCCCGCATGAGGACGTGGTCGTCCATGGGATAGGTGTCAAAGTTCACGTCTGGGAACTGCTTTGAGGCTGGGTGCGAGTGATACGCGCATTCGTAGTTGGCCTCGAACATGAGGGCGTCGGGATAGGATGCGTTGATAACGAACGCAGGCCGCGCGTTGGCGGCAGTGGCAAGGAGCACCAAGGCTAGGGCGACCCGTATCATCTTATCGGCACGATGTTGTTCTTCTCCGCAGCGACAGCCGCGTCACGTGCCGCCCAGAAAGCTTCCGTCTTGCGCTGACGGTCCACCCACGGCTCCCGCATAAAATCACAGATCATGTAAGCCATCGTGCGGACATCTTCGGCGGTGGCCGCGCTAGGGTTGCGCATAAGATTTTCGGCGACCAAGTGCACTTCATCATATGTAACGGCCATGAGTGTCTCTCCTATTCCACTGGCCCGTGCGGCTCGATGATCTCCCGCGTGGTTAGATGCCGCTCCGGGAGTTGCAGGTAGCGGACCATGTCCATGCAGGCGGCAGGCGTCTTGATCTGGGCGTCCTCCATAATTTCCCAAAGCAAGTGAGCCCTGCGCCAGCCGTTGGCGACGATCTGCATGCGGTCCGCCATGTCGATCACGGTCAGGTCGTTCATGCGCGCCCCTTGTGTTCGAATACCTCGTAGGTCAGCCCAGGGTAGTTGTTTCCCTTGGCCCAGACGATCACGGTCTTCCCCGTCGCGGTAAGACGAACCTTCTGCGCGGCTGGAGCCGATTCGCCTTTGCGCATCCCCCACTCCAGCAGATCGCAAGGCTCACCATTGAAATACCATTGCTGCGGCTTGGCTTGCGATGTGTCTACGGGGTTCCATTTAACCGACATATCAAACCTCAGTGTTTCGCGTCGCTGCCAGCTTGGATGTCGCCTAGGTTCTCCGCAAGGAACTTGTCTAGCTCCTCGTCCGATACGTCCGCGAAATCCCCAGGTTTTCCAACTTCCTTGCGTTCAATAAACATGCCCACTTCCTTGCCAAGCAGTTCAAGGGCCCGGTTCGCAACGTTGCCTTGGTATTTGTACTCGCCCGTTTCGTTGCCTTGCGTGTCATAAACTGGTTCGGCCGTCATGGCCCTCTGAACGTTCTCGATGAGCTTCTGGAGAACCCAAGCCCTTGATAAGGAAGTTGTCTCAATCGCGGTGACTTTGGCCACTTCTCGCAGTTCGTTTAATCGAGCTGAGATTTTAACGTCTTTTAACAAGCGGGTTGCGGCTGCAGACGCAACAGACACCGATTTTGCTTTATATCCAGCTGCTAGGTAGGCCTCGCCTTGACCTTTCCCTTTAACAAGTTCCTGCACGAATTTTTCGTGCTGTGCGTTCTCAAGAATTGGCATCAGGTCTTCTTATGCTTATAGCGGCCCCGGATCGTCGCGTTGAGGTACTTCCCCGCAGACTTGGCGTTGATCAGTCCCTCATAGTGGTCTTTGACCACGCCACCGTAGTTGTACGAGGAGCCGTTCCGAAATTTGACGGTGAGGGTCTGCGACCCTTCATCATAGTGGCAGGCTTCGAGATTGGATGAGGTGAGGGGGCGGAATTTCATCTCTTTGGTTGTCATGACGTGAGCACCGCTTTGACCATGGCGTGACGGGTGGGGCGAACCGTGGGGTGGGGAAGTTCCTCGCAGTCCTGGCCTTCGCGCAAGAGGTCATCGGCGGCGCACTCGTAGCCTCGGAGTGCATAGATCACGCTGGGGGGCGCGGCGCCGTATGCGTCGCCATCTGTGAGCTGGGCGAGGAGCGAGACCATGTTGAGATGGATGGTGCCGATCTCGTCCATCTGCTCGTTGGTCAACGATTGCTTGTTGCGGTAGCGGATGAAGCCGGCGGCCTTGAGGGCGCTATCGGCCCTTTCAATGATGGCGTCGACGTAGTATTCCATCTCGGGGGTGAGTTGCATCGACATGGCGGCGCTCTAGTGTGGAACGCCAGACAGCGGGGACTTGATACCTGATTTGCATGGGGCGCGAAAGCGGGGGGCTGGAAAGGCGAACCCCCCGCTGATGAGGCGAGGGGTTCTAGGGGCGCAGTTAGCAATCGAGAGGAGCCGCTGAGGTGCGGACAAGAGAGAGTATGCCAGTTGTCCCCTTGAAAAGGAAGTGGCGAGATGGGCACAGCGGGGGGATTCACGTATTGGAAAGGCAACCATTGTGGGGGCGCGATTGATGGGATGGCAACCGATTGAGACGGCGCCGAGGGGGCGCCCCCTATTCGACGAGAACGGCCCCTATGTTCTCTTGGGCTGGACCAACCGGCTCGACATGACGATTGCTCGCTTTGAACGGCGTCACTGGCGTGATGGATACGGGGGCGCCGTTTTAGAGCCCACGCACTGGATGCCGCTTCCCGAGCCCCCAATGTCAGCCGAAACCTGAGACGGGCGCGTGGGGGCGAATTTGGGGCTTGGCGGGGGTGTCTCGGGTGAAGGGCGGTTTTCGATTGCGCGGCGCCCATTGAAATTGCTCAAGAAACGCCTGAATTTTGGTTTTGGGGGTGCGTTTTGACGCCTTAGCACAAACAAGACTTTGTGCCCACGATTAGTATCGTTTGAGGTTATCAACAGGCCCTAGACTACGTCATTGACGCGAGCATTTTAAGCGTGCTATACGATCAGCTACAACACTCTGTAACGTACATTGGACGGTAAATCAAGGCCTATGGCAAAGCTGAAACTGCGTTCCGAAGCTCAAATGGCATCTCCGCTCTCAGCTAAAGAGCTGAAGGAATGGCGCGCGATACTAGGATGGACCCAGGGGCGCGCTGCGGATTGGCTCGGCGTCAAGAAGCGGTCTTACGAGAACTGGGAATCCGCGCATCGAAATCCTCAGTATCCGCTTGGGGTGCGGATGCGCATGCAATTGGCCGAACAGCGGTTTCTTTTGAAGGGGAAGGGAGCCAAGCCATGAGCGACGATGGCAAAGGCGGCGTCAGCTTTAGCTTCGACGTGCTCGGCTTCTGGGCTGTTCTGTTCATTCTGTTCTGGGCTCAGAGCGGCTGGTACCGGGTTGATTGTGCCATCGGCATCAAGCCTGCCTGCGAGCTGATCGCTTCGGAAAGCACTTACATCGTGAAGGCCCCCAAGCCATGACCACGTTCGACCGCCTTCAGGAGTACCTGATGCTGACCGTTGGCTCCTCTGAAGCCGAGGCGATCCTTCAACTAGCCGTCCAGCTTGTAGAGGAGGAGCGGGAGGCGTGCGCGAAGATTGCGGAGACGATGGATTACGGCGTGACTGACTTCGGCCCTGTGCCAGAAGTTCTGCCGACAAAAGGCGTGCATTTCTACGGCGTCACCACAATCAACAACCGCAACAAGGGAACACCTGATCGCATCGCCGCAGCCATCCGGTGCCGGGAGTAGGTCATGCGCGCTCACTGGTACATCCTTGATGGGCATACCCCGGTCGCGTCAGACCCCACGGCGTGGGCGATATGGTTCGAAGCCAATCAAGATACCCGCGTCGTCAGGCAAGAGAAAGTCAACGGCGCCGCCATCTCGACGGTCTTCCTTGGGATCGACCACAGCTACGGCGACGGGCCGCCCATCTTATTTGAAACGATGATCTTCGGCGGCGAGCACAACGACTATCAGGATCGCTGCTCAACCTGGAAGCAGGCCGAGGCGATGCATGAGACCGCTTGCGCGCTGGCGCGTGGCAACCCGAGCAACTGAGGGCAGCAGTCATGAACTGGTTCGGCAGAAGCTGTCTGATAGCAATAGGACTTGTTGCAGGCCTGTGCTCAAGCAAAGCCCAGGAATTCGAGATGGGCTACCGATTCTACTGGAACCGGCTAAGTGAGGATAACAATTTTACTGTCGCTGGGGCTACCTACAAGGACGGCAGCAACCCGGATTGCTCCGCAAGGACTGTGTGGCCAGATGGTTCAGATTTCTTTGTTTTTAAGGACCTCAAGGATCAAGAACTATATTTGCGTCTTAAGAATGTGAACTGGGAGCTTTCGGACAAACCTGGGACGACCGGCACTCTACGAATAAATTTTCGAGCCGGGGGTAGAGTTGCTGGTGGCGACTACACCTTCATAGTTATGAACAAAAACACCATAGCTGTGCCTGATATCGCCAACCAAGGACAATTCATGCAGAACTTTGCGTCATTTGCTTACATGCAATTCGTCATGCCTGGGAATATTCCGAATGCAGAAATCCCGCTGCGAAAGCCAAAGGAGACGATGGCGGCCCTTGCTGAGTGCGCCAGGAAGTTCAAGGCGGACCCTGAGCTCCTCAAACCCAAAAAGAGCCCTCCTGTGGATGACGTATTTCCATGGTGGGCAAAGCGCATTTGATGGAGGCGTGTAATGGAAATGGTGGAGAGAGTGGCAAAGGCAATCTTTGAATCGGATCATACTGACCGCCTCAAGGCATTAGGCGATGAGCCGTGGCTGAAGTGGGAGGAGTTGGCCCGGGGCATGCGTCGGCACTTTGAGTATGCCGCCCGCGCAGCGATAGAGGCCATGCGCGAGCCGACAGAGGAGATGATCAAGATGGGTTTGTATGACGAGAAAGGCTTCAATCGTCTTGGCGTTTGTACTGGCGATTTGACAAATGCCTACACCCGGATGATTTCCGCCGCACTCAAGGAGTAACGCGATGGGATGGTTCAACCGGCTTGTTGCCCGCAACGGCACGATAGGCCTTCGCATGATGCTCAAACGCATTCGGTTCGCTGAGGAAGCCGCAGAAGACTTTGCGCGGAAAGGCTACGCCGACCTAGCCGCTCAATGGCTGGAAAAGCGCGACCGTTTAGAGCGGGAGTTCCACGACATGAAGCAGCGCACTGACGAGCGCTTGGAGTCTGAGGTTCGCAAATGATTTCCGCCGCTCTCCAGCAAGAGGGGAAGGGAGAATGAAACGCGGCTACAAGGTCAGGCTCTATCCGAACAAGGCGCAGCGTGATGCGTTGGCCGTGACCTTCGGCTGCGTCCGCTGGATTTACAACGCGGGCCTCGAACTGTGCCAAACGCGGTTCAAGGAAACCGGCAAGCAGCCGATTTACCACGAACTTCAGAACGTATTTATGCCGCAGGCAAAGGCAGACCATCCGTGGCTAAAGGAAGCCAACTCACAATCGTTGCAAGTCAGTCTCCAGAACCTCGCTGCGGCGTTCGACGCATTCTTTGCCAAGGCCGCGCGCTATCCTCGGTTCAAGAGCAAGAGGAGCGTTCAAGCCGCCGCCTACTACAGCAGTACCTACGTGTCCGAGCGCCGAGACAATGGCTGGGGCAAGGTGCGCATCCCCAAGATTGGCCACATCCGAGCCCGGCTGCACCGAGAAGTGAAGGGGGCGGTGAAGCACATCACCGTTACGTTGGACCGTGCGGGCCGCTATTGGGCCGTCCTGCAAGTAGACGACGGCGTTGATGTTACGCCCGTGGCGCAGGCCGATACCGCACTCGGTATTGATCTCGGGCTGCGTCACTTCGCGACCCTGAGCACAGGCGAGAAGATCGACAACCCGCGCCATCTGCGCCGGGCCGAGAAGAACCTGAAACGCAAGTACCAACAGCACGCCCGCAAGAAAGCAGGCTCAAAGAACAAGGAAAAAGCACGTTTGAAATTGGCTCGCGCTCACGCGCGGATCGCGGATGCCCGGAAGGACTTCCTGCACAACTTGTCTCGACGATTGGTCAACGAGAACCAAGCGATCATCGTCGAGGACTTGAACAGGCGCGGCATGATGAAGAACCGTTCGCTGGCGAAATCAATTGCCGACGCGGGCTGGTTCGCCTTTGCAGCCATGCTGGCTTACAAGGCGACCGCGGATGGGAAACCATTCGTAAAGGTTGGCCGCAAGTTCCCATCCACTCGGACCTGCCATGACTGCAAGCATGTTCGGGACGCACTCCCGATGGGCGACAAGGAATGGAACTGCCCAGCATGCGGTACAGTCCACGACCGCGATCTGAACGCGGCGTTGAATATCCGAGATGAAGGACTGAGACTAATGGCGGAGGTGTGCCCCGCTACTGCCTCTGGACGGCGTGGAAGACGTTGGGCGCCATCGCGCCTAGCGCAGCGCCGGTTGAAAGAGGAAAAAGATAGGATCGGTGGCTCCGGCCATTGATACTAATCTTGGGCACAATTCGTGCTTTGTGCTAAGGCGTCATTAAATATAACCCAACCCCGCTTAACTGGAGCGACCCAATGTCGAAAGAACTCACCAAGCAAGAACTTGTGCGCCTATCGTGGCTCACGGAACTCCGCAGGCAGGGGGATAGGCAGTGCCAGGGCTATTACGAGCTAGGACAAACTGTCTGCGCTCTTGGCCTACTCGCCGAAATCGCAAACTGCGTCCCGGACCAGATGGATGATGATGGGGATGGTTGCATTGCTGCGGTCGGGGGCCTTGCAGGCCTCACCGCGATGCAGTCAGATTACGTCGTAGCCATGAACGACGGCGACGTTTCGATTACAAGCGGCGTTAGACTTCATCACCACACATTCTCAGAGATCGCCGACGTTGTGGAGGGCTGGTTCCGAAAGGACGCGGCATGAACCCTCAGTGTGTCATAGGCTACGGCCTGGGGATCGCGTTCTCCTTGGGGATATGGTGGCTCGCGTATCGTTTGGTTGTTGGAGGGTAAGGAATGGTTCGCATGGAAACGTGGCGCGAAATACTCGTAGGGCCTCGTTGGGCGAAACTGCCAAGCTTCATCCGTGACGAGTGCTTTCGGCGTGGCCTAGACCTGACCATTGACGTTGAGAAGGGTTGGATACGCGAAAGCGCGCGCATAGAAGTGAAGGGCGATAAGGCCAACCTTGATGGCTTCAAGTCTGACCTTTACGCCGCGATGGATAATTACAACCGGAAGCTTTCTGGGGAAGGCACCTAACGGCCACTTGCAAGCGGGGATGTATCAGCGTGAGAGTAGTTGAGAGAGTTGACCCCGACATTGAGGCGTACCAGTTCGCACGGACACGGTTAGAACAATGCCGGGCCGCTGCGAGGGTCGCACTCCATGACCTAGAGCGGGCGCAGATCGCCTACAAAGCCGCTGAGTGGCGGATGGCAGAGCGTTGGTGGCCGTCGAGGCGCGTAAGGCAGTAGAGAGAGGAAGAAGGAAACGAGATGACAACTTGGCAGCCGAGCGAAGGTTTGAAGCGCGCAGACGCGGTGGTAGCGGAGATTGAACAGGCGATGGAGGCGTGCGGGGTTGTGCCGCCTGATGGCAAGCCAATGCGCGCGGTGCTAGGTCACCGTCTGACAGAGATCGTCGCCAAGGCGATTGACGACGCCCGTGGCGCGAAGGATGTGCCCCGGCACGTGACGATCACATCGGTTGACCCGAAGACCCCGGACGGCACCGTATTCTCGAACGGCCACGTGAAGAATGGGGCCATCACCATCACGCCAACGCCCGGCCTTCCAGATGGCGCAACGGTTACAATCGCCAACGGCCCACACGCCGGCACTCATACCTTCTCGACGGTATCAGCTGACACCCCCGTTAAGAGGCGCGGCCGCCCCAAGGGCTCTAAGAAAAAGGCGAAGCCTGCGAAGGGCGACAAGGCCCCAGAGGCACCGCCAGCGGCGGAATGAAGTCACCATAAGTTTTGGACCCTGATTTGATCACAGGGCAGCCGTGCCGGCCGGTTGTTAAATCCAAAGAGACGCTGCTTGGGCCTTATAAACCCAAGAAGCGAAAGCCGGCACAATTCCTTACCGCAACTACCTTGTTGTGCTAAGGCGTCAGAGCCCCATACCCTTCAAGCTGCTCTTGTTCACCTTATCTGTCACACGTGTGTACTCCGATATCATACCCGGTGACTTGTGCCCCGATGACATCTGTATCTGATGCGTCGGTACCCCGTTCTCTGCTGCCGTGGTGATGTGCCCGACCCTCAAGGAATGCCCGGAGACCTTGGCCACTTGGTTGGCGATCTTCTCAAGCTCCTCGGGGCGGGGCTTCTTCTTCCCCGTCTGCTTCATCTTCAAGCGCTTGTAGTGCTTCTTGATCAGTACCGCGACCTGCTTCCCGTCCATCCTATCGGCGAGCTGGTCTTTCACCCGCTTGGCGCGTTCGGGCAGGCGTCCGGTTTCTTCCTTGCAGGCCTCAATGGCATCGGCGAGTTCGGAGAATGCGCCCGTGAGCCCGCGCACCTGCCACCGCTGGGAGCCTTTGTTCCAATAGATGCCCTTGTAACCGGATTGCTGGTTTTCCGAATAGCCGCCCGTGTTCATGCCTCGGAAGATGGGTTCCCCCTTCTTGATATCAGCTAAGTCGATCCAGTTCTTGATCACGTCGCAGAGCAAGCGGGCGTGGATCTTGGGGATCACGTATTCCTCGGCGTCGCCCCCTTGGTTGGTCTTGGAGACCGCGAGACGGATAATGACCCCCTTGGTCTCGTCAATGCTGAGGGTACCCCGGCCGGTGGTGCGCTCCTCGTAGTCCAGGGTTACAACCTCGCTGCGGCGCCGGCAGGCCCCGAACCCCACGGCAAGGATAGCCGCGTCGCGGGCTTCGCGTGGGTTGTCCTGGCGGCAGGCTAGGATCATGTCTTTCAGATCGTCGGCCGTGATGGGGTTCACCCGGTTGGATTTGGCCGATTGCCCGAGGGTGCGCCGGATGCCGTCCATGATCTGGGCGAGTGCGGGGTTCTCCATGTCCAGCTTCTGCCCGGCCGTCTTGTGCTTGTTCTTGATCGCGGAGATTGTCGTCTGCACGTAGGAGTTGGAGACCTTGTGCCCTTCCGCCCAACGGGTTCCCCGCTTGCCGGCGTTCTGCTTGCCGTCGGCGAGCCAGGTCAGATACAGCGCTAGCGTTTTGGCGTCGGCCGGGATGGCGATCTCGTCATTGTCGCGGCACCAGTCGGCAAACTGCGCCCAGCACTTGGAATACTCCACCTGCGTGCGCTCGGAAAGCGCATTGGCGGCGTAGGTTCGGGCCTTGTCTTCAAGGTCCAGATAGTTTGCGAGCTGCGTTCCCTTCTTGGGGACGACTAGGGCCGTGCTTTCTGACTTGCGCATTAGGTTTCCAAGGGTTGATGAAACGCGGCACAACTAAATGATTGGATAAGGACGGCGTATCCACACAGGATGACGGCGCCATCGAAGCGCCGGTCGGCCAAACAACCAGATGCTTCTGCGCCAGTATTGGACACGGGGATTGCGAAAACAGTACCCGTGATAGTAGCCCGCCATCAAACCGAACAAAATAAACCCGCTTGGGGTTTGCCATCCAAAAAACCCTTCGCCCCTGTTGGGATGCCGATAGACACGACGCGGCATTACCCACCAAAGCCGCTGGCCCAATCTTGTAAGGTGATCAGGAGGAACCTGCATTTACCGCCTCATCTCCCAGTATGCCGCCCACGCCAGCCAGATTTCGCTTTCCTCATCTACCTTCCCTTCCGGGTACAGCAGTAAACTCAACTTCCCGTCCTCGAACTTGATGGATACCGCCTCCCAGTCCCGTTCCGGTATCAAGGCCAACTGCTCTTGCATCATGGCGATGAAATCCGTGAGGGGGTGCTCGAACTCCACGTCCCATGATTTTAGGGTTAGGACGCGGGGCAACGGAGGCCTCCTTTTATTCAGCGCCCATCGCCGCAAATCGTGCAGCGGCAACGCGCATCTTCTCTTTCCGCGCGGCCTCGTCTTCCGGGCTCAGCTTGAATAGAATCGGGCGCAAGTTGTATTCGCCGTCCGTCCAGCCGCCATCCGGCCACTCGCCGTAGTATCGGCATGGATGCTGGCCGGTGCTTCCCGCCTCGATTGCAAGCATGGGCGTTCCGTCCTTGGGGCAATAAATCGCCTCGCGCCATCCTAGCTCTTTTAGGCGCGTGAACGCTTCCATGAGATGGAGAAGCGCCGCCGTCTCGTCAGGCATGTCGACCAGCCGCTTAGCCTTGGCGGCATCACAGGCCGCCATCAACTCGTCTGCCTCGTGACGGAGCAACGGAACGTGCGATCCGTCGTACAGCGTCTTGTGCCCAACCACGTCATCGGGCTTCATGGCGTCGGCTCCTTGTAGAGCAGCGCGCGCACGGCGCAGTCCTTCGCCTCAAGCAGTTTGCGAAGCCCGGCCGTGCGCTCTGCGTTCGAAGGCAGCGTGTCGACGATCTGCTGCGCGAGATCGCCAAATGGCTTGCTTACCGCTTGCAAGTGCGGCGGCAGGTGCGAGTAAGCGAAGAACTGCATCATTCGGTCTGTCATCTCAAAGTCTCCTTCATTCTTGGCTTATGATCTGGCGCGCTACCCAATCACGCATGCGCTGCCACCGTTGTTCGGGTGTTTCCTGGTAGTCGCCACCCTCGTCATTCCAGTAGACGATTTCCCGTGCGAGCGGCGAAGCGATGTCGAATGCTGCGGCCACGCCCTCGGGCTCGTCCGGGTCAAGGTCGCTCATGTCAAGCCCGCGAACCCGACCAAGTGCACCAAGAGCGCACACGTCCCCTTCGCGATATGCGGGAGGACGATTGTCGACGTAGTGCTCTCGGTAGCGCCCAGCGGCAGCTGGGTCGTTAAACAGCTTCACCCAAGACTGGGCATGCTTCTCATCAGAGACCGCCGAGATTTCTAGCGTGTCGGCCACAAGACGTTTCTCTGGCATGGCGTCCAGAGCGGCGAGCAAATCCCGCAACAGCTTTTGACCGCGCTTCCCTCGCGTTGCGGAACGCACCTGAGCGCGCCATCGTCCGTGGGCCAGAGTGTCCTCAATGTCATCGCAGTAACCGGCGCGGCTCATCTGGCCCCCTATGCCTTCGGCTTGCGCCTGCGCGCGGCCGTGTTCTTTTCCATCCGAAAAGCTTGAACCTCTACTCGGCCATTCCTCACGCGTGGTTTAACCAGGTGCACAAGTCGGCAATCGCAGCAGGCAATCAAATGCCCCTTGCGCGACCAGTGCACCCACTCGCCGTCTGTGCGCTGCGTGTAGCCTGACTTGGCGCGCATCTCGGTATCCTCAGTTGAACAGGTCAACCTTGCTAATTTCAAACTCGTGTTGAGTGAGTTTGACGCATCGCAACCGATGTCTCCAATCCCGCCGCGAAGGCACCCACGGGTTTGGAATCATCGGGCAACCCTTAACGCAAGGGTCCCACTCCTCAATCAACCGAACGACGCGATCTGGACAAGAGAACGCGGTGCGGTATAGCAACCCTGGAGGTCTACCAATCATATGCCACCTTAGCACAAAGGCCAATTTGTGCCCGAGATTAGTAAATGCGTTCGCGGCATGTGGCAAGGTCTTCAATCTTTGAACGGGTCAAATTCCTTCTCGCCTGCCATCACCACCACAAACGGCTTTAGCCTGTGAATAACTCGCGTGGAGGCCGCATGATGCTTTAGTACTTCGTTGAGACGGCGGTATGCCATTGGGCTCTCATCAAGGTCGGCCCCGATCAAGGTCACGCCGCGCCCTTGCAGCCAAGCATCCATCTCAGCACGCGCGAACCTGCGTTTTGCTTCTTTTCTGCCGAACACACGGCCAGCCCCGTGCACGGTTGAGTAAAGCGCGCTCTTAGCTTCTGTGCTTTCAACGCCTTCCAAAATCACGGCATCGTCGCCCATGGAGCCGCCGACGAACCCGCGCTGTCCGGGGAATGCTGGTGTTGCCCCCTTGCGAACGACCCACAGTGTCTTGCCGTCGTGCTCCTCACGCCAAGCGTAGTTGTGGTGATTGTGGACGCTGTCCGTAACCGTGCCCCCGATCATCTTGCGAACTCGCTCAACTACCCACTCGCGGCCCGCATAAGCGTAGCGTCCGGCTAGTTCCATCGCCGCCAGATAGCGCGCGCCTAGTTCGCTATCCTCGTCCACGACTGACGGCGGCACGTTCATGCCGTCCTTGCCGCCTGCCAACTTGAGATATTTGGTTGCGCTCGTGTGCCCGAGGCCACGGCTACCAAAGTGCACCCCGATCCAGACAAAGCCCTCCTCATCTTCCATGAGGTCTACATAGTGGTTGCCTGAGCCTACCGTGCCCAGCTGTCCCATAGCCTTCTGGCGGTAGTCCTCCATGCCAGATGTTTTCCACGCCTCGACATCGTCAAACAGTTCGTGCTGTACGCGTTCGTCGTTCACGCGCCCGACGCCGAAGGAAATTGTTTTGGCGATGTCCTGCGCGAGAGGAAGGACCCTGTTCTGAATGTCTGCAAACTTGACATCCAA
>OFRG01000147.1_pt1 | contig 30658 bp, 40 predicted proteins | sample 1543071 | NCBI WGS metagenome assembly OFRG01 (sample SAMN07774222, study PRJEB24372) | wastewater metagenome | isolation source: WWTP Verbania (Effluent) | place: Italy: Verbania | collected 2015-12
TCGCACTGGCACGGCTTTCCGTCGGCGTTCGTTCGCTCGATGATCGGGCCGATATGGATGCAGTCTCCGGGGCGGGTTCGTCCTTCTGATTTTATCGATTGCCGTGAACGTCGTTTGACTTTTCCGTGCGACAGATTACGAGATACAACCCGCCTTATGAGACTCGATGACTTATTCCGCATACAACACCGGTCCCCCCATCAGTCCCACTGAATGACGGAGTCTGACAACTGGCCACCGTCAAATCCTCATCGAATATCACTCCCGTATCGTCACTGAATGTACCATGCCAAGTTCCGGCCGCACATTGAAGATTGCCGGTAATCGCGCCAGAACCGCCCGGCAAACTGTTAAACAATGAGGCGTAAACGTCCCATTTCGATCCGTCCCATTCCAACTGGGCCTCGGCGTCACCGATGCCTAGTGTGAATCGAGCCTTGAGAATCCGGCTGATCGGCTTATCGCAGCAGTCAACCGTAATTCCGCAACTGTTTCCGGCAGTCACCCGATAGCTAATCGTAATAGTGTAATCAAATGGTCCCGGAGTCGCTCCGGCTAACTCAACCGTATGGGTGCCAAGGAGTTCATCCATGGCGCAGCCGATGTTCGGAACAACGTCAATATCAGTTGTGAAATCAAACGACAAACAAGGCGTATTTGTGATCAGGTCCATCGACAACGTCCATGTCGCATCCGTTGGCGGAGTCGGCCCGTCGCACTCGAACTTCGTATAGAAAGTGACCAGAGCGCCAGGATCATCCAACAGAATCTTCGATCCGTAGCCATTCGGATTAGACAACGCAAGAGTATCGCTGATATTCGTTATCCACGCTTGACCCGGTGTAAGCGTAATTGTTCCGCAGTCGGGATCGTCGCTTTCAATGACAAATGACAGTATTTCAATGCACAAATCGCACGGCGATTGCTCGCCGCTGCAAAGGCAATCACAATAGTCGAACTCGTCTTCCTCGCAGCACGGGCAATCGAGCAGTATCCACCCACTCGGAACGGCCGACGTTGTGGACACGATGACGAACGCGATGCCGGGCGATTTCGTAACCGTAGTCGGGATGAACGATGCGGCGATGGCCGAGACGGTGACGGTTGCGATGTCTGGATACCCGACCTGAGTGCCGGTCGCGTACAGATTGCCATCGATACCCGTAATCGTCACCGTGGCAACGGCTGGCGTGGCAGTCGCGGTCCCGGTTCCTGTTGCGGATGGTGCAATTCCGCTCACGGTTACGCTCGCCGTGGCAGGCGTTTGGCTGACGGTTCCGGTTGCCGTCGCAGTTGGCGAGACTGCGGATACGGTGACGCTGGAGACGCCCGCAGTGCCTGTCGGTCCTCCTGAAACCGATGCGGTAGGCGACGTGGCCGATACCGTTACAGTCGCGACGGCGGAAGTACCGGTAACGGTTCCAGTACCGGACGCGGTTATAGAAATCGCTGAAACTGATACCGAAGTCGTCTCGGGAGCACGATAAACGTATCCGGATGGCGCAAATGACGGCGAAATGGCACTGACGGTAACCGTGGCAGTTGCTGGCGTGCGCGATACGGTTCCCGATCCAATTCCAATCGGAGACACAGCGCTAACCGTGACGAGCGTATGAGGCTCTGATTCAGGCGTAACCGTAACGGTGCCGAATGCTGTGGCAGTCGGCTGAATGGCTGAAATCGTGACGAGCGTATGCGGTTCACTGGCCGGCGTTACGGTTACCGTTCCCGTTGCATATGGGTCCGGCTTGCGTGCGAGAATCTCAAGTTCCGTGGAACCTGGTGTACGGCTAACCGTTCCAGTAGCTGATCGGCTTGGTGAGACACCGGAGACAGTAACCGTCGAAGTACCGGGCGTTGCAGTCTGAGACTCTAAAACCGTGTAGTGAATGATGATCCGACCGTGACCACCCGCAGCGCCGTTGCTGATTCCACTTATACCAGCACCACCACCACCACCACCTGGAAGCACGCCTGCTGTGATTCCCGCGTTAGCGACGAAGTCACCGCCGCGCCCGCCGTCGCCTCCACCCGACACGCCAGTGCCGCCCGCTGCTCCCGAGCCCGATGTCGCAGCAGAGCCGTTTTGACCATCAGCAACGCCGCTCGCGGCCGCACCACCACCACTGCCGCCAGCAAAGCTGGGGTTACGATCCGCGCCGGAGCCGCCCGTATACTTGACATCTCCCGTGCCATCGGCAGCTAGGCCACCGCTTCCGCCGTTTGTTGAAGTCGCTGCCGATCCGCCTTTGGCCACCGCAAGACTTGGGCCAAAGATCGTGTCTCCGCCGTTGCCGGGAGAACCAGGCGTACCGCCAGCGCCGCCGCCGCCTATCGAATAGGAAAGCGACTCAGTCGGAAGTACGGGAAGTGTGATGCTCGCATATCCGCCGCCGCCACCGCCAGAACCATTAGAGGAATTGCTACCGTAACCGCCGCCGCCACCGCCCCAACATTCGACGAGAATCTCATAGACGCCATCGGGGACTACCCAATCAGCTTCGTCAATCGGGCCGTCGAATGTTTCGGATGCCATTGGGATACCCTCTACGTCGGGGTAAATACCAATTGGCCGTTGACGATACAGAGCGTGCCCGAGCGGATCATCGCCCCGTCTTCGGTGCATTGAAGGAAGTCGCTGATACTGACGCAACCGGTTCCGGAGCTTGAACCCGATCCGCTACCAGACCCGCTTCCGCTGCCAGACCCGCTTCCGGCTTCAACCGAACCATGTGCGAACTCAGTCGGTGTCAGATTCCACGGCCTGCCCATTACGCGAGTCGTCGCGTCTCCGTTGGCTCGGTAATTCCAAACGATGTCTGCGGCGACTGCCCCGCCAAGATCGATAATTCCGGCGTACATTTCATCGATCCCGGCGAGCAGTTGCGAATCGAGATAGTCTTTCGCCAGTTGTTCGGCCAGCGATTGCAATTCAGCGAGATTGGTTGGCGATCCACTGGTATCGTCACTGGCGTAGGACGCTTTCGCCGTCGTGTGAAGTGTTTTTGTTTTACCGTTCAAGTTGACGAGATTTTCGTATCCGGTCAATGACGCGCATGTGACTTGATGCCTATGAACTTCGTTATATGACTCGCTGAACCAGCCGCGCGAATGGGCATCGCCGCTGGCGTATCCAACTTCGTCCACCCATTTCGGAAACGTCACGTCAACGTATTGCGGGAATGCTCCGAGTCGCAAGGCATCGAAATACGGCTCGTCGGTTCCAATCGACAGCCCGCCCGCCGTTCGGTCTGCCCACCGAGATTCATCGATCCCAGCAAACGCTTCGATCAGTGTTTGTACGCTGAATCCGCCAGCCAGTTTTTTGCACGCAACGCGACCGACATTTGCGAGTACAGCGTCAAGCAAGAGCGTTGTTGATTCGTAATTACTGTAAAGCGATGAATCATACTCTGGAATCAGATATACAGACTCGGGATTCACAATCGGGAATCCGCTTAATTCGTTTGCAAGCCAGTCGATAAGCCCGCCCCATGATGCTTGGTCGTTCAGCACGTCAATCACGCCGCCCGTAGTGAACTGCAAGAAATACCGGTCGTCTACCAGCGTTATCAGATACAGGTCGTTTTTTGCGTTCGTCGTTTGCAAGTCGTTCAAAAATGGCGTCAACGGCCTCGGTGGCAGCATCGTCATTCCGGTCGCCGTCACCTTGCCTTTGGTCGTGTCGTTGCCATCGGCCTGCATAATCAGCGAAGCCGTCCGCAAGGTAGTTGTTGCACCTGAAGCAACGACGATGTTTTTGATTCGGAATAACTGCTCGCCGGTGGCCAGGAACCGGCCGACAGACCAGCGTGACAGACCGCATGGCCAGAATAGTTGCCCGATCTTCGGAGTCGGTACAAGGCAAGCCGGATCGGAGAACGCCAGCCCCGTGAGATTCTTGCCGGGCCAGCGTTGCACTGGCGTCACGTCGCGAAGGTCGCATGTCGGCAGAAAGCGATTGACCCATTCCTCAATTTCGGGAGTGGGTACGCATAATTCGACGCCGGCATAGCTGAGCTCAAAAGCCATCAGGATAACGCCTGAAGGAATCTCGTTTCCCAAGTGCTGGACAATCGGCCCCAATGCAACGGTGCATTGTGCGGTAGATTCTGCCAACGCAATCCGCGCATTGGCTCCTCAAGTATCAGGTCAGTGCTCGGTGCGGCAATGGTAACAGGGTCGTACAGTTGCAATGCGTTCACGATCTTCTGCCAATCGACCAGAACGCCCAGCGTCGTATCCGTGAGATACGTTAGCTGTTGGTTCATCCTGTCCACCATGACGCGAGCGTAAAGCGATACCTCAATCTGACCATCGTTGCCAACAGCGTTCCGCCCCGCCCCAGCGGCTAACCCAACATCGAATGACGCCCCGACCGGCATGATTGTAACGAAACGATCAGACGGAGCAGCCTTTATCATTTCGTCATCGGCCGGAACGAGAGTGATAACGACGCGCGGCGCGGCGAAAGTCAACGCGGTCACCAGCGTTGACTGCACCTGAAGCATGATTTCCGAAAGCGTCGTAGTCGTTCTGGCCATTGTCTCACGCGGTTATCAGGGTATCGGCAATGTTAGGCGAACCCGAATACGGCAGTTGCAATCCCATTGCCTTCATGTCGAAGAACCGATCAAACGCAGTTTGCCACGTTCCGCCGTAGGTAGATGAGGCACGATCATTTGTCATGACAACGGCGAACTTGTCATTAAGCTCAAAATCGGCCGGCCCACGGAACAAGGAAATGGATGGACCTTGGGCATACAGCTCAGTCATCGGAGCTAGTGCGAGAGCGTCGATATAGGTGTTTGAGGTGTTCGCCGGTGCCGACGCAAATGAAATTCGCAGCTTGTATTCGTCAGGCATAACTGCCGGTGTAACGAAGGTCGTTTTGTACTGAACGAAACTCGTTGTCAGGCTTCCCGCGGCAATCGTTAGTCTATTGCCGATGCCAGCATCGTCGGTTAGTACCGTGTCCGATGAATCGGCCAGGTCAACGCGAAGATTGACTGTGCCAGTTGTAACGCCTCGCTTGAGCCAGAGACTGAGCCCGTAAAGCGTATTGGGCCTAAGAACGGACGACGAACCAGTTGACGAATTGAATGACTGATACAGAGCCGGGACAGTCGATCCGTTGCCGACAATCTCAAGGCCGCTGTATCCCGTTCTGAGAACGTCCGTCGTTTCTTCCAGAAATGCAGTCCCGGCCGCTCCGGTTTGCAGTGTCCAATTATCGGGAGTATCCGCGACAGTGAATGTCTCAAAGCTGCTGTTAGTCAACAGATTCAATCCGTTGCTAAGTTCATCGTCAACCGTGAACAGTCCAGACGATGAACCGGAGTATCCTGGCCAGTTGTATGCCAGTGAATTGCTGACCGCATAATCGCCCGACCATGAAAACGGCTCACTGCCGGCTGTCGCCGTTCCTAGTTTAGAACTGGCCGTACAAATGAGTTCTCCGGTTTCCACGAAAATGTTCTGGCGTGAACTTCCGTCCGTGTTAAGAACGCTGGCAACGGCTCCGCCGGTCCCGATAATTCCCGCATCAGCCGTAGCCGTGGCCGTAGTAGTGCAAGTCGCAACGGTTTTGGTATCCTCGACCATCAAGCGTATCAGTTCCGTTATGGCGAGCGAAATAGACGTATTTGATGCCAACGGCGTCGTTGCGTTGACTTGCTTGCAAAGCATGGCCTGAGCAACGGATCGGATTGTCTGGCCAATCGCCGATTGTGCGGACAGAGCGCCTTCAATGGATTGCGACAGCGGCGCGGCAATTTCATATTCCGTCGTCAGCGCGGCAATCGCTGCATTCAGATTCGTCAACAGGTTACCACCAGCGTTGACGTGGTTGACGCGGAGAACCTTGAACAAGAGACCCAGCCGCGTGAACAATCCGCCAGCGCCGGTATAGGTAAACGACGACATTGCCTATGCTCCTTCAGTACGGAACGATCCTGTGCCGCCGGCCCCGGTGAATGTTCTGAGCGTAGGACTCGACGGTCCGCCCCATGTAATAATGTTCTGATCAAACGTAAACGACGATTCCTGCTCTTGCTGAGAAACGAGTTGAACCCACGGCGGGACGCATGGCGAAAGTCTGGCTAGGTCTGCCCGCTTGTAAGCGTAAACGTACTCGCCGCTAACGGTGTACTTGAGGTTGACGCCATCTGCGGATGGTTCGACTTTGCCAGGATTGATTATGATGTCGAGAACCTCGGCATTAGGATCGGCTGGCGTCGGGTCGGGAACTTTCGGCCGTTCACCGATCTTGCTGGCTGTCCATGCGACGACGCGCTGCTGAGTCGGTTCAGCGGTCTGAATGATGACGCTCGAAGCGCCTTTCTTGCCAACCGGAAGTTGCATCTTCTGTTGTTGCTGGCGGTGTTCGGTGTTCAATTCGACCTGCGTGTACACTCCTGCGTCAGTCGTTTTGAATCGGGCTTGCGCATCGTCGCCTTGAATCGGCGTCAACGAAACTTGAGCCGGCTTGGTAATTCCGCGAGCGGTTGGGGTATTCGCCGCTTGCAGAGAAAAGTTACTGATTCCGAGCCGCAGGCACGGGTCTTGAAGCGCTGCCCCGACAAGTTGCAATTGAGCAGTGCCTCGCGTGCCGGGATCGAACGGCGCACGATTCACATCTGCACCGACTAGCGGAGTTGTGAACCGAACGGAATCAAATGGCATTCCTGCTCGGCGAACAGTCATGGTTTTCAGCATGGCCCGAACGCGAACCTCGACCTCGTTCCGATAGAGATTTTCGCGAATCGTCCCAATGACAAGCATGGTGTTTTTGCGCGGATCGGCCGTGTTGTTGTCGAACTGCCCGATTGCCACACCGCCGGCCATTTGTAACTTCGATACGGCAATCTGCAAGCAACGAGCAAGTAGAATTCCCTTGCTGGTCAGCTTAGCGGCGCGAAGCATCAAGCGCACTTCGCCGTATCGAACGGCCCCGTCATTCGTGCTCTCGGAATACTCGCCCTCGGCTTCACTGGCCGGCGACGGCGGCGCGATGTACTGCTCTTCATCGACAAATTGATAGCTAAGTTGCAATCCGTCCGGCGAGAGCGTGTATTGGCTGCTGATCCGCTGCATGTCCGGTTCAAGCGGTGATGATACGAGACCACGCAAGGCCAGGTCCGCGTTCGTCACCATATCCGACCGGGCAATCACGCGGCCCACGCGAGTTTTCTTGCTCATCGCGTGGCGGTCGATGTCGATGGTTTCCGTCCATCGATGCGAAACGTAGTTCGGTTGCCCAGCCGAGGACGTGCCGCACTGGTTGACGTGGCACTCAATCGCGTAATCGACCAGATAGCTGGCGTCAGTAATTCGCGTGATCGTGCAATGCAGCGGCTTCGGGCCATTTTTGGCGTCAATTGCCGTCGCCGCGGCGAGATTTCCGACGCTGAACAGCGTATCGCCGCCCACGGAAAACGAGAGCGGGCGGCGCGGGGAAAGCAGCATGTGCTGAATGCGGGCCATCGTTTCGGTCGGCGTATCGCTGCCGCTGGTTGGCGAAAGCGGCTGAGCGACGACGCAAGTTCCCGAAATTACGGCCCGCGTGTACATATAATCCACGCTGCCGATCTCGTCATAGACGGGCTCGAACGAAACCCGCTGGGTAGACCAGAGGCTGAGAGTCAGACCATTGTAAACGAGAACGCTCATGGATACCTACGACCTCGAACCGCAACCGCGAAATACGGGGCTAATCGTCTCTGGAATCGTCGTCATAGTCATCGCGCTCATCGGTGCCGCCGTCATCATTTACAAACACGATCATCCGACTGTCGTGACCAAGATTCGACCGAGTGCCGAGACCGCCGTAGCCGACGCGCAACGCGCCAAGGAACTCACATTGCTATGGGCAGAAATCTCAGGCGTCGTCATTGTGTCTTCCTTTCAGGTGTACTTGATGATCTGGGTCGCACGCGACTGTCGCAACCGCTCCGACGATGCCGGGGCGCTGTGGGCATTCGTCGTTTTTCTTATTCCGCTCATTGGCCTACTCGTCTATCTCTCGTCGCGGCCTAAAGGCTTTCTGGAACAATGCCGACACTGCCCGAATAAGCGGCTTCCATATGTTGCGTCCTGCCCGCACTGTGGCCGAAGCTAATCTCGCCTGAATGTCGGATGCCGGAACTTCGGATGGTCGAACCGATCCACCTTGTCCATTTGATCGGCCACGTCCTTCATCCATTGGCCAAGTGAAATCGGATCGGTCCCCGGTTCCGCTTCTTTCCCGAAGAATTTGTTGATGTCTTTGGCAATCCCATTCAGCGGGGCGACTACAACGGTCTTGAAGCCCTCCCAAACTGCCGCCACTGTGTTTTTCGTGTTGGCAACAAGTACATCGATTTCTTTCGTCCCTTGTTTGTACCCTTGCTCGGCTTGCATAAGCGTATTCGCACTGCTCGCCGTCCTGCGACCAATCTCCATGTTGCGGAAAGTCTCTAACAGATTTCTCTGCCCTTGAATCGCCGCATGATCTGGAGACACCTGAGCGAGCATCCGGCTGTAGTTCTGCTGTTCGCGGCTCATCCGATTCAGCGATTCCACCGTAGCATTGATCGCCGTGTTGAAAATGGCCAGTGCGGGAAAAGCGCCAGCCGCACCTGACCGGAGCGATGAAGCCGCACCGCGAAGATTACCGGCCTTGATATTTGCTGACGCTCTGGACAGTCCGTCTCGAAATGTTTGCTGCTTCTGCTCTCCCGACTTTCGTTCCGATTGTTGTCCCGTTCTGGCCACTGCATTATTGAATGAAACCTCAGTAGCCGCCGCTGACATCTTGCTCGATAACTCATGGACCGTCCGCGAGAAATTGGCAACGGCAGCCGTAGCAGCCTGAAGGGAAATCCCCCATGCAATGTCGTCATCAACAGGGATTCGGTCCTTGTTATCCGGCACTGACCAGACCCTCAATAACGCGAATCAGCGCTTTCAGGTCGCCGCCGCTGTCGGGCTTTCGACCGAACCATAATCCACAGTGTTCGGCGTAGCTGGTTCTGATGAGGCCGGAACCTCCATAGGCTCCGGCCCACTCGATAAAGGGAGCGAATCATCCGTGAGCTTGCCGACGTACTCGCCGAATCGGATGAACAATTCCAGACACTCGGAATCAAGCAATCCGCCCGCATCAATGTCCTTGACGCCAAACGCTCGGCGCACGGCAGCAGCCGTTCGGCCAGTCGCTTTCAGGCCTTCTTTGTTTGCTACTTGTGCAATCTTCGGGTCGAATTGCAACTCGAAATCGGGATCGGTCATCAGGGCGCGATGAACCGCCAACGGATCGGCGAGCCGCTTGCGCGTGCCGTCCCAGAATGCGAAGATGGTGCGGTCACGCGGCCGGTAGCCGAAAGCGTCCCGCCGCCCGAAGAGGCTGCGAAGCCAGGTAATCATCCGCTTGTCGTGGTGTTGTAGAGTATGCTTCCGAGCGCCGCCGTAGCAGTGCCAATCGGAGCAAATGCCAACCATTGAACGCGATAGATCGTCCGCCGCGTGCTGAGTCGCACGGGCCAGCGCGACGTAATGGCGCACGGGAAATTGTAAGGCACGGAATCGCCGGGTGAGAGAATCAGGACACGCTGATACAGAGCACCGGCAACGATGAGACTTCCGGTTGTCCCGAGAAGCCCTTCCGCCGACGAACTCGGACGTTTACGCACCTTTGTCAAAACGGCTTCGTCGTACACGATTACGTCGGCCGAAATGCGTGCGACTTGCCCGATTTCCTGAAAGTCCACCGGCACGCCGCCTGTACCGCCGCCCGTGTCAGCGAATACCGGGTCAATGTGAATCTCGGGCTCGATGTCAACACCATCCAGTGCATGACCAAGCAATTCAGTCGTCACCGCAACCGGGCCTGCGGTATACAGGCCGATTTTGATTTGTGCAACGCCGTTGACGTGAATTGCTGTTGCCATCAGTTCGCCGTCAGGTTACGGTTCCCGAACATTCGCCGGGCTTGATAGACCGGTGAATTAACAAGGTCCGATTGATCTTCGTACCATGACGCCGTTGACGATACGCCAGCGTCCATGACTTCTTGAAACCCAAATACGGCCTCGCCCTTGCTCAACTGGTCCATCGACTCGTAAGTGCGGGCGATCCGCATACTCATTTGCGCGTCGGGGTTCCGGCGTTCCATCAGGTTCCACATGGCGAGACTGGCCACCATCTTCGCCAGATACGCGCCTCCCGCAGTGCTCGCCGATTGCAATGCGATTAGGTCAACGGGCTTGTATCGCCCGCCTCGCATTACGGCTTGCTCAATTTCGCCAGATGCGGCGAGCAGTTCAGCAGCAAGCGTGGCATGGCCAGGGACGCTGCCGGCGGCAACACGGGTGCCATCATCGGCCAGCAAGTCGCCCCATAAGCGCACATCGAAAAACTGCACGGCTTGGGCTCCCGTGCAATAGGCGGTCGTTGTGCTGATCGGGTCCATTGCCATTACCCCGGCCTCCCGAGGTTAGGATCGTACTGGCGTGGTCCGCGCGAGTTACCTTGCGGTGGGCGCTCGTATTGGCTTTCAGGAGTCGGCCCGCCGATGTGACCCCAGCGGTAGATGATCCGCGGCGGTATGGTTTTCGGATTCCATCGGCGGTAGGCCACGCCACTCCGTCGCATCCACCAGACGAACGATCCCTTGCTGCCGGATTCGAGCATTTCCAGATAGACCGAATGGCCAACAGCGTACTCGTACAGGTAGCCGTTGCGGAAGCCGACTTGCAACCCCCAATTGCCACCCACCCAACGCATCTTTTCGACATTGCTCGATGAAACCGGAATCCATGCCGGAGCGTATGGCCCGGCTTCTTCTTCTGTCGGCTCCTCCCACGGATTGAAGTCGATCTCTTCAATGCCGAGTTCGCGCAGCCGACGCTCACGGTCAACCTCGGGCGCTGGCGTGATGCCAAGCTCGCGAAGTCGTGCCAACCGTCTCGCTTCGGGAGAATCGATGCCAGCCCGTCGCAACTTGGCTTCGCGAACTTCCTGCGCCTTGCGCAAAGTATCGCGGTCGTGCTTGGTATGCTTATCCAAGCGCGATTCCGCGATAGTTCGTTGAGCTTGTTGACGGGCTGCCTGCCGGAACCCAAAGATTCGCGACAGTACGCGGCCCGCACGATCCAGGAGAGCCAATCTGCCCTCCTTACGCCGTGGCCGACGTGATGAGGTAACCGGACGACGGGGCCGTAACGACTTCCGCCGTCTCTTCAGTCAAGTGACCTTCCCACCGGCGATTACGGGTGTCCTGAAACTCGGTCACGGTCAAGTCGATGCCGGTCGCGTCAATCGACCCGCCCGCTTCATCGGCGGCACGGTAGAACACGGTCATTGTCGAAAACGGCTTCTCGCCATACACGCCGTCGAGCGAATCTGGCTTGAAGAACACGCCAACCGTGCCGTCGGGCCATACATAGGAACGGGTCACAGTCGCGCCGACTTCGCTCGTCACGCGAACCGTGCCGTCAACCACGATCTCACAACCATAGATTGACGGCGGCAGCCCGTACAGGCTGTTGTCGAACAGCGAGCCGCTGATCGCGGGATAGGCGAACGGCGATCCCTTGAGGAAATCGTGCATTTCCGCCGACTGGCCGATGAGCCGCGCGTCGGTCGGGTTCATCACAATGACCATCTTGCCTGGCTGAGCGCCGAGTGCGCCGTTCGTGTCCTTGTTGATGATGTCCTGAACTTCGGTAATCGCGTCCTTGAAGTTCGGGTCAGTGGACGTTCCAACGTCCAGTTTGCCGCCGGCAAGTGCCGTGGCCGTGCTGTAGTGGTTAACGGTCATATCGGCGTCGGCCGACGTTGCAAAATTGCTGGTCGTGGTCAGCGCGGTCACGATGCGGTAGGCGCGATTGGTCGCGGCCAGTTGCGCGTGACTGTTTCGATCAACCTGCATCACGTCGAAATCGGCCATCTGAATGGTATCGAGATCGTGGCCGTAGGCGTAGTCGCGGCGAGTCAGCGTGAACGGAATCCAGGTGAACGCCTCCGGGTTCGCCGGAACGGGGCGATCCTGGTTGTACGCCCACATATAGGCGTCAGCGTTCAAAACGCGGGCCTGCGCCTGATTGTTGAACTTCAGGTAGAAACCGCGGTTCTTCTTCGTGAACCCGTAGCTGATGTACCGGTTGTACCCGAACGACTTCGGGTTCCGCGAGTACCCAACCGTTGTTTTGCCACTGGCTTCCCAATTCGGGATAAAGCCGTTGGTGGCCGAAATGAAGCCCGGTCCTGTCGCCATTTCTCTGGTCCTCGAAAAAGTCCATTAGCCGAGCGTCAGGCCGGCGTGAAGGTTCCGGTATTGACAAGAATCTCAACAAGTTCATCGGCGTTGGCGCTTGTCAGTGCAAAGCCGCCGATATTGGCAGCGCCCGAAGTGTGAGCAATGCCCTTGCCGCCAGTGCTGGCCTTGACAGCCTGCCCAGCGGTCACGGCCGCGATGACTCGCACCCGGCACTTGTCGCCGGTCTGGTAAATGTGGAATGTCGCCTTGTCGCCAGAAGTTGCGGCAACGGCTGCATCGGCCCCGGTCGTACCCGGCGGGTCTCGCTGGCCTTCCTGCATCACGCCGATCAGCGCGTTGCCGCTGTCGGCCTGAATGACCTGGAACGCCGTCGAGTCCATTTTGACGAATACGGACGGCGCGATCGTTCCGCCGGCTTTCCACGAAATACCGCCGCCCAATGCGCGAGAAGAAGCTGGCATGTCTCAAGTCCTCAAATGCAATCCGGCTTGCGGCCGGCGGTGTGAATCAATCCTCAATCGGTTGGCCGGCGAGAAGGCAACTGCGGGCCTTTTCCCAACGCTTCGTGTCGCCCGCGGCGTACTTCGCGGCGCGCCCGGCTTCTTCCGCCGTCAGCGATGTCTTGGCCTTGCCGGGCTCGTCCATCTTGCCGCTGTAGGTTTCGATCAACGTGCCAGTGGGATTCGGCACGGCGAACTGCTTGATCGTGGCAATGTAATCGTCCCGATCTTCGGGCGATTTCTTGGCCAGCTTCTCGACCGTTTCGGCGGTCTTGAGTTGATAACCCTCAAGCTGCAATTGCTTGACCATGCGCTCGCATTGTTCGCGGTCGCGCTGAGCCGTGAGCGTGGCAATCGTTTGACGGTCGGCTTCGCGAGCCGATGTGAGTTCTTCCACCTTTGCGGCGAGCCGGGCATAGTTGACGGCCTCGTCGTCGCGGTTCATTCGTTCCATTTCCGGCTCCTTCGCGGGCTTGGCTTCCGGCTGGCTTGCGTTCGTCGCGCCCGGTGCGCTGGTCTGATTCTGCTGGTAACAGTGCATGGCGTACCCGACCCACTCGTTTCGCTTGGCATAATGTTCCATGTTGGCGGACCATTCCTTGTGGCCTTCCGGCTCGCCATCGCTTTCGATCTTTTCGGTTCCAACATCGGGGAGGTCTTTCACTTCGTCAGCCATGTAAAACTCTCCCGGCGCGGAGTAGAAGTAAGCGCCTTTGTAGATTTCCACCGTGCCGAGATCGAGTTGCGGATCGCGCGTCAGAAGTGCGGCCCCGCGAATCTCTTTCGTGGATGGGTAGTATTCAGCGGATCGATACGGACGGCCCTTCACGTCGGCGGCGCAGTCGCGCTTGGCGTAGGCGTCAACGTAAACGCATGGCTCGCCGTCGGGACCGAACTTACCAGCCTCGGCGTTCAGCCAGTAGCCGACGACTTGCGGCTGATCGGTTTCGGGTGTTTCATGATTGGGGTTGACGTGGCCGACGGTCATCCGGGCCGGCACGCCCTTGGCCTGATTCGCTCGCATGTTCGCGGCGATCTCGTCCATGTCCTCGGCGGTCACAACGTAGGCGATTGACTTGTTGCCTTTGGCGTCTGTCTTGATCCGTTCGTGCGGCTTGAACAATGGCACGCGCGACTTGACCAGCCATTTCGACTGGTCGCCGAATTGGGCCATGAAGTCAACGGTCGGATCGGAAATGGACGCCATGCGATAATAAACACCGCATCGCGAGCAAATGTAAAATGTCTGTTAGCTGAGAAGCGCGAGTAACTCTTCCTCTTCGCGCATGATTTTAGCGATCAAGGCACGTCGCTGGAAGTTCGCGTAGCCGCTGCCTGAATATGACGACTCGGCAACTGGTTCCACAACAGCCAGTGCAGCCGCGTCAATCGTGACCGTCGCAACCAGCGGAGTCGCTGACGCCGTTCCCGATGCGGAGATTACCGCATCCGTGCTCGCAATCGTAACCGTCGCAACGTCCGGCGTAACGCTGACGGTACTTTGAGCCGCCACCGTCGCATCGGCGGCGCTCACGGTGACGGACGCGACCGCGGGGGTTGATGTTACTGTTCCGCTTCCGCTTGCTGACGGATCAATGGTTGAGATTGTAACGCTGGCAACGGCTGGCGTAGCAGTACCGGTTCCACTGCCACTCGCGGCCGGGTCAATTGCTGAGACTGTAACGCTGGCGATGAGAGGCGATACTGTGACGGTCCCGGTTGCGGATGCAGACGGGTCGATACCGGAAACGGCCACGCTCGCCGCTGCTGGCGTGACCGTCACCGCATTGATCGCGGTCAATGATGGCGAGATTGCCGATATCGTGACCGAGGCTGCCGCCGGCGTTTGCGTGACCGTGCCGGAGCCGCTAGCAGACGGCGCAACGCCGCTTACGGTCACGGACGCGACTAACGCCGTTGCCGTTTGCAACGGTATCAGCGTGTGCCAGAACCGGCCAACGATAGGCTTGAACGGTTGTGACCGACCAAACCGGGCCATGTTAGACTTCCACGATCACATAGCAGTAAGCATTCACCGCCGCCGCCGCCGTCACGCGAACTCGCAGAAACGTGCTCACCTGAATCACTGGCTCACGACCTAGCGGGAATTGCTTGACGTACTGGTTCGTCGGAGCGATGTACTGCAAGTCCATGATGCGGCACGTTCCCGGCGTTCCTTCGCCGCTGGCCGTGTATCCGGTCGATGTCGCACCAACGGGAAGCAAGTTCGTCGTCGGGTCGCCGCCTGCAAGCGCCGCCGCGTCCATCTTCGTAATGTCCGCCGCGACCGAAGCAGTGACCGTGGCCGCGCCCGATGTTTCCACAAGCTCAACTTTGATCGGCGTTGCCGCCGCGCTTCCATCGAATGAGATTCCCCACTCGACGACTTTCGCAACGATGGTTGCCGATGGCTTCACCTGCAACAATGTTTTGATCGCCGTGCCGGTTGTCACTGCCACGGGTGCGGCTGCGCCGGCGGCGGCTCCGTTGAATAGCAGATACAGTGCCATGATTGCTCCTAAAAGAACGATGCCCGCTTGACGGCGTGGCCGGCAATAATTGAACGGGTAAACAACGCGGTTGCACCAGCCGTAAATGTCACCGTCACCTGCCCGTCGGTGCCGTCGCCGCTCGATGGATATGGGTAGTAATAGCCAGCACCGCCGCCGCCCGAGCCGGGAGCCGTCTGCCCGCTGTTGATGCTGGCGTTTGTCGTCACATCACCGCCGCGCCCGCCGTGCCCTGTCCCAGTGCCTCCTGCACCGCCCGAGCCGCCCGATTGCACGCTGCCATTACTGCCGGCAGCCGATGCACTGCCAGAGCCCCCGCCTCCACCGCCGCCGTCAGCGGCGGCGTCCCCGCCATTCCCGCCATTGTGTCCGGTGCCGCCTGTCCCGCCTGATCCTCCCAATCCGCCAGTCGTACCGACACCCCGCGCTCCACCCTTGGCGATCACTTCGTTAGTATTAAGGGTCGTATCGCCGCCGGTCGTTCCATCGCCGGTTCCGCCGACTCCTTTTGCGCCGACAACGAACGTAAGGTCTTCGCCGCTCGTCACTGACCGGGCCGTAATCAAACGGTGTTCACCACCGCCGCCGCCCTGCCCACCAAATCCGAAACCACGGCAACCATTCCCACCAGCGCCGCCGCCAATCAACTCAAGGTCAACCGTTCCGTTGCCGGGAGCGGTGTAAACATGAGTTCCGGCAGTCGTGTAAGTCGGCACGTTGTCACCCTAAACAAAAGACCGCTGGGGAAGGCCCGCAACGGTCTGATCGGTTGCACTCGCGACCGCCCTACCGCTTGGCCGTAACGCCCATTTGCACGGCCGCAACCTTGCCGGTCTGCGATTCCCGCGCGGCACGGTTCGCCGCCCGCCGCACTTCGTTCAGCACGACGTTGAGCGGTTTCTCTTCCTTACGAGCTTGCAGCTTCGCCGCCGCGTACTGCTCGGCAGTCACGCCCCAATGGTCGTACTGCTCGTTGATGACTTCGGCGTCATAGGCGCGCTTGTCGGCGATGCACTCGGTGCGGGCCGCATCCAGCTTCGCTTTAGAGGCTTCGTATTTCGCCTTTGCTTCGGCGACGTGCGGGGGAGCAGTGTACATGGTCGGAAATCTCCTATAATCTGGTCATGGCTCATCTACTGCGTCTGGCTGTCGATTACTCACGGTGCGATCCCGTCGAGGCCGATTACAACGGCTATGCTCCGGTCGCTTTGCCGGACACCAATGACGGCGAACTCATGTTCCCTTGCAACGACGGCCCGGATGCGTTCACGGTTGCCGGTTGCTACGTCGATCTTGGCAACGGTCTTTATGCCTTCGCATTCTTCAACCCCGGCCCGGTCACGATAATTCCCGGCGCTCATCTTGCTATCGACCTAAAAACTACGGACATTCTTGACCGTATCGAACAGCTTTCACTAATCTTTCAGGAACTCGAACCGCAGCCCGATTGCGTCGTCGGCTAAACGGCGAATCTCAAATTGCCATCCGTGCCATCCATGTCCGAAAGGATGTCGCTACCATTCGTCGTCAGCGACGACGAGAACACCAGGTAGCAAATGGGAATCGAGGCGGCGTCGTTCGTGACTTCGCGGATGATAGCTTGCCCCTCAAGCGTGTTATTCGACGCCCCGCCGATGGCGGTCCAGGTCTTATCAGCGAATATGCAAACGACGCGATTGCTCGCCGTTTGCTCCGTCACCGTGCAAGCCGTGGTCAGCCGGTCAGCGCCAGCAAAGCCCCCGGTGTAGCCGGTCGCGTCACATTCCGCGCTGGCCAGATCGTCAACAAAATCGTGATCCGGGTCTTCCGTGTACGTCGTTTTCAGGAGCATCGATTTCAGCGTGGACGTGTCCATGTCCGTCCCGCCGTTCAGGATGTTTTCAATGCCGTTGCTATAGGCAGTTGACGCCATTTCATGCCCTCGCTAATTTTCTCGGTCGAGTCGGAAACTCAAACCGCATCCGGTACGCGGCCTGTTGCAACTTGAACTCAATCTGGTCCGCCAACTTCCGCGCCGCATCCGCCGGCATCGGCACTCGCTCCGGGTTGCCAATCGTCGGCATCGTGAACCGCAGCCATACTTGCCCGTCGTGCGACTGGATGAACACGTTCGCCACGCCAGTGCAAATTGTCGGCAGCCCGGTCCACTCATCGGCCTCGTCGGCGCACTTGCGAAGCGTCTCGACGAACCGCTCGCCGGTTTTCCACGTCATGGCAGACGTATCCCGTCGGCCGTGAAGGTCGAGAATTACCCGGTCGCGATTGGTGCGGACGCTGAGCATTACCGCTTTCGTTTCAGCTTGCGGAGCAAACGCTTAATCAGCCCATTGTCGTCGCGGACAATTTCGCTTGTCTCTTCGTACTCGGACGGTTCCGGCACGTTGATGTTCACAATGGGCCGCTCTTGCTGCGGGACGTTGACCACGTTATTTACAGCCGGCGCGTTCTGCTGCGGGACGTTGACCACGTTCTCGACAGTGATCTTTGGCGCAGCCTGTTCCGGCACATTGACAATGTTCTCTACTGTCGGGGCTTTCTGCTGGCGAATCTCGGCTACCAGTTCTTCCAGACCTTCGATCTTCACGTTCGGCATGGAGAAGCTGGACTCTTTCGGCAGATGCAATTGCACCCCGCCAGCACCGCTCTGGTATCGCTGCATAGCCAGATCATTGACCCGCTGGCTGAGCAAAGTAACCGCGTCGTCATTAGACCGGACGTAGTTCTGCTGACGCTGTTCGATCAGTCGTTCTTCCAGCTTGCCGAGCCGGTCCATTGCAGCGGCGAATTGCGCGTCGTTCATGGCGTCCCTCTGCATGTTTTCCGCATCGCCGCCATCGCTGTCCGGTTCGCTCTGCTGACCGGGTTGCTTAGAACCACCGAACGGCCCAGGTTTAAACGGCTTATCGAGCGGCTGCCCGTCGAGTCCGAGCCCATTCGGCGCAGCCATGCCGCCGCCTACGATGTCGTCTCCAGGTTTCGGCTTCGTGTACCCGCCGGCTTCACGCAGTTCGTCGGCTTTGATCTCGACCACGCTGGCCAGCTTGATACCGGCTTCCAACTTCTCGGCAGATTGCGGGTCTTTAACGCCGAATACGAATCGGTAGACAAACCGCTGGCCGGCGTAGTTCCACCGATGCAACGGCTTGAGCAGGTCGCGAGTCAGCGTCTCGGCGAGTGTATCGGCATCGCCTTTGATCTTGTCGTACTTCGTCTGGGATGCGAACTCAGCCCGACCGCTGCCGCCCAGCGCGTTGCCTGATTCGCTGCCGTCGCTCATGTTCTGGCCGACGATCAGCCGCTCGATGTGACGCTCCCAATAGCTATCAATCATCGAAGTTAGTGAGTCGATGCCGGCGTTGCTTGGGCTGATAACGAACGGGGCAACCTGTTTCGGATCGCTGCCGTTCGGCACGGGAACCATGAGCGACGAACGGTTGCCGGCCTGCTTGATATTCTCTTCCGCCGCGGCTTCGCTCTCCGGGTTGCCTTCCGCGAACGGAAACACCAGCAAGCCGAGCGTTCCGACCTTCCGCATGTAGTTCACAGCCCAGCCGAGCATTTCTTGACGCAGCCACCATGCCCAATAGATGCGGGACCGGATGCCGACGCCTCCGACCATGCCGCCCATGTCGCCTTCGTAGTAGTCGGCATCGTCGCGGTCGTATTGATTGATCGCGAACCGCTCGCGAAGTTCCGGCCGGTCAAGAACGACTTGCGTAGACTGCTCACCGCGTTGAATGTGCCAACCACGTTGCTCGTATTCGACCGCTTTGGTCGGGTTAATCATCACGCGCGGAATGCCGTCCCACCCGACTTGGATTTTGTCTCCGTTGACCGGAACATGATGAACGATGCCAATCTGCGGAACGCCGTTGGCTTCGCACGGCCCGGTTGCGAACTGACTCCCGAAACGGCCATACCAGAAGGCATCCTCAAGATTGCGGAACATCCCAGTCAGTCGCGGGATCGCGCGAATCAGTTCCTCAAGCTCGCCGGCAACGGCAGTCTCGCCCGTGTCCTCATCGTCGGGATGATCGACGTACCACGGAGATTGCGTCACGGCCCGGTAGCGTTCATCGAGCAGCGCCCAGATGAACACGTCCCGCCGCATCGACAGCTTGTTTTCCCAGCTATTCTTGATCGCTTCGTCGTAGCGATAGGAATAGGTCTGGTTGAATTGATTCCAGATTGCGGCGAAATTGGCATAATGGGCGAGCGGTACATCGCCGTTGGAATTGGCTACTTCCTTGCCGTCTGGTCCGAGCAGTTTCGGTGGGGAAGCGTGGCCGTTGCGGTTCGGCGTCAGAAGCAATTCCGCCATGATCTAATAAACACCGCGCGGTAGAATCGACGCCATGCAGTTTCGCCGCTTTCTCTGCCAATCGCCGGCCGATCAGGGGTTCTCGTTCCCCGAATGGCAGGGATTCGCGTACACCGCATGGGCGTACTCGTTTCAGCCCGAACGACTTGTCGATACCGTTTGGGTACGATGCGAAGTGGCTGAGAGCGGCGAAGTGTGGACGATTGAATGGATACTCAGCGAATCAGATACTCTTGAGTTCCGGCGGCTGGCACGGCTGGCGAAGGATTTCAGGAACGACCTAGAGACTTCGGATTAGCAGGGGTTGCGGGAATCGATGTTGGTACTGGCGATTGCGTATCTTCTTCGTCATTTTCTAGCGCCTGCTCAAGAGCAGATTTCCAATACCTTTTGTCGGTCCTAATCTCGTGAACAGATTTCTTGTCTTTCCAATGCTGCGTTGCTGCATTCGCTTCGTGATCTGCGACACGAATCTGCTTTCCGTCCGGCATCGTATAATAGCGGCTCCCCGATTCGCTCTCGGCATCCAATACCGCTCCAGCCGCCTTGAGCGCCTTATCGACAGTCGCAAAATTGCCGTCTATCTCTGAATCAGGAACACTACCCTTTTCGAGTTTTTCTTGAGGCTTTCGAGCATTGACTTCCGGCGATGTCCATCGCGACTCAGCTATCTTTCTTTTATCTTCAACCGACAGTTCAATACCTTTCTCAGCTAGATGTTTTTTGCGCTGACTCTTAGTCATCTGGGCAATCGTCTTGAGTTCATCGTCCGAAAGCCCAGACACTTTTCCTCCCCCCGCTTTGTCCCCGAACCTCCCATCGATGGCCCGCGGATGGTCACTTTCCACAAACGAGTAACACTCCATTCCCGGACGCCATTTGTACGGCAGATTCAGACCTACCATAGCTTTGTCCCCTCCTGCGCATCAGCATACCATTTCTTCATCCGGTTGACTACGCTGGTGACCGGCGCTTCCTTCTCTGGCCGATCAATCCTCATCGGCGGGTCAACGTCCACCCATTTTGCATCCGCCACACCGCTAGGCTCATAATACGCCAAGTTAACTGCGTCCATATCGTCAGGGCTTCGGCCCAATCGCTCCGGTTTCCGTAAATCGTCTTTGCTCTCAACGATGCGACGGCCTGCCGAGTCCGGCCACCATTCCGGGGCCATCGCCTGCATTTCGATCCGCTGCGTCGTGCCGCGATCCAACCGCGTCATATTCACCAACCCTTGTGCGGCCTTGCGTGCGGTCATAAACCAAAGTTCGCCACGGGCATTGGCGTACAGGTCTGGCCGCCGTGGCGTGCTGCTCGCGTTGACTGGAACGCAGCGTAGCCGTTCGCGCGTCAGCCATGAGCAGATTGCCCGGCCAGTGGCGTCGTCGTCAATCTGAATCGCAATCTCACCGGGATTGCATGGCGCGGCTGATTTGTCCCGCTGCTGAGTCACCCAACCGGCCCAATGGCGGGCCAGTTCCATTAGCCGGCCGCACGTTCGATCCGCGCCCCAGCCGTTGACCGCTTGATGGAACAGACTCAAGCCACCGCATCGAACGTGAAACACCGTGTAATCGGTGCCGTAGTTCGCGCAGTCGCAGCCAATGATCGGTAGCGTTCCGGGTTGTAGGATCGCCGTTTCCGGCTTCATCACTTGAGCCCAAACCGCCTCGGACCATACGCCGAACGTCCCGGCGCTCGGGCGAAGCCCTAGGATGCGCGGTTCGCCGATTGGTCCAGGCCGGTAAACCTTGCCTTGCCATTCGATGTCGGTTGTTTGCTCATCGCCCGGCGCGACGGGATCGCACCAGTCCTGAATCCACTGGCCAACTTGCTCTGGTGTAACCGCCCCGTCAACAAACTCCGGGTCGCCCGGAACGTGAAACATATTCGGATGATCGAGGCATGACAGACGAACGCGGTTCCATGTTGGATTGCCCTGCGGGTCAACCGCCCGATGCTCCTGGTACGCCATGCTCGTCGTCGTGGTCGGATTGCCGATTACGAGCCACGCATCGCCGCTGCCAGGTCGAAACATCGACTTCGCGGCAGTCCAGTAGTTCGCGTCGATGCCTTCCTTTTCATCGAATATGAAAAGCATGTTCGGACGGTGACGGCCTTGGAACGATTCTCCCTTTCGTGCCGTGTACCCTTTGGCGTAGTGCTCTGGTCCTGATTTCATTTCGGGCGCTGCCGGCCCGATGAAGTCCATCGACAGCCCGGCCCGCTGACGCTGCAAGCGTACCTCGGTCCAGAGTAGATCGATAACATCGCGTTGCGTTGGGGCGGTCGTGATGACCACGCCGGGGTTGCGAGTTTCGTACCACCAGTTGACGGCGGCGGCGGCGGCGAAGGTCTTTCCTACACCGTGGCCGGAATCGACTGATACACGGAAGGGAGGATTGAGAAGTGATTCGAGAGCGTTACCTATCGGGCTCCATAACGTGATGCCCATTTTGTCGCGGCAGAACTCCACCGGCCTCGTGCGGTAGTATTCCGTTTGATCGTAATCGTCCAACGCTTTCTTGAGCTTCAACAGCAAACGCTTTGTTAAGGGCTTGTCGTAGCTCACGGCGTTCCTCTTCGCTCATTCTCGCCAAATCGAAAGACTCGTCGCCAGAATCTTTTGGCGTTCGTCGGTCTTTCCAGTTGTCGGGATCGCGATTGTAGAGCCAAACTTGCTGAGCAGTCACGTTGCCCTTAAGGGCAGTTTGGAACATGGCATTTGAGACTTGTTCATTAGCTTCGCCAGCAGCTTTTCGGTCGAATTCATCCCATTCAGGATTTGCCGCGCGATACTGAGCGACCGTACTGTAATCGACCCCTACACCCTTTGCCGCCATCATCTTGCCAACGCCATTCGACCGCAATTCAAGATACGCGGCTCTTTCTATCTCGCCGAACTTTAGGAACTTGGTCCCGACCGCCTTCCTCGCCATCTTACACTTGCTCCACCGTGGCCATGTACCTGAGTCGAAGCAGTCCCGAGCGTATCACTTCGCTGGCAACCGGCCGCGAAACTTTGAGCCGCTTGGCAATCTCTACCAGCGTCCGGCGTCGTGTCCCGATGCCATAGGCCAGCCGGATTGCTTTCTGCTCGTCTGCCGGCAACTGGTCGATCCAGTCCCTAACGTAATAAACACCCGGATCGTCTGACTCATGCTCTGTCTCTTCGATTGGCAATGACCTCAACTTGAGATTGCGGCGACCGGAATCGCGAATGGCGTTAAGCATTCGCTGGACGATCCGCGTCGTTGCGAACGGGGCAAATGCCTGCTCGCCCGGCCATCGCCTTGCGGATTCGACTAATGCGAGGTGTCCGATACTTAACAGGTCGAAATAGTCGATAGTGCCGGCGAGTCGCTTGGCGTGATACCGTGCGATCCAGAGATGATCGGCGGCGAGCTTCTTTCGGTCTATCGTCGTCCCGTCCTAAACGAGCGGAACTTCCTTGTTTTTTCCGCTGTCAGGCTATCAAACTGAAACAGCGAATACCACCCCGCCGCTCCGCATTCAACGCATCCACTACCGCAGCAATCCGGGCATACAGCGGCCGGCGTGACCAGCTTGATAAATCGGATCGCCTCTCTCGCTTTCTGGTCAAGCGGCCGCTTTCCGAGTCCATCGATAACGATCTGAAATTCGCGAGCGGATAGAAAGTGCTTCCTGAGTTCAGGCGGAACCGGACGTCCAAACTGGTCTGCGATCATTCGATCCATCGCTCGCATTATCACACTTTCGCCTATCGCTCGTCAACCGTCCTTCCCCTTCCCGGCGGCGGGAGCGAAGCGACGGATCGCAATGCGTCGATGATGTCAGTCGAGTCCTTGCAATTCTGGCACAGTGAGCCGCACTCCAAACACTGGCACAGCGATCGATACCATTCGATTTGATTGGAGGCTTGTTTCAGTATCTCCTCCGCCGGCGGCTGGAGCGGGGTGGTTGACCACTCGCCGCCAGATAGCTCGCCAACCGGAAATCCAGCCACACGGAGGTCGCCGTCGTGACTCCGGTAGACTTGCTGCGGAATTGCTGATGCTGACTTAGGCCTCCACCAATACCAACCCGGTTCCTTCGGCACGTCCCGCGTCCACTCCCCCGCCGGCGGCGATGCGACCACGTTTTCCGCGATACGGACGTAGCGGGCGAGCGTCTTTCCATGCTCAATCGACTGGTTGACGAATGTCAGTCCGTCGAGGTCCGAACCAACATCATCGTTCAGCAGGAAGTCCGCCGCTGCCATCACATCGGCGGGTACGGCGGGCGGTTGTGCTGCCGGGGCGGAACGGGCGGCGTTGAGCGTGGGGGAGGTGACAGGGTAAAACACCGTAACACCACCCGTTTCGTCCACTTCCTTGTCGAACTGTGCTGAATCTAACTCCGCATCCTCAATCGGCCGCACGCTGGTAGTGTCGGCCTCAAGCGATTCGAGTCGTCGCATCAGACGGCCGATCAGGTCACCTTCGACCATCGACACCTGATCTCTGAGGTCGCCGAGTCGCCGCCGCGTCTCGTCGTGCTCGGCTTTCAGGTTGTTGAACTCGCACATTGTTGGGCCAAACATGCTCATCGTTTCGCGTCTCCTTTGCTGCCTGGTTGTGATGCGATTCTTATTAGCACCCCTTGCGGCCCATTTCCCGGCTCCTGAGCGTATCGCCACTCAATCGACTGGTCGCCGTCATCGCGTCCGAGCCGGAACGCCAACTGATCTCGGCACGCCTTGAATGCACCCGCGCAATTGTCGCTATCGAGCATCTTGCCTCCCAGCCGCGTGAATGTGACTGTGAGCGGGACGCCTCGGGACGTTTGCAACGTGACCAGGCTGGTTCGCATCGCAACATTGACCGCGTGTTTCTGCTCGGCAAACCGCCGATGCCGGACAGCCCAATGGCTCGGCCGCTGGTTCGCCTCACTCACGGTCACGCACGGAACGGTAAACTCCACCGCCCAGCCCGGCGCGACCAGTTGCCGCTGCCTGGTCTGCTGCCGTGTCGAGCGGATCGGCTTGGCGAGCGCCTCGGCCGTGCTGCGGGATTGCTTGTCGGTTAGATGCGGTCGCACTGCTTGGCCTCCGTTGATGACGATGCCGGGCATGTTCAGGATCAATGATTCCATTTCGGGGCTTACTCGCACGGCGATTCACTCCGCACCCGGCGACCGGCACGCCCAGCGTCGTTTGCACTCCCGGCATACCCACGCGCGGACGCAACACCAGTTACGCGGGCGGTCCATCTTGCAACCGTAGACCGAACCCTCGGCAATCGTCGGTTCGACTCCGTCGCAGGTGCCGCCGCAGGTGCAGTGGATGTCGTCTTGAGCGCCGGAGACGGCAGAGCGGTATTCGGTCGCCGTCACCGTGCTATGATCTCCCACACTTCCCGCACTGCGAGCAGTTCCAACAGTTCCGGTTTCCGTTCCTTGAGCCATGACGTTACCTCGATTCCCACCGCGTTCGCCGGTCGCGCCCATATCCGACCATCGCGAACCGAGAACGTTATCCCGGCCTTTTCAAGCCGTTGAACTTCGAGAACATCCGCTATCGTCCATGACAATGCGCACCATCCCCCTTCGCTCTCTCCCTCACTCCCTACCCACTAGGCAACGCTTTCCGGTTTCCCTTTGCTACGGTAGTCGTCCCTGAGTCCGGTTCCCCGAGCCCACGAGCCTTCTTGCCCTAGCCATCAGCATCACTGCCGAGCGGTTGCATTGCTGCCTGAGTGTGTCGGTCGTTCGGTCGGTCGCACCCTGCCAGAGCCCGCGGTTTCCGCACGTCCGGCCGTAACCGGAACTCCCGACCCGGCCGGAACTTCCCCAGCCCGGTACGCGGAAGGCATCCCAATCGGCTGCGTTGTTATGGCCGTGCCTTTGGGCAAGCACGAGCCCGCATCGCCGGGTTGATCTTCACCGGCATCCGACCCGGCGGGCCGTGACCCCCGCTGACACTTTCGAGCCGTCATTGATTCCATCAACACGTTTTCCGCTCTCCCAACGATTCGCGCCAACGCCTCGTCAATCGCCGATCCGTATTGCATCGCGTCCACCGTTGCGTTCGCCTTCTGCTCGCGTTCTGCCAGAAGCCATAGCTCGTATTCCATACCGAGCCCGTCGGCGTAGAACGCTGCGCGGTCCAGGCGGCGAACTGTCCGGGCGCTAAGCACGTTGATACTCCGGTGGAATACCTTTGATCGTCGGAGTCGGCTTCTCTTCTGGTTTCGACCCTGTCAGTCGCCGGATTATCTCGTCTCGATGGTATCGCAACACGGGCAGTAGCTTTGGCTTGATCGGTTCTTCTTTCGATATTCCGACAAGCATCGGCGTACCGTCTCGCAACTCGATTCGTCCGCCAAGTTCCTTGACGATTTTCAATAGCTCGTCTGTGGTCACGACAAACCCCTTGATTCCTTGACTTTTGCAATCGTAACGCGAGCCCGTTTCTTGCTCCAATTCCTCACGTCGGCGTCAAGAAATCCGAGCTTGACCGTCAGATACCAACGCTGTCCGAGTGTTATTTGTTCCACTCCTACGCCTTGAACTGGTCGTTGAGTCGGAGAGTAACCGTTGAACGGAGATACCGGGACGGCGCGATACTGAGCGTCGGCGCGAATCTTATTACGCCTTATCGTCCACTCAGTTTCAAGAGCCAATTCGCTCGCGGCTTTCTTGAGAACATCCTCAACCGGCTTTGCCGTGGCGTTCTCACCCATGCTTTTGCGTGCGTAGTTTTTCGTCGCCTCATCGAACTTGCCGCCAAGCAAGTCTGCGGCTGTCACGATGCGATGTCGTCCGCTGTTGCCAACGAAATCCAATACCATCATGTCCGGCTTGCTGCTCGCAGCGATTGCCGCCCGTCGTTCGTCGGCAGTTCCTTCGGAATACAAGTCCACAACCCCAGGCATCGGCCGCGTGCCACGTCCGAGAATCTGGCAATACAACGCAAGGCTTTTCGTCGGCCGGGCCATCACGACGCATGACGTAGACGGCGCATCGAACCCCTCGGTGAACACCATGCAATTGCAAAGGAATTGAATCTGCCCACGCTTGAACGCCTCAAGCCGAGCGGCACGATCTTCTGGCGGCGTGGCCCCGCTAATAAACGTCGCCGAATGTTCCTTGTAACGGTTTAGCACGGCGCATAGCAATTGAGCATGGTTCACGGTGACGCAGAATAACAGAGTCGGTCGGTTACCGCACTCGCGCACCGTCGCCGCGGCGACTTCATGCAGCGGCTTTTCTTCGGTCAGAATCCGGTCTAGGTCCGCGTCGTTGAAATCGTCGGCGAGCGAACGAGCTTTCGAGAAGTCCAGCCCTTCGATCTTCACGGCCAACTGGTGAACAGGGCATAGCCAACCGTCGTCAATCGCAGGCTCAATGCCGTAATCGAATGCGACAGTCTCAAACACCTGACCCATCGCTGCGCCGTCGGCACGCTTCGGCGTGGCCGTTACGCCCAACAGCTTCAATCGTTCGTTGCGGCTGAAATGTTCGATCACGCGGCGATATGTCCGGCTCGTCGCATGGTGGGCCTCGTCAATGACCAGAAGCCCGAACGCTTCGGGAAGGAACCGCTTGTAACGTCGCGGCCGGCTCATCGTCTGGACGCTGGTGAAAACAATCTTCGGAACAGCGTGGCTACCGTGCTCGTCGGTTCGCTCGGTGGCCATTTCGATCCCAACGTCCGCATAACCGCGACGTGCCAGACGCTCGACTGGCTGGCGAACCAGAAAATCACGGTGAGCCATAACCATGACTCGCCCAGGCCAGTTCAATGCCACGTCAAGGAATATCTCAGTCTTACCGCAGCCGGTCGCGAGCGACACGAGAGCAGACGAATGATCGCGGAACGCATCGAAGATCGAAGCCACGCATTTCCGCTGATATGGACGCAACTGGATCACGACTTGCCCCCGTTTGCCTTCACTGTCAACGCCTTCTCTTCATCCGGGGCGCGGTCCCATAGCGAACGTGGCCCCCAATCGAGGCCGTGGCATCCGTTGCAATCTTTCTTGACTTTGCCGGCCGCCGTGCAGTACGGGCAAGCCGAACAATACGGCGCGGTGTTTTTGAGTTTCGATTGGCAAGCCTTCAAGTCCTCGCACTTGAATCGCCCGCCGTCTAGACATTGCATTTCACCGCGAAGCCAAACACCGCCGGACGTGTTTGCTATCTGCTCCATCACGACGCCCAGCCGCTTGGCAAGGCTTGTTGCCTCCGCGAACATTGGGGCCACTTCAGCGAACGCGGCTCGGAGCCCGGCCGGGATTATCATCCCAACTTGATCGCGCGGTTCGTCGTCTTCTGGCTCAGCCTTCCGTCGCTTGAGTTCCTTGTGGGCCGCATCGACACTTTCGGCGTCCATTTTGGCGGGAAGGTCGCCGAACTTCTCCGGGTCGTCTTTTGCCGCTTGCGTTACCTTCTTTGCCCTCTCGTAAGTGCTTCCGCTGACGCCGATCGTCTCGGCAACCAAATCTCGCGTTTTCCCCTTGTTTTGCGGCGTTGGTAAATCTACCAACGCCGTAGGTGGCTTGCCATTCTTGATCTGGGTCGCGATGCTCCGGCGACCGATTTCCGGCTTAATCAGCGATTCGATTCGTAAGCCAATTTCGACCAGTTCTGACGGCGCAAAATCCTTGCGGCAAGTGTTCTCGTCGCGCTCGGCTTTCAGGTACGAAACCGCGTCATTGAAATTATCAACAACGGCACAAGTAACTTTGTCCCACTTGAGACTTTTGACAGCCATGAGCCGGCGGTATCCAGCGATCAGTCGGCCTTCGTAATCGACTACAATCGGGTGAAGTATCCCGAATGAGCCAATCGACTCTGCGAGTCCTTCGATGTCACCGAGGTCTTTGCGTACCCTCGTGCTGTCGTAATCAATTGCCGTGACGTAAAGCTCTGTGAGTTTCACCGATTTGTCCCTCGCTATTCCATGCCCGCACTCCGCGAGCGATTCCGTGCGTTCCAACCGTCCCCACTCCGGCTACTATGCCGCATTCTGGTTTGCGGGACTTCGCCGGCGCGGGGGTTTCCGTCAAACCGCAACCGCGTCATCTTCAACCGGGTCAGCGTCGAGGTTCTCGCCGGGCTTCTCGCGGGCCTCAAACTCTTCGATGATCTTCATGGAAAGGCCGATGCCAACTTTCTGCTGCGTCTTGATCCACTTTGACCATTGATCCGGTAGGTCGGCATCGGCGAATCCCTGAACCATTGTCTCCATCAATTCGCCTGGGTAGCACTTGCCGGCGGCAATCAGTGCCTTTTCCTTGTCAAGTAGTTTGGTCCTGAGTTGTAACGCCCAATGCTCCGCGTCGGTGTTGCCGTTTGTCTCAGCAGTCGCAGCAATCGCTTTCGGCGTCGTTACCGGTGGAGCAACCCGTCCGGCCGGTGCATGGCCGTGGTCCGGATCGTTGTCGGCTTGTCCCATTTCGTCGGTCGTGTACAGACCCGATAGCTCTTGCGGAAACGCGGCTCGCAGTGCCAACGCCTCGGCAACTTTACCAAGCATGAGGTACGGCATTTTCGCCCAGAAGCGGGTGACTTCGCCATCCTTCTTCGTCTGGACAAACTCGTTCCATCGTGCTGATCGGCTGAACGGGATGCGCTGGCCGTTGACGAACTTCCAGACTGTTACCGTCGCTTTTCCGGGATGATCGGCGTTCTCAACGTCGTAGACCGGATCGTCATTGCCTGCGTAGGCTCCCGTCCGCTCGGCAATCAGACGGAAGCCGTCGATACCGGTCTGAATCGACAGCACTTCGCGGCGCAGTGTGGAGTCCCACCGCTTGACGGCGTGTATCTGTCGGGCGAACGGGTCCAACCCGGTACGCTCGCATTGGGAAACGAACAGCTTGAGTTCGTCGTCAGTCGAGCCTCGGCAAATCGTGTCCTTAATTAGTCGCACTTGCTCGCTTGTGTATGTCGGCCGTTGGGCCAGTTCAGTGCTCATCGTTGTCCCCACTGTTAGAATGCCGGTTCGCCATCCGTAACAACAAACGGCGTCCCTGCATCGTCATCGTCGTCCGTCGCTTTCCAATCCGCCACGCCAGCGGCCCGCAGTAACGCGCACCCGATCCGCTCGGCCTCGTCAACGCTGAACGTGATGCACAATCCGCGACCTTCAAGCGTTAGCTCAACGCAGCCATCGCCGGCCGTGCAGTCGAATGTGTCAAACATAATCGATCCCCATTTCCTCTTGCACGATCTTCAAGACCCGTAGTTTCGATTCGTTGCTCGGCAAATCGGACAACGCACCGATAATCAGAAGCAGCGCCTTCGCCGTCGGATTCTCAAGAGCCTTGACGATCAGTTTGGCCTCTTCGCGGCTCTTGACTTCAATTGCAGCCTTCAAGTTCAGTCTCCATTGCAAGTTCACAATCAAACATAGCCGCCACGCTCGCCGTCGCCTTCTCGAACTCGTCGCGGGCCAGAAGTTCGCGGACGTGGTCGCTGAGCGGATCGTCTGGCGTCTCGCCCCACAGAATCTCGTCGGCCCCAAAGCTCGCCGATTCGTACTCGCCGGCATCCACGTCGAGCGCCGCGGCCATCAGCTTGTCCGACTCGGCCACGAGCCGGTTACGCTTGGCCGTGTCCCAGACGTATCGGTCAGCGGCGAATCGCAGGGCGAACGCGGATCGTTTGCACTGGCGGATGAGGGCGGTCGTGGTGGTCATCACTGGTCCCCAATTGCGTTGTCCAAAAACTCAACAGCATCATCAGAAAACGTCACGATTCTGGCATTGATGCCAGACGGAATGAACGCTCGCTGCTGGAGCAGTTCGTTGCGGGCCGCAAGGCAGGCCGTAAGCAATTGGTCGCGTCGATTCTCGGCACGTTCCAGCCGGTTGAGCACGGCCACGAACGTATCCCAACCGTTCTGCTCGGCGGCAAAACGCAACGTCTCAATGTCGGCCTCGTCAATGTCTGGTTGGCATGGAGGCGTGGTCATGATTTCGCGTTCCTTTCCACCGGCGACGCGGCGGCTAGTTGTTTGACCCGTACCCTTACCCGTACCCGGACCCGGACCCGGACCCGGACCCGTCCCAGTACCCGTCCCCGTACCCGTCCCCGTACC
>OFRG01000148.1_pt1 | contig 30651 bp, 36 predicted proteins | sample 1543071 | NCBI WGS metagenome assembly OFRG01 (sample SAMN07774222, study PRJEB24372) | wastewater metagenome | isolation source: WWTP Verbania (Effluent) | place: Italy: Verbania | collected 2015-12
GGTGGGGGAGGGGAAAACAGCACCCGCCCTTCACAGTTACAATATACCCCCCGTTACCTACCGAAAAAACAAAAAGGGACTCCCTTGTGCCTGACGAACGGAAAGACAACCGATTCGCCTTTGCGCTCGCTGCGCTCCACGGTATGTGCGTTGGCGGCACGGTGGTGGCAGGTCTTCTCGAAGACACCCCTACCGAATCCGAAAGGGAGTCCCAGAAAAAATCCGCGCAAGAAATTGCACGCGCGTCGGTCATGCTCGCTGACGCAATGGTTCAAGAACTTGATCGAACCGAGACCCAACCATGAAGAACTTTTTTGTTCTCGCCCTGATCACGCTCACAATTTCCGGTTGCGCGACGATGAAAACGAAAGCTGTGCCACAACCGACCCCATCCCCGACACCGGAACCGGCCTTCTCGGTGACGCTGACGCCGCAGGAACTCGCGGACGCTTTCGAGTATCGGGATCAGAAGATCAGCCAACAGCTCGAACAACTGAGGAAGGATTTTCTGGACGTAGAAAAACGGATCATCAGTCTCCGCAACCAAATCTCGAAGCAGGTCAAGGATTGTCTATGTCCGGGCGAGATGAAGTAACGATCCATCCGAATTTCAACCGCTTTTTGAACATGGTGGCCAAGAGCGGCGAACACTTTGAAGACTATTTGCTGATCGTGAAAACGAACAACGGAACCCTCGATTGGCGATCCAGTGACAAAACGTGGGCGATGGGCGCGGCGGAACGCTACCTCAATCTCGGCCACGCCGAAGACGACGTGAATATCCGAAGGAGCATCGAATGAAAGACCAGAAGGCCCACAAGACCATGAAGAAAACGATGGAGCGCACGAAAGATGCGGCCTTCGTGACCAAGAAGCAGAAACCGAACCGGATCAACACCGGCTCTCCGTTCACGAAAAAGGAAGCCAAGCGCTTCTAAATGAAAACGGTCGACCTCGACATCGGCAACGCTCTCAAGAACAAGCTCCGCTTGTCTCCGAACTCGCTTACGGGTGAGGAGAAAGAGATTGTGCGCAAAGAGATCGAGGCCGCGCTGCACCGGCTGGACAACATCGACCAAGAGATCAAGAACGCGAACCCGTTCTGGTACTACCAGCCCGTGACCGGCGAGATCAGCACCGAGCGCCGTGAGTTCCTGCACAAGCACCTGAACCCGGAGGATGTCCCTCAATCCCTCCAAGGCCCGCTGGCGATGCACCTGTCTGACAAACCCATAAGAGTCGCATCCGGCGGAAACCAGTCCAGCAAATCGCACGGCATGGTCATGGAGCTGATCATGATGGCCACCGGCAAGAAACCGTTCGTGTTCGACCCGAATAGCCGCTGGTTCAAATGGCGGCTCCCGAACAAGCGCTACGAGGAAGGGAAGCCGAAGAACGTGCGCGTGGTCGGCTTCGATTGGGAAAACGATGTCGTGAAGAACCTGCTCCCGAAATTCCGCGACCTCTCTCCCAGAGAATGTCTGCTCAACGGCTCCTTCGACAAGAGCTACGTCGCGGGCGAAAGCACGCTGCATTATTCCGAGAAGGGCAAGGTACTCGGCTCCGTCGAGTTCATGTCCAACAAACAAGACTTGGCCAGCTTCGGTGGGCCTCCAAGAGATGCCGTTGGATTCGACGAGGAACCGTTCCATGAGGTCTACAAAGAAAACCTCATGCGCATGACGACCGCGAAGAACTTCGAGGTGTTGATGGCCTCCACGCCGGTTAATGGCATCTCTTGGGCCTACGACGAACTCTACAGCAAGTGGTTGAACGGCGACACGAACATCGACTACTTCCAGTATTGCTCGGTGGCGAACCCTTACGCGAACTTGGACTCGCTCGTGCAAATCATGAACGGCCTCACCTACGAAGAAAAGAAAATGCGCCTATTGGGTGAGTTCATTTCCCTGTCCGGCCTCGTGTACGGGAGACTGTTCGACAAGAACGTCCACGTCATTGAACCTTTCCAGACCGGCTGCAACTGCGACGCGACGCCGCACGCCGACACCTGCCCGTTCATGCACTTCTTGGGCTACTTGGGTGTCGATCCGCACATGGTCAAAGACTCGACCGCCGCGCTCTGCTTCATCGACCGCGAAGACAATTTTTACGTCGACACCTGCTACAAAGGTGCCGTCAACATCGACCAGTTCCGCGATGCGATTTCCGCGCTTCTGGCGAAGCGTCGGATTGATTGGAGCGTGTTCGATCCATCCAGCGACTCCACGATCACCGCGTTCAACGGGTTGAATATCTTCAAACTCTGCACGCGGAACCCGAATCCCTTTACCCGCGCCCGCAAAGGCGAGAAATTTCACGGCTCCATTGCCGCTGGCGTGCAAACCATCAAGCAGCGCCTTGAGATCAACGAGACCTCCAAGCGCCCGCGCTTTTTCATCATGAACCGCCCGGAGAACCAGCTCTTGATCAAGAGCATGAAAACCCTCCAACGCGACACGTTCGCCAACGAGGAAGTCAAAGGCCAGAAAGACAAAATTCAAGAAGGGGTGCATGACCACCACGCTTGCGTGCGCTACATCATGCAGAACAAGTTACGCTGGAAAGACCACATCAGCTATGCGCCGCAGCCAATGATCCCCGATGAGGACGCGATACTCGTATGAGCGACGACAAGAAAACGTCCACCGAACAAAAGATCGACCCGACCAAGGACGACTTTATTTTGAGCCAAGGCCAAGCCTTGTTCACCTCCGCCCGCAGCGGCTACGAAATGATTTACGAGCGGATGCGCAAGGACATGGATTTGTACGACGGAAAATTCTCCGACAAAGAGCGGAAGTATTCCGAGTACCTTGGCGCTCCGCGCCTGTTCATCCCGAAGACCTACACGAACACGCAGCGCATCGCGGTCGACGTGATGGACACCTTCTTCTTCGACCCGGAGGAGATCGTCGGCATCCGCAGCTTCAAGGACACGCCGCAAGAATATCTCCAAGCGGTGAAGTCGTTGCTCAATTACCGGCTGAACAGCCACCCCATAGATTTTTACAAAGAAGGCTACGAAGCGACGATTGACGCCATCCGCTCGCTCTACGCGGTGTTCAAAGTGTACCCGCGCTTGGAAGTCGAAGAATACGTCGCCGAGTCCGTGATCCATCAGCCGCTCGAAAACGGCATGGTCATCCCCGTCCTGCTCCGCGAAAAGAAAAAGCGGATCAAGAACTACGAGCCGCGCCTTGAGTGCTGCAATCCAGAGGACGTGCTGTTCTCGGCCAAATCGACGTGGAAAACCTACCAGAAAAACGCGATCATCCACCGCTACCCGATCACGCGCGACGAGGCCCGTCAGCGCGGCTACAAGAACGTTGAGGAGCAAGAACCGGCCACGAACGGCGACCAGTCCGGCAACATCGTCAAATTTCAGCGGACGCAGGATTACCAGTCTCCGTTCCGCGAGGACACGCAAGTCAAAGCGGCCCAGCAGCTTTGGGTCTACGAATTTTGGGACTTCCTGCCCTACAAAGGGAAATTGGAGTCCTGCTCCTACGTCCTGCTTGGAAACGCGCTCAAACCGAACGTGGTGGGCCGTGGATGGGAACTGAACGAGCTTCCGTACCGAACCAGCCAGTTTGAAAGCAACGAGTCTCCGTTCGTGATGGGAATGGCTTACCCGGAACCGCATCGGCTTCCCGGCAAGTCGTACCCGCAGATCACCGAAGCCTTGCAGCAAGAGACCAACGCGCAGCGCAACCAAGAGCGCGAAGCCATCGCGCGGGACATTCGGAAAACCGTTTACATTAGCCGGGACGCAAACGTCGACCTCCCGGCGCTCGTTAATCGTCGTATCGGTGGGTATGTGACAGGTGACGGCCCTGCGGATCAGGCTATTCGGGAAATTCCGTCCAGCAACGCTGCCGCTGTTCTCGCGCGAACACAGCAACGTACCGATAGCGACTACTACGAAGCGGGCATCCCGCCGAACCTGCTTGGCTCCGACACCGGCAACAACACGGCAACCTCGGACACCCAGCAGCTCGCCAACGCCAACAAGAAAATCCAGATGGTGTTGAAAAACATTGCCTATACGCTATTTTTGCCAGCTTTCCAGAAGCTCCTCCGCCTCGAACAGACCTATTGCTCGGACGAGTTCATCCGCCAAGTGACCGGCAAGATGCTCGGCTGGCAGCTTCCGGGCGACAACTTCCCGATGCGCGAAGTGATTCAGGGCGACTTTGACCTCATGGTCACGACCGGCATGAACAAGCAGGCCCAGACCAACCGCTTGCTGCTTCTGGCCGACCGGATGACGCAGTACAACGTCAGCCTGTCGCAGCTCGTCCAGCTCGGCGTGATCAACCCGCAGATGGCCAGCTTCGCCAATCCGACCCCCATTTTTGACCAAATCCTGTCGGCCAACGGCTTCAAGAACCATCAGGAATACAAGTTGCAGGCCCAGCCACCCCAAGTCCAGCCCGGCAGCGCTCCGGGCGTGGCGAGCGCGACGCGCAATGTGGGCGAGACCGGCGGGCAGGTCAGCCAGATGAGTCCGTCCGCGCCGGAGGGCATCGGTGTCTGACGCGCAAGAACAAAAACTCCAATTTGATACCGCCGAGATTCAGGGCTACCAGAACAAGATCATGGCCGGTGGCCGGGCCAAGGACATACTGGCTTCTGAGGATTGGAAATGGTTGAAGGACAACGTTTTTAACATGATGGAGAAAGACGCTTTGAGCCTTCTCCGCTCGTGCAGCACCGACGCAAATCGGCTGCTCGCGCAGCAAATGTACCGCGCGGCGCTCGGCCCGCAAGAACTGATGGATCAGTACGTCCGCGAGGGCGAAGGGGCCATCGAAATTTTGAAGCAAATCTCCAACCCAGAAGGAGGGCGAGACGATGAGCAAGAATAAAACTGCGCCCGCGACGGCCCCACGGCCAGCGGCTCCGCAGCAAATGGCAAACGAACCAGAACCAATCAACATCCAGTTGTCCGAACCGAACGCGACGAGCCGACTCTTTCCAGAGACGGTTCCACCCGCACCGGAAAATGTTCCACATGGAACAATTCCCGAAGTTCCGGCCCCGGCCCCTGTTGTTGAGCCACCGGCTGTGCCGCCTGTTGTACCGGCGACGCCGCCACCCGCTGCCCCAGCTCCCGCTCCGGCACCCGCCGCCTCGGACGATACCTTCCTTGAGGACTTGCTCGCCAAGAGCAACATCCCTCTGGAAAAGGTCAAAGTTCGCCTAAAGGTTGACGGTGTTGACCAAGTGATGAGCTATGAGGAAGCGAAGATGCGTGTTCAGCTTAAGGAGCATCTCAACCTTGCCGGACAAAAGCTCGGAGAAGACCGCCGGGCGATTGCCGAAGAACGAAAAAAACTACAAGAGGCGCAACGGACGGTTCCCAATTTGGGCGTGCCACAAGCACCAACCCCCGGAGAACCTACCCCAGAAGACCTTGCCAACCCTCTTGTCAGAACTTTATACGACAGGGTGACGATGCTTGAAGGACGGATGCAAGGACTTGATCCCGTCGTGTTTGATACCAATCGTCAGCGCGTGGCCAATGAGCTTAAGGCTCAAGGCTTTGGCGACTTTATGGACTACATCCCAAAGATGGAAGCCCACATCGCCAGTCTCAAAGACCCGCGCTACATCGAGTATTACGACACGGAAGTTGGATCGAAAGCCCTCTATCACGAGCTTAAAAGCCGTGATCTGATGGAACAGATGGCAAAGGCGAACAGACCGCCTGTGCCAGCTCCGGCTCTGCCGGTTCCACCTGCTGCTCCGCCCGCGAACGCGCCCATCATAACCATCAACGGCGGGAATAACCCCTCTCAGGCCGGAGTGGTGGACAATTATGATGTGCAATACGAGGACGTTCTTGAGAGGTGGAAACAATCGCGTGACCCGAAACTCTTTCGTCAGCTCTTAAAGATGAGAGGCGCATCGGCTCCCGCGTAAGGAGCTTCCAATGGCTGCACCCCCTACAGGGACATTTCAGACTTACCAAGCGGTCGGTGATCGTGAAGACCTCATCGACTTGATCGTAAACATCAGCCCGGTTGACACCCCGGTTCTGTCCATGACGGAATCCGTGCGTGCTTCCAACACCCTCCACGAGTGGCAGACTGACGCTCTCAAAGCGCCCGCTGCTGTTGCTCGCGTTGAAGGTGAAGACGCGACCATCAAAACGGTCACGGCGACCACGCGCCTCAACAACCGGACGCAAATCATCGACAACAACTTCATTGTGTCGAACACGCAGCTAGCCGTAAACCCGGCTGGCCGCAGCAATGAAGCGGACTATCAGACCGAGAAGGCCATGAAAGAATTGGCCAACGACATCGAGTACGCCTTCGTGGTGAACTCCGCTGTCGTGACCGGCGCTTCGGCGACGGCTCGCCAACTGAAAGGTCTGGCCGGATGGGTCACAACCAACATCAGCTCCGCCACCGCGAACCGCGCTCTCACCAGCACGATTCTCGATGCCTTGCTGAAAACGGTTTGGCTCGCTGGCGGACGCCCGGACACGATCCTCTGCGGTGGAACCCAGAAGATTGCGTTCACGAACACCACGAACTTCCCCGGCATGACCCGCAACATCACGGCGACCATTGGCTCGTACAGCCTGTTCGTTGACGTGTATCAGGGCGGAATCGGCGGATCGTTGAAGTTGATCACTTCGACCATCATGGGAAACAACCTCGACAACCAAATCTTTGCGTTGCAGATGGACAAGTTCCGCAAAGCATGGCTGCGACCGATCAAAAAGACCCAGCTCGGACTCACCGGCGACGGAGTGAAGTACCAGATCGTTGCCGAAGTGACGTTGGAATCGCTGAATGAAAAAGCGTCCGGCGTTGCCACGCAGTTGAGCTAAAGGATTCGCCTCTCCCCTCGTTGCGATGCGAGGGGGGAGGCACCTTTTATGATCATCAGAAGCGACGATAACGTCCACCGCGAAGTGAACTTGGAAGGCGACGAGTTCAAGATTAAGCACGTCGAGCGCGTGCCGGACGGACTATTGAAGGCCAACTACGAAAACCGCAAGGACAAGAACTCGGTCAAGTCCGCTGACGGTGAGTATTGGCATTTGGCCCGCATCCCCACGCTCACCTACATCAAGTGGTATCGCCAATACCCCGAACTCCGCGACCCTGATCCGAAGGTGTCGCACAATTTTCTCATGAAACTGTTGAAGCAGCCTGAAAACGAGGTTTTCAGGACTTACGCGGGAGGCATATGAGCGATCCGGTCGACATCATCATCCCGACCTTGCGCCGCCCGCACGCTTTTTCGTGCTTCGACAAGCTCCACAACGTTCCGTGGCCCTACAAACTGCACGTCATCACGACCGGCAAGACGTGGGCGCAGGCCATCAACATCGGTCTCAAGCAAACCGACAAGAAAAACGACGTGATCCTGATGGATGACGACGTTTTCATCACGCCGGACACGTTCAAAGGCGTCCACGTTCACTACGACGACGCCGACATCTTTGGATTTAAGCTGCTGTTCCCGAACGGGGAGATTCAGCACGCTGGGGGGCTTGTCAGAAATGAAGAAATCGGACACATCGGGTTCGGCGAAGAAGACAAAGGGCAGCACAGCCAAGCGCGGTACGTCTGCCACGCGACGACCTCGCTCATCTACATCAAACGACACGTTCTGGATACGGTTTGCGAAATGGCCGAAGACATCCCCGGCATCCAGATGGAAGATGTGGACTTCAATTTTCGAGCGATCAAACAAGGATTCAAAATCCTCTGCCTGCCCGACTCCGCCATCCACATCCAGTCGGCCAGCAAGCGATTCATCGAGGGATTCGATGAGAAAGTTGGCCTCGCATATGCAGAAATCAAAAAACGCCATTTCGCTGATCCCGCCTTCGTGACGAAGGTGCAGGAATATCCGAAACCGTTGGCGAAATTGGAGCTGGCGTGAACGTCGACTTGACCGAATCCAAGAAAGCCTACGAGTTCACGTCCAAATCCGTTGATGACGCGCTCTATGCTGTCGGCGCGAACGACGTGATGGAAGTGGAGAGCCAATTGGAGTTCGTGAAGAATCGCGGGCTTCTCCCGACCCACAAATTTCTGGACTTGGGCTGCGGCTGTCTGCGCGGCTCGGCCAAGATCGTGCAGTATTTGGACGAAGGCAACTTCTATGGTGCGGACATCTCCGAAGGCTTGCTCGACATCATCCCGAAGCGGCTGGCGATGCTGAACATCACGCGCTCGCCGATCACGAAGGTCATCAACGACTACGATTTCTTGAATCTGTTCGACACGAAGTTCCATTTCATCCTAAGCGTCAGCGTGTTGACCCATATGCTGCCGGAGATGGTGCCGCCGTTCTTCGCGGGTGTGGCCAAGGTGCTGCGCGGTGACGGCGTGTTCTATTTCACGCTCTATCCGACGAACGAAAACCTGCATTACGGGAACATCGACCTTTCCTTCTTCAACAAGGACTGGTTGATCGCGGAAGGACTCAAGGCCGGACTCAAGATTGAGGACATTCCGGGCGACTATCCGAACAAATTTAAGAATTACATCCAGCGCGTCAATGTCCCAGAAATGGGCCAGTGGGTGATGAAAGGAACGCTCTCGTGATCGCCACGAAAAATATATTGGCCCACGACAAGATCAACCGCTTTCAAGGTTTGAAGATTCTCGCGCACGCGGACAAGATTCGTCAAATGCTCAAAGGTGAGATGCCCGCGCCCGTCGAATGGGTGATCTACCCGTCGAACATCTGCGGCTACCGCTGCGGCCATTGCATCATGGCCCGCGAACAGCAAGACCACCGCGCGATGATTTCGCGCGACGCGATGGAAAAAATCCCGGTGGACGCGGTTGAGAACGGGATCAAATGCGTGATCTTCTCTGGCGGCGGTGATCCGCTGTTGAACCCGATGACGAACGAGGTCGCGCGGCGCTGCAAGGAAGCTGGCATCTTGACCGGCATCAACAATCAGGGCTATTTGCTCGACGACGTGACGCCCTACAATTTCGTCCGCTACTCCGTGGACGCCGCCACCGCCGAGACCTATCAGGCAATCCATCGCGTCCCGAAAGGCGACGGTTGGGAGCGCGTGAACGCGAACATCGCCAAGCACAAGGCGCTGCGTGACGCGGGCCATCAGATCGAGATGGGTCTGGCCTTCCTTATCACGCCACTCAATGCGCACGAGGTCTACACCTTCTGCGAATGGGCCTCGCAGTACGAACCCGATTTCATCCACATCCGGCCCGCTTACTTGGAAGCCGACTATCTCGACAAGGAGTACCCCAATGGCGGTGTTCATCTTAAAGATCAAATCATCCCGAATCTCAGGGAAATGGCGAAAAGGGTCAAAGCAGACTTTCCAAACGCCTACTTCACAATCGAGAAATTCGAGGGATTTTGGACACCCAAAGAATACTCCAAATGCCGGGCCACGCCGCTCATGGCGGTCACGTCCGGTGACGGAGCCTTCCTCGTCTGCCAAGACCGGGGAATCATGTCCAACGAAAACTATTTGCGATGGGGAAACTACAACTCCCAATCCTTCAAAGACATCTGGTACGGAGACGAACACCGGAAAGTAATCGAGTCGATTGACTTGCCAACTTGCCCGCGCTGCGTTGAAGCGTTTTACAACCTCGTGATCGAGAAGGGCTTCGTCGAAGGCGACGTGATGAAACTGGACTTGATATGAAAATTGCCTACTTCAAAAACTCTGACGGCGGCTGCGACTACTACCGCGCGTTGCTCCCGATGGAAACCATCAAGGCGCAGCGCATGGCACAGGTGGAAAGTCTCTGGCCTGCCAACATCATCGCGGACATCACCTGCAACCCGGAGAAGTTCAAGAAGGTGATGAGCGGCGATGTGTTCCTGTTGCAGCGCGTGATCGGAAAAAACTTTGTGAAGAAAATCCAAGAAGTGATCCTCGCCAACCGCGACAAGAACCGGCTGGTCATCGACCACGACGATAACGTGTTCCGTGTGTCGCCGCTGTCCAACCACTATTCCGATTTCGGAACCGAGCCAATCAAGATCGAGAGCAACGGCAAGGTGATCTACGAGTGGAAGGACGGCGAGAACATCGACTTGAAAAAGAACCGCGCCCGCTTGGACGAGATCAAATGGTCGCTTGAGAAGTGCGATATGTTGACGGTCACGACCGACATCTTGGCCGAAGCCTTCCGGCCCTACTGCGAGAACATCCGCGTGCTGCCGAACTGCGTGGACATGAAGATTTGGAATCGGCTCCCGCTCATCCGGCCCAATCCTGACGAAGTGCGGATTTACTGGTCGGGTGGCCATAGCCATTGGGAAGACCTGTTCATGGTCAAGGACGTTCTGATCGAGATCGCCCGCAAGCACAAGAACGTGAAAATCGTCATCAGCGGGTGGAAGCCGGTCGGCATGGAAGAAGACTATCCGAAAGACCAGTTCGAGTTCCGGCCTTGGTCGGACACGCTGGCCTATCCGTACACGACCGCCATCGGCGACCCCGACATCGCCATCATCCCGCTGGTCGACAACGAGTTCAACCGCTGCAAGAGCGCGATCAAGTGGGTCGAAATGTCCGCGCTCAAAGTCCCATCCGTCGTCTCGATGGTCTCGCCCTACAAAGAGCTGATCGACCTGAAAGAAGACAACGGCATTTTCATTGAGAAGAACGACCGCAACTCGTGGGTCAAAGGTCTCGACCTTCTGATCGAGAACGCCGAACTGCGCAAAAAGATTGGCCAAAACGCCTACGACACCGTGAAGGAAAATTTCGACATCAATACGCAATATCACCAATGGTTCAATGCGTATGGGGAGGTTCTAAGTGCCAGTACCGTCAAATCCAACGCTTGAAGAATTGGTGAGAGAAGGACTTGCGAAAGCTGGCGAGGAATCGCCGGACGCCGATTTGCTTACCCGCGCCGAAGAACAATGGATCGGCGAGATCAAAAACGACATCTGGGAACTCGGCAAGAAGCCGAAGTCCCTGCACATCACGTCCTACGGCGTGTTTCAGCAAGGCCAGTCGCGCTACTCGAACCCATCCAACTTTTCCAGCGACTTGTCGCTGACGATTCTGGACGGCTCCGTGCGCGACACCGCGCGTGGTGGGAGCGTGTCTTCGATCACACTCTCCGCAGCCGACGTTTCGGACGAGTCCATCATCGGCAAGGGCATCATCGTCTTGTCCGGCACCGGCCAAGGCAGCTACTCGCAGATCGTGGACTTCGATACCAGCACGAAAATAGCGACCGTGGTTCCGAATTTCAACACGTCGCCCGGCTCCGACTCCGGCTATTTAATTGTGGATCAGGAATACCCGGTGGAGCAGCGCCCGGTGTTCGAGAACGACCGGAACCAGAACATCCCGCTTAAAGGCATTGCCGACCGCTTCTATCCGATTGGGGATGAGGACTACGGAGAGTTCATCCTGAACAAAGCACCGGACAAGGTGTACGGCGCTCGCCTGCGCTACTACGCGAACCTCATGAAGATCGACACGGACTCAACCCTCATGTCGACGCTCTATTTGCGCTGGCGCATCATTTGGGTCGAAGGCATCCGATTCAAGAAGATTGACGACGAAGACGATGACCGGGCGGAAGCGGCGGAAGCTCGTTACCGACGCAAGATGCAGGCCATCATCGGGCGCGAGACCTACGGCATGGACATCTCAAATCTTGTGGATCAGGTGACGGATTACCAATGAAGAAAATAGCCAAATACGTCATTGCGGGCCTTCTCGCGCTTACGGCAACGGTCGCGCGCGCGGCAACGGTTGTTGGGCCAATCAGCACGCTCTACATCAAAGATGAGGGTGTGACGATTGCCACCAATCCGGTCACGCTTGATTTTATCGGCTCCACTATACAGGCCGTCAAACTTGGCGTGTCGAGCGTGACAATCACCGTCACCGGCACGTCTCCGGGCGGTGCCAGCGGGAACATCCAATACAACGACGGGGCGGGTGGTTTTGCAGGCGAAAGCGCCATGACCCGAACGGCCAGCGGCGCGGTGCGCTTCAACACCTCGCTCGACATCGGGAATTACTCCATCCCGTTTGTCAACCAAAACGCAGATGGCATCAAGATCAGCAACACCGGCAACATGGACATCGGTTGGTACGGTGGCTATGGCTTTGGCGGATCGCCGTTCAGCTCTCTCTATTCCAGAATCCGTGGAGTAGAAACTGGCGTCAATGGCGGAAGCGGAGCGCCCTACGGAACCCTCCAATTCTGGACGGACTCGACAGGACAAGGACTCCAACTCAGCATGACTTTTGAAGGCGGGCTTGGGTCGAGCGTTCTGTCCAGCGTCAACCCTGACAAAATAATCATCGGAGACGGCCTGCAAGATTCGGGGTTCCCGACCAAGACCTACAACAAGGTTCAGATTTATGTCGACCAATACCTCAATGACGGCATTATCGAGTACCAGACCGTCGCAAACACTTGGGGGTTCTTTAACGATTTGATCATGAACTCCACGCGCACGGTTCGCTTCGGGGATGCGGACACCTCTAACTATGTGGCGTTCCGGGCTTCCGATACCGTCAGCTCGAATGTGACGTGGGTTCTTCCGGCGGCAGACGGTTCTAGCGGCCAGTTCTTGAAGACCAACGGCGCGGGCGTTCTTTCTTGGGGAACCGCCAGCGGTGGTACTGGCGATGCTGTCCTTGCTGGAACACAGACGTGGAGCGGCACGAATACTTTTCTTGGAAGCACCGTATTAAACGCCCTTCAAATTGATCAGCCAACTGGCACTTTCGAGCGAATCCAGTATTCATTTGCTGGAACGAACGGTTGGTCTCACGATATTTATTACGGCGATGGTTCGTTCGGTACGAGCTACGACATCCTTCCCCTCGGCGGTGGAACCGATTTCATGATCGACTCCGACAACCATTTCATCCAACTGCGAAATGCGTCCAGTTCCGCTGATATGCGGCTCATTTTCAACACCTCCGCAAACGACGGGACACTTTATTGGATGGCAACGGCGGGCGAATTTATGACTCAAAGCCCAATCCGAATCGCACTTTCTCAACCGCTCAAATTCAGTGACTCAAATTTGGAAAATTACGTTGCCTTTAAGTCTTCGGCCAGCCTTGCTTACAACCAGACCTATGTTCTTCCAGATTCGACCGGAACCGTTGATCAGGTTTTGGCCATCAAGTCTGCGAACGCTGATGGCACGCGCTCTCTTTACTGGAAAACGGCCACGAGCGGCGGTGGTGGTGGCACGACGATTTGGGTGAAGGAAGACGGTTCGGCGGTGGACAACGCCGTGTCGACCATGAACTTCACGAGCGGCTTGAACACCACGTCTTCGCCTTCCGGTCAAGTGAACGTGGCCGTGGACTATTCCACGGTAGCTTCGCGCGGCGACGTAATCCTGAACCGAAACACGCTTCAAACCGGCGCGACCGGCTATCCCGATTACCTCTATGTCGGTTCCAGCGCGGCGGTCTCCGGCCCGGTCATTGTCACGTCCACCGGCTCGACGCCAACGCTCAAGCTCGTAGCAAACGGCACTTATGGAACCGGGACGGGAACGTCCGGCGGATTCCTCATTGATTGCACCGGCGGCGGTGGTTCGTCCGGTATGTGCGCACAGTTCTACACGAACGCCAGCACGCAGGCGGCGCTCGGCGGCATCGTCAATATCTTCCAAGCGCTCGCACAGAACACTTGGAACGAACCGGGCCTCTACATCAAGATGAACTCGACCAACGGCGGCGCGGCCAACATTCGCAACGACGGCCCTGCACCTCAAATTGAGTGGGTGGAAACCGATCAAACGTCTCCGGCTGGGAAATATGAAGATGGCGTGAACGGCGACGTTCGCTATATCGCTGGCCGCAAGGCGGACAACTCCGGCTTCGACAACTTTGTCGAAATGGCGCGGAAGGATGCGTCGGGTGGCGGGTACATCGCCATCACATCCACGCAGACCCCGTTGCGTTTCGGTGACGCGGACAACTCGAACTACGCTTCGTTCCGCGCGACCGACACGATGACCTACAACACCAAGTATGTCCTTCCGGTGACGACAGGAACGGTCGATCAAGTTTTGGCCATTCAAGCGGTAAACGGCGGCGAGACCTTCCTCTATTGGAAGACCGACACCTCCGGCGGCGGTGGTGGCGGGTATGCTGTCGAACCGGCCACAAAGACCTTCTTGCTTGATTTCGGTGCGCGGCTCTCCACGTTCAACGTGACCAGCCTTTCTCCGGGCGTGATGCACATCGTCGCAACCAGCTCGAACGCGACAACCGGCCTCGTTTCTCTTTCCACCGAAGTCACCGGCAATCTGCCGGTCACGAACCTGAACAGCGGCACGAACGCGGACAGCACGCACTTCTGGCGCGGCGATGGGACATGGGCGACTCCGGCAGGCAGCGGCGACGCAGTTCTGGCATCTACCCAAACGTGGTCTGGCAGCAACACATGGGTGAATATCGCCACGGCGGACTTTTCCGGCGCGACCAACCTCCTTCTTCCCAAGTCTTCGGACGTAAGCGGCAAGATCGCTATGGGATCGCTTTCCATCGACTCGGATGACGGGCGCGTGTTCATCGGCACCGGGACGACGCAGAAGCCGGTGATCAGCGGCGTCGTCTTCCAAATCTTCACCACGACCGGCACCTACACGCCAAACGCACGCATGGCCTTCTGCAAGGTCTGGGTGACGGGAACCGGCGGCAGCGCTGCGACCTGCACGGCCACGGACTGTGAATCTGGCGGCGGTGGCGCGGCGGGAACGGCCATCGGCATCTATTCAGCGGCCACGATTGGCGCGTCGCAAGCGGTGAGCATCCCGGCAGCGCCGACCAGCGGCACCGCTGGGGCCACAACCAGCTTCGGATCGCTTATGACATCGCCTTCCGGTGGACAGGGATCGAACAGCGGCGCAACCACCACGGTTGGCGCGAACGGCATTGGCGGACTTGGCAGCACGCCGACCGGCGGCGACATCCAGATCAAGGGTGGCGATGCGACATCCGGTATTTGCTACTCGACGAACTTCGGAAGCGGCGGCAACGGCGGCGCGTCCATTTGGGGTGGCGGCGGCTGGGGCTTTACGGGTGCCAGCGCGACCGGCGGCGTCGGTGCCGACGGCAAGGCTTATGGCAGCGGCGCAGGCGGCTGCTACGCGCCGGATGCGACCGACCGCAACAGCGGAACCGGCGGCGGAGGAATCGTCGTCGTTCAGGAGTTCTTAAATTAATGCGATGGAAGCTATTCCTACTCCCTCTCTTTCTGGCGAGCGCGGCCTTCGCGGGCGGCACGGTGGAGCATCGCGCCGGATCGGGTGGCGGAACCGTCAAGTTCAGCGCTGGCTCCGGCGGTGGAACAGTCAAGTATTCGCTTGGCCTGACGGAGCCGATCAACTTCGCGTTCATCTCGGCTTCCAGCAACACGCTGGGAATGAGCTGGGCGGCGCACGATTTGACGCCAGCGGCCACGAACTACACGGTTCAGGTGGCGACAAGCGCGGATTTCTCTGGAACGGTCACAAGCTCGTCTACGGCCAACACGACTTCGACCACGACCGCGACTCTTTCCGTGAACAAGCTCTATTACGGGCGCGTGCGCGGAACCGCCGCCATCTTCGACCCGTCGCCGTGGTCGGGCGTTCGGTCGACCGCGACGCTTGCGGTAGTGCCGGTGACAGTGATTTCAACGTGGACGGGCGTGACCAGCTCGTCTCTTACGGTCAATTGGGGAGCGAGCGACAATCCGGCGGGAACGACTTACGTTTGCCAGATTTCGACCGTCAGCGGGTTTGGTGGTGGAACGACTCTTTCGTCTACGACCCTGAACACGACCGCTGGATTCACGGCGCTCAATGCGGGAACAACCTATTACGGACAGGTAAAGGCTGTGAACGTCCTCAATATGTCGACCGCGTTCTTGAATCTCGGCAGCACAGTCACGGCGACATCCCTAGCGCCTGTGTTTGGTTCGACCAGCACAAGCGGGCTTGTTGGCACGTCCAGCCCGATTGTTTGGAGCCATACCGTTCCATCGGGATCGAATCGCTGCCTTGTGGTGGTTTTCAACGCGACGAGCGGTGGAACCGCGCAGACCATAACGGGCGTCACGTTCAACACGTCGGAAAGTTTCACGCAAGCGGTTCAGGACAGCGGTGGCCCCGGCGAATCGGTTTCAATTTGGGTGCTGATCAATCCCACGGTAACGACCGCGAACATTTCTGTCTCTTACACCGGGACGCCGGGTGCGGCGGACAGCATGATTGGCGGCGCGATCAACGTCACGAGCTGCAATCAGACAAGCCCAATCGGGAACACCACGAGCGCACATCCGCTGGGAACGAACCCGTCGACAAATTTAACTATCAGCCAAAGCAACTCATACATCGTGGACAGTGTTCAGCCGGACGCGAATACAACGCCGACGCCAACGTCGCCGCAGGTCGCTCAATGGTCGGGCGCAATGCCGCTACAATTTGCGGCGTTCGGCGTGTCGATCAAGGGGCCGCTGGCAACAGGGACTCAATCAATGGGCTGGAACGATGGGACGAACGATGCGATGCACGCTTTGGCGGAAATCAAGGGGCCATAAGGAGAATCCCATGAAAAAAATCAAATGCGCATTGGCTCTCTGGGCCATCATCGCAATCGTTTCAAAGCTGGACAGCCGCATCTTGGGAGGCAATTCATTCCAGATCGGCTTGACCGCCGAAGTTCTCTATCTTGGAACGACACCGCAGGATTCGCAGACGGTTGGTGAGAACAACAACGCGATTGTTGATGTGGACTTAACCGGCGTCAGCACAATTGCCGGACTTAAAACTGCCATTGCAGCGGCGGTCAGAACATGGGCTACCAATCACGGGTTCACCGTGAATACCAACAATGTCCTTGTTCAGACCTACCAAGCATCGTGATCGGCGAGATGGGCGGCGTGCGCGACAAGGATCGGGTCTTGCTGCGAGCAAAGGACATCTCCATCATCATTCTCATCGTCACGATTCTTGGTGTCGTTGGGACGCAGTTCAAGCGCGTGTACAAATGGGACGAGGCGGCGGATCGAATTTCAGAATTGGAACAACGGGTGAATAACAACGAGCGCGTCTCGGCTGTCATCGGCTCACAGCTCGAAGGGATTTCCAAGCAGCTTGAGCAAATAAATTGGCAGCTACGGAGGATGCAAAATCATGGCCGCGATTCTTGAATCCTTAAGCGGACAGACGGGCTTAACGCTCTATGTCCATATCCGCAACAGCGCGGGCAGCGTTTGGAATGGCTCCGCGTTTGTCTCGTGGAACGTCTCGAATTGGGCGACCTATGCCGTCACCATGACCGAGCAGACGAGCAGCGGTTATTACAACGTGGCATTTCCTTCCGCTATTACAGCGGGAAAATACAGCTATTTCGTCTATCAGCAGCTTGGCGGTGGAGCAGCGGTAGGCGATCAGCCGATGGGCGCATCACAGATTTTTTGGGATGGAACGAACGAGATCGACTTTAACTCGCTCACGCTTGGACAGAAGACGGACATAAACGCCCAAGTCGTCAGCGTGTTCAACGCGGCAATTCCGGGTTCTCCGACCACGGACAGCCCATACGAGCGCATCAAGGCCATCGACGACAAACTGCCGAGCGGCACGATTTCAGGGTTCGATCCGACCGCCACCACGGTCAATCTTGGCGCGAGCCAGTCCGGTGTAACCATCGGAACGGTCAATTCGCTTGGAGCAACGGCGCAGAGCCAAGTGAACGATCAGGTCTTGGATGTTCTGGCGACCGACACGGTTTCGGAGCTGTCCGCGATTCCAGCGGCCACGCCGACCATGCGTTCGATCCTGATGCTTCTTTACATGGCGATCCGCAACAAGCGCACCGCGTCGACCAGCGAGGAGAAGATTTACAACTCCTCTGGTACGGCGATTGCGACAGCGGTGGTGTCGGACTCCGGCACGACCTTCACGAAGGAAAACTTTAGCTAATGGCTATCGAGACGGTCACGAAACGAAAGTCGGTCATCAACAACGGCCTGCCCGGTATTGCGCTTCTACCGTACACGGACGGTTTGATTCAGGACTTCGACCGGCGGCGGTTGGCGGATTTCTATTCGCTGTCTCCGCAGGTTGTGGCGCACAACTTCTGGGTGCCGGATCGACGCGAGGCCGTGGTGGTTTGGACTGGCGACAAACGCTTGGCCACGCCGACATGGGTGGAAGACCAAAATGCGACGGAAAACTTCACACCGGGCAAACGCTCCTCGACCACTTGGACAGAGGATGAGAAGCCGGACGATATGGGCTGGAAAGAGGAAACGGAGGTTTCACTAGACTAATGGGCGCTAGAACAGAACTACTCAATCTTGACCTCAAGAACGCGGCCTTCACTTACGACCGCAACTACGAAACGTTGTCGGATACGTCACTCGTGTACCCGACCAAAAACATCAACTACCACGAAGGCGGCATCTCGCGGCGCGGAGGAACGACCATCATCGTCACGCCGAGCGTCGCTTCGCGCGTCATGGGCGGCTACGACTTCCGCACGGCCAACAATCAGTACATGGTTTACGCGAAGGCCAACGGCAAGGTTTACCAGACCAGCGATTCAAACGAGATCGCCAGCGGAATGTCGACCAGCAACTATTTCCATTTCAGCCAGTTTGACTACACGCTCTACATCTCCGACGGAGCAACGATCCCGAAGAAGTGGACTGGAACCGGCAGCGCCTCGAACGTCACGCCAGCAACGGATTGGGCTGGTCAAGGCTATCCGTTCCAGATCATCTATCACCCGCGTGGAGCGAACACGCGCAATTGGGCGATCACGCCATACGCGGTCTATGCTTCCAAGAACAACGCGGGCGACGACTTCGCGGACGCATCCGTGAAGAAAATTCAAATCTATTCAAATGGCGGACTCGTTGGCGCTTTCGAGTTCAACGGCGAGCTGTTCGTGTTCAGCCACACTGAAACCTTCCGCATCTCCGACGAAGACCCGGACACCGACAATTGGGGTTATGAGAAGCTGATCTACGAAGGCGGCGCGGCGCATTGGCGGCTTATTGCAGCGGCAGGCAACGATCTATATGTAGTGGGCGAAGACAGCCATATGTTCAAGTTGAGCGCGGTGTTCAACACCGGCGACTACGAAGGCGTGTCTCTGGCCAAGCCCGCCTACATCGACCGCTTCCTGCGCGACATCGCTTCGATTTCAACCACGGACGAATGGTGTTGCTCCTACGACCGCAAGCTGCGGGCGATCAAGATTTTCGTGCGCACGACTGGCACCGCGCCGGACACGGCCTTGGTCTATTTCATCGACCGCGACCCGACGCTGGCGTGGTCAGTCCACGACAACCTGAATTTCTCGTCCGGCTACAACGCTTCCGTTTGCTGGCAATACCGCAAGGCCATCGGCGACTGGCGCATCCGCACGGGCGACACGGCGGGCCGCGTCTGGGAACTTGAGTCAACGTCGCGCGACGACAACGGCCAATCCTACGAGACGCGCTTCAAGTTCAAACCGTGGGAGTTTGGCAACCCGATCATGTGGAAGTTCTTCCGCAAGATCATCGCCCGCGTGCGCTCCGTCAGCAACGCCGACTTCACAATCCGCGTCTGGGTGAACGGCGAGCGCAAGAACGACGTGACGCTCACCGTGGCCGGTAGCGGCTCCGAGTTCGACACGGCAGAGTTCGATTCGGCGGTCTTCGCAGACCAGCGCATCTCGTTTGAACCGTTCGACATTAAGCACTACGGATTCAATTTACAGATCGAGGTCATCAACGACACGGCAGGTCAGGACTACATCTTCTCTCAATTCCTGATCCCCTACAAAGAGGAGGGCATTAGATTTGACTGATCCATTCAAACACGACTACATCGCCTACGACGAATTTGGGCTGAAAGAAATTCGGTGCATGGCGAGCGGCAAGGTTGTGGCGAATCGCATCGAGCGCGAGAGCAAAAAGTTCTCCGGCAAAACCTCGTTCGACATCATGCGCTACGCCGACTACCGCGAGATTCCCTTCATGGCGAAAGACGGTTCCGTGACGTTCATCATCTTCTGCGACGAACACAAGAACACGGAAGTTGGCGAGGCCGAGGCCGCGCTGATCACCGAACAGATTCGCCGCGCGAAGGTCATGGAACTCAAAAACTCTGGCAAGACGCCGGAGTTCATCGAAACAGTCATGCAGAATTTTGATCGAAAGTCCATCGTGCGGAAATTGACCGACGAGGAAGTTCGAGACAAATTCTCAAAATCAGTTTTACAGTGAGGTGACAACGTGCCAGCAACATTTACCATACCCCTAATCAACGTCATCCCCGGCCAAGTCATCACGGCTTTGCTGTGGAACAACGAGTACGGGAACATCTACGACAACTTCATTCCGGCGGGCATGGACGATTACTCGTCCAACGACACGCAGATGCAGACCGCGACCGACCCGTTTCCGGGCGGCGCGACCAGCCGACCGACGAGCTTGCAAGGCGAGATCGAGCGTTTGCGCTTCCAGCTCGCCAACATCACCGGCGAGACCTACTGGTACAACGACCCGGACGTGGACATCTCGACGATGAAGACGCGCTTCGATGCGCACACGCACGATGGCACAAGCAATCAGGGGCCGCAGATCGCCGCCGCAGGCTTAGCCTCGAACGCGGTCACGACCGCCAAGATTCTCGATTCAAACGTTACAACGGCCAAGATTGCTGACTCGAACGTGACGGACGTGAAGATTGCTTCCGTTGCTACAAGCAAGCTGACTGGCACGATTGGCACGTCGCAGATCGCGGACGGCGCTGTCACCAACGCCAAGGTTTCGGACGTTGCAGCCAGCAAGATCACCAGCACTCTTTCTACGTCACAAATTGGAGACGCGCAGGTCACATACGCTAAGTTGGCCTCCGACGTTACAGATAAATTGAGCCCAAAATCTATTCAGAAGTCCAGCGGAAACATCACGTTCACAACGGAAGTTGGAGCGAAAACCGCCAACGTGACTATCTCGTCGGTAACAACGAGCAAGTCTTACGTCATCCTCAACGGCCACTCTGGTTCATTCACGACGGGCGCGGTCACTTGCTCCATCGGAGCGTCTGCACAGCTCACGTCTGCCACCAATGTTCAGATCACGGTATCGGCGGAATCGTCCAACAATTGCTCTGGCACGATCACGGTTTACTTCACCGTCGTCGAGTGGAACTAAAGGAGACCTGACATGGGATTCAGTCTATCGAGAGCAGTAACAGGTGTCGCCACCGGCGGCTTGTCGGAAGTGTTCCGGGCGCTAAGTCCGGGCAAGGTCAATGCGCCGCAGATGCCGGGTGCGCCGACACTCAACCAGTACGGAGCCTACCCGGACTTCTCGCCGCAGGAGCTTGCTGCACTTCAACAGCAGCAACAGCTCTTGCAGCAATACCAACAGACGATGGGCCAGCAACAGCAGCCCAACGCCTACCAGCAGAGCAGCGATGAAGCAGCGGGGTTGGAGAACAAGAATTACTTGGAAGCGCTGCAACAGGGCGCTGGAACTTTGTCCGTCGCACAGAAGCAACAGCAAGCGAAGGACTTCCAAAAGCTCGTTGCGTCGGCTGGCGCTCGCGGTATTCGCATTTTGGGCGACGATCCAATGTCGGCCACATCCGATTCGACGGCGGGGAACCAGATTCTCTCCGACTTCAATCAGCGCTACCAGACGCTCGGCGACCAGAATCGGCTCGCGCAGTTGCAGATGGGCTACGGCCAGAACATCGGACGCATGGGGTTCACGCAAAATCAGAATCAAATGAACCTGTCCAACATTCTGAACGCGCAGACCGCTTACGGCAATATGATGCAGCCCTATCAGCAGCAACGTCTCGGTGCCTACGGAGCGCAAAACGCGAACGTGGACATCCAGAATCAGGGCTTGCTCAACAACTATCAGAGCGCCTACAACCAGCAGATGCTCAATTACCAAGCGAACGCGCAGAACCAAGCGAACCGCATGGGCTTCATCAATAGCTTGGTGGGTCTCGGCGGAACGATTGGCGGTGCGATGATCGCAGGAGCGCCGGGTGCCGCCGTTGGTGGAACCGCTGGGCGTGCGCTCACGCCACAAGCAAATTACGGCAACAACATGGGCTTCGGTTACGGCACGCCAGCCAGCGGCAACCGGCTCAGTCTTTATTAAGGAGGACTCCAATGCCTGATCTTCGTATTAACCCGTCGACCCCGACGCTGCCAGTCCCACAAGCGCAGCCGAACGCTATCGACTCGCTCTCGACCGGCTTAAACACAGGCGCGAGCCTCGGCTTCGCAGCACAGAAAATGGCGATTCTCAAACAGCAACAAGAGGAGCAGGCCAAAGAAAACAAGATCAGCTTGCTCAAGGCGTACAACGAGCAGTACGAGAAATTCTCGGATATGCCGTCGATGCAGAAGTACCTCTTGAAAAACCAAATCCTGCCGCTGACGAACGACCTGATGGGGCCGCACGGCGCACAGATCAACACGCAGGACATCAACTTCGAGGAAGACCAAGACCCGCTCAAAGAGTTGCACGCGCTCAACAAAAAGCTCGGCAACAAAGAGATCGACTTGCCGACCTACGCCAGCGCTCTGTCCGTGCTGGAATCCGAACACGCGAAGAACAAACCGTTCGTTTCGCTGGCGGAGAAACAGATCAACGACTCCATCCGCCTTCAAGGGATGCAAAGCCTACAAGACCAGCGCGAGTTCATGCGCACGCAGAAGGACGGCATCCAGAATGATCGAATGGACAAGGCCATCGCTGATTTCAGCCAGCGCCTCGACAGCGACCCGGTTCTAAGAAAGGTGCGCGAGCAATCCGTCTCGCTTGAGCAGATTCCGCAGTTGATCGAAAGCATCAAGGGTGGAAACACCGTTGGCGCTTCCGCTCTCGGTGTTCGCATGGCGCGGACGATGGGCGAAGTCGGCGTTCTGACCAACAGCGACGTGACGCGCTACATCGAATCGCCGGAACTCGCGCGGCGCGTGGGCGACAAGTTCAAGCGCATGATGCAGGGCAAACCGACCGACATGACCTTGGACGAGGTTCAGGCGTTGTCTGGGGTCATGAAGAAAGCCTACGACGTGAAGGTTCAGTCCATCTACAACCGCAACGTTGAACGCTTGGCCAACAACTTTCATCTCACGCCGCAGGAAGCAGCGCATCGTTTGGTGGTGCCTTACACCGGCAGCGCTGGAAACGAAGACATCACCGGCATGAGTGACGAGGAACTTAAACAGCTCGCAGGCGGAGGCCAGTAATGCCTATCACACGAGAACAAGCTCGCGCGGAACTCGCGCGGCGTGAATTGGCCCGCCGAGGCATCAATCCCTCCAAACAGCCAGCGCCAGCGCCGGACAAGTCCTTTATGAGGAACGCGGCAGAGATGGTGGTCGACTCCCCCACCATCCCTATCGTTGCCGGTGTTGGCGCTGGTCTCGCCGGTCTTGCGACTGGCCCCGGCGCAATTGGGTTGGCGGGCTTGTCCGCAGCCGGAGCGGAAGGCTACCGGCAGATGTTGGCCCGGCAGATGGGTCTCCCGGTTCCACAGACATCTATGGAAGCGGCCAAGCAGATCGGGATTCAAGGCGCGTCCGCAGCGGCGGGCGAGGGCGGAGCGCAGTTGATCGGCGCAGGACTCCGAACGGCGCAAGGTATCCGCGCGGCGAAAGCCGTTGGCGAAACCATGTCGCGGGCCGGGGAACTGGCGACGAACGTGCCAGCGCAGGACGTGGCGCGGGTGGCCGAGAACCCGTCCAGCTTCTTTGACCTATCACGGTTCGGCAAGGCGAAAGCGGCCTTGGCCGCAGAACGTGAATATATCGGAGTACCAAAGGCTTTGACGAATGATGCCATCGACCAGCTTGGAGCGACGCAGGACGACGCGCTGGCCTTGGTCAAGCGCATCAACAACGGCGAGGTGGTTCAGCCGCTTGAGGCGTACAACGGCATCGACGCGCTCGACCGCAATATGCCGACCAAGACCAAGTTCAACGCTTCGACCATCCGCAGGCTCGCGCAGGCCCGCGAAATCCTTTCTGAACACTTGGCGACCTTTGCTCCAAGCGAGCGGGCCGCAGCGCAGGAGTACGCGATTGCACAGGCTGGCGACAAGATGCACAGCCTTCTGCCGCGTGCGAACTCCGGCAAGTATTTGCTTATCCGCAGCGGATTGATGCTGGGCGGCGGTGGCGCTGGATACCGCGCTGGTGGGAACTGGGAATCGGCTTTGGGCGGAGCGCTTGCCCTAAGCCCGCTTGGTGTTGGAACGGCAGCGGCCAGCCTTGGATTGGCAGCTCAAGCGGCACCGGCGCTGATGCGTGGAGCGATGGGCTTCACCGGCCAGAAGGTGCTTAAAACAACGTTGGAGGAGCAATGACCGATAACATCCCGACATTGATGAACGCAGCCTACTACGGCTTCAACCGTGGTCTTCCGGGCGGTGACTTCGCTCCGAAAGTCGAGGGCGGATCGCTGGTCACGCATTGCAACCAGTTCATCCAATACGTCGCTAAGTGCATGGGCTACGGCGCGTTCGACGGCATGACCGCGAACGAGATGGTTGAGTTCATGCGCAAGCCGGAGAACGGTTGGATTCAGCCCGCTGACGGGAAGACCGCGCAGGAACACGCCAACAAGGGCGTGCTGGTACTGGCCGGACGCGCGAACCCGCTTGGACACGGCCACGTCTGCTTGGTGGTTCCGGGCATCCTTGAAAAGTCAGGCTCTTGGGGCGATCCTGTTCCCAAATGCGTGAACATCGGCAAGGACGTGTTCTTTGGAAAGAAAATCAGTTTTGCGTTTTCGGCGGCGGAGAAATGCGACTACTTCGCTCTGTCGAAAATGATCTAGGAGGGTACTATGATGGAAAAGTTGAAGGGGTGGTTGATCAATGTTGCGATTAAAAAGTTTGGCCCGTCGGCTGTTCGTGGAGCCATCTTGGGGTTGGGAGGTTTCCTTGCCGCTAAGGAAGGTCTTCTCTCGACTTTTGGGATCGTCTACGACAAAGCCAGCCACATACTCACTGTCAATCTGGATGCGCTTTCGCTCATTGCGGTGGCCGGTCTTCCGGCGCTCGGCGCGGGCGTCATCAAAGTCCTGAATCACCACACGGACGAGGCGGTAAAAGCCGTCGTTAATCCAGAGTAATCAGTAAGTAACTACTAATTAACAACTACTAAAACACAGCGCTGCAATAAGCGCTACGTTGCTCCAATGGAGCAAATTAAGGCACTTATTCGGTAGTCGGCGGCGGTAATCATATCTATATGTCAGATATGCTTATCATGTTTCCGTCGGAGAATTGCAAGAGTAAGCAAACAGTATGCAAAAAAGCCCTGTATTCCGATGATTTGGAATACAGGGCTTTTGATTTTAAGACAGGAGCGGGGGCGGTTCCCGCGCAAGAATCAAGGAGATCGGTACACCGCCGTTGCCCGCACCTCTGCGCCCGCCCGTGGAATTGTTTAGCCTTCGTTCGCTTTGAGAATGTCCGAGATTTTCACGTCGTCATCCCACTGGTCGATGAAGAAGTGATCGGTGCAACCTTCAATGTACCCGAAAATGATCGGGTCTTCCACATTGACGATGTGTGCAACGCGGAACTCGTCGAAGCACTTGTGGCCCATTGCCTTCTCCAAGCTGTCCAAGACGTTCGCTGGCGGCGTTTCCGTGTAGCGGTCGAGTGGCGTGAACGCCAATTCCTTCCAACGGCTACGGCCAGAAGCGGCTCGCTTCATTGACTCGTTGCGCAACTTCATTTGGAACGCTTGCATTTTCTCTGCCGTAACGTAGCGGTAGTGTTCGTATGCGATTGCGAACTTCCGCTTTTTGTCGATGGCAGTTTTAATTTTCGTCGACGCGCTCTTAAAGCCAAGACGCGCGAGGCGATCCTGAACCTTCTCCTTGTTATCGGCTGGGGCCGAGAAACCCGCCGAGACCTCCGAGAGCATTTCCGAGACCTTGGTTGCTGAATCCATTTCCTATTCCTCCTTGTTGATTTTGCATAGCTGCTAATTGCCGTTGACGCATATTTTCAATTTCCATCTGACGCATTGCTCGTTCAAGTTCAGATACACCGAAAAACATTTGCGCTGAACTTGCTGTCACTCCGGCGCTGAAATCATTTTCACCGGGAGACTCACCCTTGACGAATTTTTCAAGCATTTCGTCCGCGCGGTTTATATTGCTTTCAAGATCGACGAGAATGTCTTTTGGAAGCAATTCTTTTTCTCCGCCGCCGAACCAATTTGAAATTGCCATGCGCCCTCCTCATTACTTCTGCTTATCTTACTTAATACGGAACCGTGTGAATCATTTTTGATCGGAGTTGATAAATGTTCTCCGCCGTGTGAACTTCTTCTTGGCCCTTGAACTTGTAGCGGATGGGCTTACCGGCACCGTCGCTCTTAGCGACAATCTCCATCCCGGCCACTTCGATGACAACGTAAGCGTTTTGAGGCATATCTATCTGATCGTCTTCTTTCGGCCCGCAACGCCGGAAGCGCGGAGCCACCCATTTCGTATACGTCAGAAACGCGGTCGGCAGCGGCATCGTGAACAGCAGCCAATCCCATGCTACAAGCGTTTCAGCGCACTTCAAACACAGATAGCCCGTCGCCAACTTCTTCTCGTCGTCCAAGTAGTTGCACGGACGCAACCGCATATACTCGTCTTGACAGCTTGGACAGCTAACCCATGTGACGTTCTTGAGTTTGTCGCTCCAAGAGTTTATCAAGGTCGTTACTGTCTTCCCGCTTTGTTCCTGCTCCATGAACTTCTCCTTTGTAGTCGACCCAATCCTGCCAGTTGGCGAACCACGTCGACCCATTCTTTACGAAGCCGCCGCGCACCTTGGGGCTTCTTAGGTAATTGTTCAATGCCTTTTGAATCCGTGTTAGGTCATCAGCGTTGCCGACGGTCGCGTTGAACAAACGCTCCGCCTCCTTCCGACCGTCCTTGACTGGATACTTCGCCCAAATTTGCTCGAACGCTTTCTCGCGCGAAAATACAATCACGTCTTTAACCACCGCTTTATCTTTATCCATATCCACAGGGGCTATGGTAGCCCCTTGGGATGGTGTTACCCCGAACTTGGTTAGGGCCAAGATTGCGGCATGATGAACTCGGTTCATTGGGTTGAGTTTTCCGTACTGGAAGTCCGCAAACCCCATGATCAACCACTTGTCACCATCCGCGTTTAAGCGGATGCGCTCCTGCCCTTCGTTGAACAGCTTCAACGCTTGAGCTTCGTTCACAGGCATATCCTTCCCGATGTACAGTTGAGCTACCTCAAAATCTTTGTGCCACACGCCAGCGTGATCGCACTCTAAATAAAGGTAATCCCACAGCAACTTGTACGGCCCCGGAAGTCCACGCATGAACGGTTTCTTGTACTTATTTGTGTCCGCGAATCGTTTCGCCATTCACGCCCCCTTTTTACTTTGGTCATTCCGGCTCGACCGCTTCCTTCTTTTGCTGATCGGAATAACTCATAACGTCCACCGAACCGCTCCGAACGGCGGTGAGGTTTGCCGATGTTGCCGTGAACGCCGCGTTCATACCTTTTCCGGTATGGGCGTAATTCATTGCGTTAAGCGTTGAGATTCCGAGCGCGTGCGCTTCTTGAATCGCGTCCTGATTTGCTCCGAGGAACACAAACTCCCATTTGTATTGGTTGCGCTGATGGCTGATCATTTCATTGATCTTGGCCTTCGTGAACTCATGGGAAGCGTTCTCCTGCCCGTCGGTAAGAATGACGAACACGACTTTGCCCGGACGGAATTTCTCGTCCATTCGCTTAAGGCGGTCGCCGGTCTCGTTGATCGCGCGTCCAATAGCGTCCAACAGCGCCGTACTGCCGCGCGGCAGGAACTCCAACTTGCCAATGTCACGAATGTTTTTTGCCGTGTAGACGAACTCATAGGTGTCGTCGAACTGCACGAGCGTCAGCACAGCTTCGCCCGGAGCCTTTTTCTGATCGGCCACGAACGTGTCGAATCCGCCGCGCGTATCGTCCGCGACGCTGGCCATCGACCCGCTACGGTCGAGGACTACGGTTATGTCTGTTAGGTCATTTCTCATTGCGCACCTCCCGATGCAAAAGCAACCCGATAGGATGATCGAACTGATCACCGCCAGCAGGATTTTCTTCATTTCTTTTCCTCGATGCGATAAGCGAAGCCGTTCACTTCGGGCTGAACCTTGCCCTTGGTCGCTTCTTTCACATTTTTATATTTGATGCGCGACAATTCGCGGACGTGTCTTTCGATACACGCCGGAGCCGCGAACGCTTTGTCCGAAGGAGAATTGGATTTTATTTCCTGCCAATTCCCGCAAGGAGTGACGTTCATTGTGGTCTGCTCATAAACCAAGAACGCGACGATGAGCCAAGCGAATTTCTTCATTTATTTCCCCTTGTAAACGAGGTCGTCGACGATCTTCACTTCCTCATCCCAAGCCCCCAAGATGTGCCACCACGCGCCGAACGGCGAAGCCGCCAGCAGGATAGGGTCTTTCTTGTGTTCCGTGCCTTTGTAGTCGGTGATCATCCGCAAGTCCGGCTTACTGTCATCATCAACCACTTTCTCCCAAGCGTTGCCGAACTTTTCAAGCTGTTCAGTCGCTTGAATAGGCAAGCTCTTGGAGTATCCGTAGAAGCTGACGAACTGAACCTTGTATTTTTTCACAAGCTCCTGAATCATTTCGTCCGTCGTGATCGGCCAGTCCTTGAACAACTTTTCGGTCTTGGCGTATTTCTGACGGGCTTTCAGGAATTGGAGCGCCAGCGTTTCGTCGCCGGTCTGACCGCCATAGCGCTTGAGAACCTTCAAACGCGCTTCCACGATCTTGATTTGCTCTTTCAGTCCGCCGGTCTGAATCTCCGGCTGTTTGGCAACGATTTCGCCGACGATCTGCACGGGCTTCTTCTCCTCGCGCAAGTCCGTCGGCATATCCTTTACCGTGTCGAACAGGGCGGATGCCGTCATGTTGTTGATGGTTCCGCCAACTGCCACGGGAGTGACCGCGTAGTCGTATTGGAACTCGACGTTGCGGACGCGACCTCTCGACGACGGCTCTGGAATCGTGAAGTTATCGGATTCCCATACGCGCTTGAATTTGCGAATTACTTTCTTGATTGCGGTAAGCATTTAGTCTCCTTTTTCTTCTTGTCTATGGTGTGGCAAGCAAAGCCATTTCACGAATAGTGGTCGCCTGTAGTCGGGATGATGCGCCTGACTTTTTACGGAGCCACACTTTTCGCAAGGACGACGAATTAATCGACCGTCACGGACAGCATTGCCAACCGCTCTATTTGCTTTGTATTTATTTGGAAACTTGCGCTTGCGGTTAAGTTCATAGCGCCGCTTCTGCTCTTTGCGATCCAATCTTTGATTGCGCTTTTTTTCATAAGCCTTGTACTTATCGGAGCGAAGCGCATAGTTCGCTCGCACGTCTTTTTTTGTGCAAGCGATACACTTTCCGAGGTAGCCGTCCAGCATCCCTCGATGCCGATAGAAACGGCGAAGCGATTTCCACGTTAAACACTTGAAGCATTTCTTCATCCGACCATTCTAAAAAGGAACGGTCTCGTCGTCAACTGTCGCCGCCGCTTTCGCCGCATACTTCGCCGCCAGCGCTTCGTTTTTCAACTCGGCTTCTGGCACAGGCTCCACGCCCGTGATCTTGTTGGTAACTTTCGTTTCCATTGTGTTCGGGTTGGTGTAGCGGTCATTAATGATGGTGGCGGTGAAGCGTTTACCGAGCCAGCTTTTCGGTTTCACTTTGAAGTCGTTGTGAATGTCGAACGGCTCCCCGATTGATTTAAGGAAATGAACCGCGATTCCCGCGCCCGGTCTTCCTTCGCTAATGAACGTCACTTTGTTCCAGACGTGACGGCCCTTGCCTTCTTCCTGATCAACGACGCAATGAATGTCCATCATCATGTCGCCCTTCTGTGATGTTCCCGGCTTCACTTCGACGATGCACACTTTGTATTTCCCCGGCTTCATTGGCGAAAAGTCCATAGGCTCTTGACCTCCCGCGTTCCAGCTAAACTCTAATTCTTCACTCATTGTTTTTCTCCTAGTTAGTTTTTTCTTCGAGCAACTTGAAAATGAACGACGTGCCGATAATCAGCGGCAGGTTAATCCAGTACAGAAACATCATCAGCTCCGTTGCGCCAAGCATCCGAAGCATCTTGTATTGAAGCCATAAGCTGATCGGCAATTGGACGGCAAGGCAGATGACTGTGACGATGGTTTTAATAAGAAGTTTCATTAGAACGCTGGCTCCCTTTGCTTCGGCAACTTCAATGCGAAGTCACAGACGCTCCGCGCTCCGCAATACCGCAAACAATTCTTTGACTCGTTGGTCTTGTTGATGGCCCAACGCTCCTCTCTACTGCACTCCGGCAACTTCTCGTCCGGCAACGCGCCCGCGTCTTGGTGCAATTTTACGCGGTCGGTGACGAACTTCTCGGCCTTCTCGTCTGACCATAATTGGAAGTTGATGGTCTCAATCGGAGCCATGCCTTCGGCTTCCACCCGTTCGCTATAGTCGCGCGCACAGCCGATGATCTTAATGTGCTTCACAGGGATGCCGTTCTTACGCGCTAAGAACGCCAGCGAGTTTAATTGTTGCTCCCACTCCGGCTTCCCTTCGCGCAAGGCAA
>OFRG01000149.1_pt1 | contig 30649 bp, 41 predicted proteins | sample 1543071 | NCBI WGS metagenome assembly OFRG01 (sample SAMN07774222, study PRJEB24372) | wastewater metagenome | isolation source: WWTP Verbania (Effluent) | place: Italy: Verbania | collected 2015-12
TCGCCGAGGGCGGCGCCTTCAACGTGCCATCTCAGGACGGGTCAAGCATCACTGCTCTGTCGTTCGCTGCGAATCTGGACACATCTCTCGGTGATGGGGATTTGCTGGTGTTCACAAACAGCGACGTCTTCGCGTTCGATGCGCCTCTCGACCGTACGACGTGGAAGGATCTGAACTACCCGATCCAGCGGTTCGCTTTGCTGGACTACGGAAGCTACGCGCACGATTCCATCGCCAGGGTCAACGGCGATGTGTTCTTCCGATCCAGGGACGGTATTCGTTCTCTCGCTTACGCACGCCGCGACTTCACTGCGCGGTGGGGAAATACGCCCATCAGCTCCGAGGTGGACAGGGCTCTGCGGTACGACACGGAGCACCTGCTTTACGCATCTTCGGCGGTGAACTTCGACAACCGCTTGTTGATGACGGTTCAGCCTCAGTTCTCGAATCATGGGGTCTACCACCGTGGATTTGCGGTCATGGACTTTGACCTGATTTCTGGAATGGGCCAGAGGTTCCCGCCAGCTTGGGAAGGCGTCTGGACTGGTATCCGCCCACTCCAAATCGTAAAGACCATCGTCAACGGTACCGAACGCTGCTTCGCCTTCGCGTTGAACGCGGATAACGTCATCGAGCTTTGGGAGATAACAAAAGCAGCTCCGTTCGACTGGGATGGGTCTGAAGACGTTGCAGTGCGTTGGAACTTCGAAACTCGCTCCATGGGTTTCAGCTCCGCCTTCGAGTCCAAGAAGCTTGAGGGTGCCGACTTCTGGTTGGATGGCATGCAGGGGACAATCGACATAACGGCGAAGTATCGGGCAGACCAGAACCCGTGTTGGACTACTTGGGCAACCGCTTCAGATTGCGCCACGTACAAGGATTGCGCCACCGGGGAGGAGTGTCATGTACCTGCCGTGCTTCGACCTCAGGTTCGTAACCGGATTGCGCTCCCGAAACCTCCGGATGACGCTGACACGCTGAACGGAACGCTCTCTCGATTTGGTGGCGAGTTCCAATTTAGGTTCGAGATTGCTGGCCGCTGCAAGTTCAAGAAACTGCGCGCTTTCACGTACGTAGATTCCGAGGACCTGTTTGGACAGTCGCGCACGACAACCTGCGTCACTGCTGGCGATGCTGAGTGCCAGACTGGATGCAAGGAGCAGTCTTGCTGTGATCCGCAGGACTACGACTACGACATCGAGAACCCTCCGACTCCTACACCAGGAACATCTACCGTGGTCTACTACGGACGCTCGATCAACACGACGCTAACCGAAGCGCAGATTCTTGCGCTTACCTCCGTGGACAACGGCACGAACGCTGGCACGTACCACTTTGGCGGTGGATTGGGGTACATCTACTTCGCTTTCCCAAGCGTTCCAACGTCCGCAATGCTTGGCCAATTCGACGTGGCGTTTGCAGGCCCTTCGGAAGGGTACCCGTATGGATCTGCGCCAATGCAGTACGAGATCGTCTCCGTCAATGGTAGCGCCTACTACGTGTTCAGGTCGTTCTACGAGCTGCACGGAACAATGAACATCGACGTCACCTAATGCCTATTCCAGGAACAGTTCCAGTGACGGGGCCGGTTGCCCCAACAAGCACAAGCGACACGTACCCAGCTCACGATGAGCAGTGGGGAAAAGGTGGTTTTCGCTCGGTTGACACGAACACGTACCGTGATGCGATTACAGCTGATCGCCGAGTGTCTGGAATGCGGGTGTACGTGCGCGCTACAGGGATTACGTACGTCATGGGACCGAGCCTTGGGAATGGCGACTGGTCCATTGACAATCGAGGTCAGCAGGTTGTCCAGAATTGGGCAACCCTTGCTGCTCTGAACGGGACAACGATTCCTAACGGCGCTCAGTTCTACGCTCTTGGTGGGGTTGCCGACAGCGATGGTGGAGAAGGTGTTTTTGCGTGGTCGTCTGGGTCTTCAACAGCGGCAGTCACAGGCATGGTGATCTCTGCGACTGGAGGCCGATTCAAGCGTGTAGTCACTGACGGCGTCGTGAACGTGAAGTGGTTTGGCGCCACCGGAGATGGGTCTACAGACGATACGGCAGCATTCCAGGCCGCCGCCGATTGGCTTGACCCAATTTCTGGACGGGGAGGAGTTGTCGAGATACCCCCGGGCGCGTACATAATCGACAGCGTTCGGGTTACTGTTCTCGGTAAAAGGTTTATTGGGCTTGGACACGTCGAGCGAGGGTCTGACGCATCAAACACAAGCGTTGTTCTTTACCACAAGGTGGGAGCCACTGGCGACATGTGGGAGGTGAACAAGCCAGGTCAAGGTGGAGGGCCGAGCTGTTCTTTCGAGAAACTTCTTTGCATCGGTCACCCAGATGCAAATCTGAAGAACCCGATTGCCATTTCTGCCGTCGCAGATCGAACACATTTCACGGTTCCGGTGTTCACTGGGTTTAAGGCGGCAGGCGGTTCCGGTTACACTTCTGCGTCTGTATCGATTTCTGGAGACGGATCTGGCGCAACCGGTACAGCCACTCTGAGTGGTGGAAAGGTCACAAAAGTGACTGTGACAAATGCCGGAAGCGGATACACCACTGCGACGGCCACAATCACTGGGGATGGCACTGGCGCGACGGCCACTGTTACTCTGAGGAACGGATCTGTTGACCGCGTTAGGATTGATGGATTTGCAGATCCAAAAACAGGCACTCCGTACTACGGCTTTGTTCATTTCTGGACCGACACCAGAAACTACCTTGGTAGCGGAATGTTGCAGTCCATGAATTTCAGTACTGGAGAATGCACTCTGGTTACTGGGACAGACTGCTATGCCGTTGTTTCTGGGGACACAAATCTCAGGACCGGATTTTACGTCAGTTTCCCGGAGAGAGAAGAGTGCTTTAATAGCGGGTCTTCGGTCGGGTTCCAAAACCTCACAAGCAGGGGTGGGTACGCTGCGTTTTCTGTTTGGGACTCATACTCGACCATTTTCAAAAACGTCAAGGTCATCAGGTTTTTCACAGGCATTGTGAATTACGCTGGAGACACGCTTACGATTGACGATTTCGAGTCTTACGGCTGCCGGTGGTCCGCGCTGCAAACCGAGCCTTGGGGTTACGGAACAGACCTAAACATCGAAAAGGTGCTTTCAAACGGACCTTTCTTTGCAGACGACGGATATGCCGACACGTACACGTTCTCTGACACCGCGTGGAGGGCTCAAACCGTAGGTTTTGGCATGGCAGGAGCCCAGTCAAAGTGCGGACACATTGTCGCGGGACCAAGTACGTACGGATTGTTGGCGTACGCCGCCAATTCCTGCACGATTGACGATCTTTTGCTTGAAGGTCCGGTAAGCAATCCGATTTGGTGCCTCGCTGGAAACAGCGTATTCTCAAGGCAGAATCCTCTAATCATCACAAACCTTCGACTTCACGGACCTCAGTCTGGAGTCACCATTCCGTCAAACAGGTCAACTTCGATGCCGGTGATCAAGGTTGGCGGAACCGCTGTTCGAGTTGATGTCGGCTATCTGAGTGTCGGGCCATTTGTCACGCTGCCAAACTCCACATCGTGGACGTGGGCTTATCTGTACGAGTACGCTACTGGGTCTATCGATTGCGGGGTGTCTGTTGCGAGAATGCTTGATCCAGACGGCATGATCCTAGCGATGCACAACACATCGTCATCGTACATCGCGCAGACGTTCATGCCTACGAACCCAACCGCAATCGGTGGTCAGTCTGGGGAATCGGTGATGAGGTTTGAGCGCCCGGACACAGGAGAATCTTACGGCATCGGATTGTCCTCTGGGTTTCGGCTGCTGTTCTCGTCTGACACTGACGGGTCTGGGGCAACTGCTACAGCAACGATCTCTGGAGGGGCAATAACGGCCGTTGTGGTTGGCACCGCTGGAAGCGGATACCTGTTTCCTCCAACGGTGACAATTACCGGAGACGGAACTGGAGCCAGGGCCGCCGCGTCAATCTCTGGGGGAACGGTTTCTGCGATCACTGTTTACGAATCCGGCACTGGGTACACAACTGCAACCGTCACAATTACAGCAAAGAAGATAGTCAACGACACTGGGTTTACATTCAACAGGTCTACAACAACTGCTACTTTGACTTGCGGAACAACCTCGGGATCGTCGTCCGCTCTCACTACGGTAATCGAGGCTGAGCCTGGAAGTGGAAGCAACATCTCTGGCGGAACGCTTCAGTTGCGTTCTGGCAGAAACACTGGCGACGCCATCGGGGCATTGTTGCAGTTCGCTACGCCTGTTCAGGGGTCTAGCGGAACTGGATCGCAGTCGTATCTAGCGAGAATCCAGATTGGATCTGGTGGGCAGATTTTATACACGCCAATCTCGGCAGACCCAACAATCAACGACACTTCTGGTGGCCTGTATTACAACTCCACAATCGATGCTTTCAGGCAGAGGAAGTTGGCTGGTTGGAGAACGATTGGTACGCGTGTAGCGGCCAATCCCCCAACTGATTCCCTGTCTGCTGGAGATGTTACTCTTGAGACGACGCAGAACAACGCGTACGTCAGGGCGAACAATCTTTGGAACCAGCTCAGCACGCCAAACAAATTTGGTGTTCTTACAATCAACACGCAGTCTCCTACTGCCGGAACAACTGTAACTATTTCAATCGCAACACCAGCAGTAGTTGGATGGACTGCTCACGGTCTGGTTGTTGGGCAACCCGTTTCTTTCACGACATCTGGAGAACTCCCAACTGGAATTGTTTCGAGTCGCATTTACTACGTCAGTTCAGTTGTGGACGCGGATAATTTTCAGATTTCGATACTAAAGGGTGGATCGAGCCTGAACACAACCGGATCGCAATCTGGTACGCACACTTCCACGACGTACGGAGCGGCGTGCACATTGTTTCCAACTCTGGCGGATAACACGGTTGTTCTCGATGCGGCAATTACCGCAGACAGGACAGTTTCCGTGTCAACGTCCGGTGCAGGTGTTGGCACTCGTTGGAAGTTTACGAGGACGGTTGCCGCCACTGGGGCTTTTAATTGGAAAATCGGAGCATTGAAAGATTTGGCCGCAGGGACATGGTGCACGATCGAATACAATGGGTCCGCCTACGTACTAACCTCTTACGGAGCACTCTGATGCCAATCTCAGGAACAGTACCAGTAACGTCGAAGATCGCTCCAACGGACGTGTTGGACGAGTATCCGACGCATGATGAGCAGTGGGGGCTTGGGGGTTATCGCTCGGTGGATACCACGACTCTTCGTGACGCCATACCTGACGACATGCGCAATGACGGAATGCTCGTTTACTGCCGGGATACTGGACTTCGGTACCGACTTGGTCCCGGTCTCACGAATTCCGATTGGGTTGAGGATGCTTCTGGTGGCGGTGGTTCAGGTGATGTCGTTGGGCCCGCTTCAGCAACCGATTCGGTTCCTGCGCTGTTTGATGGAACTACCGGAAAGTTGCTCAAGAACAGCACTCCTACGGGCACTGGAAACCCTGTCCTTGCCAGCTCTCCAACGTTGGTTACTCCTGCGATTGGAACACCATCCTCTGGCACGCTCACGAACTGCACCGGGCTTCCGGTAAGCACCGGCGTTTCAGGGCTCGGCACTGGCGTTGCAACCTTCCTTGGCACACCTTCAAGCGCCAACCTTATTGCTGCCGTAGCGGACGAGACCGGAACTGGCGCGCTGGTGTTTGCAAGCACGCCAACTCTCGTCACGCCAATTCTTGGAACACCCACTTCAGGAACGCTTACAAATTGCACGGGATTGCCCATCAGCACTGGCGTGTCTGGTCTTGGCACTGGAGTGGCCACGTTTCTGGCGACTCCGTCCAGCGCAAATCTTGCAGCCGCATTGACGGATGAAACTGGGACCGGCGCAAACGTGTTCGCCAACACGCCAACGCTGGTAACTCCAATACTGGGCACTCCAACTTCGGGAACTCTCACAAATTGTACTGGTCTTCCGCTATCGACCGGTGTCAACGGAAACCTTCCTGTCACGAACCTGAATTCTGGAACGTCAGCTTCATCAAGCACGTTCTGGAGGGGTGATGGCACGTGGGCAACCCCAACCGCAAGCATAGCAGACGGCGACAAGGGCGACATCACCGTCAGCGCGTCTGGGGCAACTTGGACAATCGACAGCGACGTTGTGACGTACGCCAAGATGCAAAACGTCAGCGCAACCGACAAGGTTCTTGGTCGTTCCACTGCCGGCTCTGGCGACGTTGAGGAAATTTCGTGCACATCTACCGGAAGGTCTATTCTTGACGATTCTAGCATTCGAGAGGTTCAGCAGACCGCTCAGCTTGGTGGGTACAAGACGTATTCCATGTACGAAGACTTCGTGTGGAATACGACCAGTGCTGGAGGTTCTGGCTGGTTGATAACCAACTCCGGTGGATCTGTTTCGATCGCAAGCGCGGTAGACGGAGACACGGCCGGAATAATTTCGCTGTCCACATCCACCTCATCCACAGGCAACCCTTCAATAGTAAACAATCAGACAGGGTATATCTTCGGAAACGGCACTTGGACGTTTGAGGCAAAATATCGCATGTCCACTGCAATTCCAGATGGAACAGAAACGTGGACAACTTGGATTGGGTTTGGCGACACGAACAGCTCAAACAACCAAACAGACGGTGCCTATTTTGAGTTCGACAGATCTGTTGACACAGTGAACTGGCAATGCACCACGGCAAAAGCCGCTTCGAGAACCAGAAGTTCTTCCGGAACCGCCGCCGTAAACGGAACATGGCTGCTTCTGAGGGTTGAAATAGATTCCACCGCTGCAAACGCGACTTTCTACATCAACAATTCTCAGGTAGCCACAAGCAGCACGAACATTCCAAACACAACATCAAATCTACTTGGAGTCGTCGCTGGATGCCTTAAATCCGCTGGAACAACCGCTCGCGGCACACAGCTTGATTGGTGGAGAATATCCTACAACTCGTCCTCTTCTAACCGATGAAGCTACTCGTTCAGTGGCGCCCGGACCCGAACACCGTTGCGAATTGCAAGCAGGTTCCGGACGATTTTCCAGTCAAGGACGTCCCTGATGGGTGGGAGCTTCTTGGTGTTAAGGAATTTGAGTCTAGGGCAAAACCTTTTCAAGATGCCGTTACAGCGGAAAAGCTCGAAAGAATTGAAGCGGAACGAGCTGTTGATAAAGAATACGCGGACAAGATTGAGGCGGCGATGGCGGACCCTGTAACAAAGACCGAGGTGTCATCCATCGATGAATTTGCCAAACGGCTTGAAGCCAGGTTGGCGGCAATTGAAGCAAAGCTTGGATTATGAGCGAAACCATTACACCAACAGCCGCAACGCTGCCGCAGGGGTTCTGCCCATCGACAGAGCAGGATCGCTTGGATCAGTACGCAGAAAGCCTTTCTATCACGATTGGCGACTACTACGGGCAGTTCGTGATTTCGTCCACGACTCCTGACCCTGCCGATCAGGACAAGATCTGGCTTAAGCTGGACGGTTCCGATAACCCAATCGGATTCTTCAAGTACGTCTCTGGCGCCTGGACCCAAATCGATGCGCCAAACGTGTGGGTTGCAGTTGGTGGAGGTAGCGCCAATGCGTACACTCTAACGCTCTCCAATTACCCAAGCTCAACCGGACCCCGCACGCGTGACGTGTTCATTTTCAGCGTGCCCGCCGCCAACACTGGAGCATCCACGTTGAACCTGAATTCAACGGGCGCAAAGAGCATCAAGTCAGGAGGTTCTGATTTGTGGTCAGGCGCGCTTGGGTTGAACAAGTGGTACCTGTGCGTTTACGACGGGACGAATTACGAGGTGGAGGCGATCAAGCAACTCCTCGCATCAGACGTTCCAGCGGGGGCTGACAACGATTTTTTCCGTACCCGGAACGTGAGTGGAACGCTGACTAGCCAGTGGGAGAGCCCGTTTGTTGGGGCGGAAACGGCGATTCCTGGAGCAGGTTCACCCGCCACGTTCGCCCACTTGCTTCCAGTGACGCCATGCATGGTTGATGTGCGTCTACGGTGCAAGACGTCAAATTTGAACTGGGCGGTAAATGATGAGGTGCGACTCGAATCCCTGTTTTACTCGGTTGGTGATAACGAGCACCCGGCGTTCACGGTGTACGCCAACGCGTCGCAGGTTGGTGTAGTGCGCAATAGCGCGGCGGCAGCCATTCAGCTTGCTGACAAGTCAAGCGGCAGTGACGCGGTGGCAATCACTGAGGGAAGCTGGAAACTCGTCTGCTACGCAATTCGTTGATTTTCTGAACCTTTTTCCATCTACTGCCCAAAGATGAAGCTGACGTTTGCACAAGTGAAGGCGAGCACGCTGCCGGCAGCGGTGAACCTGCCCGCCTGCGACACGCGCTTCCTCGCGCTTGTGAACGAGGCTCAGCAACGGCTCATCATGCGTCCAGCCACGTGGTACGACTTTCACTACAAGTACCAAGTTTCTGTTACGGAAGGTCTTATGACTTGGCCAAGGGAAATTGCATCCATTTCCGCAATCTCCAAATGCTGCAACCCAGTGCCACTCAGGAACGAGTGGTTTGAGTTCATCGAATCTGGATACGGCCTCCGAGTCTGCGACGATTCCACGTGCAGTTGCATCAACGAAGCCTTGGACCGAGGACTGTCCCCGCTCAGTCGCGACCTGTCCGGCAACTTCAAGGTTAAGCTCTACAACGACCTTTCGAGCGACGATGGCGAAGTGATGATCGTAAGGGGCCTGGATTCGGACGGGAACTGGGTTAGGACGCTTTATTCCGGAAGTTACATCGACGGGGAGCGGATCAACACGTCTACCACGGGAACACTGTCATCCACGACGTTTTCTTCCGTCACCGAGATTGTGAAGCCAGTTAGCGACGGAGCGTTTCGCCTCTACGAATACGACTCCTCGGACTCAACCCAAACCCAGATCGGAGTCTACCAATGGGACGAGACGGTGCCTCGGTATCGCAGAACGTACGTGGGAGGAATCTGCGACAGTACGGTCACGACGGTCATCAACGTCATCGCAAAACGCGAGTTCATCCCGGTCAGGAGCGACAACGACGTGCTTCTTATTGGAAACCTTCCAGCTCTCAAGGCGATGTGTCTTGCGATTCAAAAGGAGGACAAGAATGACCAAGCCGCCGCAATGGTAGACCTCGCTCGCGCCTACCAAATCATGGATGACGAGGCGCAGCATTATCTTGGGACGGGGCAAAAGGTACCCGTTCGAATGGAAGGTGAAATTTGGGGAGCTGGAGGAATTTGACGTATGGCAAGCATGGGACTGATGGGAGCTGCGGCTGGCGGCCTTTTCTCGTTCGCTGGGAACGTGATGAAGAAGAAGGTCGCCGTACCAGAATTCAAGCCGGTAGACGCGCAGGCGCAGCAGGCCAAGGCGATTGAAGGGAATCTGTCCAATCTTCCAGAGGCGCAGCGTCTTGCATCCGAGGTAAACACGTTCAGTCAGGACGAGCTGATCAAGCAGCTCAGGAAGGCGATTCCGAATTACGACGAGCTGCAAAAGCGAGGATCGCAGATCGTTACAGAGTTCTCTGCGCCAGGAATTCCGAAGGACATCCAAGACCTGATCCAGCGCCGCTCCGCCGCCAAATCCTTGGGCGGTGGATACGGTGGCTCTGAAGCTGGCAAAAACCTTGAGCTGCGTGATCTCGGATTGACCGGATTGGAACTCGCCGGCAAGAAGCTTTCCGCAATCGAGAGCTGGATGAATTTTGCCAAGTCCAGCGCGACATCTCCAATGATGGACGTGACCAGCATGTTCATCACGCCGCAGCAGCAGATCAGCCTTGCGGTCAGTGAGCGAGACAAGCAGTTCAATCGTGACTTTGCTAATAACCAGTTGCAGGCGGCGCAGCACTGGCGCACGTACCTCGGGAACGAGTTCGTCGAGTTTGGAGGAGCGTTAAAGGGTGGAGGCTCTGGGATGATGGGCAACAGTATGGGCGGTGGCGGTAGTCCCAAAAAGTCTAGCGGTTCGTCCGAGTACAGCGGCTACGGCGACACCGGAGAAATGCCTTACAGCGGCGGAGGTGGTGGAAGCATCCAATACGGAGGGTTTTAACCATGAGCCTACTTACTGGCGGAAGCCCATTTGCTTACGATCCGAACGCGGAGTCCCGCGCTCACGAAATGATCGGATTGAAGTACGCCGACAACTTCTTGGATCAGTACAACAAGGCGAAGGATAGAGCCTTAAAGGAGAAAGAGCTGGATATTCAGAAGCGTCTTGCTGACGCGAAGATGTCCGCGTTTCAAAGTGACCAGATCAAGACTGCGGCGGAGATTGAAGGTCTCCAAAACAAGAACAAGCTGGAGGCTCTTGGAATGGCCAAGGTTCAAGCTTTTGAAAACAAGAAGGTAGACGCCCTGTCTTTTGAGGGAACGCTTGATGGCAACTATGACGGTAAGAACCGAGTATCGTTCCTGCGTTTTCTTCAGCAAAACCCCGATCTGGTTGACACTCCATGGGCTGCAAGCCTGAACAAGCGTTTCGACACCTTCGAAGTTCTGGACAAGAAGGCGCAGGATGCCGAACGCAGGCTCCAGGAACAGCTTCAGTCCAAAGAAGACATTGCCAGAATCATGGCTGAGCAACGTGCTCAATTGCTTACGGAGCGTGAGGATCTGTCTCGCAAGAACTCCATGATCAAGGACGCCCTCAAAGCGCAGGAGGAATCTGGCATTGCTGGAATCGTTGACCCTGAAGGAAACGTTGATCAAAAGAAACTAGATGAGGCGAACAAAGTCCGTGCCGATCTCAAGCGTCCCGCTCGTATTCGTTCCGCAGAGGAGTTTGGGAAACAACTTTCCGAGACTCGCCCTGATCTCAGGCCGGAGCAGATCCGCGAGGCTGTCACCAAGTATGAGCAGAATCCCGCTTCGTTGAATCCCACAAACAAGGAGCGTGAGGCTTTGGTTGCTGACGATGAAGCTGCACGCGGTCTCGATCAGGTTGCGGCCAACATTCAGAAGTTCAACGCCAAGTTCGGCGCAAATGCGTTTGATAAGTTCACGGGTCCAATCGAGGGACGCATTCAGCAGTTCAAGGGAAACTACAAGGGATTCACGTCCGAAGACGAGAAGCTCGCTCGCTCCATTTGGTCTCAGGCAGAACAGCAAATCCAGGGATACCGGAAGGGCAACTTTGGCACCGCGCTAACGGGAACGGAACTTGGCCGCTTCAAGCGCATCGTGGACGACCCGGAATCCGCTTCGTATTTGGAAACGCTCGGATCGTTCCGCGAATCCTTGAAAGACTCTGTTTCGCGACGTCTGGAAAACTTCCCATACGCCCAAAACGTACCGGGCCGCTTGTATTCGGAATACGGAAACCGTAAGCGTGGCGAGTGGTTCATGGGTGATTCGAAAACCAACGCGCTTCCTTCTGGCTGGAAATTCGTGAAATAACACGCCATGCCAAAGCTCATCAGCCCGTCAGGCCGCGAGTACGAGTGGACCAAGGATACCCATCCCACCGAGGAGGACATGCGCCAATTGCAGGAGTACGACGCTTCGCTTGGAAGGCAGGCAAGCTGGGCTGACAAGAGGGCTGCCGAGGAAAATCCGCCGCAGCCTGAAGCGCCTTCGCAAACAGGTTTGTCTGACGCAATGCTCGCGCTGGCCGGTGGCACCCCTTTCGGAATCAATCCTGTTGAGGCGGCAAAAGATCCCGCTGCAACAGCTCGCGGAGCAGCCCCAGCCCTTGGACTGGCAGCTTCCGTAATCGCCCCCGAAGCCTTGATAGCTGCCGCTCCAGGATTGGCTCCAGGAGCAGCCAGTGGCGCTTTTGGGTACCTTGGTAGGTCCGCGCTGCTAAACGCTGTCAGCGGAGGAACGGGCGCCGCCACTGAGGAGGCGCTGAAGTCGATGGGTGGAGACTCCGAAGGCGCTGTTGGTCGAGTCGCAAAGGCTGCCGGCGCGGCTGCGGCTTTTGCTCCTCTGAACCCGTTGGTCGAAAAAGGTATCGGCGCAGTAGCAGGTACCGTAGGCGGTGCCGTTGCCAGAGCTGCCGAGGCTTGGTCATCCAAGTCGCTGATGCCGCTCCTGAAAGGTGCCGCCAAGGGTGGCGCTGCTGGAATGCTGAGGCCCTTGTACTTGACCGACTCCGAGCAAAAGGTGTCTGCGGCTCGCAGGGCGATTGAGGACGTGACTGGAGTTTCGCCACCGACCTCTTTGGGTGAAGCACTTGGCAAGACAACATTCGGAGGCAGCTTTGCGCGAATCGAGAAGGAGCTTGGAGGCGAGGCGTCCGGAGCGCTGTCCGATGAGGCTCGCAACGCGGTCACACAGTCAGTTCTGTTCAATGCCGCCGAGCTGATGGGCACGGGCGCCACTCGTGAAGACGTGGCAAAGCTGGTCATGGCCGGGCTCCGTAAGGAGGTTGGAGCCATATCCGCTCCGGTTGAAAAGCTGGTCAATGACATCACGGACGAGGTGGTAAACGCTACAAACGCCAAGCTGGGCGCTGTTGGCGGTGAGGCTACCGCGCTTATTACTCCCCGCGCGCCAGTGTCCAAGGAAGAGGCTGGTACTGCGGTCAAGGATCTCGTCTCTGAGGCGCAAACCACATGGAGACAAAGACAGTCCGATCTTTTCGAAGAGTACCGCAAGGAGGTTGGAAACGCGCAGATTGCTGGTCTTCCGAACGCAAAGAGGGCTGCTGAAGAACTCCAAAAGTCCGGCCTGATGACCACGGACAAGGGCGGCGCGGTATCACCTATTCCTCGCACGTTCTCGGACGGCGACGCGCAGAAGGCTGTCAACGACATCATCCAAGCTGCCGATACGCCGCAGGACATCGAATCTGTTCGCAAGTACATCTCCGAACTTTCGGACAGCATCGAGTTTGGCGCATTGGCCGGAATTCCAGATCGAAACAAGAAGATGCTCAGGGAAGCTTTGCGAAAGGACATGATGCAAGGCTTGAACGCTTTGCCTTCCAGCGCGGCCAAGGACAAGCTTCTGGCAGCCAATGCGTTTACTGCCGACACGATTGACGAGATGCTTGGAGGCGCTGCCGTAAAGGCTGCTAAGTCCACGGCAGAAGGCGGGCAGGCTCCTGAAAATCTGATCAGCGCGCTGTCCTCCAAATCCAGCCAGTACAACCAGTTCAAGCGCATCCTTGGTAATCGAGTGTACGAGTTTCGGGATACGCTCAAAAGGTCCATCCTTTCCGACATCGCCAAACCTGGATCTGCCGCTGTCAATCTGGACGGAACCGTCAACGCTGCTGGCGCATTCAAGGAGCTATCCAAACTCCCTGAAGAGATCCGCGCCGACCTTGGAATCGACGTCGAGAAGCTTCGCAATCTCGCGCTCAGTGACGAGGCGCTGTCGGGAATTCTCAAAGGCGCGACTGGAGTCAAAGGAAACAAGGAAAAGGCTCTGGAGTGGATCAGCTTGAACGAATCCGAGCTGGCGAGCGTCATGGGTCCTGGTGGAGATCAGAAGTTCAAGGATCTCGCCCGTGCCAAGCTGGCCGAATCGGAGCTGTACCGAAACGGCGTGATCTCGGATCTGGCGCAACGTGACGCTGCCAAGGTCGCTGAGAATCCTGAGAAGTTCGTCAGCTCAATCTTCAATCGCAAGTTCGACACGTCGCACGTCAAAGACGCCATGGACATCCTTGCGCGCCAAAACCCACGCGCCGCCGAACAATTGCAGGCTGACTTCTTGGCCGAGCTTTTGGAGCGGTCGCAGGTCAAAGGCATCGTCGGTGGCAAGAAGCTGGACGCGTTGCTTTCAGCTCCCGCGTCCGGAATGCCGGCCGGCTCAGGTGTTGAGCTTGGAACCGCAAAGGCAATCCTTGGCGACAAGAAAGTCAATGCGCTCCGTGACGTGGCCCGCAATCTTGACGTCGTTCAAGGCAGCCTGATGGACGCTCTGAAATTCCAAGGCGCCGGATCGACTGCTTTTGACGACGCGCTCTATGGACTTGCCAGCAAGTCTGGCGTCACAGGATCTCTCCGTGTCGTTTACGACGCCGTTGGACTCGCTGGAAAAGCGCGCTACAAGGTCTACGCCAAGCTGCTGAACGACGACAAGTCTCGCGCTCTTCTGATGAAGCCTGTCGAGCGTCTTACGCAGGGCGAGGCTGCTGCGCTCGTTGGTGCGATGGCTAACGCATCAGTTCGGTGAACAGGTTATTGGCTAGGTCGCATTTCAGCGCAGTTGCCGGGTACGCTGAAGCGAGTTCCTCAATCCTGACCACGTTCTTTCGAATCGTTGACTGGTCCTTGTGAAAGGCTGCGGCAGGCATGTGATAGCTGCCATACAGTTCGTAGACCAGCTTGTGAGCCATCATCATCGGCTCAATCCCAGGTTGGTTTTGTTGTGCCGAGCACACCTCTGCTGATTCCATTTCCCACGCTTTGGAGACCGCCTCAATAGCTGACAGCATCGCTGTTGTCAGGCGCTTGTCCAGATGCGTGGCAGGCTTCCTTGTGGTCGCAGTGCGCGCACCAGTCATCACCGTCTTTTGTCCTCGTGAATTCATCACAGATTGTGTTCCAACCATACGGCCAGTCTTCACTGTAGCAGATGCAACCACGCGGCTGGCCTTCACACGGTTCGCATTTCGGGGTGTTCATTTCTGCAACTTTGGTCGGTAGCTCGGCGTCCCCGTGAGGTCGAGATACTTTAGGGCGCGCAGGCGATCTGCCACGCGCATGTCAAATTTGTCTGGCCACTGTGCCGCTTGGTAGTTGCACGTGACCACGATCCACTTGTGTTCGCAGCATTCAAGTGCTCTACGCAATCGGCTTACGCCAACGCCAGCCTTGAAGCGGTCCGACTCGGCTCCAATGTCGTCCAAGACCACTAGGTCAGCATGCTTGATCTCGTACAGCACATCGTCAAACGCCTCGGGCTTTTCCTTCTCGCAGACTTCGGCCCAGTCGATGAAGACGGCTCGTGGCGGCTTGTGCCACTTTCCAGAGTACCAAAGGTCTACGGAATACGCCTCAACAAACTGGACTATAGCCTTGGCGCCGTGCGTCTTTCCGCACCCCATGCTTCCACAGAGAATCATCTGTCGGAATGCCTTGTGCGCGAAACGCTTGATGAACATCTCGCACCACACTGCCACCTTGGCTGTGTTTGGGTGATGTGACTCGTCCAGCTTGATGTGGATCTTGCGCCAATCCGATGACGGCTCCTCGTCAAGCAGGCGAATCGTCTTTGACACCGGGTCTGTACTGCGCGTCGAACTCTCGTCGCCACTCATCTCCTCCAGCAATTCCGGCGTTACGGGAAGCCCCATTCGCTCCATTGCCTTGAGGAGTGATGGGCATATTTCGGTTGGCATAGTAGGCGTCGAATTTGGATGGTCGGAAGAGGGTTTCGGGCCGGAAGTATTGTTCCATCTGAGGGTCTTGCCCCCAGATCTTCCACATGCGGTCCAGCATCGCAATAACGCCCTCGTGTGTGACGCTAGGCTCGTTAAGGCGAGCCAGGATAACTCTCAGGTTGCTATCGATCTTGCGGAAGTTCTTTCCTGATATCTTGTTGGCGTGCTCAAGGATCGGTATCGCCCTCGCGTACTTTGGCTCCTTTGATTCCTTTTGGTCCACTTCCTCAGACGATGAAATCACCCACTTCTCCGTGGGTGTAATTACCACCTCTCGGAAGATCAGGTTCTCCGGGTGGAGTTGCATCTCCTCCTCCGGAACCTCGATCAACAACCCGCAGAATCCCTTCTTCTCAAACGCCGTGGCCATCAACTGGCCCGCTTGGATTACTCTCCCTTTCACTGGATTCCTTTCGTAAGTGCACCCCGCTCAACTTGACTCGCAAGTCTTCTTGGATGCCGTTTTTCCTGCGATATTTTGCACGCATTTTGGCGGCGTGCTTCACCCGGTGATCCTCGCAGTACCACTTGCTGGTCATCGACGATGGTTCACCGCAAACTGAACACTGATGTTGTTTGGCTTGATTGGCCTGCCACGCAGACTGACGGCTGCGCTTTTTCAGACGTTTCTTTGTCACAAAATTGCTAGAAATTCTTCAAGGCTCCTGACGACGTGGACCTTGTGCCCTAATCGTTCAGCCCACAAGTGATACCCGAGTTGTTCACTGGACAGCTTTCCACCTTTGGGTCGCTTGCACTCGACGAGGATGAGGCTTCCATTGTCGGCAAGAATCCAGAAGTCAGGGCTTCCTGGAATGGTTGTAGTTGGCAGGTCCATTCGAGAGCCATTGCATATCCAACCTCGGCGATTGCACTCGGATCGGATGGCTTCTTGTACGGAGGATTCAAGAACCCCTTCGCCTCCTTCAAGCCTCGGGGGTGCGCTTGTCTTTCGTTGTCGCAGCTCATAGGCGTTCAGGTCGGATTGGGTCCATCTCACGCTGGTAATTCAACCCTTTCCCAAGCCGGTTTCAACCCTTCAGGCACCCACTGTGTAGGCTTTGCTCCCGTGGCCCATGACGGTGGCACGTCGCCATACGTCCTCGAAATCAAACTGACGGTCGAATCGCCAATCTCTGCGGCAATCCTCTCGTCTGGAACGCCTTGGCTACGCCTTGCGGTCACGTAGAACGACCTGAGCCCATGGCTGGTTTTGTTCCCAAAGACGCGTCTGAGGGCGTTTGTGAGCGATTGGCGGGCCACTGGACGCACCAGATCCAACCCAGGGAACCACCATTGGCTCCTGCCGGCGTGCCAAGAGCGGTGCTTTTCCATGACAGCCTTAAGGGCTTCGTGGACTTGGACGAACGGGTTCACTCCTCGCTTGGACCTTCGAACCCAGAGGCAGTTGCCTTCCACGTGGCCCGGTTCACCGCGCTTGGCGTCCATTCGCAAGGATAGCACCTCGTTGGTCCTGAGACCGGTAAATGCCTCAACAAGGAGCTGGAAGCCAAGGACGGAGCTTTTGCGTGACGCCAGGAACACTGCGGCGGCGTCGTGAAGCTCCTCGGGGGTCGTGAACGCCTTTTCTCGGCAGTGGGTGACTTCCTTGACGAATCGAGGACGTCCAGAGCGAATGTGATTGGCCTCGATCAGCCCTTCGGACACCGCCCAGTTGAAACAGGCGGACAAGGCCGCCAACTCTAGCTCGCAGGCGCGGTCACGCTTTCGCCACGCGTGGTACTTGACGCAATCGGGAATCTTGATCGTTGCCGGTTCTTGGTCGCCAAAGAACTCGGCGATCTTGGCAAGCTGGCGCGATGTGTATTCCGGCGTACGCTGTGTCAGGTTTGGCAATGGGCAACCCGACTTCTGGTACTGCGCGATGAGGGATGAGGTGGTCATTTGATTTTTGGGAATTTGTTTAGATCCAGTTCCGAGTACGCCTTTCGAAGCGCATTCATTCCACTGCCCGCCCCCTGATTCATCACTCTCACTCGCACGGACACATGAGGCCACTCCCAAATTCGAGCCTCATGCATTCCAGGTCCAATCAGACCAACATCCCACCACAGCCCGCGTGCTTCGATGTCTTCTGTGATTTGGTCGAGGGTCATATCTTCCTTTCGTTCCAAGCTATGTCTGCTTCTCTACTGGTGAGTTTTTTTGCAGGGTGATTTTCCCACCACTCGTCATGAGTTTGAGTGGTACGTTTAACCCATATCCAAACTTCAAGCTGGTAATCGAAGTCTGGGACCAGTGTAGGTTTTTCTATTTTGATTGGACCATATACAAGGCAAGCGTCTTGCATGCCACCGCCAGTGAAGAATGAAAATTCAGTTCCGCAGTTACTTTCGCAGCAGTCCGTATATTTAGGCGGATTCGGATGAATTATAACGCCTTCCACAATTTGGCGCGTCTCGAAATCGATGTCTTTGTGGCTCATTTCGATTCCTTTGCCTTCATGACCACGTCCCATTCGTCGTTCAGATTCTTCACGAATGCGTAATACGCCCCGCTGTAACCTTCGTCTTGCATTTCAAGCCAGTCGGCGCGCATCTTTGCGACGAGGTTGAGTGCGTTCTCCAGCCGCTTGATACGCTCGTTTGCTGCGGTTAGTTCGCGTTCGAGTTGGCGGGTAAATTTTGACGGCACAAAAGCCACATCATCCAGATTTTCCTCCAGGATAAATCGTTTCTCTTCAGCGTCCGTACGTGGTGTATCACTCATATTTCAGAACCATTGGGTTGCCATTGCATCAGCGATGCCTTGGTATGTTCGAGACCGCATCTTGGCCCGCTCAGGCCCTGGAGCCATCCTGTGCACGCGAGCCTCGCGTCCTGAAACGATGTTAGTAGGAGCCAGTTTCGGAAGCCCTTTCAGCCACAAACAGGTTGCCTTCGTCTCCGGATGCCCGAACTGCCACGGCTGGATGATCTGGTCCGGTTTCCGCCATTCGGATGACATGATCCCGATGGGGTTTTCGATGGCAACAATCGGGCAGTCCGAATTTGCAAACCGCATGAAAAACTCAATCGATCTCCGCTGCGACCCATCAACACGCTTCTTCGGAAACCATCTCGCTCCCGAAACGCACAGGTCTGTGCACGGAGGGAATGCCAATATCGCATCCCACTTTTGTTTCAGGGCGTGCCTGACATCCCCGTGCAAGTGGTGCTCGGAATCATCCGCTGCCGGAAGCAGATCACAACTCCAGGCATCGTGACCACGCTCGCGCAGAGCCCTTCTCAGCACCCCGCTCTCCTCACATGCGACAAGTATTTTCATCTCCCCATCCCCATGACAATGAATTGCACGTTTCCAGACTCAAACAGCGCAGCACTCGTGTCAGCGATCCGCACTCGCATCGTCCGATCTCCGTGAGCCTTGGCGGCTCTGAATAGGTACTTGGCTTGGTATTTCACGGTGAACTCCCCGCTGCGCGCCCCGCACAGATCGCACGACGTGTCCGACGATCCCGAAGCCGAAAGCCTCACCACGCCTCCTACGCACTCGATTGAGACGTACTCGCTCGACGCTGAGCAGGTATCCACGGCATTCCAGAACTCGCCAGCGTTCACCGTGAAATCCGCTGCGAACTCCGTTGGGATCGTATTCAGCGCCGCCGAAATCATGTCGAACTTCTCAGCCGGCCTCTGGGCAATCATTGATGTCTCGTTCACCATCGTACCCACGGACCGCTCGCTGATCGTGTACTGAACCATTCCAGGCTCGGGAAGAATGCCGTTGTGGAGTTCGAACGCGGGCATGTTGTCGTCGGTGGTGACGATGCACGCCATGCGGCCGTTGCTTCCGAAAGCGTACCCACCCTTCACGTACACGTAGTCCAGAAACGGACGGCCTCTGTTGTCATTCACTGTCACACCAAGGCGGGCTGTCTGGATATCGGAGCCGATGTCTGCGGTGATCACCTCAGCTGGATTCGGATCTGGACCGGGCTCGGAAGGCTCATCCGTGGACAGTGGGATCGACGACTTGAAACGAGTTGCCGTGATGACAAGGCGGTTCCCGGACAGCGAGAACGTGCGGTCCTCTGGAGCGTTTTTCAGGGCGCTCATGAGCAACGAGTGCGGCACTGTGCAGTCGGGGATTCCGATCAGTGGCTCGTACACGCGGATGCCGGCCATCTCGTTTACGGCGTACCCGATTCCATTCCGGATTCGGACCGAAATGGCGCGCAGTTTGGAGAGGGATTTCACGGGCTGGAGTGGTCGGCGAGATTGCTGAGTTCGGTTGCGATTTCACGGATGCCCTCGATGATTCCTTCGAACTCATCCTCGTCGTCAACGTCAACCGCGATAAGTTCAAACGCGTACCTATCCAGCATTTTAGCCCATTCGTCCGCGTATTTGAAGACTTCTTGATCGGTGAGCGAGTGCTCTATTGTCAGGTCTACGCACCCCTTGTCGCACCGCTTTGGAGCATCCCAGAGGACGCGAACTCCGCTGGCGGTAACCTTCGCATCAGGATCTTCGCGCTTCAGGTATTCGATCAGGTCTCGGACTCGTAGTGGTTCAGTGTGCATGGTCAGTGGGTGTTTGTAGTTTTGGTCAGAATGGAACTTCTGACCCGTCATCCCGAGCAGGTGTGGAAGCAGTAGCAGTTGTCTTAGGAGTCGCAGGCGCCTGCTTCTGCTGAGGGGGCGCATCCGCGTACACGATCCGGACATTGCCGAGAATCGGCCCATACTCTTTCTTTGCACGCGCTTCCTTTCCAAGGTCCTGCGTGATCATGCCGTCGTTTCCGTACTGGTCCTTCTCACGGCTCGTCATAATTGTTATGTCCAAGTACGTGCCGTTCTTTCCATTGAACATCTTTTCCTTGATGATTTTCGTTACGTCGATTTTTCCGATGATGATCATAGTTTTTGTAATTAAATTTCCCGCCAAGACCTTCTGGAAGAACGCGTCTTCATGTTTATCAATTCCATTTCTCCATTCACAAGAACCCACCACGTTCTTTTGAACACGTAATTGTACGCAGCCTTAGACTGGTAAACCTTTCCGGCGTAAATCCATGTGGACTCCCTGCTTCTGGATGAAATCCGTGGTTTTCTCACCTCATCATGAAAACCAGTCACAATCCCGACATCTCCGCTCTTGAAACGTATTCTCGTTCCTCGTTTATCTTCCGTTTCATTTCTTCCGTCATTCAACCTCGGAGGAGGTTTTGCATAGTCCACTAACACTTTTTCGTCCCATTTCGATTCATATTGGATAATTGCATCCTTTTCATGCTCGTTCAATTTGGCCCACCAATGAGCTTTCCAAAACACTTTTGACGACTGCTTGTTTACTGGTGTTGAGTAACAAGGATTCATAATCATTTCACCCAATAAGGTTTCCCCATCTCCACCGCGTCATTCCCGTACGCCGGCCAGTCATCGGCTTTCTTACATCTCGCATACAATTCCAGCATTTCCGTGTAAATCCGACGGCCATCTTCGATCAGGTCAGGCTTCATCTGAAAGCAGTTCACCGCGTACGGCGGGTCTGACTCAATGGCCACGATCCGGAAGCCTTCTTTGCGATCCTCGCTGCCTGCAACCGCATTCCACATGTCGATGTACCAAGCCGCCTGGATGTGGTATCCCATCCTGTACGCATGGTCTTGGAACCCTCGTGTGCTGGCGTCGTGTGTGAACTTCAGGTCGCCGAGAACCGGAATAATAGGCACAATGTCCAGACGAGCTTTTCCACGCAGCCCAAACTGCGGCAGGTCGCAGAGAATCGAAACCTCGGTGTGCTTGATCGAGTTGATCAGGTGCTTGGCCTCGGCGTGCTTTGAGATGGTATACGAAGCCTTCCGAACACGCTCCATCTCGGCAGCCTTCAGCGGGATTACACCCTTGGCGATTTGCTCATCCTTCCACGCCTTGCAATGCTTGGCGTTTCCATTCCAAGGCTTCTCTTCTCCATCCGCGCTCCTGTACGTCTCCGGGATCACTGCGATGCAAGGAAGCGGCAAATGCGGCTCAAGGATCACCTGATGGCACAGCGTTCCGAGGATCATGTCGATGGATGGCTCCTCGGGCTTGGCGAGCCATTCGATGTAGTGCGCCGGGGTCGTCTGCCAGAGCTTCCGGAGATGCGATGCGGAGATCGCAAAATCGCTGTGGTACTCGGACGCTGGCAGGTTTAGGTGGATTCCGGGGGTCATTGTGGTTCCTGTTCTTCGATGAGTTTTTTCCCGCACCACGGACAGAAGCTGATTTCGGGAAGGTTGCTTCCAATGCGATACCCTGTGCTAAATTTGCGAATCAACGCTCCGTAACCTTCATTGTCTGTTCCAGCTATCTGAGCGTCTTCGAATGTGGTGCAGCAGGTCATTTCTCCTCCTGAGCTGGTTTCGGATCGTACGCGCATTCGGCGCATGCGTGCGACCGTTTGTCGCCCATGTAGTGGGTTCCGCAAACTCGGCACGCACACAGATATTCTCCGGGCGCGTACCCATCCTTAGGGAGTCTGTAATCCTGTTTTGGATTTCTGATGGAGCCGTATTGGAAACTTGGCGTAGTAGCGGGGTCGTTCTGACGCAGCGCTTGACCGATGATTTTCTGCAATTTCTCCAGCTCTATCCGCAGCGCAAACGCCTCGCTCTCAAAATTACGCGAGCACACTCCAGCAAGCGCCCAGCGAGCCGACCCGAGTTCTGCGAAGTATTTCGAGACGACGTGAGCAGCCTGGATGACTTCGGGCGGGATTTCTGTGAATGAATCTGAGGTCATTTCTCCCTCGCTTTCAGCATGGCGTCGGCAATCGCATACGCTTGATCTGCGACGTAATCAGCCCACTTGAGTCCGGAATGCTCTTCAACATTTCTGTTGGACAGAGCCATACCCGCAAACCAGTCACGCATACTCAGTCCTTTCGGAACGGGACTGTGCATCGGTTCGGTCCATGGGGAGGTGAGGTCTTTCGAATCGTTTCCAGATGTGGCAATTCCATCTGAACGCCAAATTCGACATTCACCGACTTCGTTATGACCAACAGCCATGCATGGACCAGCCCAATCCACATGCCACTTCGATCCGTCCCGCGCTTTCCACCATCCGATTGTTAGTTTCATGCCTTCTTCCCTCCATGCATGTACCCACGTTTCCTGTTCGCTTCGATCTCAGCTTTGATGGCCTTCGCAAGCGGGAGCCCGAAGTACTCCGCCATGTCCATGATTCGGACGACCGTTCCAGCCAGCTCGCGCACCATGGTGCGCGGCTTAGTGTGATCAGACCATCTCGACAGGTCGTGCTTCCTGGCAGCCTCCACGGCTTCTGACGGCTCGGTCTGGATCAGGCCAATGAGTTCGATGGCAAGGTTTGGTCGATTGTCGATGTCCACGTGTCCACATGCACGCGAGATGTTGAGTCGCTGGTCCCACCATCCGTTTTTCAGGTTCACGTCGTGCGCGACGCTCTGGACCAACGAGAACTGTTCGATGAAGCGGGTGTAGTTCACTTGGAACCTCCTTCGAGAGCATTTGCAATGCGTTCGTTGATCCGATTGCGTTCCCGCAGCAGCTCGACAGTCTTCTCGTTGTAATGTTCCAGCGACTTCTTCCCGGGAGACTTGAAAGCCAGCACGGCTACAACTCCACCGATCAGCCCGACAGAGAACGACAGTCCGCACAGAAACGATTGAAGGATCGCGTTCACTTGGCACCCCCAGTCTTCCAGAACACGTTACCATCACGCACGTCCATGCGGTCGTTGATGTCCGAAATCTCATCGTCCGTGAGATCCGAGTAGCTGTTCACTTCCGGGGCGCGTTCGGAGTATTTGATGACCCATGATTCCTTGAACCGGTCGAATGTGATTCCGGCCTTCGTGAGCGCGGATTCGAGGGCGATGCTCTGCGCTGACTGCACGGCGGGCTGTGGCTCCGATGCGGTCTCCGAAATCGAGAACTGAACCTTCTGAACTTCCTTCACCTCTTCCACGTCCACAACCTTGTCTCCATCAGCTTCCACGGCGTCACGGAATTCAGGCGACAGCGGCAGCCATTTGGACAGGCGCTTGAACACGGTCTTCTTAGCCATCTCGTTCCAATCTGTAACCCACGGACCAGAATTGGCAGCCCGGCTGCGCTTCCGGATCGCTTCCACGTCGTCAACAGTCATCACGTCGACCTTCTCAGAGCCATCCTTGAACCGGCACATGGCATAGACCGCATACACGTCACCACGAGGCTTCCGGAAGTCGATCTTGTGCTTCGTAAGCACTCCCCGGTCGTACTCGAATTCGTCGTTATCGCAAACAACGTCCGCATGGAGGTTCGCCACCTGCCCGGATCGGTAGGCCAGCTCGACGAGCCCCTTGTAATCCAAAATGAGCTGGCATTCGGTCACGTTCCGCTTGCGATTCTCAAATGGAATCAAGTGGGCCAACCGGCCATCCGGCTCCAGGCCAAGCTGCGACAGAGTAAGGAGGCACCCAAAGAATGATGCTTGGTCGCACTGAGCAAGCTTGGGCGTCTTTGTAAGCGCGGTAATCGTGACGCGCAGAAACCTATCTGGTGTCAGGTGCTTAGGGAGAACCCTGGCAACCTCGTTTTTGAGTGCCGCAGAATTGAGGCGGTCTTTGATTGTGAGTGCTGTGCTCATGCGATGATTGTTTATTTACCGAAAGTGACCGGCAGTCAGTGCTTGCAGGGCGGCGGGGCGTCTTTTGGGGATTTGAGATGCTCCAAGGACGGCAAGGAGGACCGTGTTACTCCTTGGGTTCGCGATTGCGACGTTCTGACTGCCGGAAATCGAGATAGCGGTCCACGCTTTCCGACAGAATGTAGGCGTGGATTATCGCTGAAATGACAAGGGAGAGTGCGATGAGCGTCATTTTACAAGGTTGGCGAATCGCTCCGCCTTTTGAGTGTCGGACTTGCGGGGCTTCATCACACGCGCCGGGCAATGCCACAGAAGGTACCATTCCTGCGCGCTAGGGGGTCGCCCTTGCGTTTTGATGAAAGAATTGACTCGGGGGCGCATGACCAATTCGGCCACGCGTAGAGCTGAGACTGGCTCCACGGGATTTGCCACACCCCCGAATCTCTTCCACACCGCCGGAAGAATCTGAAAGCGCGTCACCTCTCCCTTGAGTCCGACAGCGTGATCGCGGTCGCCGCTCTCGACTTGGCTGAGCGCCGAAAAAAGTGCGTTCGCGTGATTCATGCGGTTCAAATCAGCACCGTGCCCTGGATCTCCCAAGGCAACACTCGCGAACGCAAGTAGGATAAATCGGAGCGACGGGGCGTGGCCGCTGGCTGGGCGGCTGTTTCCCGTCGCAATTGGTTTCACAAGCCGCGTCCGGCTCGCAATATCCCGACCTCCGAGAGCATGGATGAACCCCGCGGCCAAGCGGCAGAGCCATGATCGTTTGGGATGGCAAGTGGTGAGCGCGGCAGGATTTGAACCTGCAATCTGCGACGAAAGCTTTATCTGCCGACGGCACCGTGCAGCGATGCAATCTGCCTTCGTTTGCGTCTTTGCATTCCGCCACGCGCTCAAAATTGCTGCCGTCTCTCCGGCTGTCACGTCACGTCTGGCTGTTGTGTTGACGTTCGCGCAATTGCGGTCTCCAGACTTCCGGGCCGTGCCTTCCCGCACGTTGCGGCCACTCGTTACTTCCCCTATTCGGGACAGTGCGGACGAAGAATTCCGTGCCGTCTCTCCGGCTGTCACACCACTCATTTGGCAGGTGTCGCTACAGTACGAATCCGCCCATCGTACCAGGCTGGCGGGACCGTTACTTCCCGACACGAGGGTTAATTGGTTGCAGTCAGGCCGGGCTTGATACCGGCTGTCACGCCTCGCTTGGTCGCTGATGAGGCCGCGGACCTTACCGTGTGAATCGGTGGCACTCGCGTTTGCGTTTCCTTCAACGCCGCTGACTGCAAAAGAACCCCCAGCCAGCGCACTCACTTGGGAAAACCCTACCAAGGACGCTTCAGGCGTCACACCAGCGGGGGGAAAGCTATCGGTTTTCATGGGCGAGAGGTTTGCGGACGCTGAGTGTGGCGTCAAGTGAAAGATTGATTTTTCTTCCAAGACTTCTTCCTTGGTCATGGCCGCACCTCAATCGGTAGCTGTTCGATGTGCCAAACTGTCGGCTTCCAATGAGCACTTGCCATCACGATGTTGCCCTTTCGATCTCGCCTGTGTAGGCGCTTGGCCCAGACGAATTCCCTGCCAAAGACGTCCTTCATGGCTTCACTGGTTATTTCCCAATTCCAACCCAGAGCGGTGAATGTTTTCATGGCTTCACCCTCCTGAACTGAATCACCCATACCCACGGGTTGGCGTCCCATGAGCCGGGGCCGTTGATGGATTGCCAGAGTGACTGGTAGGACTCCTTTGCAGTAACCGCTGGGAAGTCCTCCGCGTGCAGATCAAAAGGGTATTTTATCCACCCATCCGCATGGGTCCATGGATCGTCCCCCTCATTTCTCTCAACGCCCTCCGCAATCGCATCTGCTTCGGTGATGTCCTGCAACCTCTCCACGCGCACCGACTCGATTTCGAGAGTGATGCGGGAGGCCCAGCGGGGCATGTGGATGGAAGGGCGCCATCTGTGCCCACCTCTCTCAATCAGCGTGTAATCACGATCGGCTCTCCAAATCACTTCTTCGTGGTTGCAAATTTCACCAGACCAAGACCAAGTTTCCTTTACCCAAAGGAGATCTCCTTGACTGCCGTACTTACGTCCAGGCAGGCCGCAGATTGTATGCTCTCGCATATCCATCTGCGCCCATTGACCAAGAAGCCCATAACCCCTGAACGGGCACGGCTCGAATCTATCTGCAAACGCAAGTGGATATGGCTTCACCACCCGCCTTGTCTGCGTCTTCCGGCCTTCAAGGATCGCTCGGACCATCGGACCAGAGAACAGGATCGGTCGCTCTTTCACGGTTTTCCTTTCAACACCTTCCGCGTCCGCCTCGCTGATCTCCTGCAACCGCACAACGCGTGGCATAGGTCCTATATTGACTGGTTGTTGCGTGCTCACGACTTGGTCTCCTCCTCGATTGGGAACTCATGCAACACATCGCCAAACACGTCCTCGTAGTCCCCGGCGTGGCCGTCGCAGAACTGACCGTCACCATCTGGCTCGTAGTACGTCGGAGAGTGTGGGCAAAACACCGTACGTGGACGGGTGGCGATAATCCACGAACAGGTGGGGTGTTTAGACAATGGTTTCACGGCTTGGCCTCCTTGGCCTCATGCTTGGCAGTTCGGTATGCGTTGCGGGCTTCTGCCGTGTTGCAAACCCATGCTGTATAATCATCGTCGGATGCTTGGAGAGCAGCGATGTACTTGTCTGCGGCCGAGACAGCCTCCTCCAACCGCTCCACGCGCTCTCGAAGGCCGGCGATTGCGTGCTCTCGGTCATCGATCACGCGGTGAAGGCACGTGATGCACGCGCCGCACGCTGGTTCCGTGGTGCCGGGTCCACCGTGGCAGTCGTATGGATTGCTCACAGCTTTACCTCCTTAGCATTTCGATCAGCAAGGCACCCAGGGCAATCGACCAAGGCTTGGGGGCACGACCGCTCCGACAACTCTCTCCCTTGCTCGGACAGCCGGCCAAGCACTGCGTCAATTCTGGGCGATGTACTCACGGCGTCACCTCCGGGAACTGGCGGACGCGAAGGTCCTCGGGCCACTCGTCCGGGTCGCCGCCTTTGGGGCGCCTCGGTTTTATCCGCACGATTTTGCCCTGAAACTGGCCCGGCTGTTGGTCATCGATGATTTGCGTGTCCATCGGCCATCCCATCGGGCCACTATCACCCTCGAAGCCGCGGTCATTCCGGTCCAGTGGAATTGCCCCCAACTGCTTCACGAAGCATGGCACGCCGGCCGCCGCGCACTGGCGGACGATGTCGCGAACCCATTCTACGTTGCACGGCCGGGCGCCCGGGCCGGACTCGCCGCCGACGATGACCCAGTGAATTGAATCATCAGGGTGTTCGTAATTGTGTTTAGCGGTCGTGTCGCCGTCCGCCTCGCCGTTGGGAAGCCACATCGACAAATCCACCGGCCCGAGCATCGGCTCCACGCTTAGGAACCGGAGCCGGGCCGGGATTTTGAGCAGCGCCGGGATGCGCTCGTCCGCGTTTGGCTGGTCTTCCACGCTCGTCCCGATCCAGACGTTTGCGGGCGGATTCCCATTGATCCATGACTCGATCCACTGGAACGCTTCGATTGCTGCAAACGTGGCGCCGTTGTCCTGCCATCGAATTTGAGCCTCCAGCATTCTCTGACTAAAAAGTTCCGGCCGCTTAGTCAGGAGCAGCCAGTCGAGGTTCGGCGTGTCGTGGATGAGCTTAAGGAACCGGGCGAGGTGTTCGATAGGAACCTCCTCGTCCAGCCAGTCGCATAGCGATGGGAACACGCGTGGCCTTGTGAATGTCCGGTCAATTTCACCACAGCGTTTGCAATTGCCTGTGTTGCTCGCGTCTCTCGTCGATCCGCAGCAGTCGCATTTGCCATTCCCTGCGGTTCGATTCCATGCGACTGGCCCGTTCCAGTCCTTGTTCAGCACTCGCGGAGCGCCCTTGCCCCACCCGCCCCACGCAGAGCCAAACCTTTTGGCAAAGCCTTCGGCGTAGCATTTCGCACAACCTGCGCTGACCTTGGTGCAACCCCTCCACGGGCTCCACGTGTGGTCGCACCACTCGATATTCGTGTTCTCGCTCACGGCACCACCTCCCCGTTCGGCCATTCCCAGGCGAGCGGCATGAAGATGCGTTCGACGATCATGCGCTCCTTCACCACCACGGTAACCCCTTTACCCAAGTCTCGGAAAAATCCGTAGACCTTCCAGTCGCATGTCTTCCTGTCACGCACGGTTCCCGCTTTGCACTCGTAGGCGTTCGGCGTGACACCATTGCACGCCGGGCAGCGGAAGACCCGGGCCCCAAGGCTGGCGCGGAAATCCAATATAGTCGCAAACACCCGCACGGTCTTGCCATCAATCATGGGTTGGTTGGCTTCCTCGTAGTAGTTCATGTACCAGTAATTGCGGCGTTTCTCCCACGCATCGAGAACATCCTCCGCAGTCAGTCCGGTCTTCTCAGCGTAGTGCGCTGCTCTACCGACTGCCCAAGCCAGCTTGGCGCGGTAGTCGTGAAAACGGGGAGACGTCTTCTCGTCATCTTCCACAGCCGCCAAGAGCTTCCGGTATCCTTCGCAGTTCACGACACTACCACCTCTCCGAGCTTGTTCAGCCGGCGCAAGGCCTCTGCGCGCCTCAACTCCTCGGACCGGTAGTCGGCCAGCGCCTGGAGATACCTTTCCGCCTCATCTGGTTCCGGACTCAAAGGATCTCCTTCGACGATCGGGAACTTCTCCAACTCCAATCCATTCTCAGCGTCCCATGGCATCTCCACGGGCTTGCAAGCCTCAAGCGCGGCACGAACCTCAGCCAGTGTCTCCGCTGGATTCTCGAATATCCCCTCCGACTCCGACCCGTCCTCCAACTCCATCCCCGCAGGGCGGACCGTCAGTTCAATTGATTCGTGCTCGTAGTTCCCGAGGCTGAACAACCTCCGGACAACAATCTTCCTCACCGTCGGTCTATTCACAGGGTGCATACCGTCATTCCTTTCGTTTGAGTTTCTCCAACAAATCCTTCGCGCCTGGCAGCCAATGCGCCAGCAGGCCATTCCCCGCCGAAGTGGCCGTCTCCACCCGTTCGATTGCCTCCTCCAGACACCGCTCCACCTCATCCGCAGTCGTCCTGGACTCCTCAACCGCACACGCGAATTCATGCCGCGCCCACCCGTACCGCGTCGGCGCCACGTCCTTATCCGCCTGGAGGAAATTCGTTCCCGTTTCGATGAGTCGTCTCATAGCGCGAGGAGGATGTTGAACACCAAGTACGTGAATGCCAGCACCGGCGCGGCTACCAACGCAATCTCGGCCCAACCGTCTTTGATCAGTTTTTCCATGCTTGAATGATTTCGGTTCCAGTGAATTGCGAATACGGCAGGAAAACCTCCACGCGATCAACCGTCAGTCGCCTGTAGAATCCCCTGGCAACCAACACCGTGTCCTTCGAACCGTCCGGCCTTACCCGAATCCAGTTCTGAGAAAGCAGTTTTCCCGCGAGAAAATCTTTAAGTGTCATATCCTGATTTTGCCCCCCCGACACCGATATCGGGGAGCACGGATCAGGAAACGACCCGATTGGGTGATGAGCCCAAAATTCAATTCCCACACATTCCCAGACACTCGGTATCGAACGACATGATCGTCTGACCGATCCTGCGGTCGCGGTCCCTCAAATCCGCCTCCTCGAGAGGCACGCACGACCGGTGAAGGAACATCAGCCGCTCACCGGCCCCAAGCGACAGGATTCGTAGAGTTCTCATTCTTCAACCTCGATATATTGTGGCACCGTCAGCTTCAAATCTCCCGTCTGCAGGAATTCGTGAAAGTCTTCTTTGGTCCTGAATCGGTACGGTGATTTGTCCTCAATGAGGATTCTGTCTGCGGACATTAAACGCAACTCATACCGGGCTACGTTAACGTCTTCCCAGTCGGGGTTAATCTTCAGATTTTTCGACATACATTGGCACCAAAAGTTTCGGATCGTTCGTCCTCATATATTCTTCGAAATCTTCATCCCAGCTTCCCCCACTGTTTGTGATGCTCCTCGTCCCCATCGTCCGCCGGCACCAAGTCACACGAATACGCTTCGTGTCCCCGATCCCGGAAGGCTCGACGCACAACCCCGCTCCGCTCGAATGCGACAAGGACTTTCATCTCGAAAACCAGTTGTGTGCCGTCACAATGTGAGGTTGTTCTGTTTGCTGGACTGGCCAGCGTCCACTCCCGTCTGTCACCCGGGAGGGAACGGTTTCCAGTTACCCCGACCTCAACCTCGACCTCGACCCCGACCTCGCCGCCGACATCGACGGCGAGGTGGGCATCAAGCTGGCAGGCCGCTGCCTCGGCTCCGCGGGCAACGACGAAGTCAGCCTCGCCTTCCTGTAAGGAGCGGACTTGCTCGATCTGAAGCGCTGGAAGACGGTCACGTACCAGCTCCCCGACGAGGGCGGGGAGCTGGTCTTCGACGTGAAGCGGCCTCGGGCCATCGAGGCGCACAAGTTCCGCCTGGCCTCGATGGAGATGGCGGCTAGCGGAATCGCGGCCCAGGACACGCTCAACCGCGAGTCCGAAGGTCTCTTGCTCGGCTCTCCCGAGGAGGAGAAGTCCAAGGACTCCGAGGCCCCGGCCGACGAGGCCAAGCCGGCCAAGCGCGAAATCGGAAGAGCACACG
>OFRG01000151.1_pt1 | contig 30499 bp, 65 predicted proteins | sample 1543071 | NCBI WGS metagenome assembly OFRG01 (sample SAMN07774222, study PRJEB24372) | wastewater metagenome | isolation source: WWTP Verbania (Effluent) | place: Italy: Verbania | collected 2015-12
CCCGCAATTTTGCGCCCCACGTGTATTTCACGATGAGAAAGAGCGAGGCGCCGTTAGGCGCCTTTCTTCTTGTTGAGCCGTTTGGCGTGCTTCTCGTGCAGGCGCTCTGCCTTCTCTGCGTCGCCTGGGGATAGCCTTTCCACTAGGTCTAAGTGCGAATCCCAAACCTCTGCGAGGGTTTTCTCGTCTGCAGCTATCACTAGGTTCTCCTCTAGGTTTGCGAGGTAGCCTTGTGCGTCGGCGAGGAGTTCGGGTTGGATCTCTTGGGTTGCCTCTGCGGCGGTGATGATCTCGGGTTCGTCTGGGAGGTCGGGGACTTCTAGGACGGGGGCACCCTTGCGTGGGGTTACGTCCTTCATCTCTTGCCAGCGTTCAAACTCGTCAAGATCCATCAAGCCGCCGAAGCCCACAGCATACCGAGCGCACTGCATCAGCGCTCGGTGGCGCAACATCCGGGAAGGCGTCATGCTCCATGAGTTCGGTCCCTTCCCTTGCGCCGGAAGCCTGATGCACTCGCTCATGAGTTCGGTGGTCTCAATGGGGTGGTCGCGATCCTTGCGATAAATCTTGCATGTGACGGCGACCAAATGCTTCCCGTCGGCCGACATCTCATGCTTGAATTCAAACCCGTTGAACTGGGGATGCGAGTTGAGTTTCTTCACCCACCCGTCAATGCCGACGATGGGCTGGATTTGCCCCGTCTTCGTCCGCATAAAGTGAATTTCTTTTGTCAGTGGATTGAGATCATGCTCATTGGCCACGATCAAACAAGAGATCAGTTCCTCGCGCGTGTGCGGGTTTGGCATCGCCACCGCACTCACCGTGCGTTCAAAAATCTCCGGCTCAACCCCATACCTATCCGCGAGCTGCTGCAGGAGCTTGCGCTTGGGGGGCTGCGCTGGTTGCGCTTCTAGCTTGGCTACGTTTGTCACGACGCGACCCTTTCTGAGGTAATGACCACACCTGGCAGGATAGCAGTTCCCTTGCTGTCCCGTACCGCGTGCTTGACCAATCTCTCAAGTTCTACACGCAAATCTGGGTGCTTGGAAAAGTGCGCGAACGCTGCATCGTAGTCCGCGATTTGCGCGTGCCATACGGTCTTGAGACCAGCCTTCCGACCAACGCCCCCACCAGCTTGGACCTTGGGTATCTCGGGCGGCGGCGGCGCCAATGGCAGTTCTGGCTCCGGGCTCGTCAGTGCCTGGATAGGGTCGTCCTGCATTAGCTTGGCGCGTTCCGCCTCAATGCGCTCGCGTTCCTTACGCACTCGCTCCTGTTCGGCCTTGTACTTGGCTTCCGCCTCTTGGCGCAGGCGTTCTTCCTCTAGCCGCAGGAAGGTTTGGTATCGGGAGCGCAGCCGCTCTGAAAGCACCTTGAGCCCACCACGAAAATGGTACTTGTCGTCGCAAAGGCGGGTCGCTTCCAAGAGGGGGCGCTTTTCCTCCTTGAACATATCGTCGGCACGCTTGTGCAGGGCAAGTATCCCGGCTTGGAGATTGCGGAAGAGGTTGCAAGCCTCCTGCGTTTTGATTTCCGGATTTCTGGTAAGGTATTCGTCCGCTTGCGCTGACTTGTCCTCGATTTCCGCCAGCAATGCCTCGAAAGGATCGCTTGGCATGTTGCTGCGTTGGATGGCCTCGGGCTCGTCGGGCCATCGTCCGTTTTCAAAGGCAAACTTGGCGTCTAGCTTCGCAACCGGATTTCCGGCACACCATACCCAAATCGCGTGGGGGTCCTTCATGTCGGGCCCGACGCGGGCCACTAGCTCGCCGTCCTCTTTCCGCCAAATGGCTACGGGTTGCCAACTTTGCCCGGATTTCCAGCGCAGCTTGTAATAACCGGGTTCTGGGGTGTTGGCATCGATTGTTCGTGCTGCCGCCTTCATCTCTCATCTCCAAAAGTGTCGGGCGGGAAGGCCCAATGCAACCGCAAAGCCTCCCCGCCCTGTCACTCGCCGCTGCCCAACTGGGGTCCCCGCTTGTCCCCTGCGGCAAGTGGTTCCCTCTATTTCAGAAACTTGGCTTTCCAGTTCGCAACGAACGTGTGCGTCATGCCGTGAATGGCCACGGACTGGAGGCAATCCAATGCCTGTCCGACGATATACCGGAACACGTTGTCTCGGTCGTCGGGTTTGAAGTCTTTCCCGATGTTGACTGCGGGTTCGTAACCGGCCGCCGCGAAGGCGTCCGCTATGGCGGCCTTGTTAACGGCGACGCCCACATGATCGGTGCTATCCTGGATGGCGCAAATCCAGTCCAAAACGGCCACGTCGTTTTTGAAATTAAGGGTGGCAAGGTCTTGCACCAACCTATCATGCGTCTCTTGTGCAGACTGAATGGACGCTTCGCGCTTGGCCTCTGCCGCCTTACCTTCTGGCGAGTTCCGGTATGCGAATGCGGCCTCTTCCTGCTTTCTGGACCACTCGCTCAGTAGGGCGCTTGCGGTTGCCGCTGGATCGGCTACCAATTCAACCCCGTTGAATGTCGCCTTCGCGGCTCCGTGCGTTTGAGCGGCGTGCACAAGCGCCTTTATGGCGTTGTCGATATGCTCGCCTGCTTGGACGTGAACTTCCATCATGGCTTTCTTGCCTTTCCCTTGCGTGATGCCAATTCCTTGCTCGCCACGAGTTTGTGCGCCAGCATTATACGGCCCATCCGCTCTATGTCGCCCGTCCCGCGCCATAGCGCATCCGCCAGCGCGTGCGGGTTGATGCCGAAGTTCTCCCAGAACCACTCTACTTCTCGGCGGGAGCCCAGCTGTTCCAATTCGTGGTGATGCCCAAATGGGGCGCACATTGGCACCGAAAATTTATCGGTCGCCTTCATGCCGACGCCACGTTCCTTGGCCGCTGCTAGGGATTTCAGGTGATGAGCCTCGTTACCCCTGATGCGATGGCAGCAGGTGCACGGCAGCTTTCTGATGAGTGCGAGATGCGCAGCGGACATTCCTGGCCGCTCGCGGTCATTGCGCCATTTGTGCGGGACCACCAAGGCAGCGAACTTGTCCTTGCGGAAGTTGCCGTAAACCTTTGCCTTGGGAACCTCTTGTGGCCAATCTTTCACAACGCGCACTCCTCGATCTAACCAAGCAACCTCTGAGCAATTGCCAAGGCGAATACCCCCAGCATGAACATGAGCACGTCCCTATTGATGCGGGGCATCTTCCTCGGTCCTCGATGATTTGTACCGCCGCGCCTTGAACTCAACCGCTAGCCGTCCGTTCTCCGTCAGCACCGCATACCCCCATGGCGAGTGCCCGCCACGCCTGATCTTGATGAACCCGTGCCGCTCTAGCGAGGTCGCGGTGACGTGCTTGAACCCCGTGATCTGTACGCCTCCCTCATCCTTGATGAGGTTCAAGAGGGCGCGCTGGGGGTTGCTCAAAACCATATGGCGAGTAGCCATAACGTAACCTCAATGCAGAACGGCTGCGGGCGTGGCTTTCTTGGTCACGATGGCCATGCGCACGAAGTCTAGGATGGCGACAACCACCTCATCCGGCGTGGCCGTGTAGCCGTTCTTGATCCCGACGTGCCAGCCGTTAGTGGTGATGCGGCTATCCTCTAGCACAACGATGTTGGCGCCGATCTGGGCACCGCCGATGACCACATTGGGTCCATCCGCTGGCGGGGCGGTTGCGGCTTGCAGAACTTCGATGATCTGGTCTTTTCGGGGAAGGCGGGGGGATGCGTTGTTGAGTTCAATGATGGCGTCGGCAATTAGCTCGAAATTCATCTGGGGTGGCCTCACTCTTAACTTGATAGCCGCACTTATAGGCGAGGCTTAGGTATGGTGCAAGCAAAATATTGGGCATGTGCCCACAGCCTGTTAACGACTTATCCAACACCACTAGCCAGAACGTTGACACCGTAGGGCATTTGCCCTTAGATGCCAAGCATGACGGGAGCCGAAGATTTACTCGCCGAAATCGAGAAATTCCTGCGCAAGCACGGGATGGCGCCGAGCACGTTCGGATTTAAGGCCGTGCACGACGGGAAAACCGTTGACAGGCTGCGCGCTGGCAAGACAATTACCATGAAGACGGCCGCTAAAATCCGCGAGTACATGCGGGCATACGAAGCGGCTCCGCGTTTAAAAAAAGTCGCGTAAATCCCAGTAAGTAAGCGTTCGCGTGAGTTCGCCCGGCGGCAACGCCGGGCCAGCAAGCAATACTCGAACGCACCGAGGTCTCCAACCCGCGTGCACTGCCTATCGGCCTTCGCAAGCTTGCTGGCCCCACGATGCCACTGGCGTCACCTCCCCAACTCTGGGGCTGCGCTTCTCACGACAGTGCAGCCCCACTTTTCTGGGGACAACCAATTGGCAAGGGGGATAACCAATGACGTATATGCACCCAGCGATCCGCTCTCTTATTGACGCAAGAATGCTCGCCAGCTTCCCGCTGCTGTGCCTTCCTCACGCGAAGGCTCAGACCGTCCCCGTCCAGGCCGACACCCTCCAGCGCATCCGCGATGGCCTCCTAGCCGTCGTCGCGCAAATCGAGGCCGAGGAAAAGGCCAAGCCCGTCATGAACGCCATTGATGCCACGCATAGGGCCGCCCGCTCGGACGGACGGCCACCATTGTACGTCGATCCTTTGAGGGCCCCTGATGCATGATCTTCAATCCCGCACTGGGAAGAACACAGCCGCAGGGCTTGGGTTAGCCGCATCCCTGATGATGCTGCTTGTCTCCGCGTACCTCAATGCGCGGTACATGTACGCCCTGGGCCGCAGCCCTATGGACGGGTACGTCTACGCTGGGGCCGGGATTGCCGCAGACGTGTTCATGGCGCTGGCCCCGTTTTTCTTCTTTGCGGCCCTGAAGTCCCGCGAGATCATGCGTGGCCTGTTCGCCCTAGTCCTTTGGGTGGGCGTCACGGCGTTCTCTGCCCAGTCCGCCATCGGACACTTGGCTAGCAGCCGCTTGGATGCGGCATCAGGCCGGGCCGTCGCCGCGACGACCTACCAGGACGCTCGGGAAGACCTGAAGCAGGCCCGGCAAGCCCTAGGGTTCGTCCCCGCGCACAGGCCGATTGCCACCGTGCAAGCCGACCTGGAAAAGCAGAAAATCAACAGAGCTTGGAGCCAAACAAACGAGTGCACGCAGGCCTTCGGCAACGTGGCCAAGACCTATTGCTCTGGCATCAAGGATTTGATGGCGGAGCTTGGGAACGCGATGGAAGCGGAGAAGATCCGCAAGCGCATCGAGACGCTGACCGCCAAAAGCGATGCCGTATCCAGCCATAACGCGGTTGTGGCCTCGGAAGCCGACCCCCAGGCCAAGACCCTATCCGTCTGGTTCGGCAAGGATGTGGGCACCATGCAGGGCTGGATCAGCCTTCTGGGGGCCATGGTCCTGCTCATGGGCGCCGGCATCGGGCCTTATGTCTCGCTCGCCGGCATGGCCGAAAAGCCCCCCAGGAGCCCCAAGGAAGCCCCGCCAGCGGCATTGGCCACAGAAGGCGGCTTACTCCTGGATATGTCTCCAGGGCCGCCCCAAGCGCTTACCAGGGCTCCGCAAATCATGCTTCCACCTGCTCGGGAGATACCAGCCGAGGCAAAGGACTACCTGCGATCCATCGGCATGCCCGACCGGCCGTGCGATAGGCGGGAAAAGGACGCCCGCGCCGTGCTGGGGTATCGGTTCTATGCTTGGCTGATTTTCTCGGGTTACTCCGGGGACTTCACAGCCGAGGCAATCGATTCCTTTTACGAGGCCTACTCGATGGCCGACAATCGCGCCCCTTGGCCTATGCGGATCGTGAAGAAAGAGTTGGAGGACATTGGCCAGCGGTACGTGAGTTCCGGGTTGCGCCTCAAGCAGGACGGCACCCGAGGGACGATGTGGAGTATAAAACCAGTGGCCTTTACAAAGCTCCTAGACCTACTCCGCAAGCGCGGGATCGTGACCGAGACGCCCAAGGCCCCCGAGCCAGTGGAAGCCGTGCAGGAGCCTGTTGCGGAAGCGGCGCCCCCGATGAAGAATGTCTACCGGCTATTTGGCCGGGTAACGGACGAGGCAAAGAAGGCAAGCGGCTGAGATCAAGATAGGGTCAAGACAATGTCTTTCCACGATAGGAATGCGGCAATCGTAGCGGCCGTCGCTAAGGGCGATAAGACGTTCAAGGAAATCGGCGACAAGTACGGGTTGACGGGCGAGCGCGTTCGTCAGATCGCCGTTGCCAACGGCGTCCGGTTGGAGCGGAGGTTCGCTAGGACGGCTGACCCTGTAAAACTGCAAAAGGCCATCAGCCTGTTCTTGCGGGGCATGCCTATCTGTCACTGCGCCGACGAATGCGGCTTTGATCGTGCGCAGTTCCGGAACTACCTGATACGCAACGCTTTGTTTGAGCCGACCCCAAACAGGGACGTTGACTGGACTAGAGACAAAGACGCGCTGCTCAAAAAGCGTTTCGGCAAGTACCCTGGCGCCGTCGCCGAGCTAGCGGAAGAACTTGGCACCACTAGGAACTCTGTCATAGGCAGGGCGCACCGGCTCGGGCTGGCGAGGGCTTACTGATGCCCCGCCACATGAAGCCAACTCACCGCACGCCGAAGAAAGAGAACCCCGGCGATGGCGGTCGTGGCGCGGCAAGACGGCGGGTAGTGGGCCAGTTTGAAATTTCACTTGACAATAAAGACTTGATTTCCGAGGGGAGGAGCGAACTCCCCGATCTCGGTGGCAAGGCCACTCGCGACTGCATCAGCGGCACTCAACCAAAGGTCTGCAACACCATGAACAGCCCATTTGTCGTCGCTCAACGTGACGTGCTTCCGGAGAATGGCTTCGGTTCTATCGTCGTCAATCGCAACGCTGTTTGCGATGGCCTGAAGGCGCTGGGCCGTTGCAGGCTGCGCGGGAGATTGGGTCCGATGCACCATGAACGCTGCGTGTGCGCTAGTCTTGCGTTTCTGGGCGCCGAGGTAGGCAATGACACCAGCGGAGCAAACGCTCCCAACGTTGTACAGAGTGAGTTCAACAGGTAGCGTGCGGAAGAAATTATAGAGGCAAACGCCGTCGCCAATGAACCCGCCTGCAGTCTGAAACAGCATGTGTATGCCGCATTCGACGGCCACCATGGGGGCATGGACTTGAGCCCCCGTGTTCGGAAGATTGTCCTAGAGCAACTAGAGTTGGATGTTATCGCGTGGGAGGGCTTGCTTCAGTCTGCCGGACGTACAAACGGAGATGGAAATGGTAATGGGGCCAGTTGAGTACCTGAAACGACCCTACGGCCGAGTTGTGATGCCAGACTCGGATGGGACCTTTTTTGCCGAAATAATTGAATTTCCGGGATGCATCGCAACCGGCAATTCTGCTGCGGAGGCGCTTTCCTCCCTTGAAGGCGTTGCGGAGAGCTGGATTGCGGCTGCGATTGATAACGGACAGCGCATTCCGGAACCCATTGAGACCGAATCTTTCAGCGGAAAGCTGGTGGTAAGGATGGGGAGCGATCTGCATCGGCGAACCGCGCACTTGGCTGCACGCAATGGAGTGAGCATCAATCAATTCATTGTTTCCGCCCTCTCTGAGTACGTAGGCAGCAGAGTGGCTGCGCACGGTGTCAACTTCATCGGTTACAAGACGGCGGGCTAATTGGGTGACGAGAAATGCGGACAGGATTTCTGAAGCGTTCTGGGACTACGAGATACCACTTGGATATGCTGCTGCGGTCCAAATGACATGCAGCGAGTTCGGCATAACGCCAGATGCGCTGGAAGAAGTTCTCGCCGATGAGGACGCCGCCAGCAACGGCAACGTATAAAGGTCTATTAAAATGCAAGTGGTGCGAACAGACCTCGTCACAGCCACCCATCTGGTGGCCAACGGGTACACCTACGGCGAGGCGGCCGTTAAACTAGGGCTCACGCGCAACCAGGTTGCTGGCGCTTGCAGGAGGGCCGGGGTCAAAGCACCCATGACACCCGACAAGATGGCCCGGCATGTGGAGCGGCAGCGGGAAAGGGGTATCGCCCGGTGGAAGGCTATCCCAAAGAAGCAGCGGGTAGCGGCCGGGGCGCGTTTGACGGCGTCTAGATCCATCTCCATGCGGCGAAAGCAGCAGTTTCGAGCCGCCGCCGCAAAGCTCCAAGGGGCAGCTGCATGATCCGTCGAGGGCAGACAGTAGTACAGCGGTCCTTTGATTCCAAAACCAAGACCGTCAAGCACCGGATCGTCCCGCAGGTGGTGAAGACCAAGCGATTGGTTGACCAGAAGCCGGATCAGGTGAAACTGGACGCGGAGGCGGTTTTTCGGAGGGCGTAAATGCTTACCAAGGGGGAGCAGTCCAGGCAGGCTGTGATGGCCTTCATCAAGGCTTACATCGCGAGCAACGGCGGCGTCGCCCCTTCCCTGGACGAGATCGCGGCCGGCATCGGGCAGAAGTCCAAAGGCAATATCCACAGGATCGTCCAGTCCCTCGTGGCGTCTGGTCGCCTACGCAAGCTCGACAACCGATCCAGGGCCATGGAAGTTATCCACAAGCCACAACGGATTGAGTATTACCGTTGGGACGACGAGACCAAGTCTTTTCGACGTTTGTTCCCCTTGCGCAAACGCGCTGGACAGGGCTAGAAAGCAGAAGGCCCCGGAGTGGTCGCTCCGAGGCCCTGATTTGTAGGCGTCCCCCTAGGTACGAACTAGAGGAACCGTGCCATGCACGGTCAACGCTATGCCGCAAAACGATGACGACCGCAAGTCGAATAATCAACAGAACACAGACCCGTGGTACGCCGTCACCAAAGGGCGTTGGACCCATTCTGTTGTTGGCAAGCATGCCCAGCCCCCGAAACTCGCCCTTGACCCATCTCGGTACAAATTTCCTCCGATGATGGCGTGGGACTGGCTGCTGGCCAATGCCTCCCATGTCCCGAGAAAGGTCCTGGTTGCTGGGCGCGCAGTGCGGCTGGCTAGGGGCGAGCTTGTGGCGTCCTACCGCTTCCTTTCACAGGAATTCAATTGGCGCCCGAAGTCTGTGCGGGGCTGGCTCGCCAAGCTTGCTCGGCATGACATGATCACCATTTCCGTGTCCGAGGCGTGTCCACCCCGCGTCCGCACCGCGCCCGAACAGGGCACAGGCATCACGATCATAACCATTTGTAACTATGGGAAATATCAGTTCGGAGAATTTGAAAAGGGCACAGCAAGGGCACAGCAGGGGCACAGCAAGGGCACAGCAAGGGCACGATCTAAACAATTAAACAAGGATACAAAAGAAGAAGAAGATGATGATGATACCGCAGAGACGGAATTTTCTGCTGAAATTGTAGACCTAGACAACCATAAGTTGGCCCGCATCATATCGGCGGATAGCTACGAGACGTTCCATGCTCTGTGCGAAAGCTTCTGCGCCAAGAGCGTCGTCGCGGTGTCTAAGGCGAAAGCAGATAGCGTGCTTGCGCGGATCGTTCGTGCGCACTTGCGGCATTCGGATGTGGACGACGCAAGGTTGATCTTGGAAGATGCCTTGACGGCAGCCTTTGCTAAAGATGTAGAGGCACACGCGTCCAAAACGCTGGGCACCAATTCGATCACCCGCATTCAGAGTTACCTTTCCAGTGTTCTGGCCGACAAGGTTCCCAAGCGCGAGACGCAAAAGGCGCGGGCCATTGCTAGGCATGAGACCGCACGTGTTCGTGCCGAGCGTGACGCGGAGAGTGTTTTGCAAGGCGGCAAGCGCCGCGCCGGAGTTCGCTCGTATGAAGAGCTAGGTGAAGAACTTGCGCGAACTGGTACGGAGGATGAGCCGCTATGACAGGAACTGCTGTCGGAAGACCGATTGCCAATGAGGTTTCTGCACTCACCCGGCTCCCTGGATCGGTCAGAACGGGCATCTACGATATCATCGTTGCTTTCGCTAACGCCGATAAGGGCACAGACGACGACCGCAAGAGGCTGTTGAGGATTTATAGCGAGGCGTTGCTGGACTTCCATCCGGCTGTTGCCGAGGCGGCCGTCGCCTATCTCAAGTTTCACAACCCGAGGAACCCATACCGACCGAGCCCGCAGGATGTGTTTGAAACGGCGGAAGCCGTCGCCTCCACATGGCATAGACGAGTGCTTGGCTATTTCCTAAAAAAAGAGGGCTGGGGCGTTGACCGAATTCCAGCTAGCACACCAAGCCGGTTTCTTGTGAAGCTTCCGTTCGGCCCCCTCCCTTTGACTTCTGGCTGTGAGATCCAGCACGAAATTGTTGTCGGCCATCTCAAAGAAGTGCTCGCGACAGAGGATGGGCAGGCTTTCTTGTACAAACTCACCTTAGAGGAATTGGACCGCATCCCGAAAGGTTGCTACCAGCCGGACCAATACGAAGAAACCAAGGCGCTCATTGGCTGGTCCGATACGGACCCCGACAAGCAGAAGGCTTTCCTAGGCGCCATGGACCCAGAGTTGCGTCGGCATCGGGCCATGTACATTCGGATGTCTCATACTCGGAAATGGACTGAGCCTCAACTCATGCGAGCTGCCCGCCAATCATTGGCGGAAGAAAAAGCACAGAAGACGCTCAAGGAATGAGCCACAACGGCGACCTCGTGCATTGCGCCAACGGCCACGTCATGAGCGAGGTCGTGGACGCCAGCAAACTACGCTCAAATCTGTGGGCTTCCGCGTTCGGGCGCTGGCGCATGAGACAGAAACCTCCGATAACGGGCGGGACGATGCCCGTGTGCGAGTTGTGCGGGGCGCAGATCGTGTGGCCGAAGGAGTAGGATAATGAGCGGCGACGATTACGATCACTTTGAGCCGGACATTCCAGATGGGCACGTTCTCTGCCCCCGCTGCGACGGTCATCAGGAAGTCGCGTGCCATTGCGGCGGTGACCTATGCGTCTGCGATAACAACGGCGACATGCCATGTCCGTTCTGTGGTGGCGAGTATGGCGGCGAGGGTTACGTCCCCAAAGACGAACGCTATGAGCGGTACGTGAAGCGACAGGCGGAAATGGTTGCCGTATTCCGAAAAGCCATGAGTGGCTAGATGGATTTCCCCTACGTTTATTGGTGGCACCGTTGCGGACGGAAGGGTCAACGGTGCAAGGTGACGGCACGGGGGAAGTTGAATTCGTGCCGTGTCGTTTTCCAAGATGGGTTCGTGATGATCACGAGCCGGAACGCACTGCGGGTTGCAAAGGAGTGATGAACCAATGGACCTACTCAATCTAGACCGCATTGCAAGGATCAGGGCAGAGGCAGCAGCAAGGCTCGAATACCTCACGGGGATGGCAGTCGATACGGCAGACGACCTAGAGCGGCTGACGCACACCAAGGCCGTGGCGGAAGCACGGGCGGAGTATCAGGTGGCGGAGCAAAATTATCAGAGGGCAACCTCGACTTTGAGCGACGCGGACCTGCGCGCTCTGATGCGCAAGGAGCGAGTGGCGTGATGTTGAGCCAGCCAGGTTTGTTTGAGGCGCCGACTGTCGCAATCGCGGACGAACCCTCAAAGCGTATCAGTGCGAAGAAAATGGCCGCGCTCGTCGCCAAGTTGACCAAGCCGTTTGAGGCCCTTGATGACCTATGCCTTGCGGACCGTGTTGAGGCGATCAACACCTTGCGCGAGCGGCTTCACGAACTAAGCCCATTCCGAGACGAGCCAGTTGACTTGGTGCGTTGGGTGCCGGCCGCAACTGTGCAAGCCAATGAATACAATCCGAACTCCGTAGCGCCGCCAGAAATGGAACTGCTACGGCTTTCCATTATGGCCGATGGGTTCACTCAACCAATCGTTACAAACAAGGAAGAGCACGCATTGGTTGTCGTGGACGGGTTCCATCGCAATCGCGTCGGCAAGGAATGCGATGACGTGGCCACTCGCGTCAAAGGCTATCTGCCAGTTGTCCAGATACGAGCCGAGCAAACAGACACGCCGGATCGCATGGCGTCCACCATTCGGCACAACCGCGCTCGCGGCAAGCATCGTGTTGATGCAATGTCAGAGATCGTCTTAGAGCTTCGGCGCCGGAATTGGTCCAATGAGAAGATCGGCAAGCAGTTGGGTATGGACCCGGACGAAGTGCTGCGCTTAACGCAGATCGCTGGTCTGCAAGATATGTTCTCAGACCGGGAGTTCTCTGAAGCCTGGGAAGCCAACCCCGATGCCTTGTCTGCCGACAAGGGCGAACTGATCGACGACGACTTAGGCAGCGAAGCGGATGGAACGATCTAAATGTTGACCGACCTCAAGCAGGACATTCTGCGCCACAAGCTCCAAGGCAAGCTGTTGAGCTACTACCCGTCTGCGCCAGTTGAAGACGTGAGCAACGCGGCCAATCAAGCCGTGCTTGACGTGCGAGAGCATGGCACCCTCCTAACTGAGGAATTAGTCACCAAGGCACTTTCAATGGCACGGGACAATCTGTTGGGGCCGAACAGTGACAAACTTTAAGCGTGTGTTTCACCACTACGAGGACTTGGAGGAGTTCCACGCTGGCATGTGGAAGATCGTGCGCGGCAAGGAGCGCCAGAACAACATTGAAGCCGCTGGCGATCTCATGCGGTGCCCGGAAGAGTTCAAGGAAGCGATGCGCCAGGCGCTAACGATTTGGCCAAAGTCCTGCGAGGCGGCTCTTACTTCGGCCGATAACAATCGCATCGCGTGGCTCGGGCATGCCGGTTGCTGTATCGCGACCAACTCCCCAGAAGAAAACACACGCGCCGGCTGGCACACACTCACGATGGACGAACAGAACGAAGCGAACCGCGTAGCAGGCGAAGTACTCGACGAATGGCTCGCCACATATCAGCCTGTTTTGGATCAACCAGACCTTTTCAGTGCGATTGCGAACGATGCTTAAGCTGCCTCTTGGGATTGATGTGCTGACCGCCGCACGCCAGCGGATCGAATGGACGTTCGACAATTTCGAGCGCATCTATCTGAGCTTTTCGGCTGGAAAAGACAGCACGGTCATGCTGCATCTTGTCATGGAAGAGGCCATCAAGCGAGACCGCAAGATCGGAATTCTCTTGGTGGACCTAGAAGCCCAGTACAAGCTCACGATGGAGCATGCGCAAAAATGCTTCGATCTCTACAAGGATCACATTGATCCCTATTGGGTCTGCCTTCCGATCAGCCTTCGCAATGCGGTGAGCGTGTATCAGCCGCAATGGCGGTGCTGGGACCCAGAGAAGCGAGAGGGATGGGTACGCGAGTTTCCGCCCGAGTGCGTTTCGCGCGAAGATGCGTTTCCGTTCTTTCAAGCAGGCATGGAGTTCGAGGAGTTCGTTCCGCTGTTCGGCGAATGGTACGCCCAAGGCAAGCGGTGCGCCTGCTTCGTCGGTATCCGCACAGACGAAAGCTTGAACCGTTTCCGCACCATCGTGAAGTCGAAGAAAGAGACGCTAGAAGGCAAGCGGTGGACCTCTCGCGTGATCGCGGATTGTTACAACGTCTACCCAATCTATGATTGGCGCACGGAGGACCTTTGGACCTGGCACGCGCACAACCGCGATAAGCCTTACAATCGGCTGTACGACTACATGCACAAGGCTGGCCTCACTCCGCATCAGATGCGCATCTGTCAGCCCTATGGTGATGACCAGAGGCGTGGGTTGTGGCTGTTCCATCTCATTGAGCCGGAGACGTGGGCTCGCGTCGTGGCCCGCGTGAACGGTGCAAATGGGGGCGCCCTCTACATGCAGGAATGGGGTAACATCAACGGCTATCGGCAGGTGACCAAGCCTAAGAGCTGCCCGACGTGGAAAAGCTTCGCGGACCTGCTAGTCAACTCCATGCCGCCCAAGACGCAGGAGCACTACAAGAACAAGATCATGCTTTTCGAAAAGTGGTGGATGGAGCGCGGGTATCCGGGTGGAATTCCAGACGAAGCGGCGTATGAGATGGAAGCGGCACGCAAGGCGCCATCTTGGCGGCGCATATGTAAATCGCTTCTGCGCAACGACTACTGGGGCAAAGGGCTGGGCTTCACACAGCACCGCAGCGCGGCCTATCAGAAGTACTTGGACCTCATGAAGCGCAGAAAGGAAAAGTGGGGCGTATCACAACAGCAGCTTGGTTTTGCGTCCGAACAGCGGGAGAGCCGACCATGAGAATGCACTGCTCCCACTGCTCTCTCCCCCTCACCAAAGAACGAGGGAGGTTTGAGGTCCACGACCCTGCCGGCCTCTCCGGTGTGTTCTGCACTTCACGGTGCTACGAGCAGGCTAGGGAGGGGGGTAAGCCCGTCAAGAGGGCGCACGGGGATGCCGACACACTCATGCAGGAAGAGGGGATCGTTAGGTGACGTGGCAGCCGATTGAGACAGTTCCGATAAAACAACGCGTGGTGGTGTTCGTGCCAACCCACACAGAAGGCAATGGCGATTCCGACCCAAGGGTGCTTGAAGCAATCGCCGAGCCGACCGGGGGCTTCTATGATCCAGTCTATTCGGAATGGTCTGGTCAAGGGGCCACCCACTGGATGCCTCTCCCTGCCCCGCCAGAGGCCGCCTGATGCCCCCTCCCGAGTTTTACGGCTCCATGGTCGCAATTTTCCTGGCGACGGCCCTGGCCGTTTACATGGCGTCCAAATCAGGCAAGAAAGAACAACCAGAGTTGGAGACAGACGACGTGGATCATCCGGCTAGCGACTTCCACCAAGGCGTACTCCCGCTTTTCGAGGAAAAGAATGCGGACCTCGTCAAGAGGCTCCGGGAAGTCGCGCAGAAGGTCGCCCGTGAGAGGGCAGGCGGCATAACCTCTGCCGACGTGATCGCAGCCTTGGAACGGGACGACCCCATCATGCACAAGCGCCTGCAAATCGCCGAGCGCCGCGTCATGGGAGCCGTGTTCATATCGGGATGGGAGCAAACTGGGGAATGGCGGCCTACGGGATCGCGGGGCCGGCCGCAGCGGGTTTGGGTTCTGAAAAAGGCAGCCGCCTAATGACAATATCTCTGTCCGAACTCATGATGATCCGTAGCGGCTGGATCGAAGCCCTAGAGCATTTGTCCCACGACGTGGATGCTTGCGAGTGCTGCGAGCACATGAGCATCGAGGACGTTCTGGCACGGTTATCGGAAATCCAGGGCGCAATCCGTCTTGCCGAGGAAGCCATTGCCAATGCGGACAGCCACGGGCGCGGGCAGGCGTCGAAACGAGCGAACTAGACCATGCGCCCCCTTCTAGATTTTATGACCGTCACGGTGGTGTTTGGGGTTGGGGCTGCATTCGGCGCGGGAATGATGCTTTACTGGCTCAGTTTGTGAGGAGGTTTTTATGAACGCACCCAACGTATGTGCACCGCAGACGCCAAATCTCACCGCTAAGGCTCGCGAGGAGGGGTTTCAACCGACGCCGGAACTGCAATACAGGGTTGAGATGACGGGCTCCTCATCCATGGGCGGATGGGGGTCATCACGGGAATGGTCAACGCTTGGTTTTGGTGGCTCCTACCAATACCCAGGCGCCGTCTCCGTCCTCCAGCAGAAGTGGGTCAACCAATCCGGTGAAACGCGCTGGCTTGACGTCCCTTATGGCGCCCCCTGACCTGTTTGGGTGGGAGGCGCCAGCCGCGCCCCCTAAGCGCCAGCCTGCGCCGGGGGCTCACCCGTGGCCGCCAGGAAGCGGGCCAGCGGAAACCTGCGGCGGATGCAGACATCTCGTGGTCCTGCACTTAACCAAGACCTGCACCCGGTGCGAGTTGATGCGGCGGTCGTGGTCGAAGTTGCGGAAGCCGGATATCAAGGCGAGCGATGCGGCCTGCCTGCGGTGGGTTGCGAAGTAAGGCCGCGCGAGTTTCCCAACGCGGCCCCGGTTTTCTGTCAGTGCGTGGTGGCCGGGCTGATCATCAGGAACCGGCCCTCCCGCCAAGTACGGATTGCCCCGCTTGCCTCGCACACTTGCCGACGCTTGGTTGCCTCCCCAGGAGAAACGGCAAGAACGCCCGCCAGTTCCTCATTGGAAAGAGGACGCCCCGCCTTGTAGAGGGCTTCCAAAACCAACGCCTCGTCTGGCGTTCTGGCCTTCCGCTGCGATTTCCCGGATTGCCACTCATCGGAAAGCGTTGCCACCTCCCGAAATTCAGCAACCTGGTGCCCGAGGCCCATCGAAAACCCGACGATGGCGGCGACCTCGCAAAACAGGGAAAGCAAAAACGGAAAGACCAGCAGCAAGGTGGCCTCGATGCTGTCCACGCTTCCCCCCATGCCCGGCAATTTGGAAAGCAGTTCCGCCGCTGCGCGAATATCGGCGTTTCCAACCTGGAGGGGTTTCTCTTTTGCCAGCACGCGCTTGGCGTCGTCGTACTGCTTGCGCCGGATTTCCGTAGTCGCCCGCGCCGTATAGCACGCGTTCGCATACGGGGACTTGGCGCATTCAGTCGTCTCAACGGACATGGCGCCCGTGTGCCTGTTCTTGGCCTCGTCAACGTCCCTTGCTGCGATCTCGCGACTGATATTGATGCTGTTGGCGAGTTGCACCTTGTTGTTAACGACCTCGGCATTCCGGCCAGCCGAACTGAGAACACAGAAGGCGGTGCCCCCAAGGAACAAGACGGCACAGCCAAACGCACTCCCGAGCCTGCGGGATACCAACTCACGCCAGAGGGCATGGCCGAAAAAAACGGTTCCGCCGAGCACCGCCAACGTGAGCACGTGACGGTTCGTAATGGCGGCCCCGTGCTTCAGCACGTCCTCCAACAAGACCCAGGCTGTCACAACTGTGAAGATAGCCCCGACAACGATTGCCGAGACAGAGCGAATTGTAGTAGACGTATGCATGTTTGCTTACCTCGCAAGGGTTGGTGAACATAAAGAGGCCGGGGAGGGTCTGATCACCCTTCCCGGCCGCCACACTAGGCACGTCGATGCAAAACCTGCGCCGTGCGCGACGCCTTACGCTACCACTCAACGCTTACTGATCTACTAAGCCGCCTTGGCGACCTGCGGGGCCGCCGATAGCTCGGCGATGACCGCTAGGGCTGCCTTGGGGTTAACCGCCAGCACCGTGCCCGTGGACGGGCGAACCAGGGCGGATCTGCCGCCATAGATGCCGATCACGAGGCGAAGGTGCGGGGATTGCCCGAGGCGGCGGGATACGGTGAACCAATCGAGACGCGGTTTGAACTGACGGTACATGGGACTAACTCCTAACTGACAGACACAAGACTTACGCGGTACTAAACCATTAGGGCGGACTTGAGGAAAAGCCCCTCGCACACGGATGCGTCACCCCGTCGGGCAAGTCGCTTCGCTCGCCGCCAATGCACCCACCGAAGGGTGGTCCTCCCAGGGCTGGATTGCATAATAAACCAGCTTCCTCTGCCGCGATGCATTCTTCCTCCGATGAGGATTTGGAACGCTCGCCCATCAAACGGCACCCCCGACAATAGACACCTCTGCATCCACACATCGCGAATGGCGCGGCGGCTGTCGCTTCCGCCGTTGAGAGGAATTTCCTTCCGCGCTAGTCCGGCTTGCAATAGCGAGTCCTCAAAGAACTGACGCTGTTGCATGGCTCCGGCGGAAGCCCCTGCGCACGTCTTAAACATCAGATAGCCTTCGCCTGCCGCAGAACTTCCTCCACTATCGCCAGCCGGTCAGGGTGGTCCGCCAGCGTCTCCCCTGGGTTGTCCCGCAACACCTTGAGCAGCGAGACCATAGGACTGTGCAGGTTTGCCGCCGCCGCGATGAAGGCGGCATTCCCAGCCGTCCTAGCCTCGCAGATGACGAACTCTGATCCGTCTGCATCCCTGCTTAGGACTTGGTGGATGACGTGGCGGTCATCGGTGGATGAGTAGGCGGGGACGTAGGTCCACGGTGCGTTCGTCATTTATGGTCTCCTGCGTCTGGGTCCACAACCAGCACGATCACTAGCGAGATAAAAATGATCACTGCGTAAATTGCGATGGCGATGATCATTCGTTCGTCTCCGGTTGAACTGGCAACGGTATCACCTTGCGGATGATTGCTACGATGCCGCGACTGTGGGATGAACTAGCATCGCTGCGCACTGCGCAGAACGTCTCGATCTTCCGCAGCGCCGCCTCAAGATCTGCAATGCGTGCTTCCCAATCAAACCGACCGCACTCGCCTGGATCGCATCTCTTGCGTGCTCGGCTCATTCTTTCGGCTCCGGTTGGACTGGCACGTCGCGCCACTCTTTGCGTTGATGGGGGGCGGGCAGCCCCGCGTTGAGGTCGGTGACCCACCACATTTGCTGCAAGATGTTGCGAGCGTAGGCGCCGTTTTTTCCATGCGCCCGGATCACAAAGCGCAACTGCATTGTGGGTACGGCGTCGCCGTCGATCATCATGGTTCAATCTCCAAACAAACGCGGCGGCACGCGATACCAAGCCGCCTTGATCCGTTACGCTCTGCGGTCGCGCTTAAACTCGTCGGCGACCTCAATCGCCATCACAACCAGCGCCGTCGCGCTGACCACTGCGATCCCAACGCTGATCGCGACCAGTACATAGAACATGCAGTCCATTGCCGTGTTCATGTCCATCTCAGTAGCCCCTTCCGATGGAACGCACGCACAAACGCTACCCACTACGCTGGCGCCCTGACGCGAATACCTCGGGCGAAATGTCTGTGGACCAAGCGTCGAACGCGGCCCCTAAATCCTCATCGTCTAAACTCGCAACGGCCAAGATCGCCTCAACCCGGTCGCAGAACTTTTCAAACGACGCGAACTCGTCTCCAGCCGGGTGGCCCGCTGGGAGCACCGTGCTCAACAGTTCTTCCAAGTCCGCGAAATCGTTCATGGTCACTCCCAGGGCGGAATAGGCTTGAACGCGTTCGCGAACTTCTCACGCAACCGGCGCTCTCGGTGCTCATGCAGGGACGCGGCGTCCCAGTTATCCATGTCCTGCTTGGATACGATCCCCTCCCGCATCGCCCGTTCCCCGAACTCGTCGAGTATGTCCTGGGGGAGGAGGCCAGACATGCGCCACTCGCGGACGAAGTCCTTGATGAGGGCGACGGCCTTGTCGCCGTTGATGGGGATGATGGTCGCGGTCATGCGTTTACCCTCAAGCGAAGAACCTGGGCGATCTCGTGCACGGTGTTGACCGATCCATCATTCACCAGCCGTGTTACCAGCCGGCGCAGGTCGTCGATCGACATGGTCGCGAGGTGTTCCTTGATCATCTTCTCAAGCTTGTAGTGGTCGATGTTGCTCATTTCACCCTCCTTTAGGCGGCCTTCAGGGCCGTGTTGCACACTTCTGCGAGGTACGCCCGCAGCGGCGCGTTAACCATCCCGCGTCTGGTGATTTGGAAGGTAGAGCATGCCGTATGTACGGTCAAGACAATTCGTGCGCGCCATGCGAGTTCTTGGGGGAGGGCTAACCAAGCCTGTGGATAAGTACTGACGGGATGCACTTGCAATACCGTCACGCCCCATGGTATGGGAGTGCCCATGAAGCATCCGAAAGAGAAAGAATACGACAAGGCGTTCACGATGCGCGTCAAAGCGCAGTTCCTTGCCGACATCGACGACCTTCGCGCTAAAGAGCGCCCGCTGCTTTCTCGATCCGATTTTTTGCGCAAGCTGGTAGATGAGCGCAAGGGCGATGATAAGCGGAGCGCCCGCCGATGAATGAGCCCGCCATTGGCGCCATCCGCGAGGCCCAAATATGGACGGGCCGCACGTGGGTACCCTACAGCCCGCGCTTGCAGGAGTTTCTTGCGACCTACGCAACCGAACTAACGAAGATGAACGCTGGCGGGGTTGGCGAGTTTCGTATCGAGGACGTGTTCACCAAGCGGGAGGCGCGCGGATAATGGCCATCACCACCAAGATGCTCAAAGACGCTTGGGCAGCTTCCGCCGCAAAGACGGAAGCCGAACGGAGGGCAGAACTTGATGCTGGTATTGCCGCATCTCGTGAGCGCCGCCGTTTGCAACGGGAGGCCGACAAAGGAACTCCGCTGCATTGGGATGACGACGAACTGGTTTTGACTTCTGGGCGCCGCATCTACGCGAACCTTCAGATATTTGGCATCACTGCGAATGGGGACCTAAAGATCAGCTATGGGTATGACGGGGACATCCCGTGGCCGCCATCACCTCAATGGAAGGAATGGAACGAACCAGAAGACCCCCTTCTCAAAGAGGACGACCTCACCGCAGAGGACATGCGCGAGGTCGCGGACATGATGATCGCACGGTGGCAGGCATTCAAGGATACGCTGAAATGAACGACGGCGTCGCCCTCAACTCCATCCGCCACCCCGTCCTTATCACCGAGGAAATGCTAACCGCAGGCCTCGCCGTGGTGAAGGACAAGCGGCCTCCGATAGGGTTCACATGGCGGGAACTGGTCTGCGCGATCTACTCGGATATGCTGTACGCAGCGCCGGAAGCACCAGACGATATCAACCCGGACGCGTTGGAAACGGTGACCAAAGGTTTCTCGCGCGCAAGCCCCGTCCTTCAGGTTGGGGTAAGCGTCTGCCACCAGATGGAGCCACTTGTTAAATGCTAGTCCAACGCGCCAGCCTCTATCGGCTTGAGCCGACACCGGAGCAGGCGGAAGCGTTTGCCCAGTGGGCTGGCGCGTGCCGCTTCGTTTACAACTGCGGCCTGGAGCAGCGCCGCGATTGGTATCGACATACGAAGCTGTCGTTTGCGCAGCAGTGCCGCGAAGTCACGGAAGCCCGCGCAGCATTCGACTGGCTGGCTGCGGTTCCGGTTCATGCCTTGCAGCAGGCGCTCCGCGATCTTGACGCGGCCTACCAGCGCTTCTTCGCGAAGCTGGGCGGCTATCCGCGTCCGCGTCAGAAGGATCGAAACGACACATTCCGATTGCCCGATCCGAGCTACCTCGGCTTCAAGCGCCTGTCGAAACGCAGGGGCGCGATCAAGGTGCCGAAGCTAGGCTGGATCAAGTGTCGCGATTGGCGGCCTCTCGGTGGCGAGTTGCGCAACGTCACGATCCGGCGCAAGGCCGGGCATTGGTACGCTGCGATCCAGTGGCAACGCGAAATTGCAGACCCGGCCCCGAAGAATGGACCGGCAGTTGGCATCGATCGCGGCGTGGCGGTATTCGCGGCGCTTTCGGACGGCACGAAGATCGCGCCGCTGAACCCGTTCCGGCGCATCGAGACCAAGCTGGCGAAGATGCAAGTGCGGCTCGCCCGCAAGACGAAATTCTCGGCTAATTGGCGCAAGCTGAAGGCCAAGATCAATCGTGTGCATTCGCATGCGTCGAACGCTCGCAAGGACTTCCTGCACAAACGCTCGATTGAGATCGCCGAGAACCAAGGCGTCGTGAAGATCGAAAGGCTGAACGTGCGGGGCATGTCAGCGAGCGCCAAGGGCACCGTCGAAGATCCGGGCCGGAATGTGCGCGCCAAGTCCGGTCTGAACAAGTCCATTCTCGATCAGGGGTGGTACGCGTTCGCGACGATGCTTCGTTACAAGCTGGCAGAGCGCGGCGGTCGACTTGAGGAAGTCCCAGCCGCATTTACGAGCCAGACGTGCGCGAAATGCGGCGGCGTAGATCACGAGAACCGGGTCGATCAGGCGACATTCTCGTGCCGTCATTGCGGCCACGAGGCCAACGCCGACGTGAATGCCGCGATCAACATCCTTCAGGCCAGGACTTTGGCCGTCGAGCCTCCCAAGCGAGTGCGGATTAAGCGCGCCGGCAAGAGGAAGCATCTTGGAAAGGTCTCGCCATGAGCACCAAACTGGGAACCTCCGGCCTGAAGGCCGGAGAGCATGTCAGTGCTGCATCACAAGCCAAGGTGCCAGCACGACGCTCGCGGCATGGATGGAAGCCTACGATAAGCACGGCGCTCCAATCCATCGGGGGATTGACCGGAATATCGTCCGTATCCACTACGCGTGCGGAACCTGCGGCAAGAAATGGGACGTAGCTAGGCAGGCAGGGCAAGAGGACAGGATTACCGAGACGGAGCCAACCGAATGATTTCTCGCCGATCCATACTCACGGGCTTCGCTGGGCTCCTCGCTGCGCCTGCGGTGATCCGCGTGGCGACGTTAATGCCCATATCTCCTTTCAACACAGCGTTTCGGGCTGATCCAATCTTTCCAGGTTCCGAAGAACTGGCGCGGATTGCGAATGAGTTGCTTGCTGCGATTGATCAAGACGAACGCGATAGACGCGTTTGGGTTGGTCAACAGATGCGCTATATGCACCTGCTAGGGGCGTCCGCATGATCAACCGCCGTTCCCTGCTCACCGGGTTCGCTGGGCTCGTAATGGCCCCAGCGGTGATCCGGGTCGCGACGCTCATGCCCATCAAGCCGTTCACGGCCCCAACTGGCCCGGACTACGTGTGGGTCGAGGAAGCCGCTAGCCGTTACTTGGGGATGGCTCGATTGAAGCCTGAAGGCGCGGCGGTTCTCTTTGATAGTTACAGAGCGCGTTCTGTAGCTATGTACCCCGTAGCGGAACCGATTATTAAGGGCAGCATGGTTTCGATTGGCCCGGACGGCCTCGCACGGAATTTCAGTGGGCATAGCCTGCTCAGCGACATCGTCGGCGTCGCGGCCTCAAATTCTGGCGGACGCTATGGCTGACAATGCACGCGCACTTGCCATGAACTACGCGTCGGCCAATTTCAAATATTCGGCGTTCGCCCCAACGTACCAAGACATAGTGAACTTCACGGAAAAGATGATCCGTGCCGAACGCGACCAAATGCTGGCGGTATTGGTCCAACTCGCCGAGGACTACGCGGACGATGTCAAAGGCGAGGTCTATTACCGGGACGCGATGAAGGCACTTCTGGCTAGGTGGGGGCATACGAGCGATGAGTGAGGACCAGGCGCAATCCGAAATGGCTAGGATCAGCAAGCGCTGGTTTGGCCGCAACGCTCCAAAGCCTTGCGCGAACCCCGACGTGATCGAATGCCGACGCTATGCATGCCAGCGCGCGAATAGATGCATGTTGGCCGTCAAGCGCCGCCAGAAGCCAAATGGTGCGGCCAAGACACACGCCCAATAAATTCCAGACTGTTGATATGCAAGCGCCACTATAGCCTTGCTTGTAAAATATGGTAATGAGGCTTGCGGCCCGTGCGCCGCTCCTACAACCGAAATGCCAATGGTGCAGCCCGCGTATTCCTGGGGCAGAACCCGATCCCTTCGCGGAGCACACCATGACTAACGATAAACCCAAGTCGCACCTGATCGTTCTTGCTGGCCTGATCCTCGCTGCCATCGCCTGCCTCGCCGTTTCCTTGGCCCCGACTAAGGCCCGCGCCCAGACACCCCTGCAGGTCTATGCCGGCGTGCACGGCGGTTATTCGATGATGAGCACCGAGGTTTCCTCCCCCCTCGCCCCCGGCGTCTCCATTGACGGCCTCGGCTCCAAGGGCCTCGTCGGCGGTCTCCATGCTGGTGTCGATACCGGCTTCCCCGGCAGCATCTGGTTCGCCGGCATCTTCGGTGACTACACTTGGCAGAAGGTGGATTTCAGCATCAATCCCATCGCCACCGCGCGCCTAGGCGATTCCTGGACCATCGGCGGTCGGGCCGGCATCAACAGCGGCAAATCCAAGTACTACGGCCTCGTAGGCTACACGCAGGCTGAATCGTCCATTACGGGCGGCATGGCCATGCCCGTCTTCAAGGGTGTGACCTACGGTGTCGGAACGTCTTATGCCCTTGCCGCCAACCTCGTGGCCTCGCTTGAGGCTCGCATGACGCACTTCCAGTCGGCAACCGTCGTGGGCACGCCCATTGACCTCCAGCCCGACCAGCTATCGGTTGTGATGCGCCTGAGCCTCCAGCTCGGCAGCGTGCCGAGCCCGGTCGCAACGCCCCCGCTGAAGTAATCAGTTTCTCGCCAAGGTTAGCCCCTTCCGCGAGAATGCCGGGGTGGTGGTTTGAGCCGTCAGCCACCACCCCGGCGCCCATTTCAAAAGGAAAGCCCCCAAATGCTCACCCGCCGTAAGATCGGAACGCTGGTCGCCGCTGCGTTGGGCGCAGTAGGGGTTGGGGCCAAGGCACAGGCAGTGCCCCCTGAAAACATTTCTCAGGAGGAGTTGGATGCGCGCTTTCTAGCATCCTGCCAGGCTCTCTTGCTTCCTGGCCTCTATCGGGAACGCGAGCGCGACGCGCTGGATCGCACACTTGATCTCAGGGTGATCGGTAGCGAATATCTTCTATTGACCTCGTATAACGGCTACGACCGCCAAGAGCGGTGGGTCAATATTCCCGTGGCTGCTCTCCGCAAGGACTGGCTGGCCGCTTACAATAAGGCCGTCGCCCAAGTCTTGCCTCTTGGTGAGGCTCAACGCAAATATATCGCCCTCGGCATCGCTAAGAAAGCAAGTGCCGACGTAAGTGCCGCGAACCGGCATTTGGAATTTGATACATGGCTGGACAACATCACCGATAACGTCTTGTGCAAGGCCTATGATCCAAGGTATCAGCATGCCTTCGCTTTTTCGATCACGCTACTTGATCAAGCTCAAGACAACGCCGCGCTTGAAGCCGAAGTCAAGACGATGTGGGTCGAACTAGCCAACGTCATGAACGAGCGCCCCATTCGCGATGAGGCTTACGTGAAAGACGTTCGTGGGTTGATCACGAGCATCAAAAACATCAAAAACCTCGCATGAGGACGTGGCGTGTCCAGTAGAGCCGGGCAACCGGGCGGCCCAAATCGCACCGCCCTACTCCAGCGCGAGTTAGAGGCATTCTCTGCCGTCCATTCGCCCGCCCGCCGCGTCCAGCCGCCCTTTGAGCGCTACAAGCGCACGCTCCCCCAGGAACTGGAAGACGCAGCTCGGTTGCTGCTCCGAGACTTCCTGCTAGCCACGTCCGTCCCCGAGACTACCGACCGCGCCCTAGTTCCAAGGGACGTGCGCGACGCCCAGACGACCGTCGCCATGATCCGTGCGGAATGGCCTCTGGACTTTGTCCGCGACGTTGAGAGCTTCGTTGCTCAAGTCGTCAACCGCAGCGACGGCACCCCGAGGCGATTGGAGGACAGCGGGGCGGAAATGTTCCCGGGCAAAAGCAAAGACGCGCAGCGCTGGGCGGGGGCTGGAGGATTGTTCCGGGTGCTTCAGGCCGGGGTCGCCTTTTACTCCCGGCAGAACGCGCTAGGGCGCCCCGGCGCAAAACCGTCCACAGCCGAGAAAGAACAGTTAGCAGTTAGGCTGAAAACGCTGGCGCAGAAACGCAGGGACAGGGATAGTGCCCGTGGCTAAATGGGTATTCTGTCCAGATGCGGGTAGGCCTATTCGCGTGGATAACGACAAGGCGGCAGAGATCGTAGCCCTAGGCGGGGGGTACCTGGGAAAATACGAAGCGGCAAGAATGCTGGCGGCACTAGACGCGAAAGAAGGGGCAGACGATGAAACGACTACTCATAACCTTAGCAGCGGTCGCGGCCATCGCACCAGCTAGCGCGCAAGAGCGCGACGGACGTTGGATTAAGCGGGCAATCGGGCGTGCATACGTCTGCGATGGCTGGGGCGCCTGTCGGTATGAGTACCGATATGGCTGGGTCCGACACGGGTACGCGCCGACCTACGCTCCTCGCGTGTACGGGTATACCCACTATGGGGAAACCCCAGACAACGGGCCGCGCTGTGCCGTACAGACGAACGGTATCCCCAATCGCATTCATGCAGTCGGCATTGAAGCCTACGACGTGGAAAAGGCGAAAGAGCAGGCTGTTGCCGCATGGGCGGAAATCGTTAGAGCCAAGGTTGCGGGAAGAATGATGGATATTGCCAATGCGGAGGCCGCCACCTTTGAGTGCTGGCGGTCAGCGACTGGCAATCGCGCCAGCGAGAAGGCCGCCGACTTCGGGGGGCGTGAGCTTCACCAGTGCGCCGTTACCGCCATACCTTGTAGAGGCAAGGTAGAGGTAGCCGATTCCGAGGACCCCGCCACAGAGGCCACTATTCGACGGCTCCGGGCCCTTGGCTATGACGTGAAACGTGTCGCCCCAGAGGACCCGGCAGCTCATAGAGCACCTCGGATCATCCGGCGCATTTTCCCCAAAAAGGAGTAGCCTGTCATGGGGCGGGGAAAAAGACTGTCGGCACCTGAAGTCACCATTGATGTGGTCAGAGAGATGTTTGACTATGATCCTTTAACGGGCGTCCTGCGCCGAAAAAAGCGGTACTATAGATTTCAAGCGGGCGCGATTGTTGGGAGCAAAAAGAAGAACGGTTACATCACCACGAAGGTCTACAGCAGGTACTTCGCTTGCCATCGACTAGCGTGGGCGCACTACTATGGAGAATGGCCGAACGGACACATTGATCATATCAATGGGAACCCGTCCGACAACCGCATCGTGAATTTGAGAGTTGTGAGTGACCAGCAGAATGCGTTCAACCGCAAGGCGTGGGCGACCAATAAGTCTGGTTTCAAGGGAGTGACTTGGAAGCCCCGCATTAAGCGGTGGGTTGCCAATATCCACATCAATAACCAACAAACACACTTAGGTTGTTTTGATACGCCAGAAGAGGCGCATGCAGCGTACATGGCTGCTGCCAGAGAGCATTTCGGAGAGTACGCAAGAGCAGGATGATCTAGCTCGGGAACATTTCAGGCGATTGAGACGGTTTTGAATGCGCATGTGCGCGCACGGGAACACAACGGAGAACAAATATGACGGCCCTACAGGTATCGGCGCAAAAGCAGCTTCGCCAACTGGTCGAAGCCATAGAGCGCTTGCAAGAGGAGCAGAAGGCCCTTGCTGGCGACGTGCGGGACAAGATGCTCGAAGCTAAAGGGCTTGGATTTGAGGCGAAGATTATCCGCAAGGTGCTCGCCATTCGAAAGAAGAGCAAGGCCGAACACGAGGAAGAGGAAAGCCTGATCAGCGTCTACTGTCACGCCCTGGGCATGGCTGGGACCCCGATGGGCGACTTCCTCGAACGCCAGCCCGAAAGCGAGACCGTCAACTGAGCTTCCCGAGCCGGGTCTCCTTCGGCGGCCGTCCCGCTGTCGTCACAGAAGCCCACGCGCAGTCTGGCTCACCGGGATACGCATGTCATTGCGCGCGGGCGTGGGACCGTGGTCCGCCTCCGAAACGGGCATGCCTTGTGTACAGAGGTTGCAAATGTCCGAGCGCGATTTATAGGGGGATGCAATGGCCTATCTACCAACGCGCGAGCAGTGGCTCGCCATAGGGTTCCTGTCCATTTGGGGCTATGTGCTATTGGCGGGGCAGGGCAAGCCGTGCACGACCTACGCCTATATGTGGGTCGGCGAGACGATCACGTTCGCCACAATGGGGCTCGCACTGTGGATCGTTATCGACATGATCGCGGGATGGGTGATTACGGCCCTACAGCGGGCCCGGTATCAGCCACGCGACGAGCGCTAGGCTCCACAGTGTCAGCGCCAGCTTGTGCCGCTTGATGAATACTGCTGCCATGGTGATTACCCCCAAAGACCCACAAAGCCCGACCAACCACTCCCAAGCCACTTCGAGGCCAAAGCCCATAGCAGAAGTAGCGTGGGAATCGCGAACTGCAACAGAAGACCAAAGAGCCTCGCTGCTGCCCATAGGAGCGCCTTCGGGCCGACGTGCTTCAGTACCGCCATAAGCAAAGTCTCGTCTGAATGCGGCTCCGGGGGCTTCGGTTTGGACCGGCGTGGGCCAGACTTCTGGCTTTTGCCGGGCGTACAAGTAGGCGAGCCCGTAGTAGTTCTCGGGATCGAGTGGATGAGATGGATCAGATGCTGCAACAGATGGCTGTGGTGATCCGTCTTGGCGTCCAGCCGCCCCAAGAGCACGAGCGTCGTTGAAGTATCTGGCGACCTCGGCCAGCCGTCCCTGTCGTCCATAATCGCTAGCCATCGTGTTAAATCTCGCGGATATCTGAATGCGTCACACGCACTGGGCACTTCGATGCACGGTGGGAACTTGATCCACAGAGCGTGCACAGGTTGAGAGCCTGCGTAAACGGCCGTACCTCCCCGCGTTGCGTGTTGTCCGCACGGGATGCATTCGGCCGGGCGTAGTTCGCAATGGAGACGATTTCCGACATGGCCTACTTCTCCAAAATGCGCCCAGCGGGCTTGGTGATTTGGCGGTCTGCCGGGGGCGCGCTCCATCCGATCAGCACCACAAGCCCCATGATGATGGAGATGGCGATTGCGCTACCGATGGCCATGTGCGTGCCCTCGGGCCAGCGCCGCGCGCGGTGGTGTTCGTGGTGATGGGTCACTTGCCGACCTTGCCTCCGCGCTTGCGCTTCACCTCGTCACCGTCCTCTCGGCCTGGCGTGGCTTGGCCGCGTTCTATGCGATCTGCGTCCAGAGAATTCAATACTGCTTTTGCGCCGTTTCGTGCGCCAAGCACGCCGAGAAGTCCGCCTGCGACCTTTGCCGGGAAACGGCGGGTGCCAAGGCCCAATGCTCCAAGCGCCACTTCCCCCGCGCCAACTCGCGTATGAATTTTCTGGTCTTCGCGCAGCCGAGCCGCTTCTCTCTTGCTGTCGTCCGAGATCGTCGGGCCACCGTCCGCCCGCTTCATCCGCATTGGCCGGTCCAGACGTGGCTTCGCTGCTGAGCCTTCCACGGTCATTGGCTTCTTTTTCTCGTCACTCTTCTTCTTGATCTTCGCCATCATCATCATCTTGCGGGAGGTTTTCATCGCATCAGTTCCTCTTTGGCTTGGTGACGATCACAACCCAGTGCTGCAACCGGGTTACTGTCGTGGCGAGTTCGCCGTAGGCCGCCCGGCAAACAGCCGCGTGGTCGTAGATGCTGTCCCCTTCCTTCATGTCCTTCAGTGGTTCCACCTTGGCCATGAGTTCCGGGGATGGCGGGGTGAGCTTGGACGATGGGAACGGCACAGGCGATGCCACGCCGCTACTACAGGCGGCTAGGAACAGGCTGACGATGACGGGGGCCAAAGGCTTCACTTGCAGACCTTTCCACCCTTCTTACGCTTCACCTCGTCGCCGTCTTCACGGCCCGATGTGGCGATACCGCGCTCAACACGGTCTGCTTCGGATTTAAGTTGGCTGCGTCGCGCAGCGCTCATTGCGCCAGTGCCTGCATTCAGACCCGCACCTGCCGTCAACAGGCCCTTCATAAACTTAGGCGCTCCGGGGCTCATAAGACGCATTGCGCCTAAGCCAGCGGCGCTCAAAGCACCCAACGTGGCATCTTCACCATGCCCAGATGCAGCTTTACGTTTCTCGTCAACGTACTCCTTGCTGTCCTTTGAGATCGTCGGGCCACCATCGGCGCGCTTCATTCTCATCGGACGATCCAACCTCGGACGTGCCGCCGAGCCCTCCACCGTCATGGGTTTCTTTTTCGGGTCGGCCTTCTTGGCCTTCATCCGCGCAAGCAGGCTGGTCTTTGGGGTCTTCATTGGGTCGCTGTCCTATTTAATCGCGTTTAGAGCGTCGGCTTGTGGTTTCGACGCAGGACAAGAAACCGCAATGGCGGGGAGTGAGATCGCATTGGCGAGCGCTTTCTTGCGCGCCGCTTCGGCAACTGCGGATATTCTCTCATCTAATGATAACTGCTTGTCAATATCCGCGTTGGTTTTCTCGATGGCCGCGTTGATGGACGCCCAGACTTTCGCTTCTCGCTGATCGCCGATGGCGTCCACAAGCCAGAACAAACCAATGGCGACTATTACCACTGCAACTGTCCGAATGACCACGGCCAGATCAAGAGGAAACGGGATCATTTTGAAGCCCCCCGTGGCTCATAGCGGTTATCTTGTACTGCGGTGACGAAATATTTTCGCAGCATCCACATGCCCATGTACTGGAGAACCAGAAGTGCCCCCACGAGACCGCCAGCAAACAAATACGGGTGTGCGGAGACCCACGCGTGGATGACAGCCGCCGTTCCGGTTTTGGAATCCACCGTGGTCTGGACGCCGCTGGCCACAGTGACGCCACCAAAAAGGAGTGTCCAGAACCAGCGGAAGACGCCCCGGAACGTCGCAGCTAGGCGGCTGCCTTCCTCGGCAAGGGCATTGATAGCGGATGTGGATGACGTGGTCGCCGTGATGTTGCCAAGGAGGCCAGAGACCGCTCCAGCACCAGAAGCACTAGCCGTTTCCACTTGAGCGGGCTTAACGGGCGCCGGGGCGGCGGCCAGCGCCGCCTTGGCCTTGACGAGATACCGGCCACGGTCGGCCAGACCATTGGTCCCGCCGTTGACCTTCCTCGTCACGCCCACCAGGTCATCTGCGTCGCACAAGGGGTTGATCTGTCTGTCGCGCCAGTAGACGCACGCAATGCGTAATGAGACCAGCGGCTCGGCCGCAATGTGCGGCTCGCCTTCAAGGTCAAGACCCAGGATTTTCCCGTAGCGGCGGTAGTTGGCTCGGCCCGTAAGCTGGAGCACTCCCCGGCCCTTGTAACGCTTGCCGTCACCTCGAACCGTATTACCCAAATCGACGCGGCCCTCGTAGGCAGCGCCGGACGCGAACTCCTCCGTCGTCTGCAGCCCGGCAGACTCATGGATGATCTGGGCGAGGAAGTGCGCCACTCGCAAATCGGTGTTGATCGCGTACTCGCCGAGGATGGACGTGAAGTCGCCGGCGATGGCCTCGATGATTTGGGATTGGCTTTTCGCTGC
>OFRG01000152.1_pt1 | contig 30497 bp, 54 predicted proteins | sample 1543071 | NCBI WGS metagenome assembly OFRG01 (sample SAMN07774222, study PRJEB24372) | wastewater metagenome | isolation source: WWTP Verbania (Effluent) | place: Italy: Verbania | collected 2015-12
TTTGTCGATGCAGGTACAGTCACACTGTTCACATAGTTTCTGACCATGCTTCTTTTGCCAATCTGTTGCTTACTACCTACTTTTGGTTTCTTTGTGAAAACTTCAGCCTTCCACAGTTCCGGCAGTGTCTCCCACACAACTTGATCGAACTCAAGTTTGTTCTGCATGGTGAAGGATGCTTGGAGTCGTTCGTAGACGGTTTTGAGTTTGGTGATTGTGGTGGTGGTCATTGGTTGTTTGCCTCACGAATCATCTCAAGGGTGTCTACCAAGTTTACTACATTATGAGATACTTCAGAAACAGCCTCACAAATTCTCTGAAAAGCTATAAATTGACTTGAGTTCCTAAAGTCACGCTCTGAGATAGACGCAAGGTTTATTACGTCGGATGTTGTGAATTTCAAACCACTGTTAGTCAAAGTAGATAGCGCATGGTTAAAGTATTCATCAGAGGTCATACCTGCTTGGCGCATCAATGTTTCCCAACTTGCTGTAATTGTATGCTCCATCATGCTCCCTTATAGAAATCAACCAATTTCTTCAAACCATCCAAGTGGTATCCGTCACCTCTTCCATCAGGCCAGTCGTAGTGATTTATTTGGTTGTAACCAATGAACAGAGTATGAGAGACCGCAAACCCATCAACAGTCCCATACTCTACCAAAATATTTACCACATGTATTAACTTACCTTTAGCAAATTCTGTGAACTCGTCAATATTCTCAAAGTAATCACCATAGCAAGTTGTGGTATTTGTACATACAACTGAACCATCCGGTAGCAAAATAGGACCAAATACAGGCTCATCTACACCAAGAACAATCGCTGATTGCTGTGTTGGGTCTTGATCCAAGCAAGGGTAAATATCGTAAGCAATGACAGGGAATTTCTGCCACACTAGGCTGTTTATCTTACCTTCATCTGATTCGATCTTAACCAACTTCAACATCTTGTGACCGTTGCCAGCGGATATAAAACTGTTACTCACTTTCAAATCTCCTCATATAAAAGAAAACAGCCTACATTATACGTAGGCTGTTGGTGAAGTCAAGAACTATTTCAGAGTTTAGTGAGGTCGAACACCCAACACATGATCTTACCATTCTCAAACGGCGTTCCAGCAAGCAGCGAAACCTTCTCGAAGCCTAGACAGTATCTGTGACTACATAGAAGGTCTTTAATTTTCAAGTGGCGGATATTGGTATCCTGTTTGGTTTCTGCGAACTCAGCAGCCCACATATCTTCAAGAACCCATTCAGCAACGTAGGCTTTGTTGGCTGTTTTATCCAAACGAACAACACAATCCTCATTAGGTGTGATAATAGGCTTACCATTCTCCACAACTACAGTTCGACTGATATGACCATTCATCAAACCAACAACGTTCTCAACATATTTAGAAGCCTGATATTGTGCTTCTAGCCTCTTCGTGTTCTCTGATGGTTCAGGTGGTGCTTGAGTCAAAGTAATCGCAATAGCAGGCGGCTCTGCACGCCCCAAAGTAATGTTGGTATTTGGTGATTGAACGATGTCACCGTTAGTATCTGCTCGTTTAGGCTTCTCAGTAAGTTCATAACCGGATACATCAGCCATGAATTTAAGTACCGAAGTCTTCAAAGCAATACTACAATCGCTTGCCAAAATCTTAGGTACAACATGTTCCAAGAAGAACTCAAGTTCCAACATTTCAGTACGCATCTGATTCTCCTTTACGTCACTCGTTCCACCAAATACCCCGCATCAACCTTACGCCCTGCAAACTTCTTGAAGGTTGCAGACTCATTAGCCTGGAACACAGACTGACGCCCATTGCGGACGTTCTTAGGGTCTTTGACAACGAAGTAGTCACCTACAGACTTCAAGGCATCCCAAGGCCATACGAACCGCTTACGGCCTTCGGGGATGACCTCGCTGATTTCGATCTGTGTCATGTTGAAATATCCTCGTCAGGATAAACGTGATCTTTCAGAATGGCTGAATGTAGATCACATGTGAGTTGCAAAGACTTAATCTGTTTCTGCATCCTAGTGATGGCCTCTACGAATTCACCAATATCTGATAGTTTTACTGCAAGTTCTACAGGTTCTGTCATTTCCTACCTTTCCCCTTAGCCGCCAAAGCAGCTACGGCTTTAGACTTCCCACCATCATCTTTAGGCTTGTCTTGTTCCTGCTTCTCTCGATGGAACTCAAGGTAAGCATTGTCGATCTTTTGGATCACGTAAAGAAAGTCCTCAGAATCAGGTATCTCGAAGTGTTCGCAGAACTTTAGTATCTCACTGACAGGAATTGCACCTAAACCCATACCCGATTGTCTTGACGACGATAAGGTATAAAAGTCCTTTAGGTACAATTCCTCGTCGAATGTAAGCTCTGGACGATCAGTGATTGCTGATGGAGTCTTCCAGTCGGGGAGATGCTGCTTTTTCTCATGTTCTGCTACAAGAAACTCATACTTCTCACCCCACCGGAGACTCCACTTTACATAATCACTCGCTTTTGGTGGCGAGTTCCGCCAGTGCCTCCTTGCGGAAGAGTTCTTGTTCAGAACAAAGCGACATGATCAACTCACGGAAATCAGCCATCTCGGGGTCATTCAGGAGTTCCAGAGCCTTTTCTGGACTGTAGTGGATCGGTTGATCGTCCTCACCGAACATATTGCGCCAATCGAGCAGAAGATATTTAGCAGCAATCTTGTTCTGAATCTCAGCGAACTGTTCGTTCGACATGTTCTTCAGGGTGCGCTGGTAGGGCTTAAGTGCTACGCGAAGAGCGTCTGTATACTTGCGGCTATCGGTGCTGGCTACTTTGACATCAAGGTCATCGAAGCACTTGTTGACCCACACGCCAGCATCAACAGCATTCACGTCCTTCTTGATCTTGGAAATCTTCATTTGTTAAGTCCTCTTGGTTAAGTTGGTTCCGACATGGAACTTTTCGTATAGTACATGGTAAATTAGATTTGTCAAGTGTTGGAACTTTATACATGATAGTCGCCTAAACCTACAGGTTAAGTAAGCGTTTCACAGAGTCTTGCCAAGCAAACCCTTGCGGATCAGTTGGGCTTACGAACCCTCCACGCCTGTGATCGACCGACTCAGCCGATAAATCAGATAAACCCCTGTTGTGCACGTTGACCGCAGCATTCAAGTCGCGGTCTATTATAGCTGAACAGGACTTACATGTCCACTCTCTGTCCGACAAAGTTAGTTCTTGATTGACGTGGCCGCAGCAAGAACACGTTTTGCTGGATGGATAAAACCTGTCCACCTTAACCAACGTGCGTCCCCGCCAGGCCGACTTATATTCAAGTTGCCTAACTAGTTCTCCAAAAGCCGCGTCACCAATTGACTTAGCCAGACAATGGTTCTTCATCATGCCTGAGACGTTTAGGTCTTCAACACAAATAACCCCAAAGTGCTTAACTAAAGCCGAGCTGATGTTGTGAGTCAGCCAAGACCTAGCGTTCCTTGTGTCACGATGAACCCTTGCGACCTTAATCCGCTGCTTGGTGTAACGTGATGACCCACGCTGCTTTCTGGACAGATGACGTTGAGACTTACGTAGCCCCGTTTGGCTTTCGCGGAACCACCGGGGATTACTCAACCTAGCCCCGTTACTTAGAACCAACAAGTCTTTTAGACCTAAATCTATGCCTACTGTAGTTCGACTTGGTGGGTATAGATCAATCTCGACCTCAACACAGACTGAAGCAAAGTATTCTCCAGATGCATCTTGGCTTACGGTGACCGACACTAATTTAGCATCGGCAGGAACCTGACGGTCAATAACGGCCTTAACTCTACCTAACTTTTCCAGTTTGATCCACTGATCGCCTAGTGAGAACTTCTGATTAGGTAGTCTGAACGACTTACGTGATTTGTGTTTTGACTTAAATTGGGGCTTACTTAGATTTTTACCTTTACGCTTACCTGCTATTGACTTAAACCAGCCTTCGTAAGCAGACTGTAAGTTCCTTGTAGCTTGCTGTAACGTAGCTGCACTAACTTCACTTAGGAACTCGTGTGTCTGCTTCAGATCAGTGGGGTTAAACTCGTTCTTCCAAGTCTTACCGTGCTTTTTGTAGCCATCTAGGTTCCGCGCCAACATGGTGTTGTATACTAGCCTACAGCAACCAAAGGTTTTCTGCATCAACTCGGCTTGTTGCTTTGTCGGGTACAGTCGGAACTTGAAGGCTTTATGTTGGATAGGCATAAATAAAGTATATCTAACTGACGGAAGACTGTCAAGCACCTAAAAGAAAACCGCCCCGAAGGGCGGTCAGATGAAACTTAAACTACTTATGCAGGCAGGCTAGAAACCTGAATCACATAACCAGCAGTGCTATCGTACAGGGCAGTGAAACTTAAAGATGTCATGACATCGGAATTTTTGCTCACACCTGTGATGGTGCCGGTGTTGAACTTGCAGTTAGGCATATCAATAACCATCCAGTTGCCGTCAGCATCACTGAAGCTGTATGACAGACTAATTGCTGTACCCGCCAAGAACTTATCAAGCAACGTATAGTCGCTGAAATATAGTTCTGCTGTACCAGTCACACCGAGGGTACCCAAGTTAATATTCGATGGGAACAGGCTGCCGAGGCACTGGGTATTGCGGTTATTGTTGGTCGTCGTCAGATTCAACGAACGAATACAAGCCGAAGAAGCCGTACCGTCAATGTAAATTACGCCAAGACTATCCGTAGGGTCAAAGACTTGATTAGCGGTTGCGGCTACATTCGGGCCGGTGCCGATGGTTGTTGCCGCATAGGCTGTCGTGGTTCCAGTGAAGCTGAACGAACCATTAACAATCGAACCGACGGAGGCATTTAGATTCATACCATTAACTACACAGCCTTTGTGGGAAACGAATACGTTGGTAAGATCAACAAATCGCTTCTCAATACTGAAGCTCTTCTTGGTGGTACCTGATCTCACTGAAGAACCTTTAATAGTTACAGATTCACCAGCAGCGTCATTAACAAGAGTGATACCGCTTACAATGATCTTGGAAGTCGTAACACTTACAACTTTGCATGGTACGCCGTTCAGACCGACGCTACCACCAGTGAAACCAGTGAACTTGATCCAATGACCGGGGAGGATGTTTGCAGTTGAAAACCCTGATCCAGAGTCATTCAGGCTATTATCTGCGTTAGCTGCTGAGATGGTTGACGCAGTATAAGCTACAGCAGTAGTGAAGTCTCCACCAAGCGCACCTTCAACGAAGTCGTTATATGCACCAAAGGACCATTCGATTCCAAGATCGCCTCCGGTAGTTCCTTCAGTACGAACGAGGTCGCTTTCAGAACGGTTCGGGTTAATTTGGTTAGATACGGTGGTGCTGATGTTGCCATCAAGCGAAGACGACACCACGTTAATGTTAGTTAGTGCCGCTGCGGGCGTGACTCCTAGAGTTACCTCTGGGACATAAGAATGAAGTACCAAGTCTCCTGCACTCATGACAAACTCCTTAAATAAAAATTAAACAAACAAGGGCGTTCATCACGCCGATCAAAACAACTTAAATTACAACAATTCATCATACCTAAACGGCACAGCCACAATCGCCTGATATTGCTGAGACGTTGCAGGAACCCCAGTCCCACTATTGGTATAATACTCAGGGCCGATTACACTAGAACTTCCTTCGTGGCAGATCAACCCACCAGACCTATAGTCCCTAAAGACTGCTTTAACAGCATCAACCAAATCCCGTGTAGGCTTTGAACCTTGACCTAGTGGAGCATAAGTCTCCACAAAGATCGTTCCAATCGTCCTACGAACCTGAGCACCGCTACCTAACGTAATCTTCCTAGATGTACCTTCACGAACCTTGATTGCAACCCAAGAGCTTCCGGCAGTCGGTGAGAAATCTACGCCTTCATAAGCAATAGCAGTCGTTGCACCCCACACGGTTGCAAAACGATTTTCAACAATGGTGTTAAGGGCAGCATGGCTCATAGTTAGCCAATGCTATATCATACTTTTGACGGGATGTCAAGTATGAATACTTTAGCCGTTATTCACTGTTCAGTGAATTAGAAGAACTTCATCTTACCCACAACATCATTAACCGCATAGTGGGCTTGCATCCAAGGTGAAGGATGCGTTGGGGTTCCGTCCAGTTCGACGGTGCCTGCGTGAGGAACATAGTTGCTAACATAGATCGTATTGACCTTTTCGGCCCCAGAAACACCTAGAACCGGATCAGGTGCATCGTAAAGGTTCTTGTTCCAATACGGCTGCTTGTAGGACGTGTTAGGCGAACCAGATTGAATAGTCCATGAAGCAATGTAGCTACCTGAATACAGTGGGTAATCAGCGCCTTCTGAACCAGTTACGATCTTGTTATAGATTCTGACAGCAGTTAGTTCCATGATGTCACGGGCTTTGGCTTCTACGGCGGCTTTGATAGATTTCATAGACGCTTCAGGGATCGTAACGTCGAACTTCAACATCTTACGAAGGGCTGCGAAGCTGAAGAATGTGTAGACTCCGAACAGGGTCTTGGGATGTTCTGATGATGTTGAACACTTTGCCATCGCTTAGGCGAATTACACGGTCTGTGGCAATCACTGGGCTTATGGACAGTTCGGATTGTTGAATCAGTAGTTTGATGTCCGTGGCAAGTATGTTGATCTTGTCGATTATTGAATTGTCATAGGCCGCGAAGATAGCCTTTAGGATCGGGTAGTCTGTATTGGTGACTACGTTAGCACCTGTAGCTGGGTTATAGACTGAAGCGACCCTGCGATATGTCGCGGTCTCTGGAATGTCGCCCAAAGCGGTGTAAGCCGAACCGACAGCCTTGATAATAGCGTCCCTGAGTCCCATCAGCCAACCCTAACTGTAGGTGCATTGTACTTGGAATTATTCTTCAGATAGCGCCATACCAAATTGCGCGTTGAGTCCGAGAACCAACTGAGGCGATCCTTAGAATCCATAACAAGTTTGATACTTTCGACCGAAATTTCTTTGAAGCCCTCAGTACCCGTAGGTGCCGTTGAATCGCTGACAGTCAGTTGAATAGCTAGATCGCAGCAAGCGTCCCGAAGGAATGGGGGAATCGTAGTTGCGCTGAACTGCATCGTCGAATAGATCGCATCATCGCCATAACTATAAGACCGACCATCACGCCAAATACCTGTGCGCGGGAAGTTCATGGGTTGCGCTGGGTCTGTCAAAGAACCTTGAAATTCCAGAACATCCAACTGACGTGATGCCCAAATCAATGAGGCTTCTTTGGTTGCATTAGGCAGCAAAGCCCAAGCCGAGTTCAACTTAGACGTAGCAAAGTCTGTGCATTCCGCGACGGTAGCGTAACAGTTGAAGCCAGCAGTGCCGGGAACCGCGTTCAGAACTAGAGCCATACGAATCTCCTAATGGGTTACATAGGTCTATCACAGTTGCCTGAAGTTGTCAAGTCACCGACCCCGCTGATAATAAGCCTGAACGATCTCACCACAGATGCCTGACCGCACTACATCCTCGATCCCAAACTCAATCACTTTAACTGACGGAATGAACTTGATGATATCAATGGCTTCCTCAAGACCTGACTGACCTTGGATGTCCTTTTGGCTAATATCCCCTGAGACGATCATTTTGCTACCGTACCCTATACGTGTTAAAAGCATCTTCATTTCTTGAGGTGTTGTGTTCTGCGCTTCATCAACCAAGATAATACTGTCATCCCAAGACCTACCGCGGCAATAGGGGATCGGGATAGCCTCAATGCTACCATCCTTAATCAGCATCTCGGTATGTGATTTACCCATAGTCTTTTCCGAGATCGCTTTAAGTGGTTGAATCCAAGGCGAAAATTTCTCTTCCTGTGTGCCGGGAAGGAACCCAAGACCCACACCAACCTCAACAGCAGGTCGGGTGATAATGATCCGTTCAGTCCTTCCGAAGAACAACTCGCCTAGCGCCCAACCCATACTACAGATTGATTTGCCTGTTCCTGCCGGGCCTAGCCCAAACGTGATCGTGAAGTTCCCCATAGCACTTAGGTATTTCTTCTGCATATCGTTCTTGGCGCTAATCGGCTTGAACTGAGTATTAACAAACTCCTTCTCAGGATTAGCACGAGCACGAGGAGTAGCTTTAGGTTTTTGTTGGGCCATAATAACCGTTCATAAAAAGTTAACTTGCGCTAACAGTTGTTGATTTATCTGCACTTGGTTGACGTGATTGCTCACACAACTCAAGCCCGTTGACGCTCGGTTGCGCCGGATGGTGGTTTGATCCGCCCGATGAACGAGCCAGTAAGATTCTACGCACTTCCTTGTAAGAAGTAAAGCGAGTGATCTCGCTGTCGCCTAATCTAGCCAGCACGTATAAACCCTGCCGCCCGGTTAATCTCGGCGGTCTGGCTAGGCGTTTCAGCAGTAAGTTGGCGTGTTGTCAGCATAGGTCTATTTTAGGCTAGGTTATCTCGTTTGTCAAGTGTTTACGGATTGTTTATGTAAGTTAAGTCTTGTTAGCGAATCGGCAACTGTTGATTAACCTTTCAGAATAAAAAGAAGCCCACCGAGTTACAAGCGGGCTTTAAGGCTACCGAAGTAGCACCGAGGAGACAGCGATTACTTTAGGAACAGGATGCACCTTGTGTTAGTACATGAAGAATTTATAGCCGCGACCGAAACCGTCTTTAGTCCCAAAGTCCGCTGCAATACCGTAACGACATAGGCGTTCCAAGAGTTCTGTGGAAGCACGATCAAAGGAGTTTGGGTGTCCGCTGAGATTTGCTTTAGCCCATTTGATGTCTGCTTGGGTGAGTTCGTCGGTTGAAACCTTAGCTTCCACTGGGACATAAGGAGTCTCCTCAACTGGTTCAGGATCAGACCAAGCGACTACTTCGGCTTCTGGGACTTCTTCAAGGATGATTTCACCTTCATCAAGACTTCGGAGTTTGTTGAGTTTTTTAGCCATCGGAATCTCCTAAATAACTACTTGAACCACGACATTTCGACTCTGATTGTCTGGTGTGGGACGGTTCATGAATCTAGTAGCAAAACAATAGTGTATCAGATGTTTTGGTTGATGTCAAGGTGTACATGGTTCCAAGTTCTTCCGTTAGATTATGTTTTTTCAAATGTCAAGTTTTCCAACTAACCCAATTAGAATCTTGATACTTGGACTCATCAAAGTGTCGATCAGCATTTACAGGCATAGACATGATGATACCGTGTTCTGGGTGCGTAAGCCACAAAGCCTGACGCGGTTGTTCATACCCGAAGTTACCTGCGAAAGCATACTCGTCCATACCTTTCAACGAACCGTTCACAATCAGCCGCTGCATCTGAATTAGTTGATGCCAATGACCAAGCAACATGCAATCATAAGCCATGTCGATCTGACCGTTACGCGAACGCTTCTTGTGGTCGCCACGAATGATTGGACCTAAAGCACCGATCATACCATCCCCGCCGCGAAACTGGTCCCCGTGAGTTAGTAGGTAGCGGGTGTTATACACTTTGAATAGTGCGTCAGGGCCACCTGGGATTTGAAATACTACTCGCTCGTCATTCTGGAAATACCGTTCCAACAAGCAGTACAGAAGCCAATCAAAGTTAGTGTAGTTCCTTGCTTTAGCTCGTGGCTTCTTTGTGGTCCTAGAGTGGTTTCCTGTTACACAAGGAACAAATACATTGTCATACTTATCAGCATAGGCAGTAATGACGGCTATCATGTTTTCATAAAGGTCTAGCAGTACAGGCATCATAGGCATAGCATTTGATTCACTTAGTTCTTCGTGAATGTCCCCTGACAGCATGTCTCCACCAAGTGCTACCACAATACCGGGGTACGAACCATCTACCATATCCAACAAACGACACGAGGTATCAACAACAGACTTCAGTCGTTCTTTAGCTATGTCAAGGTCATAAGCGTTTGTATTCCCAATCTGCTTCGGATCAACAACCTCACCCCAATGCAAGTCACTTAGAAAAATTGTGGGTGTAGCTTCCCAATCATCAAAGCCGTTACCTTCAAGTAGCCATGTTGGAGGTTCTGGTGTGTTCTTGGCTATGTTGATGATAGCTTCTCGAACGTAGTGGTCAGAAAGGTTCTCTTTCTTAACAGACGCAATACTTGACTCAAGTTGCTTGATCTTGTCCCTAAGAAGTTCTGTTTCAGATGGCTTACTATCTTCAGGTTCTGTGGCGTTCTTAAACTCCTTAATCCAACTCTGAACCGTCGAACGAGCCACACCTGTTTCACGAGCAATCTGACGCTGACCTACACCCGACCCCCACAACTTTCGCACTTGATCTTTCAAGGTTCAACCTCCACAATTTTTACAGGTTCTAACACGAGGCGGCTTCAAAGATGCAAGCCAATTAATTGCTTGTTGCCACTCAGCACCCTTAGTCCAACCACTTGAATGTTTTGCGGCAATTCGTAGTGTGGCTAAGTAATTCAAGTTATTTTCAAACTCAGGCGGATAGAATCGCGGATATGACGTTAGGGTTTTTAATAGTTCCTTTTCGTCTTCGTCGAGGTTGTAGGTCATTTAAGTCCTTTTAGGATATGCGCAATTACATCTACTGTCCAACCATTACCTAGCATACGTTTAGCCTGACCATCAGAAACAACACTTGTATAACCTTCAGGGACTGTTTGGAGTCGTTCGCATTCTAGCCTATTCATTGGTGCTATTGCAAACTTACCTTCGTTTGTGATGTATGGGACATTAGTTGACCCAGTGTTCATTATATTCTGCCCAGATGTTGTCAGACAATTAGACTTCTGAGATATCAGTTTTATTTGACTATTGGCTTTTTTGTAGGCTAATGTACCAACAACTTTAGCAAAGAATCTTGTTGTCCATATGTCATCACTAACAAAATTCAGATTGTTACCATCATAGACAGAGGCTATAAACTTTTGTACCTTTTGCTTGGACATCATGTTAGTCTTGATAACATCAATATTATCCCTAGCAAGAATGTCAGATATGACACAATCATTTGGAGAGAGAGAGAGAATTCTGAGTAAGGTATGTTTGTCCAATATAACCTCTTTCTACCTTGTGCTGAAAACGAGTTAGAGTTGATGAAAATAGGTTCAACACCTAATGTGTCAGTGATGATCTTCTCCCACTTCTTTTGCATTACAACATTTTCAAGCAAAAAGTATTGCGGCTTCAGTTGTGTGAGAATTCTAACATACTCCCAAAACAAGTAACTGTAGCCTTCAAACTGAAAACCTTTTGATTTTAAGTCTAAGTATTGTTCGAGTGTTGTGATGTCTACTCCACCTTCAGCTACCATGCCAACCATAGTGCCGGCAAATGAGAAAGATTGACAAGGGCTACCACCAATAAGCAAATCAATCTTTGGTGCGTTGTGCGTAGTAATCTTCGTCACGTCGCCCAACTGCTTAGTGTTTGGGTAGTTATGCATCGTGACCGCAATGGCGTGTTTGTCAATCTCGCTTGCGTAATACTTGTCATAACATATGCCTGCACGGTTCAGTGCAATCTGTCCACAGGACATACCGTCAAATAGGCTAAGGACGTTCAATTCACTACCCTTTCCAAAGTCGGAACTGCTTGAACAGGTGCAGCAGTTGTAAGCGTAATGTTGATGCTCGGAATCTGTTGCGCCTGACCTTGAGTCTTAGCGTCCATCGCAGCCTTCTCTGCAGCTTCCATGCCGCTCAGCTTGGCTAGGAATTGTAGCAACTTGGTCTTAGCGTCAACAGAAGCCTTATCATCAGCGATCCACTTAGGCACCTCACTGTCCAAGTAGAACTCTAATGCTAACTTGGCCTTGCGCTTGATCGTCGCGCCGTCCTCCTTGATCGTAGCCATGTGACCACGAACCTCTGCACGAAAAGCCGGATGCTGCTTAATCTGCCTTAGTCTGTCAACAGTTAGATCGAACTGAGAAGCAATATCCTCTTCAGTCATGATCTTCTCACCTACTACAAGCTCGTCAATCGCTGTTTCTAGGCTTAGACCAACCGGCCAGCTATTAACTAATGCAGGCGGCTTAGGTGCTTCTTCAAATATCTGAGACATTAAATCTCCCCTATATCTCTTAGAGACTTCTCAACTTCAACCAACTCTGCTTCGCATGATACCACGAAAGCATAACCGTTATGTTCGTTGATTGTGCCAATGAAAGCAAGTTGATTTGCCGTAACATTCTTAGACTTACCTTCAGCCTTGACCTCGATGGCTAACCACTTGCCAGACTTAGGGAGAATGCAACATAGGTCCGCCATGCCGGTAGAACCGCCGAACGGACTAGGTATAATAGACCAGTTGGGGATTTTATGTTTCTTCAACCAAGCCTTTACCTTAGCTTTAACTTTACCCTCTGGTGTCATATCAATGAACCGTCTTGCTACCAAAACCAGTTTTAGCCTTACTCATCATCTCATATTGTTCGATGAGTTGGTCATGAACATCACTGAAGATTTCGCCTTCATATCGCAAGGCATATTCGATCAGCAGATCAAAACAGTCTGCGAGGAAGTCGCCGCCAACAGTAACCTGACTGCCTTCGAGAACTTCTGGGTCTCCCCCGGTCTCGTCAAACAGATGTTCTTGGAGTTGCACGACATGAGCTAGAACAGCAGCAAACTGCTTCTCACGACAAATCGGCTGATCCTCAACAACTTCTGCGGTCTTTTTAGACATAAATGAAAACTCCTTGATTCAATGGAACCACCATTTTACCCAAGGAGTGTTAGTGTGTCAAGTAGTAAGAGTTCAAGTGTCTGCGGTTTATTTCCGACAACCAACTGTCATAGCAGTGGTTTTGTTGCCAGAAGAATAGTCTGTCTATTAACTTATAAGGTCTTTCAGACAACACATCTTGGAGATGTAAACGAAATAGACGTGCTGATAGTGTTTCATCAGCCCACCCAAACCCGTCACCCTTAATCCAGATTAACGTGTTGATTAGTTGATCTAACGCTATCAGGAATTGCATCAACGCACCTTCAAGTTATTATCCCTGACCCACTTTTGGAACATCTCAATCTTCAAGGCGTCTTCAGCAGAGTCTTGGATGAATACTGATCCAACAACCACTTGTTCTTCGCTGGTTCCATCAGTTCCTTGGGGAACGCAGGAGGTTCCGGGCATTTGACTGCTACCGGCGTTAGGGAGCAGCAAGCCGATGTTAGGGTAGCGACGCTTGTAAGCAGCAACAGCATCTTCGCGGACTTTAGGTAGCTTCGCGTTCCAAGCATTTTTCACACCCTCCAAAATTTTCTGTTGGTGATCTTCGATTTCTTTAGCCTTGCGTTCGGCTTCTTCGCCAAGTGCTCTGACTTCTGTCTTGTATGTAGTGAAATCTTCCTTAGTTCCCTGCCAAAGATTGTAGAACAGAATGTTAGTCGCAGTCAAGGCTGCGATCAGAATGTATTTCCAGTTTGCTACCAGAAGTTCAATCATGATCCACTGTATCCTCCCTTTACCCCAAAAACTCAACAATCTGTCAGAGTCTTTTATAGGCTTAAAATCACAGCAAAATTCTCCGACATTCTGAGGAGAAAAGTAACCATTCTGGTAAGGTGCACTAGGTAAAGCACACTTACTATGCAAGTCGCAATGAGTCATAGTGAAGCAGCGTTTCTCTTTCATTGCTTCTTACTCGCAATATAATCACGGAATACAAAGCCTTGCAAGGCTGCTATAGGTGCTGTAACAGCCGCAACGACAGATGCTGTACCCACACCATCAAGAGTCGAGTGTGATGCAAATATCCAAGCCTGTTCTGTAGCTTTCCAAGTCATCCAAACAGTTGCGTAAATGACAAAAGCTCTAACAGAGATAAAGTGTCTGTTGTCTGCCCACTTTAAGAAGCCGTTCATGTGATCATCTTGCCTGCGTTAAAGTCAGCCAACGTAAGTCCTTGAGTAAATTGAAGATGCGGCTTGTCAATGAACTTTGACCAACGCCCACCCCATTCGAGACCTACGGACTCACCAATCTCACCTACACGATTCCACAAGTTATCGTCGTTCCACACGGCCTTACCATTGCTAACTGGTACCACGTCAAACGCTACACGCCAATTGTGCATACTCTGACCGCCCTTAGCATTTGTAACCTTCTTGCCGGGAGTCGTCCGGCCTTGAGCGTACAAGGCGTCTTGAGACTCTTTATCGCGGTAGGTGCTGGTCAGGATAACATCAATCCCTTTGTCCTTACATAAGATCAGCAGGGCTTCCGCCATTTCTCGGACTTTTGGATGCAACTCGGCTATGTCGCGTGAGTTTATCATTCTTCTTCGATAATCAGTTGGATATGTTTAATTGCTTCATCAATCACAGGGCACTTTGGACACTCTTTAGATATCAGCTTAGTGAAGGCATTAAGCGCGTGGCGACGGACGGTGCCAATATGAACTGTAAGTTTTTGAACCTTTTCCTCAAGTTCGGTAATACGTTTTTCTAGTTCTTGCTTCTCTTCGCGGTGGTCTATTTTGATCTGACGGATGTCATCACCCATACGAGTGATTGATGCTGTAAGCGTTTCGTAGACGGCTTTATCGGCGGCAATCTTCGCATTCTCAGCGTCGTTCTTATGCCCGTCAACGCCGATACCCGCTACTTGGCTCCAACCACGACGCATAGCCCATAGAATAAAAGGGATGATTACGGCGGCACTGCCACCAAGAAGCATGACTGTGTAGGGGTCGGTAGGTGACATGAAGAACTCCGCGATAGGTTTGTGGTATTATCTTCCTATCACAAATTGGTTACATTGTCAAGTCGCTTGAACGAGGTAACGAGTCAAGTATCGCTTACCTCCACCTTTCTTACCCTTCTTGCGGGCCATGATTATTCACCAAACATTTCAGCTAGACCGTTATCCTTAGCAGGACGACCACGACGCTTACCAGTGCCGTTCTCAATCACGTCTTGAGGAGTAGTCTCTTTAGGCAACTCAACTTCTTCAGTCACCTTAATTTCAGTCTTGACACCCGGCTTGACTTCGATCCGCTTTACGCGACCTGCATCAAGTTCAAGTTGCAGGAGTTCATCAGGAACGTCACCGAACACACCTTCGTCGGTGACTTCGATTGCGTAACCCCAAGCGGTCTTAACATCGTAGGCTACATGAGTGTTAAACTGAACGCGAGGCATTATTCTTCGTCCTTCTTGAACGCAGGCTTCTTGACTTCAAGCGCTTTAACCCGACCAGCAGCAACTTCAGAAGCTACAAGTTCGTCAGGTACATCGCCGAACACACCGTCCTTAGTGACTTCGACAGCATAACCATAAGCTGATTTGAGTTCGGCATTAGGTTCTACATTAAATTGGACACGCGGCATAATTAAGCCCTCCTATAGATTTGGTTAGGTGTATCATAGTTTTGTGGGGTTGTCAAGTAGTCTTAAATGTGATCATCCAACCCCAATTCTCGATTGAGAGAAATATCGTCGAGTCGTAGCAAGTCTTGGTCTAGCTTAGGACCATCAGACGACTTAGGGAATGTGCCTGCATTTACCACGCCAACACCCTTCAAGATAAACGCAGGCATGGTTAGGCGCTTTTCCATTGTGTGATCGCACTTGGGGCAGGTTACAACTTCATCGGCAGTCTTTACGAACTTTTCGATGAAGTTGTTGCAGGATGTATTGGTGCATTGGTAGTCGTAAATTTTCAAGGTTAGACTCCAAAGAGTTTTAGGTAGATCGGGGACAAAGCAAATACTAGGATTCCGAAGACCTTGGTCAGCAAGCTAATCTCAAAGGTCTTTAGTTCTGCTCGTAGGTAGTCTTTGGTTACGAGTTCCATCTTATCAACATAACCTGTTGCGATGGCTTCGGCTTGATCTGGCGTGAAGCCGCTTAGTCGTAGGCTTCGTTCGTATTCTATGGCGGTCATTGTGTGTCCTTGTTTTGAGAAGTGTAACACCACTATGATGTTACTGTTGGTCGTATATCATACTTTTAGTGCTTCTCCGTGTTTTAGCATACTTCTGATTGTTGCTTGGCTAACACCTAATTTTGAAGCAGCACTACCTATAGAACTAAACTCAACTCCGTTTATGATAACTCGCATAGCTTGGTTTGTCAAGCGTACCGCTTTACCAGACTTAATCCATCTCGACACTGTATGCCTATCTATGCTAAATACCTTGGCTACTTCCGAAACTGAATCGTAGGTGACACCATATATCAACACCTTACAAAGCGACCTACCTGTAGATGCTTTGGCAATCTTCTGTTTAGTTTCTTCACTAAGTGGCTTACCTGACATTGCCGTACGCAGTTGATCCTTTTGCTTGTCAGACATTCTCTTACCATAATTAGGATTGTTTTCACCACGAAACTTAGATTTGTTTTCCTCCAACTTCATTGGGTTATTATCGCTCAGTATTTTCCTAACATCTTCTCGTTTTGAAGGGTTGTTGTCACCAGACATAGCTGCTGAATGTTCTGGTCTTTTCCTACCTACGAACTTTGCGACAACTTCCGGTCTATGCATAGGTTGATTTTCTCGCATTTGTTGTGACACACGTTCAGAGTGCATCTTCCTTAGTTCTGCATATCTCCCCGCGCTAACGAACTCACCCGAAGTCCTACCACACATTAGATTCCAAGCGTAAAGCATCGAGCCTCTAGCTTTACCTTCCAACATAAAGGGCAACAACTCATGAACGCGGTAATGGTCTTCGTACTTCAGATTGACCAAATTCCATGAAGCGTTCTGGAACTCTGGGTAGATGCTTTCCGGCAAGACGTGGTGTACTTCGCCAACACCATCGAAAGGTTTACTAACGATATTAAGATATTCTTTGGCTTCTTCGCAGTCCTTAAATGGCTTCAGTTGTTCGATCTTTTCGGTAAGCATATATTCTCCATGTAATGGAAACATTCTACACTAACTGGTGGAACATGTCAAGTCCTACATAAATAAAAACCGCCCCGAAGGGCGGTTTCACTAAGCCGTTAATTCTACTTAGTTCGAAATCGACGTAAGGCGCGAAATCGACTTTCTTGAAAAGACTGCGAGGTTAACGTACTGCTTAATACGCACCAAGCTCGAATCTTTGGCCTCAAGCTGACCGATAAACTCAACACCAACGCCAGCCGGGGTATTCTCCGGGTGGATCATGGAGATACCGGTCTTCATATCGCCGCCATCAAAGTTACCGAACCAAACCGAGGCCAGAGCGCCCGTCGTCAAACTGGCTCCGTTGGCCGTCTCAACAACGCTCAGATACTCGTTCTTGTAGATAGGCACACCCTCGTAGGAGATCACCGTGCGGCCATCAGGGAGCGTAACAACCCAATCAGCCGGGGTTCCACCGAGAGCACGCAGAAGCACCTTATACGAACGCATGGTGCGGGGGGCCATCATACACCAGTCGGTCTGACCATCCTTGCTCTTAACGAGGTCCATAGCTTCGTCCATCAGGGCGAAACTCAGTGCTTGACCAGCAGAAGCCGTGGTAAATTGGCCGGAATCAACCAGACTGTGCAGCGAGTTCATGTTAGGTGCAACGCCATCACCAGTAGCAATACCACCCTGAACCAGACGACCGATGCTCTTAGCCTTAGAACTAATTTCAATCGCCAATTGGTTTACACCAGCCGAAGACGAAGTGGCAGTCACAAGGTTGTCGATTTCCGCATCACCAATGATTTTTACTGCGCTGAACGGAACCTGAGTGTAGGTAGAAGCAGCTTTGTTAGTAATGGTCGCGTCGACCGCATAAAAACCAGCATCGCCAAGAGCTAGCTCCCGGTTCGTCAAAATTGCCTGACCCGTGTAACCAGTGAAAGGGATACTAGCGTAGATTGGATTGATGTCGATGATGTCCTGAACGATACCAGAAACGATATCATCATTGATAAACTTTTTTGCCTGAACAAGTGTCTGTGAAGCCATTTTACTTCTCCTTAATAAAAAGTTGGGTCAAACATTGAGTCGTTGGGCCTGACCCAACCTTCTACTACTTACACCAGTCCGCGTTTCCGAAGACCTTCTGTGATACGTTCGGTCGAGTTCATCTTACTAGGATCAAGACCGCTAGAACTACGGTTATTCGGACTTGCACCAGCCCCCTTAGAGGGCTTACGCAAAAACTTTTTCTTGTCTGCCAAACCTTCAAGATACTCACGGGCGCTGATCGGTGTCTTACCATCCTTACCGAAAATCAGATTGCCGTGTTCATCTCGTGGTACAGCACGTCCATTCTCATCCATCATAAACACTTGACGACCTTGCATCAGAACAAAATCCAAAGCATCTGGATCAAAATCAAGTGACACATACGCTTCACGAAGCTGACCATCAATTACCAACTCAGCCAGCTTCTCTTCCTTCTTCTTCAAGGTTGCTTCATACTCAGCCATCTTAGCTTCTCGTGCAGCAATCTGCGAATCGTAATCGCGCTTCATCGCTTCAACACGCCGAGCAACAACCTCTTCAGTCTTACCTTCTGACAGCAGCCGCATTTCCTCATTTGTTTCGATCTGCTTCTGCAATGTCTTAAACTTTTCAACATCCACACCTTCAAACTGACTAAGCTGTTCGCGGTGCTTCTTTTCCTTCTCGATCAACTCTTGATTCTTCTTTTTCAAGCCACTAACAGTTTCATCAATTTTGGCTTGGATCAGTGCTTGAACTTCAGGACTATTTGGGTCAAACGAACTACCACCAGCCCCTGCACCACCACCATCATCACCGTTTTCTTGATTACGATACATCTGCGCCATACGCATTTTGAAAATTGACATTTGTTAAGACTCCTAAAGTCGTTGATGTAGCACCACTATGATGCTACTATTTACCCCTATACCACAACTAAATCTATTTGTCAAGTATTTTCAGGTACTTGTTCCGAATTGTCGTCACTTGTTGGCTTTTGTTGAGGATTTGGAACAATCAGATCAACTGCTTTCTTAACCCGCTCAAATTCCTCTTCAGCCGAAACACCCGGTTCCGTCAAGCCTGCATCAGACAATTTAGCGTAGAAGGTTTCCTTGGACATCAAACCCGCCTGAACAGATTGGATCAATGCCTGAACCATGTTAGGAGACATTTCAGCACTAACCAATTCTTTATTCAACACGATCTCAGCTTCTTCAGGATTAGCACCTTCCCATTCAGCGGCCCACTTCAAGCACTTATTAAGACCCATCTCAACCGTGGCAAGGATAGAACCTAGCGTAGAGACGGCCAAAGCCTCACGAATTCTGGAACCTGTGGCAGTCTCGATCAGCGTTTTGTTATTCTTACCTTCGGCCACACGAGCACCTAAAGCCGCCATAGTCTGTTCCATCTTGTCCATATATTGTCTAACAGGATCAAGACCTTGCCCTTGGAATTCCAAAAAGCCCACCTTTGATCCAACGTCGGGTAAGATCAGTGATGAGTCAGCACCGAGTCGTAGTTCAAAGTTCTCATCAGGCTGCAAGCCCGTGATATATGGTGTGGGCACGCAAATTACGTGGATGGCGTTGGCATAATCACAACTTACTTGGAAGGCAATCTTCTGGACATTAGCCAAGTCAAGCAACGGAGGACGGCCAATATCTGAATCGAGACCGTTCGGGCCTACAAACACAAACGGCATGTATTCAATCGGCTTACCGAAGTTCTCAGGAGTATAAGTCTCAGCGATTACATAGGGCTGCTTGTTCTTGGTTTTCTTATCGGTGTTCTCACGCCACACGCGAACCACATATTCACCATCGAGCAGGCGAATCTCACGGAACCCTTCCACCTCGACCGTCTCATATGGATCATCTGGATTTGGCTCCAGCTTGTCTTCTTCAAGAACAATGAATTCGCCATCGCGCCAATTAGTGATGTCATCGGCATCATACATGACGAAATAAGGTGCTCCACCATCAACCGGACGATCAAGGAGTAGACCAGCACGTCCCGTTTTCAGAGCTTCGACGCACAAGGAGACTGCAAGCTCTGTCAGTGATGTACCATTGCCTGTAGCATCGTTACGGAGGTATTCAAGTTTTTCAGGAAGTCTGATTGCTGGAGCTACATTAAACGTACTGCCAGTCAAAGCATCAATAGTCTTAGAGAACGCACTATAGAACACGCCGCGGTCAACGTAAGCCTTGAACTTGGACGCACTTTGGCCGGAAAGCATCGGGACGTATTTCTTAGCCTTAGACTTGACGACTTGTTCGCCATCATAGAAGTCCTCAAGGAACTCGTAGATTTCTTCGTACTCGGCTAACTGTGGATGCTTACTGTTAATCGGCATAAGCGTAAATCTCCTAAAGTAACTTACGCTTGTATCTGAAAATTAAGGTTTTGTCAAGTAGAAACCCTAAGTCGCCTCGAATCTGCATCCTGTGCATTACCTACATCACTGTAGAAAGTCGCTAGTGCACTAGCGTCGAGGTGACTTAGGGTTCTTTAAAATTTCAGACAAACTACCCAGAAAGTCTGAAATTTAATCCCGCCACAAAGCCCTACCACACAACTCCCGAACACTTTTAGCCTCAAGCGAATCACAGACGGCCCAAGTGTAGATAACCTTCAACGCAGTCTGCATCTCCTTAGCCTGTTTAAGAGCATCAAAGATGTCTGAATGTCCAAGGTCTTGAAGCATCCGTTTGGTTCTTGCGACTCTGATAGCTGGTGTAGTCATAGCTTAAACGCCTTAGCGCCCTCTCGAACTAACCAATCAATTGTGTAAGCCGAACACTCACCATCGCGCTTGAACTCTTTAATGTGATCCATAATCGCGTCATGAGCATGTTTGGCTTCGTGGGCTAACATTGAGTACGCTGTACGTTTAGGTTCGTGTTTGAATGCTTTGTGGTTGCATGATATGACTAACGTCAGACCACCGGAAGACGACTCAAATGACGTGCAGTTCCCACATGACGGAAACTCAGTGTAGTCCTTGATGTCCATGTGCTTCATGAGACGTTTCCAAGCCTTTTCGGTGTTGCAGAAGCCGATGAACACCGGGAAAGGACCACTGTCGATAAACTTAACTTTATCTAACTTACGCATGGCCGAACGGGGGCTTTGGTCCGCCAATGTCGTTGATGATGGCTTTAACTGTTTCGGTGATGTAGGCTACCCACAGCAGGAATTCGTCTTTGATGGTCATTTAGTTCTCCTTTGATTTCTAGTATTCTATCAGATTGGTTTGGGGATTACAAGCCTGACGTTGGAACCACAACTAACCGCCCTTCTTTCTGGCTAATACCGTATCTAATCGCATCAGGCATGTGATCATCTACGCCTACCGATATACAGTCATCCGGCTTATTCGGGTCTGGAGGCAACGCAGGGATCGTTCTGATAGCATGAACACAGTCTTCGCCAAATAGCAGTGCTGGATGTTCTACGGGGTCTTTGTGGGCTTCCAACATCAAGCTAATCATCCTAGACCAACCAATAGCACGGCTGTTAGGTGACTTCCAAGGCTGCGTGAATCTTACACCATATTTAGCCATCTCTTCGGCATGCGAGACGCCTTGACCGCCTTTACGGTCAAACACGTCACCGGGGCCGGGCATGACCTTACCTTTAAGTCCCCAAATTTCTTCTTTAGATAAGATACCTTCGGCCAATTCACGATCACTTAACCGCAGACCTAGCGATGTATCTTGATGTTGGCAGAAGTTCAATTCTCGTAAGACAATCTTGGTTCCTCTAGGGAAATACTTTTTGTCTCCAAAGGTCATCTCAAGTTCAAAGCCTTCGCGCATTGTACCAATCCATGCACAAGCTGCTGGTGATCCGAAACCGTAGTCGAAACACCTGACAATGTTAAACATGTCAAACTTGTCTTTCGTGATCGTCTTGCAGACGTTCTTACCACGACTGAATGCATGACCCATCAACGTTGATGCGCTGGCCTCCCAATCACCTTCAAGCATCTGACGAATCTTAATCGGGTCAGCTAGTGCTAAGATAGAGTTACGGTAAGACTCTTCCATATGCGGGTTATCTGCAAGCCTAGCTGGAATGAATAGCGACCTAGCTTGACCGAACTCTTCGGCAGATATAAACTCCTCACCCCAAGGAGCAGCATCGACAAACCAACGCTTTAACATGTCTGCTGAAGGTCCGCCAGGGTTGCTTGCCAAAAGTACGAAAGGAAATTTATGTAATGTATCGGCAGGTATATGTTCCTTCATTGAACCAATACGAGTACGGTTAATGATGAACCTGATCAACTCGGGCTGCATTTGGCTCGCTTCATCCACGGCACACGCCGCGATCTCGACCCCTAGGATGTCGTTGGCATCATTGATATGACTCATATGACGCATACGTATCTGTGAGTTATTCTGAGTGAATTTAATAATCAGTTCATTGTAGTTAATCTTAACAAGACCAGCCTTGATAAACTCTTCTAACAGGATCGGGAAGCTGTAACCACCTTCGAGGTAGTTTGAACGCAACTGAGGGGCTGAGTTACGGAAGATGAAAAACGTCAGGTTCGGTATCTTCATGCAGTAGTAGATAGCAGCCATTTTGATAGCCACGGACTTGCCCCCGCCAGCGGCACCCCCCAGAAATTGGTGCCTTGCGGTGGAAGTGAGCACTAACGACTGCTTAGGGGTTAGCGTGATGTCCAACTAATTAACCCTCCCCAAACCCACCATCATCCTCGATCATAGTTTCCGCCTCCATAACCGATGACAAACACATTACGTAGCAATACATCAGGCGCTGGGTCAGAGAATCCGCAGGTCCACGAGACTCGTTGGCCTCGTCATGCAAATCTACAAGTTTCTCTTCAAGTTTCCGTAGTTGGCTTAGAAGGCGTTGTTGGCGGGTCATATGTTCTCCTCGTGGCTAAAAATAACTTTTAACCTGTTTTGGATTGTGTGTCAAGTGTTTGGATTTCACGATTGATGTACCAAACGGCTTTCTTCAAGTCCTGAATATTACTATTACCATCTTTTAATCCGTTCCGCCACAAATATTTAATAGCGTTACCTATACAGAAGTTAAAATGTTCTGTTACTTGGATGCATTCGATTCCACTAGGATGGTTTGTGTAGTGTTTGGGGTGACTTACTGGGTCGTTGGTCATTCTAACTCCTTTCTATACTGTCTCCACTGCCTAAAGTTCCCTGACCAATAGTCACCGCCAGAACACTGTGCTTGATGCTCAACAGGACTCATGTGGGGAGGATTGGCTGTCACAAGTCTATCATGTAATTGAATATCTTCAGCCAGATCAGCACGGAACCCGTCGTGCTTCATGTAGCTCACTCGACAACACCTAGCTGCTGAGACTTTCTTTTGGTCTACAATAGTTAGATGTCGGTCATCTTCGGTAATATATGGTAGATGCCACTGACCTATAGCAAGTAACTTAGGTTGAGAGGTGCTGTACTCACATTTCATCAACTTAGCAAGTTCTTGGATTTCTGGTTGTGCATCAGGATGATCCCGCAACGCAAAGAAGTTATCCCATTCGGTTGCTGTTACGACAACATGAATCCATTGGAACGGTTCTAGGATGCGATTTACGATCTGTTTGTGTAACCCAAGGTCAGCCATCATCTGAGCGGTGTTACAGGCCTCGTCTCGTGCTACAAACCATAGGAATTTAGCCTTTACTTGATCGTCTTCAGACAAGTTTTCTCTGGCTTGCATTCCTGGTTGGTTCTTACCCCACTCTACTGGAATTGCTGGATCGTTACGGACTTGTTCGATCATCTTGGAAATTGGAATTGCCCTGCTACTCGACGCATTACGAGAAAATTGACGGTGAGTATTAAACTCGGGTAGGATGAAACGATGAAACTTTAACTGGAATGTTGTCAGTCTTACACCGCTTGGACTAATTGAATCTTTTATGATTTTTACTTGCATTCTTTATCCTTAAACGCATATCTAACCCACTCAACGCAGTCATAAGCCTCAAGTATGTGCTTAACGGATACACCGTTGCACTTAAGGCCGTCGCTGTACTTTGGGTCGCGCTCGACTTTACCTACACAGCCGTCATACATCAATCTGTCGCCTGCTCGTAGGTTTGGTATATCGCTGAATGTTAGTTTTTGCATTCACTTTATCCTTAACAGTAAGTTTTCTACCTATTAAGCCTGATTTTAGCGCCTAATAGGTAGATTTTGTGTTGTTAGCCGCAGCTACCTAACGCGCCGCACTCAAGGCAACGTTCGCAACCATCAACTTTCTGAACAGCGTTAGCGCCACAGTCATTGCACTTCTTACCGACATTAGATCGAGTAGTTTCCTCTTTCTGTGGAGTCGCGTCAAGTTTATCATTACTGATAATACTCTGGATGGCATAACCAATTGCAGCAACTTCGCTATCATGGAACTTAGGCTTAACCGTACCATCTTGAGCCGTAAAAGTACCACAGCGGACTTGACCTTTATCCCATACGACTTCCATCATGGAACTTAGAGCCTTATCAACCGATCCGCCGCTACGAGCGACCATGCTAAGGAGTCGCATGTTGGCACTAACCCATTGTTGGTCAGTCGTCTGTTGCCCAGAAGGTACAAAGAACTCCAACGGACGACGCACAGTAACCTTCTTACCATCTACGACACCATCAACATCGACGTAATTAACTGTAATGTAAATGTTCTTACGACCTTCGTAGGTGGTGTACTCCAACTTAGTTGTTGTCCCTTGTAGCGAACCTAGTGGGCGATTATCAAACTTCTTAGTGTAGGGATTCTCGCCAACCAACTCTTGTTCCTGATCTGAGACTGATAGAACACTACCAAGGGTCGCATTGGGGCGGTATGTCGTAATGCCTTTCAGACCATCTTTCCAAGCCTCAAGATATAGGCTCTTGAAGTCATCATAAGGATAATCAGCAGGCACATTAACAGTCTTGGAGATAGCCGAGTCAATAAATGGTGCCACAGCAGCTACCATGTCCTTGTGAGCCTTAGCGGACAACTCAAGAGCGGTAACGTAGGATTTAGGTAGTTCTTTGCCAGGATTATCTTTCGTGTATTCAAGGTAAGCATAATCAACCACGCTGTATGTACGTTGTGTCCCGTCAGGCATACGCTTCTTGCGGTCATAAGACCATGAGAACGGCGGCTCAATACCAGCAGAAGCATTGTTAGCAAACGCAAGTGATACTGTGCCCGTAGGAGCGATAGACACGAGATGACTGTTACGGATACCATACTTGTGAATGCGTTCCTTGATATGTTCTGGGAGGCGCTTAACAAACTCACCGGAATTGAGGTACTTGTCAGCATCAAACAGCGGAAATGCACCTTTTTCTTCAGCAAGAATTGTCGAATGCCAGTAAGCAGTATCTCGCATGAACTCAGAAATCTTAGCCGCCATAGCACGACCTTCTACTGAATCGTAGTGCAGACCGAGCAGAGCAAGTGTATTTCCCAATCCAATAAACCCTAGACCAACACGACGTTTATTTTCAGCTTCAATTTTCTGTTCTTCGAGCGGCCAAGATGTCACATCTAGCACACGATCTAGCATGCGAATAGCATTTTCAATAGCCGAACGGAACGTCTGGAAGTCGAATTCTCCATCTTTGACATGCGCGTTCAGGTTGATCTGACCTAGACAGCAAGCCCCGTATGGAGGAAGCGGTTGTTCACCGCAAGGGTTCGTGGCCTCAATCTTTTCGCAGTAGTTGAGGTTATTCTCACGGTTAATCTTATCCAAGAACAGTACGCCGGGTTCTGCGAAGTCGTAAGTGGACTTCATAATCAGTTCCCAAAGGTCGGACGCTTTGATAGTCTTATAAACCCACAACCCGTCTTTGCGTTGATACGAATCTTTAACATCTGGATGAGGTTGCGCTACATGGACAAGTTCGACTGTTTCATTAGCCTCAAGAGCCTTCATGAACTCGTCAGTCACACCTACAGAGATATTGAAGTTACGAAGAGCACCTTCTTTGCGCTTCTCTGTGATAAATTCTTCAATATCCGGGTGAGTGATGTTCAACACCCCCATCTGAGCACCACGACGACTACCAGCACTCTCGACAGTAGTGCAAACGCTATCATTGACGTGCATGAAACTTACAGCACCACTAGCACGACTGTTGGTTTTCTTAACCCAAGCATTACGTGGGCGAATAGCACTGAAGTTGTAGCCTACACCACCACCTAAACGCATAGTCTCAGCAGCTTGTGTAGCAGCAAGCATAATACCTGGAACACCATCGATATAGCCGCTCATTGAGTCTGCAATAGGTTGCACGAAGCAGTTGATTAGTGTCGCGTTGATGCCATCACCAAGACCAGCAGAAGCATTGATACGGCCAGCCATAACAACACCAAGATTCTCTTGGGCATCTAAATATACCTGATACTCATTCTCATCAGTTGCTAGAGCCTGTGCAACCCGCTTACGGACATCAGTAGGTGTATATTCACCTTCTTCCGCGTACTTTTCCAATAGAACGTCAAGACAAATTTCTTGCATCATATTTCCTCGTCGTTAATCCAACAGATTCTAAAAACTCCAAGCCTTCCGAAGTTCTGTAAATGTCCTTATAGACTACTTCAATTATCCCAGAACCAAAGATCATTCTAGCACAGTTCAAGCAGGGTTGATGAGTGATGTAGATCGAACACCCGTTGAGACTTATACCCTGCTTGGCCGCGAATAGTATGAGGTTTTCTTCTGCGTGTAGCACGTTTGGTAGGGTCTTACCATCTTTTTCACACTCATTCGGTGAATTGGGTGGCGTACCATTAAATCCTACGCAGATGATCCTTTTGTCTCTTACAGCTACCGCACCGACTTTAAGCCTAGTAGCGTAGGATAACTCGGACGTGCGGACTGCCACGTCCATGAAGTAGTCAGACCACTTTGACAATTTAGTCTACTTTCAACTCAGTCGTCTTCAGAACCGCCGGTCATCTTGTCAAACGCTGAGAAAATAATATCCTCGTAGAAACAGAAAAGTGATCCAATCGGAGTAGAACCCGTCTTGATAGGTTTAGCGTTACGCAAGGACTCTTCGCGTGCTAATTCGGCCAACTCTTTCATCTCTGAGTATGACATATCGATTTGGTTTTCGTCGCACCATTGCAAAATTGATACATACCTTGGTGTTGCTGCGACCATATAGTCGCGTTCTGCATTCTTGTATGCCGAGTAAGCGTCAATCAGTGCTGCTTTCTTTGCTACTAATTCTGTATGAAACATTCATTTCTCCTTTATGTAAAATCGTAGTATATCTAAATCTTATGTGTTTTGTCAACCTTCCAGAAAGAAAACGGTCAATCTCATTCAACAGTAAGGTTCCGTGGATGTCCAGCACAGATTCTGTCCTAAAACCAACTATACCTGTATCACATATTGGCATCACACGTTTCAGATGCCTCTCCAAGTCTAAAGCGTGCTGACCTACATCGAACTCTAACAATTCTTCAGTCCATTTCTTTGCTGGCATATTCATCAACCTTTCAATAACAAAGGCTTAGTATCTAGCAGGCATCTCGTTAGAGAAGTGGGGAGACATGATAGGTTCATGCCCTGCTAGATACTAAGCCTTACCTATAAGCCTCTCCCCAGAGGATATAGAAAGGTTGTAACATAGACTTAGGTGTTTGTCAAGTATCACCATGAATCCTACAAGCCTGACTAACGACATAATATCCTGTAGGATAAGCGTCGTTGTTGTCCATTTTCGGGCAATCACACCCATCAATATCCCAGAACCTATGGAACTTAGCGTCCTCTGGGAAGCCCCATTGTTTTTGCATTTGATACTGTAGGTCTGTCCAACACTCTAGGAGTACGCGGCGATCTTCCATTCGACAGGTCTGTAGGTTGTCCTCAATGTCGATACGGGCACAGTGAAGTCGCTTCAACTCGGTTAAGGCTTCTTCTGTGATCCCTTGGCGTTCTGCTAGGTTGCCGTTGAGTCGCAGGATCGGCTTGTCGTTGTGGTAGACGGTCAGGTCTTGTTCGGTGAATTTAGGCATATCGTCCTCTAATAGTTTCAAATGGAATCGGTGTGTAGTTTATCTGTTCGCAGGACACGTTAATGTAACGCTTATCTGGTGTCCCGTCAGTTAATTTTACTACGTTCGCGTGCAGATGTCCATGAATGTTAGCTTTCCAACGACTAAGTGAGTCTGGGTGGATTGGGATATGGGTCAGCAAGAACTTGTCTAGGATCGCACAAGCCCTGATGTCCTTGAAGTATTGCAGGTACTGTGAAGGCTTTAACTCGTCATGGTTCCCCTTGATGAGGATAGCGTTTTTATAGCCGTTCAGCCTCGGCATGATCGCTTGTAAGTAGGCATTTTTAAAACAAACGTCACCCAAATGGTACACACGGTCGTTTGGCTTCACAACCTTGTTCCAGTTCTCGATCATCAGTTCATCCATCTCTTCAACTGAGTTGAAGGGTCGTAGACAGCTTCCGTCCGGGTTAAGGAAGGTTATGATGTTACTGTGTGAAAAATGTGTGTCTGATACTAAAAATACATTACTCATAGTCTAACTTCCTTGAAGGGTATTTCTTTTACCTCGACCTTTTCCTACTTCTGATAGCCATTGGTCGAACAGTTGTCTTAGGTCGTTGTGAATCCAAGTATAACCTCCACGTCCTTGTGCTGTCAACTTGTAATCTGTGATGTGTTCGATTGCTCGGATGACTTGATCTGCATCGAAAAACTGGGAAACCTTAACCCCATTAGGATGCTTGGTCTGTTTTAGTAGGTGGGTGGCGTCGAAGTGGGTGTTGGGTGGTGCGGGCATTATCGCGTCTTTCCGATTTCCGCTGCGGCTCGGACGATTGCACGGCGGGTGGCTGCGTAAGGGTTCCGCGTAACTTCTTCCAGAATCTTGATACCATCCTGAGTCCTTACAGCCACTCGCCCACTAAACAAATCAACCTCAAAGGATAAAAGAACAGCCAACCTTAAAGCATCCCCATCATCTGTTAGTGGGTTCCAGTTACTAAACCACCCACGCATGTAGTCTTTATTTTCGTAGTGTTCTGTAGTTAGTATAGCCTTGGCCGCAAATTCTAGTAGTTCTTTGTCAGTCATTTCTTGTCTCCTTTAAGTTGGCTAGTTATTAAGCATACTTTTTGAACTGCGTTGGGGCATCACCGCCTCGCGCATATTTAATAGCAAGAGAAAGTTTAGACTCATTTGGTTTTGCTTCAGGCATTGGTTCAGGAAAACCATAACCGCACGCTCTGCAATAATCTCCTTCAGGTATATCATTCCCCCACGCACATACAAGGCAACCAGTTTGTATTGATGTCATTCTTGTCTCCTTTGGCTAGTTTTAAGTATTCTAAAGGGTATTTTGGGCGGTGTCAATACCTAACTACTAAAACCACAGCAAACTCGAAGTGTTGTCTAACTTGATTCAGGACTTCTTCGACTCGCTTATAGTCGTTGAAGTCTCTACCACCGGCTACGACAAGTCTTTTGGTCATGTTTAGGTCTCTGAGTCGAAAGTATACATTTTAGAGGGTATTTAGGGCTATGTCAAGTTATTTTGAAGGGTATTTGGTGATGAAAGTTCTTGCGGTATACTGAGTTGCGAGTAGACTAATTAAGGCAAGTCCTTGATATACTGTACGATTTCTGCTGTAGTTTTGCCTGACATGACCATCTGTCGCGTTTCTTTTGAGAGCCACAGGAAGAATTCAGGCAAATGCTTGCCATCAATCATCGTGTAACCAGCAGCACCCATGACTATATATTTCTCTTCTGGTGCTATAAGTTCCTTAATTCGCGGATTGTCCATGAAGCTAGCCGGTTTCTTGTTGAACTTCTTACAGTAGTCAGTGATTCTTGTGAGCATGATCTAACTCCAATACGTCGTGGTAGAAAATTTCAGTGCTTTCTGTCTTTCGTAAAGGTCGTTCCCCTCTACACAGCAACTCACCTCTATAAGCGTTAATTACTTTTTGTTCTGCGTCATAGGCTTCACGCCATGTAGTATACACCCACTCTTTAACTATATGCAAGTTCTTCTTAGCAATTTCACCATCAAAACGAGTATATACAGTTCTCTGCGTGATTCCGATCTTATAGAAGTGCGTATTGTCGTACTTCAACCTAACATAATACAGCGTTGTTGGAGCATCTGGATCGGGAACAGAGAACTCGATACAATCAGGGCATCCTCCCGATTGAGAGGCTTTAACCTTATCATAAGTCTTCTTGAAGTGCGTTCCGTGTTTTAAGCATTTCCAAGTTGTCGGTACATCGCATCTCCTCCATACTCCTGTTCTAATAATCTTACCACCAAACTTACGTTCAATCTCGCTATCACAGAACCTTCCCCGCTTCTCTGATTTACATATAGGGCACACTTGCTTTGATGCAAACACTTTCATAGACATACTGAATCCTGTGTTGCACTCAGAACACTCGAAATGACCTACGCTATCATCCCAAGAATTATTATCTGACACTAGTGTTAGTGATGGCGTATCCCTAGTTATCTGTTCTTGAATTGTTAAGCGAACTTGTTTAGGTACGGCTGCACGTTCTTTTGCCAACTCCGCCTTACATTCTAAACACGTTATAACTCTACCACCTTTATTTCGTATGCC